>Ga0070734_10005635_pt1 | contig 10926 bp, 8 predicted proteins | sample Coa_R1_8_FD_66444 | JGI IMG/M metagenome (GOLD analysis project Ga0070734, IMG submission 66444) | Surface soil microbial communities from Centralia Pennsylvania, which are recovering from an underground coalmine fire - Coalmine... | ecosystem: Environmental > Terrestrial > Soil > Unclassified ... | reverse complement strand
CATGCCGGCCTGCCGAGCGGAAAAAATACGTGCTGGCTCCAGACGCCAAGGAGCCCTTCGCCCGCTCCCTTGCCCGGGACCGCAAGTTCGGCCAGCTGGTAGAAGACGGAGCGCGCGATCCGCGCCTCGAGGCCGCGGCGCACATGGACATAAGGCCGCGGCTCATCCGTAGACGGACGAGTTTCGACCCGGATCGGATTTTCCGCACCCGCGATCGTCACGTCGCCAACATTTGTCGTGAAGGCGAGGCGTTGCTCGCGCCCCTTGCCTTCGACATCGAGCAACACGGCGATGAACGGTGCGTCCTCGACGGTGATGCGCATCTTCTCGGCGGGCGTCACCAAATGAAACCCGTCGGGGTCTTTCCGGAGGATGGTGGAAAACAGGCGGACGAGTTCCTTGCGCCCGATGGGCGAGCCCTGGTGAAACCAGGTGCCGTCGCGCGCGATCCGAATGTCGATGTCCCCGCAATGGGCGGGATGCCAGCGCTCGACCGGAGGCAAGCCGCGGCCGGCGGCCGCATCGCGCTGCAGACTGGCAAGACCGATCGCGAACTCATCCGACATGGAGCGGCCCCGCATGCCTCACCAAACGCGCATCACACCGATGTGTGAGGCACCGGATCGGGCTTTCCTTGTTGCGCCGCATTACTCAGGGTGCAACATAACCTCAGCGCGCAGCAAGCGGACCCTGCATGGCCAATCTGGATACCGTCGAGGAAGCGAAGAGCGCGGCCGTGCGCCGGCTGGAAGCGGCCTCCGCCCTGTTCGCGCGCATCCGCGAGAGCATCGGCCAGGTGATATTCGGCCAGGACGACGTCATTGAGCAGACTTTGGTAACCCTGCTCGCCGGAGGACACGGCCTTCTCATCGGTGTGCCGGGTCTTGCCAAGACCAAGCTCGTCGAGACCCTCGGCATCGTCATGGGCATGGAGTGGAAACGGATCCAGTTCACGCCCGACCTGATGCCGGCCGACATCATCGGCTCGGAGGTGCTCGAAGAGGCGGATGCCGGCCGGCGAACGTTCCGCTTCATCAAGGGACCGGTGTTCGCGCAGCTCTTGATGGCGGACGAGATCAATCGCGCCAGTCCGCGCACGCAATCGGCACTCTTGCAGTCGATGCAAGAACGGCATGTGACCGTTGCCGGTCAGCGTTACGATCTTCCGCAGCCTTTTCATGTGCTCGCAACGCAAAACCCGCTGGAGCAGGAAGGAACCTATCCGCTTCCCGAAGCGCAGCTCGACCGCTTTCTCCTCGAAATCGATGTCGGCTATCCCGACAGGGATGCCGAACGGCGCATGCTGCTGGCGACGACCTTCGGCGAAGAAGCAGCACCGCAGCGCGCCTGTGGTCCCGCCGATCTGATCGAGGCGCAAACACTCGTCCGTCATATCCCTGTGGGAGAGAAAGTGACGGAGGCCATCCTTCGCCTTGTGCGCGGCGCGCGTCCGGGCGCCGAAGGCGATCCGGACGTGCGCGATCTCGTGGCCTGGGGTCCAGGCCCGCGCGCGAGCCAGGCCTTCATGCTTGCCGCGCGCGCGCGCGCGCTGATCGACGGACGCTTTGCGCCTTCGCAGGACGACGTCGCGGCGCTCGCGCTTCCCGTGCTGCGTCATCGCATGGCACTCAACTTCTCAGCGCGCGCGGAAGGCGCCACAGTCACGCATGTGGTCGAGCGCCTGTGCGGCAAGCTCCTTTGAACGCGCGCGCGACGTCGCTCGAATATGAATCGGAATCGCTCGCAAGCGGTCTTCCCGCGCTCATGGTCGAAGCCGAACGCCTGGCGTCGGCCACGAGCCTCGGCGTGCACGGACGGCGGAAAGCCGGCATGGGCGAGACATTCTGGCAATTCCGCCGCTATCGCGCCGAAGATCCGTCGACCGCCGTCGACTGGCGCCAGTCTGCCAAGTCCACACACCTTTATGTGCGGGAACGCGAGTGGGAGGCCGCGCAAGCCGTGTGGTTCCTGTGCGACCGCTCGGCCGGCATGTTCTTCGGCTCCGGTGGGACCAGGAAGGTCGATCGCGCGGCGCTTCTAACCGCTGCGCTGGCCGTGCTGATGCTTCGGGGCGGCGAGCGCATCGCGCTCTTTGGCGACGCACGCCCGCCGCAATCTTCGCGCATTGCGCTGAGGCGGATGCTGCTCGCGCTTGCAGATCCGGCCCCCGCGCAAGCGTCCATGCCGCAAGCCTCGCTGATCGGAAAGAACGGCCAGCTCATGTGGCTGTCGGATTTTCTCTTTCCCCACGCGGTGCTTTCGGAAGCGCTCGCGCGCTTCGTCTCGCTCGGCGTACAGGGGCATCTCATTCATGTCATCGACCCGCAGGAGGAAGATTTTCCGTTTACCGGCCGCACGCGCTTCGACGATCCGGGCGGACGTCAAAGCGAAACCATCGGCCGCGCGGAAAACGTCGCAAGCCGCTACCGCGCGCGCTTCAGGGCCCATGGCGAAGAGGTTGCGCGGCTCGCGCGCCGGCAGAACTTCAGCTATCTCGCGCACCGCACCGACAGGCCGCCGCAGACCGCGCTCGTCGCCATGTATGCGGCCGTGAGCGGGTGAGCTCTCACCGTATCTTTTGAAATGATTTCATCAGCGCCCAAGAATTCCGCCACTCCATGCCAGCGCTTCTGAACATCATTCCAGGGCTTTCGTTTGGCGCACCGCTGGTGCTGGCGGCGCTGATCGTGCTGCCGGCGATCTGGTGGCTGCTCCGCGTCACCCCACCGGCGGCACGGCGGATCGTCTTTCCGCCGTTCCGTCTCCTTCTCGGTCTCGAAGATTTGGAAGAAACGCCGGCGCATACGCCATGGTGGATACTTGTCCTGCGCCTCCTCGCCGCCGCGCTCGCCATTCTTGCTCTTGCCGAACCGATCATCGGCGCAGCACCGGTCGCCGGACACCAGGGACCGCTCGTTCTCTTCATCGACAATGGCTGGACCGCGGCCCACGATTGGACGCTGCGACAAAGCGCCATCGACGATGCGCTGACCGAAGCGGCACGTGCGAACCGCCCGATGGCCATCGTCACGACCTCGGACCCGCGCGCGAACCGCGGCCTTCTCGATGCTGGAACCGCCGGGCGCGTTGCGCGCGAAATCGCGCCGGTCCCTTACCTGCCCGACCGGCTCGCCGCTGCGAAAGCGCTTCAGCGAATCCATTTTGGCACGCGGCCTGAAATCCGATGGCTGAGCGACGGCATCGAGGACAATGGCCGCGCCACGGCAGATGTGCTCGCCCGCACCGGAGAGCTCAGGATCTTCTCCGATCCTTCGGGAAAATCGCCGCTCGCGCTCCGCCCGCCGGCCGCGGAGAGCAACGGCTTCTCCGTCGAGATCATCCGCCCGGAATTCGCCGGCCCGCGCACCGGAACGGTCGCGGCGCTCGGATCGCGCGGCGAAAGCCTGGCAGAGGCGCACTTCGCCTTTGCCGACGGCACGGACAGCGCGCACGCGCACATCCTCTTGCCGCTCGAGGTCCGCAACGAGAGCGCCGAACTTTCGCTCGGCAATGAAAATTCCGCCGGCGCGACTGATGTCCTCGACCAGGGCGCCGCCATCCGCGCCGTCGGCATCGTGTCGGCAACGGCGCAGGAAAGCGCCCAGCCGCTGCTCTCGGATCTTTTCTATCTCGAGCGCGCGCTTGGGCCTTACGCCGATGTGCACACCGGCACGATTTCGGGATTGCTCGCGCAGAACCCGGCGGTCCTGATCCTTGCCGATGTCGGCCGGGTCGCGGGCAGGGATCATGACCGTGTAGCGGCCTTCGTCGGCAATGGCGGCATCCTGATCCGTTTCGCCGGCGAGCGGATGGCGAGCGAAACCGACGATCTCGTGCCTGTGCGATTGCGCACCGGTGGCCGCTATCTCGGCGGCGCGCTCGCTTGGTCCGAGCCACAGCATCTCGCCGACTTCGGGAGCCAGGGTCCGTTCGCCGGACTGGCAGTGCCGAAGGACGTGACCGTCTCGCGGCAGATCCTTGCCGAACCCTCGGTCGAACTTTCCGACCGCACCTGGGCGCGGCTCACGGACGGAACGCCGCTCGTCACCGCGCAACAGCGTGGGTCCGGCTGGATCGTGCTCGTGCATGTGACGGCGGGACCGGCGTGGTCGACGCTTCCGCTCTCCGGGCTTTACGTCGATATGCTGCGCCGGATGATCGCTCTTTCGGGCGGCGGCCATCCGGGACCGCAGGCGAACGCCCCGAGCCTGCCGGCGCTGCGCACGCTCGACGGTTTCGGCCGGTTGCACAATCCGGGCGCCGAAGTGCTTCCGATTCCCGCCGCGCAATTCGCCTCGGCCACCGTGTCGCGCAGCCATCCGCCGGGTCTTTACGGCGTCGAAGGCGCCGGACGCGCGCTCAACGCGGTGACAAAGGACACCGTGCTGATCCCGCTCGGCGATCTCGGCCGGCCGGTGGAATCCTATTCCGGCCCGCGCGTCCGCGCGCTCGAGCCGATGCTGCTCGCGCTCGCGCTCGCACTCGTCCTCCTCGATGGACTGACCGCGCTCGCGCTCCGGGGACATTTGCAGCCGCGGCGGCTTTTCGCACGCGGGCTCGCGCTGATGCTTGCGGGCTTGCTCGTCTTCGGCACGCGCAGCGCACGCGCCGACGATGCGTCCGATGAAAAGGCCGCGCTCGACACGCGGCTCGCCTATGTCGTCACCGGCCTTTCCGATGTCGACGACATCAGCCAGCAGGGCCTCACCGGGCTCGGCGAGGCGCTGAAGCAGCGCACATCCTACGAGCCCGAAGCGCCGATGGGCGTCAATCTGGAAAAGGACGATCTCAGTTTCTTTCCCCTCCTCTACTGGCCGATGGATCCGCGCGAAAAGGATCTCTCGCCGGGGGCGGTTTCGAAGATCGCCGACTACATGCGCAATGGCGGCACCATCCTGTTCGACACCCGCGATCTCACGCTTGGGTCCGTGCGCGGGCCGAATTCGCCGGGTGAAGCGACGCTCAAAAGGCTGCTCGCGAAGCTCGACATTCCGCCGCTCGAGCCGGTGCCTTCGGATCACGTGCTGACGAAGGCGTTTTATCTGCTGCAGGAATTTCCGGGCCGCTGGGAAGGCGGCAAGGTCTGGGTGCAGGCGCTGCCGCCTGCCGATCCCCATTCCGGCGCGCCCGCGCGCGGCGGCGATGGAGTCTCGCCGCTCATCGTCGGCGGCAATGACTGGGCGGCGGCCTGGGCAGTCGATTCCCAGGGCCGGCCGGTCGTGGATGTGGTGCCCGGCGGCGACCGCCAGCGCGAACTTGCCATCCGCTTCGGCGTCAATGTCGTGATGTATGCGCTCACCGGCAACTACAAGACCGATGTCGTGCACTGGCCGGCGCTGCTCGAACGGCTCGGGAAGTGAGCGCGATGACAACGTCGATCGCGTTCGCGCCGTTTCTGCCGCCGCTCCTCTTCTGGATCCTGGCGGGTGCCGCGGGATTGCTCGTGCTCGCCGGCGTCGTCACCCGCGCGCGCGGCGCCTGGGCCCGCGCGCTGGCCTTCGCGGCGATCCTGCTCGTGCTGGCCAATCCCCTGTCCGTTCATGAAACGCGCGAGCCGCTCAGGGACGTCGTGGCGCTCGTGCTCGACAAGTCGCAGAGCATGGAGGTGGACAATCGCGCGGCGCGCGCGGCGTCGGCATTTTCCGATCTCAGGAAAAAGCTCGGTGAAGACAAATCCCTCGAATTGCGGACGGCGACGGTCGAGACCACCACGACCGGCGAGGACAACGGGACCGAGCTGTTCAAGAGTCTCGACGCTGCGCTTTCGGATGTGCCGCCCGAACGCGTGGCCGGCGCGATCGCCGTCACCGATGGCGAAGTGCACGACGCGCCGCGGGCGGACAAGCTTCCCTTCACGGCGCCCTTCAGCGCGGTGATCGTCGGCGACCGCAACGAAAAGGACCGCAAGCTCACGGTCGTGAACGCCGCGCGCTTCGGGATCGTCGGCCAGACGGCGCCGGTCACCGTGCGCGTCGATGATTTCGGCGGCGCCCAATCGGGTACGGCCGGTCTCGAGATCCGCATCGACGGCAGGAGCCTCGGCACGCGGCCGGTGGTGATCGGGCGCGACACGCTGATCCCGGTGCCGGTCGCCCATGGCGGCGAGAACGTGGTCGAACTCTCCGTGAAGCCCGGTCCGGCCGAGCTCACCCTGCAGAACAACCGCGCGGTGGTGACGGTCTCCGGCGTGCGCGATCGCTTGCGCGTGCTTTTGGTCTCGGGCTCGCCGCACGCGGGCGAGCGGGTGTGGCGCAATCTCCTGAAAGCCGATCCGGCCGTCGATCTCATCCATTTCACGATCCTGCGCCCGCCCGACAAGCAGGACGCGACGCCGATCGACGAACTGTCCCTGATCGCGTTTCCGACGCGCGAGCTCTTCGTCGAGAAGCTCGGTTCGTTCGATCTCATCATTTTCGATCGCTACAAGAATTATGGCGGCGTGGTGCTGCCGCTCGTCTATTTCGAGAACATCGCCGATTATGTGGAGAACGGCGGCGCGCTTTTGATCTCCGCCGGGCCGGAATTCGCCTCCGAACAGAGCATCTTCCACACGCCCTTGACCGCGGTGCTTCCGGCGCAGCCTACCGGAACGATCGCGGCCGGGCCGTTCCGGCCGGCGGTCACGAAGGAAGGCTTCGCCCATCCGGTGACCCGTGCGCTTCCCGGCGCCAATACCGAAACCGCGCCCGCGCAATGGGGCCGCTGGTTCCGCGCCATTGGCGCGAGCAAGATCGCCGGCGAGACGGTGATGAGCGGGCCTAACAACACGCCGCTGCTTGTGCTCGACCGCGTCGGCAAGGGCCGCGTCGCCGAGCTTCTCTCCGACCAGGAATGGCTCTGGGCCCGCGGCTATGATGGCGGCGGACCGGTCGCGGAAATCCTGAGGCGCCTCGCACACTGGCTGATGAAGGAGCCCGAGCTCGAGGAGGAGCGGCTCACCGCGACGATCGATAACGGCCTGATCGCGATCGAGCGCCGCACCATGGCCGACGCGGCGAAGCCGGTCATCGTCACCGATCCGTCCGGACGCAATACGGCTGTTGCGCTCGCGCGCGTCATGCCGGGCATCTTTCGCGCCAATGCGAAAGCCAACGAGCTTGGGCTCTACCGGCTGACCGACGGAACGCTTTCGGCCGTCGCCGCCGCGGGCCCGCTCAATCCGAAGGAAGTCGCGGACATGCGCGCGACCGGCGAGATCCTGAAACCGGTCGCGGATGCGACCGGCGGCGGCATTCACTGGCTCGTCGACGGCTTGCCCGCGCTCCGCCGCGTCGATACCGGCGACAATGCGAGCGGCGATGGCTGGATCGGGCTTCGGAAGAACGGTGCCTATCGCGTGACGGCGGTCGAGCAAGAGAAACTCATTCCGCCCTGGGCGGCGATCGTCCTTGTGCTCGGCACGCTCTTGCTCGCCTGGCGCTGGGAGGGGCGCTGATCCCCTCAAGAGCGCTTTGCGATCTGCACGCATCCGGATTCACAAGGGAGCCGCTCCTCCCTATCAAAAGACCGGGCTACGCAAACCCACGGATCGAAGAGAACACGTCCCGTGCCGTTAGAATGGGCTAGGGTGGGAAGTGTTGATGAAACTCGCGCAGGTTTACCGGCAGAATGCTGCCGAGGCACTGGAAAATGCTCGCCGCGTGCCTGATGACGTCGCACGCCGGGAATGGATCAACATTGCGGCGCACTGGACGGCGCTGGCCAAGGCGAGAATGGACCACGTCAAGGTCCCGCCCATGCTTGATGCCGCCCCGCGGAGTGACGGAGATCAAAGCTCCTCTGCGATCTCGCGTTCGAATTCGGGGAAATAGCGCCCGATCGCCGAGACATCGAAACGCGGAAGGATCGATTCCTTCGGCTCGCGCGCCAGCAGAAAGCGGAAGCAGGCGCGGATCACCTCTTCGGCAGAAAGCGCCCGCGCGCCTCTGATCTGCGCGAGCATGGCTTCGGAGATGGTGACGCGATGGCGCGTCTCGCTCCTTCCCTCGCGAACGGCCACGTCGAACACGAGCGCGGCCCCGTCGCGTTTCACTTCGATCTCGGCCATCACGCTTCCTTTCGGCACGACCTGGAGGACCATGCTTAGCGAAAAGCTAACCCGGTAGCGGGTAATTCTATGCGCTGCGCGGCGGCATCTCGCGCAAGGGTTGTTGCCTTCGCGCGAGACCCATCAAAAGTAAACAAACCCTTTGGTAACGGCGGCCTCTATACCCTCGCCTCTACGCAGTTTTGCCCGCGGGCTATCGGCATGCAGATGAATAGAAAGCCGTTCGGAAAAGCGGTCCGTCCGCCGCCGGCCCCGCCGGGGCAGAAACCGAAGCCGGTGATCGCCGTCGAGCAGCGCGCGAAGCCGCGCAAGAGAACGCTCCTCACCGGCCGGCTCGTTTATGGCTATGACGCGGCCTTCACCGCCGATTGCACCATCGCCGATTTCTCTGAGGAAGGCGCGCGCGTCACGGTCCAGCCGGGCGTTCCCATTCCCGAAGAGGTGACGCTCGTGCACTTGCGCGAGACGCTCGCCTTCGAGGCGACGGTTCAGTGGCGGAAGGCCGACGGCACCATCGGCTTGAAGTTCACCAAAACGCTCGATCTCAAGAACGCCGACACGCCGCCGCTCCGCGCCATGCGCGCCTTCTGCATCGAATACAATCTCCGCTGAGATGTCATTCCCGGCGCGCCGCTGAGCGTGTCATTCCCGGCGCGCGCTTTGGCGCGCGGGAAGGGAACCCAGTACAGCGCGCGTCCGCGCGCTGAATAACTCACTGTTTAGATCCGCGCACCGCAGCGCGCCTCGCTTGGGTGGCTCGCTCCGTCTCCGACGTCGGCACCGAAAGCGTATCGGAATCGAACGCGACCCAGCCGAGCCCGCCCTTGCCGTCCTGGCGCGCGAGCCAGCGATAGCCGGTCTCCGTCCACGCCTTCACCGCGTCGTTCAGATTGTCGAGCACGAGATCGCCCTTGTCGGTCGCAACCGTCAGCACCACGTGGCGGTTCTCCCGCGGCGTATCGACGATCGCGAGCCGGAGCGCCTTGTCGGAAAGCCCGGCTTCGATCAGCTTCGCGCGCTTCAGAAGCGCGTAATGCTTGCAATTGCCGCGGCCGTCGCGCGGCAGGTCCCAGTATTCGGCGCGCCCATAATGCTGTTCGTCGGGTTCGGGCGTGATCGCGCGGTTGACCGCGTCGTCGATCGCGACGAGAAGGCGAAAGACCGTCGCGTCGAAATGCAGCCGCGGCCCGCCCAGTCCCGTCGCGTAGCACTGGTCCGGAAAGCGGCTGCAGAAGGAGATGTAGCCGGGCGGCGCGGCAGCGACCGGCTGGCCCGCCGGCAGATACGCGCTCGCGGAGGCGCCCCCATGGATCAGCAACGCATGCGCGTTCGCATCCGTCGACAGCGCCACCCAGCCGAGCCCGCCACGGTCGTCCTGCCGCTCGAGCCAGTGATAGCCCGCCTCCGTCCAGGGCACGATGTCGCTGGCGAGATTGTCGAGCACGAAGTCGCCGCGATCGGTGGCGACCGTCAGCACCACGTGGCGCTTCTCGTGCGGCGTGTCGGCGATCGCGATCCTGAGCGCCCGCTCCGAATAGCCGGCATCGATCAGCGCCTTGCGCTTCAGGAGCGCGTAGTGCTTCGAATTGCCATAGCCGTCGTTCGGCAGGTCCCAGTATTCGGCGCGCCCGTAATGGCGCTTGTCGCTCTCGGGATAGACGGTGTCGTTGACCGCGCGGTTGACCGCGCGCAGCTTCGCCTGCAGCGCGAGATCGAAATGAAGGACGGCCGCGTCCTTCGGCGAACTCACGCACTGGTCGAGAAAGCGGCTGCAGAACGAGATGAATCCCGGCGGCGCGGAATCGAGCACGGCGCCTTGCGGCATCGGCGTGCTGGCGAGCAGTCCCGGAATGTTTTCGGCCGCGGGCGGCCTGGGGGATGCCGGCGGCGCGGCAGGCGGCGGCAGAATCAGAACCGCTGGTGTTTCCGGTAGCCGCGCGATCGGCGGCGGCGGCGCGAGCAGCGCCAGTCTCCCGCGCGCCTCGGCAAGCGGCAGCGGCGTCACCCGCTCGGGCTTGATCACGGCTGGAGGCGCGAGCCTCTCATCCATCGCCGCGTGAAAGCGCGCATCGTCCGCGGCCGGCGGCGGCACCGTCGCGGCCGGGGACTTTCCGGCTGGATTTGCGGGCGGCAGAGCAAGCCGCGCGAGCGTCTGGCCCACCGGAGCGCGATCCGGAAAAGTGTGAAGCGGTTTTCCGTCAGATCGCGCGACCAATCGAATAGCCGGAGGGGGCGCGGGCCCGCGCACCACACCTATGTATAAGGTGTGCGCGCGGTCCGCTTCTTCCTCGCCCCGGCGCCAAGCGCCTTTCCCGAAATCCGTGGTCCATTGGGCGAGCGCGGCTCCGCTGCGTGCGGCGAAATGGCCCGAGGCGCTCCCCGCGCTTTCGCCCGCCGCCTGGATCCGCCCCGGCCATGAAGGATGTTGCTGAAAGGCGATCAGAACGCCGAGCGTTGCCGCAACGGCGACAGAAATCACGCCTGGCGCCCTACTCGCCCCCACCACGCACGCACCCCACCCCTCGTCGGACGTTAACAGAGCAGGGTGATGAGTCCAGTTCGCGAAGGTTGCATGGCAGCTTGATTGCACCCGTTTAGAGTCAACCGCGATCGAGCCCCAGCACCGTCGCCGCGACCCGCGCGAGCGCGGCCATCAGGTTGCGGAAATCGCTGTCTTCTTCCGCCCGCCGCGCGATCCGGTTGCAGTGCGCGGCAACCTCTTCGGCATCGCGGCAACCGAATTCCGGCGCCAGCACGCCGAGATCGCAGAGCAGCAGGCTCCGCGAAAGCGCGATCGCAAGCGAGCGCGCCGCGCCGGCTTTGGGCGAGACGAGGCTTTCGGGCGCCATGCCATGTGCGAGCGCCACCAGCGCGCGGAT
>Ga0070734_10005633_pt1 | contig 10931 bp, 10 predicted proteins | sample Coa_R1_8_FD_66444 | JGI IMG/M metagenome (GOLD analysis project Ga0070734, IMG submission 66444) | Surface soil microbial communities from Centralia Pennsylvania, which are recovering from an underground coalmine fire - Coalmine... | ecosystem: Environmental > Terrestrial > Soil > Unclassified ... | reverse complement strand
AACGTTCTCGCTGACTTCCTTCGCCGCAACGGCCCTCTTACTTTGCGCGGTCGGATTATACGGGCTGCTTTCGTACATGGTGGTGCAGCGTTCGGCCGAGATCGGACTGCGCGTCGCGCTGGGCGCTCAGCGCAAAGACGTGCTGACTTTGATTCTGGGACGCGGTCTCGCGCTTGCAACCACCGGCGTCGTGATCGGACTGGCAGCCTCCGTTTATCTCACGAAATATCTCAGCAGTTTGTTATTCGGAGTGCAGCCACTGGACGCGGCCACCTTCGCCAGCGTACCCGTAGTTCTGTTGCTCGTCTCGCTTATCGCAAGCAGCATCCCGGCCTATCGGGCCGCGCGCGTGGATCCGATGAAGGCGCTACGCGATCAGTAGCTACTTTCCGAAATAGGAATCGTCCAAAGTGACCGGCGTCTCTTTGTGGATTTTTTCCATGGCTGCCCGAACCATCTCCGGCTTCACCTTCTTTTCCACATCGGGCCGGGCTTCCGCAAAGGACTTCGCCTTGCGCTCGTCCACGCGGATGATGTGATAACCGAACGGTGTTTTCACCGGCTCGCTGATCTGACCGACGGGAAGGCTGAACACAGCCTGGTCAAAGGGACCGACAAATCTTCCGCGCGGACCGGCAGGTCCAAGCGATCCACCTTCTGCACCCGATCCAGGATCGTCCGATTCTGCTTTGGCGATTGCCGCGAAATCGCCTCCAGCCAGAAGCTTCTTGCGGATCTCCTGTGCTTTCGCGAGCGCTTCGTCTTCGGTAAGTTCTTTTTGGTCGGGCTTCAACGGAACGCGCGAGCCTTTGAATCGGATCAGAATGTGCGAGGCCTTGGCTTGCTCGAAATCAGCGACGTGCGCGTCGTAATAGGCTTTCAGCGCAGCCTCATCGATCGTTAATTCGCTCGCGACGCGCTTGGCGAGCGCATTTGCCAACACCTGGTCCGTTTGGATCGTCACCATCTGCTGAATCCCTGGCGCCTGATCCACTTTTCGTTTCCGCGCTTCCTGTGCCAGGCCCATGATCTCACCGACTTGATCCGCCACTTGCCGTTTCGCCGCGGGCGTGGTGGCCGCGCGTCCGTTCTCGGCCAAAGCCGCCAGAATTTCTTCGAATTTTGCGCGCGTTATTTTCTCGGTTCCTACGGTCACCACCACTGCGTCCGGCGCCACCGTTACGGCCGGTTTGGCTTCATTGGCGGCAGGATTCACCAGGCTGGGCGGGGTAGCGGGCTGCGCGGGCGGTTGCTGCGCGAATGCGAAACCGGCTGCGCAAACCAAGCCTAAATATCTGGATGTTTTGGATAATTTCATTGACGCCTTTATTGTAGCTGGCTTCAGCGTAAACTGAAACACATGTCCAGAGTCGGTGGTATCGAAGCAGGTGGAACGAAATTCGTGTGCGCGGTGGGGACCCATCCGGACGATCTGGATGTCGCGGAATTTCCCACCACCACGCCGGATGAAACCATCCACCGAACAGTCGAATTTTTCAAACAACGGCCGCCGGTAAGCGCAATCGGAATCGGATCTTTCGGGCCGATCGATCCCAATCCAGGCTCGGCGACCTACGGCTATATCACGGCAACACCCAAACTCGCATGGCGGAATTTCGATTTTGCGGGCGCCATCCGCCACGCGCTCGGCGTCAGTGTGGCTTTCGACACCGACGTGAATACCGCGGCGCTCGGAGAGTCCCGCTGGGGCGCCGCCCAGGGCCTGGATACATTTCTGTACATGACAGTCGGCACCGGAATCGGCGGAGGCAGCTTGGTGAACGGTCAACTGATGCACGGTTTGACGCATCCGGAAATGGGTCACATTTGGGTCCCTCACGATTGGGAAAAGGATCCATTCAAAGGATGTTGTCCCTACCATGGCGATTGCCTGGAAGGGCTGGCCAATGGATCCTCCTTTCGCGCGCGATGGGGGCAGCCGGGCGAGAGCTTGCCGGATGACCACCCTGCCTGGGAACTCGAGGCCCATTACTTGGGATACGGATTGACCAACTTGATCTGCACCTTGTCGCCTCAAAAAGTGGTGATCGGCGGCGGCGTAATGCGCCGGGCGCAGCTTTATCCGATGATCCAGGCCAAAGTCGCCGCCTTGCTCAACGGCTATGCGCAAGTTCCCGAAATTGTGCCGCCGCGGCTCGGCGCTCGCGCCGGAGTGTCGGGGGCTATCGCGCTGGCCCTATCGCTCTAACTTTCTCCATCCCGTTTTTAACTGGGTGACAGGAAAGCTGACGCGATAACGAGCAGCGCCGTTCGATCCGAGAAGATCGAACGTTCCGCCGATACTGGGCGGCCCATCCTGGCCTCCGAGAAACGTGACCGAACGCGAGCTTACCGATCCAGTTTGGAGTTCGCCGCCGCGCGCCCATCGCCACGTCCCTGATTCCAGCGTGGTCGGCGAACCGACCGCGAAGTGCAATTCCACTGTCAGAATGGAGGAGCTATCGCTGAACAGAGCTTGGGCATGCAGACGATCGCCATCGCGCGTGCCGGTTATCGAATGAAGCGTGAAGCTGGACAAATTCTCACGGTCGGCCAAGTCTTCCACCGGCGGATGTTTTGGCGCGGCACAATCCACCAGTAGGACTCCGGACCAGGTTAGTACCAATATTGCCGATCGCTGCATTCGGTTGAGCAATTCCACATGGTACTCCGCGGCATCAGGCACTGGGAAGCCGCGTTTCATCGTTCTATATAGGCTTTTTTTCGATGGACCGATGAGATACACATGGACGCACCGCCAGTCTTGGTCTCATTCGTACTCGCAATTGTGCTCGGCTACTTTTCTGGAAGAACGCTGCACATTCTCAGCCGCACGACGCGTGAATAGCCGCCTCGTTTGATCGGTTCGAAATCGCCGCGCGAAACATCTTCACCATCGCGGCATCCAACCAACATCGCGAGTATCAGTCGCGGATTGGGACCGATCGAAATGAACGCACAGAATTCGGTAGAACTTCATCCTGTTGAACCTCGGGTTCGAACTCCTTTGACGGAAGCACTTCTTACCGCCGCGGTGCTTCTCTTTATCGCTCTAGGTTTCATGCTCCTGCAGTGTCTCCCCAAACCCTAGTAAGAACCCAAGCGCAAAGACCGCGCCAGAAGCATCGCACAATGCTTTCATCCTGCTTCCTGCCTTTCCCGAGGTTGTTACAGATGTTAGTCAGGTACCGGTACCCTTACAAATCACGCTATTTACTCGTATCAGAAATATCCACTAGCTAGTCTCACCTGTGAAAGAAAACCATGCTGAAGAGCGTTTCTTCGGCAACAGGAGGAGATGAAATGAAACTTCCAAGGAAGAACCCGGTGCTGATATTGGCACTGGTTCTGACTATTGCTACCGTTGCTGTTCCAAGTGCGAGGGCCGACCTGGTGGGAACGGTGCCTACCCCGCCCACCGCTACTACGTTCCCTGGCTTGGTGCCTTCCGGTACGTCCGCGGGAACTTTGCTCGCCACCGAGTCGGTACCCTTCACAACCAGTCCGGGAACCAGCGGCATTCTGGACGCAGCGGTGTATCGAGAATCCGGCGGCACGCTGGACTTCTACTACCAAGTCTTCAACAACGCGAAATCGATCGATTCCATCGCGCGCGAGACGGATACGAATTTCTCGGGTTTCACAACAGCCACGGGTTATCGCACGGACGGCAGCACGCTAACGGGAACTTCCTTCGTGAACGGCACGGTGATTCCCGTAACCTCTGACCGGAATTCGGTTGGAGATGTGGTTGGCTTCTCGTTTAATCCTCCTGACACGGCGAAGATCGCTCCGGGCCAGGCATCGGACGTGTTCATCATTAGCACGAACGCAACCCGGTTCACCACGGGAACGGCTGCGTTGATTGACGGAGGCAGTGTGAACCTCAGCGCGTATCAGCCTTCCGCGGTTCCGGAGCCGAAGATTCTGATTCCGCTCGCGATGGGTTTGCTGGCGCTTGTTGGCACTGCAAAGCATCGCGCTCGGCGGATCTAACGCTCGGGTTCCCGAAGTAATCGGTTAAATCCTACGCACTCGGATTGGCATCAGCCACCGAGTGCGTTTTTCGTTTTATATCTATCCCCAATTTCCCGCCTCTGATGTAACACAGTTAGTTTTCCACAACAAATAGCGGCCTTGCCGTTGACTGACTTTCCAGATCCGTTTACCATGTCCCTTCTACCCTTCGAAGGGCGTAAGCGAACCTCTCCCGGCAACCGCCCCCGAACCAGCTCCGCGGTTGGCGTTCGCTTCGGATTTTTCTGCTCTATGCGTATAACAACAGTCCCTCTTCTCTTTATTCTTACGGCCGCCGCCAGTGCGCAACCGTATGTATATGTTTCAAACGTTTCTGGCAACAATGTTTCGGTTGTCAATAGCGCGAATAACCAACTGCTATCGCTCATCACCGTTCCGGCAGGACCCGCCGGACTCGCCGCCACCCCGGATGGCAGCGACGTTTATGTAACTTCCCAAAGTATGAGCAACGTATCCATCATCAGCACCGCAAGCCATTCGATCATTAAGACGATTCCGGTTGGTTCCGTTCCGGTTGCAGTGGCCCTGACGCCGAATGGCGCGCAAGCCTACGTGCTCAACCAAGGCAGCAATCAAGTCTCGGTGATCGATACAACCCAGAAATCCGTGATTGCTACCATTGGCGTGGGCAACCGGCCCTCTGCCATCGCCTTCAGTCCCGATGGAACACACGCGTTCGTGGCCAACTTGCTCGGCAACACGGTCTCGGTGATTTCCACGGCCTCGCGAACCGTGGTTGGAACATTCGCCACGCAATCGGGACCTGCGGGTCTCGCCGTCTCGCCCAACGGCGCCGACATTTACGTGGCTAACGAGTATTCAAACACGGTAACCGTCCATCAAAATCCTTCGGGTAGCCTGGTAAAAACCATCACGGGCTTGGTATATCCGAATTCTGTTGCTCTGACTCCAAATGGCAGTCACCTGTACGTAACCAACGGCAATGCCAGTAGCGTCTCGATCATCAATACTTCCACCAACACGATCCTGCATACGCTGCCAACCGGAAGTCTTCCCACTTCCGTGGCGGTGAGCCCCGATGGCGCGCATGCGTACGTCACCAACGAATTTGGATTTAGTCTCACCGTGATAAACACAGCTGCCAATCAAGTCAGCACGACGATTCAGCGGGTGGGTATTTATCCGGTCCGGGTGGCCACTTCGAAGTTATAAACAAATTGAGCGGCGGGGAATTTCCATTGCCCGCCGCTCGACCCTTGCAATAAGGCTCGGAGAAACCTTGTTGCATGGGTGAGACGCCATCGGCGCGCTCATGTTACCGGTTGAAATCCCCAGGCAATGCGTTTTCGGGTATACTTGCCCGGGAGGATAATATGTCGATCTTAGCGTGGGTCATTCTCGGGCTGCTCGCCGGATTCATCGGCAGCAAGCTGGTGAACAAACAAGGCGAGGGCTTTTTCCTCGACATTGTGCTCGGAATCGTGGGCGCTGTCGTGGGCGGATGGCTTTTCAGCAAATTCGGCGCCGCCGGTGTAACTGGATTGAATCTCTATAGTTTGTTAGTGGCCGTGATTGGCGCCGTGGTGGTTCTAGTGATCTATCACGCAATAAGACGTGCCGCGTAACGGCTCTCTACAGTCTTACAGGAGGCGGCCGATAAGATAGTGTGGACGCGCCGCCTCTTTTTCTCTGCTTCCTATTCGCGATCGTGGTCGGCTATTTCGCAGGCCGAACTGTGCACATCCTCAATCGTTCCCCCCGCGATTAATCCGGTACTCGGATGCTGCGGCGGATAGCTTTGGTTCTCGCATCCGTGTTGTATATCGGTGCGGGAATTCTGCACTTCACCAAAACCCCGGTGTATCTGAGGATCGTGCCGCCGTACATTCCCTGGCATTTGGCGATGGTCGAAATCAGCGGCGTGTGCGAAATTCTGGGCGGGCTCGGCTTGCTGATTCGGTTTACCCGGCGCGCGGCCGCCTGGGGATTAGTGGCGTTGCTCATCGCGGTTTTCCCCGCCAATATTTATATGGTCGCCCATCCGGCGGCCGCGGGAGCCGCATCCATTCCACCGGTGTTGCTTTGGGTGCGGTTACCTCTCCAGCTTGTTCTTATCGCGTGGGTGCTGTGGGTGAAGGGTTCATCGAAACAGCACGGCGCGCCAGCGTGAAGAATCCAAGGCTCCGGGCGCGCTTGGCCAGCGCTTCGGATAACTCCTTCGCATCACCGCCGCCGGTCCGTTTTGCCCGGGCGGCCCGATAGTAATCCTCTTCGAGCGAAAGCTCGGGATTCCCGAGGCTCGCGATCTCCGCATGCAGATCGGCTGGAACCTGGGAATCGGGATCGCCGCTCAAGCTCCAGACAGCTAGCCGCGATCGGAGAAGTGGAACCAAGTTCGGAAAATGTGCTGCGCTCCGTTCTGCCTCCTGGCAGAGTTTCAGCGCGTCCGAGTTGTGGCCCATCAATTCCAAAGCGCCGGCTTCCATCACCAATGCAATTGCGGATTCTTCCATCTGGTGTGCCTGGCCGAAATGGGCGGCGGATCGCTGAGCCGCCTCCGCCGCCTGGCGATACTGCTGCTTGGCGAGGAACAGTTCAGCGCGAGCGAGTTCCACCGTTGCGGAAACCTCCGGAGACGCGCTTTCGCTCACGTCGCGGAGCTGCCTCTCCGCGGACTGCAAGTCACCGCGCGCTGTTAGGATGGAACTGAGCGCGGCATGGACCAGAGTAATCGGCTGGCCCGCTTGAGAAATCGTAAGTTCGGCGAGCGCTTTTTCGTTCAATTCTTGCGCCAAATCCAGGCGCCCGGCGGATCGCGCAAGAGACGCGCGCAGATTCAGCAACTCGCCGATGTATTCGTGGGCGCCGGTTTTTCGCGTCTCTCTTTCTGCTTCGTTGATCTCCCCTTCGGCATCAGAAAGCCTACCGGTTCGGAAGTAAAAATCCGCGAGCTGGATTTGCTCTCCGCAAGGATCGTAGCCGCTCTCTTTTTTGAGTGAGATGGCCTCCTTCAGATTTTTCTCCGAATTGCTCCAGTCTTGATTGGACTCCGCGACCACCGCGAGGCCAGTCAACAAATTAGCCTGTTCGGCAAGATCGCCCAATTCCCGCGCCACGCCTAAGCCGTTCCCGTAGGCTTGTTGCGCCTCCGCGAACTTACCGCTGTAATAGAGTTCATTGCCCCGCACACGCCAAGCTTGGCTGACGCACTGACGGTCCCACAACTCCTGGCAGACACTTCTGGCTTCGTTCTGGACCGCTTCAAAACCAGGTTCAACTAAGGTCTGCATCGCGCCCCCTTCGAGCAGGCGCGCGCGCGCATAGAGATATCTAGCCTCACGCGCTTTGGCTTCGGTGGCCGCGCGCCTGGCTAAATCACGCGTCTTGGCGAAATCGTTCGTGGTTCCGGCATCTTGGGCGGCAATCAAATCGATGCGCGGGTCATTTCCTTGCGGACTCGGAAGTTTACGAAGGTTCTCCAATGTAGCGATGGAGTCAGCGATTTTCCTGGCGCGAAACTGGGCCTTTGCGAGGTTCAGACCATCTTCGAGACTGTCGGGAAACAGCCGGAAAATGGTCTGGTAGATCTCGATGGCCTGGTCCCACTGCTGCGCACTGGCCCTATAGCGCGCTTCGATTCCAAGTTGATCCAACCGGCCCAGTGAAGTCGCCAGATCATTGGCGCGCTTGTTCTCTTCGATCGCGCGCGATCCGTAACCGAGCATGCTCCAGGCGTCGGCCAGCGCGGAGTGGACCAACGCGTTCGCGGGATCGGCTGCCACGGCCGCTTGCAAGTGGTCGCGCGCCGCCATTGGATCGATCCGCCGAAGCGACTTCAATCCTTCGGCGTATTCCTTCATCGCGCTTGCAGCCGGCCAGCGCTGGATCGCCGCGCTTGCTCCCCCGGCTCCTAAATCCGCGCGCAGCTTGGCTCCTAAACGCGTGGTGACGTCCAGAAGATCTTGTTCGCGGCCCTCTTCGATCACCGTCGCTACTTGGTCGCCGGAATTCGCATCGAACAAGCCCAGATCGATGCGGACAGTGCAATCGGGGCAGGCGCCGACAACCAGATACGAACCTAAAATAAAAGTATCCGCGCCGAAACTGACATGGGCTTGGCGCAGAACGTCGGCGCGAGGCTCGGTTTCCGGATTCGTTTTTCGGCCGATGCGCCATCGGGCCACATCCTCGGCAGGGACCGCATGCAGCTTACCGCTTGCGGCGAGCTCCGATGTCAGCATCTCGGCCAAGGCAACCTGAAGCCATGCTTCGGTTGGGCTTTTCGATAGATCGCGAATGTGCAGCACCGCGACCGATTTACGGCGCATAGTTCTTACCGCAGATGAGCGGGTCCAGAACAATGCGCCGGCAAGTAAAATCACCAGCACGGCCATCCCCGCGACCAGTGTCCAGTGTTTTCGGCGCGGCGCCCGGGCAGGGAATTCGAGCGCGGATTCCGAAGTGCCGCCGGGTTGGTCTTCGACTCTGGTGACCGGCGCGACGAATCGATAACCGTTGCCGGGCTCGGTGGCGATAAATCGATTCTCGCCGCGTTTTTCCCCCAGAGTTTTCCGGAGCGCGGAGATGCTCTGAGTGAGATTGTTCTCCTCAACTGAGGCGCCGTTCCAAACTTCGGCTAGTAGTTCATCCTTGGAAACAGTTTCGCCCGCTCGATCCACTAAAACGAGTAGCGTCGCGAACGGCTTGGGCATGACCGCCACGCGCACGCCGGCTTTCCAAAGGGCGCCCTGATTGGGCAGAAGCTCGAAGTCGGCGAACTGATACTTGGCCGGCCGCTCGACTCTGGTCCCCTGAGAACCCATTTGAAAACAAGCCTTTCAGAAATTTTCAGAACGCTCTAAGGATATTTTAGGCGGGGCAAGGCTATAAAAGGGAGTCCTTGGAGGGACCTCTACGTTCAAATGAGCAACAAAAGTACTACTTACTGGACCAGGGCTTTCCTGGCTGGCCTTCTGCTTGTTACCGGATTGCAATCGGCAAGAGCAGAGACCTACACCTACACTGGCAACGACTTCCAAAGTGCATCGTCGCCGTACACCATGAACGACTTCGTTAGCGGATTCTTCACCGTCACCACGGCGCTGGCGGACAACCTGTCGCTGCAGTCGATTACGCCAGCTACATATAGCTTTACCGACGGCGTTCAGACGTTTACAAGCGCCGCGCCGCCGCCGAACGTGACCTTCAAAGTGGCCACGGATGGGAGCGGGAACATCGATGCCTGGGATATCGCACTGCAATCCGGTGTCAACATCGTTTCCACTGCCACCTCAGAAGATTTCGGCACATCCGGGGGTGGCCTGGGCGATAATTTCTTTGACGCGGGGACGTGGCAAGCGTCGACAGGCGGAGGCGGCGGATCCACGGTGCCCGAGCCCGGTTACGCGGCTTTCATTGCGATCGGGTTGGGTACGATAGCGGTCGTCCGGCGTAGATTTGCGTGATCCATTTGGCCACTGATGGACATGGAGAAGACAGTTTTATCCGTGTCCATCCGTGGCACTTAAAAAGTGAAGCGCATCTGTAATTCCAGCCGCCGGTTATTCGCGTTTTCCGAAAATCCCTCGCCGTTCGAATTCCCGTAAATCTGATTTGCGCGGCCGAACAAAGGCGATGTAATGTCGCCAGTGATCGGTCCCGGATTCGTGTGATTCAGCAGATTGCGCGCCGACATGGAGATGCTCAGGTTGTAGCGCTGCGTGGTCGTCGGCGGACCGATGAAGGATCCCAGACCTCGGCCGGACGCCATCATTGTTGGACTTCCTCCGGGGCCGCCGCCATGCGAGGCTTTGGCTCCCGCTTTCTCGCCGCCGAATCCAAAGGTTTTGCCGACGCGCAGATTCACGCTGACCAATCCCGGCCCGCGGCCGAAATTACGCGGAAGCAGTTTTTCGTCGGGCGTCGGATTGGGGTCGAGCAATCCGTATTGAGTCTCGATTACGCCTGGTTTATTGGGATCGGTCGCGATGCCGGGCCGGGCGTTGAAAATGGTTGTGCTGTAAACATCGGTGCCGGTGGTGATGTTGAACGGGGGACCCGATTGCAGCGTGACGAACGGGCTCAGCCGGATATTCCAGCGCATATTGATTGATCCGCCGGCCGTGAAGCGGTTCCGGACATCGGTCGAGGCGGGGCCGTACTCACCCGCGAAATTATACGGATTCGCCGGGAACGTGCCCAGTCCATCGGTATTGCTCATGGCTTTGTTCCACACATAGAATCCAAAAAGGGAGAAGCCATCGTTGACTCTCGAATTCACGTTCGTGACGATCTGGTTTTGGTTGTAGAGGCCAGACGACTCCATAAGGAACACCGGGTCAGGTTGTCCAAGCGGGAAGGCGCCCGTTCCTGGCAATGGAGCATTGATATCTTCCGACCGCAGCTCGTGCAAGCCGTGCGAGTTCGTGTAAGTGACGGCGACTGTCGTATGCGCGGGCAACTGCCGTTCAACGCTCACCGACGATTGCATCAGATAGGGCGCGCGCATATTGGAGCTGATTTCCTGCACCACCTGCGGAGTGGCTTGCAGCCCTTCCGTGGAAGGAATGGCCGGGAAGAAGTCGGGATTGGCGACCACATACTGCTGCTGCACTTTGCCGTTATAGCGGCGTGCGGTCAGAGTGTTGGAGAGCGCAAAACGATCGTAGAAGATTCCAAATCCGCCGCGAATCACGGTCTTGGCCGTACCGTTTTTGCCGTTGGCGTCCGGAGACCAGGCGACGGCCAGGCGCGGCGCAAAGTCCGTGGAGTCATGAATGTTGGTTTGTGCTTCGTAGCGCAATCCGGCACTCACAGTCAGATTCGACTTGACGCGCCAATCGTCCCCTACGAACGCCGCCACGTCCACGCGGCTCGCCGCAAGTTCAGGCAGCCCAGCATTGATGCTGAACTGGCTGGCCCCTCCGCCCATC
>Ga0070734_10005630_pt1 | contig 10934 bp, 5 predicted proteins | sample Coa_R1_8_FD_66444 | JGI IMG/M metagenome (GOLD analysis project Ga0070734, IMG submission 66444) | Surface soil microbial communities from Centralia Pennsylvania, which are recovering from an underground coalmine fire - Coalmine... | ecosystem: Environmental > Terrestrial > Soil > Unclassified ... | reverse complement strand
GCCACCTCCAGGCAGTGGCGCCACTCGGTGATGGCGGGAGCTTGGGACTGGGGCAGCAGCGGGCCGCGGTAGAGCCGGACCGCCTCAGACGCGTCGCCGCGCTCGAGGGCGCGCAGCACCTGCACCGCGTCGCAGGTGATCGGCGCGGTCAGCGTGTAGGTGCGGGTCGCGACGGTGCCGTCGAGGGCGCGCCGCAGATGGGAGATCTCGGCCTTGAACGTGGACGGCGCGACCGGGCGCTCGCCGTACAGGGCGTGGCGCAGGCGCTCTGGCGAGAAGCCGTCGGGCTCCAGGGCGAGCAGCGTCAGGATCTCGACTTGCCGCGGGGGCAGGCGCAGCGCGACCCCGTCCACCGTGACCTCGGCCCGGCCGAGCGCGGACAACGCCACTTCCGTGCGCGCGCCGCGCGGTTCGGCGTGGAAGGGCTCAGCGCGCAGCCTGGCCTCGATGGAGGCCGCCAGGGTGCGAACAGTCGCCATGGCCAGCGGGTTGGCCCGGTCCCAGGTGCTGGACAGGTCGAGTACCCCGAGGGTCCGGCCGAGCGGGTCGCTGATGGGCGCGCAGTAGCAGACCCAGCCGTGCAGTGCCGCGACCAGGTGCTCCGCGGAGAACACCTTGCTGGGGCGGCCGTTGCGCAGCGCCAGCGACAGTGCGTTGGTGCCCATGGCCTGCTCGTCCCAGCGCCCGCCCGGCGCGAAATTCACCTGCTCGGCCCGGCGGAGCATGACCCGGCCGCCGCACGTCCACAGGATCGTGCCGGATTCGTCGGTCACGGCGGCGATGTAGCCGGCATCGGCGATGCTGCGCAGTTCGTCGGCCATCGCCTGCACCGGCCCGTGCAGCGGCGAGGCGGACCAGCGCGGGCTGGCCGTACCGCCCTCGGTGACCGGCGCGCTGGACTGCCCGGGATCGACGGTGTCCAGTGAACGCACCCACGATGCGGCCACCTCGGGCCGCAGCGACGGCGTCGTGATCGCGAGCGGAGGTTTCCGAGCCATCCTCAGCTCGGGCACACGGCGCGACCACTCGTCCTCAAGTACGGCCTTGAGTCTGCGAAGGTCACCGCGCGCTGCCATGTCGTTACCTCTGACCGCATCGTCATCGGATTGACGTAGTTACGGATGGTACTGTCCGTTTCGCTCCCGAATACCGGGTGTCGTGCGTTAGTAATAGCAGCGTTACCAGCGAGCGGAAAGCCCGCGAGCGGCGTGATCCGTGCCGCTCGCGGACCGACGGGGCGCGGGGGCTGCTGCAGACCAGCCCTCGCGCCCCGTCTCACGGCTCGGCCGCCGAGGACAGGACGGCGAGAGAGGCCCGCGGGCGGCACTCGATTCGAGACGAGATGCCATGGCCGCGGTGTGGATGTCAGTGACCGCGCGATGGTGTCAGCCTCCGTCGTTCAACCGGTAGCTCGTGAGCTTGTCCAGGATGCCGGGGATCCGTCAACGGATACACCTACTGCACCACCGTCGGTGTCCTGGGCGGGCGGTACCTGCTCAGCCTCAGCAGCAACGTGCGCGCTGCGGCCGGAGTCGCGGCAGGCGATAACGTCGAGGTCACGCTAGAGCCGGATACTGAGCCGCGGGACCTCGAGGTCCCGCCCGACCTGGCCGCGGCGCTCGCAGACCTGGCAGAGCCGACTCGAGAAGGCCATCGCCGCCCTGCGCGAGCGCAAGACAGAGCCATAACACGGCCGAGCAAGACCGCACACGCTCACCAGTGACGCCCGGCCACCTGTGGCGAGCAGGCAGCAAACCGGATGTAGGCATCCACGCGTGGTTGGCCGCATGGTTGCCTACATCGTCGCCCAGACGCGGTCGCGGGCCGGTGCGCATGTCGCACACCGGCCCACGTATCAGGTGTCTGCGATCAGCCGACGGTGCACGCGTTGCCGTTCACGGAGAACGCGGTCGGCGAGGTGTTGCTGCTGGACCAGGTGCCCTGGAAGCCGAACGAGGTCGAACCGCCGGCCGGCACGCCGGCGTTGTAGCTGAGGTTGACGGCCGTCGCGTTCGCGCTGCTCTGGCTGACCTGCGCGTTCCAGGCGCTGGTGACCTTCTGGTCGCCGGGCCAGGTCCAGGTGACCGTCCAGCCGTTCCACGCGGCCGTGCCGGTGTTCGTAAGCGTCACGTTCGCGGTGAAGCCGCCGCCCCAGGAGTTCGGCGCGTAGGTGACCTTGCAGCCGCCGGACGAGTTCGACGCGCTCGTGGTCACGGTGACCGTGCCGGAACGCGCGGAGCGGTTGCCCGCGGTGTCCTTCGCGTAAACGGCGAAGGTGTAGCCCGTCGAGGGCGTCAGGCCGCTGATGGTCGCGGAATTCGTGGTCGGCGACGCGACCACGGTCTCGGTGGTGCCGTTGATGCTCACCACGTCGTAGCCCGCGATGCCGACGCTGCTGGTCGACGCGCCCCAGCTCAGGTTGACCGAGGTGGAGGTGATGCCCGAGGCGGTCGGCGTGCCGGGGGTCGTCGGCGGCGTCACGCTCGAACCGGGCTGCACGGTGATGACGGCCGCGCTGTACGGCGCGATCGTCTGTGACGCGGCGGTGCCGCTGGCGGCCGTGCTGATCGAGGTGCCGGGCGGGGCGAGCGTCGCCACGCTCGGCGCGCCGGAGGCCGGGGTGAATCCGGCGTAGCTGAGCCCGACCGTGTAGCTGTTGCCGGGGTCGTCGTTGACCAGCATCACCCGCAGCGAGCCGTCGGCGGCCTTCACCGCGTACGACTTGACCGGCGACTGGCTGGAGGTCGCCGAGACGAGCGTGTCGCCGGGGTGGACGAACTGGCCGAGCAGTTCGAGCCCGTAGTAGGCCGGGAAGGGAGTGTCGGCCGCCGGCTCGCAGACGCGCGCGCCGTTCACGGTGCCACAGCTGGCGTCGGACAGTACGCCGTAGTCACCGTAGGTCGCGGTGCCGTAGAGCGAGGAGCCGTTGTCGCCGGTGGTCACGATGCCGTTGTGGATCTGCCACCAGTCGACGCTGGAGACGCCGCTCTGCAGCCAGCCGAGGTAGTCCTGCTCCAGATACAGCGCGTTGACGATGCTCAGCGTCTGCTTGCCGGGGTTCGAGGACACCGAGTTGGTCTCGGTGATCATGATCGGCGTGTTCCCGGCGCCGCTGCTCGGGGGCTGGTACTGGTTCAGCAGCGCTTGCAGGTCGGAGACCATCGTCGGGATCTGCGCGGTGTCGCCGAGCAGCCCGGCGTCGGTCGGCCCGGGCGGGGTGACGCTGCTCGGGTTCTGCGGGTACCAGTGCACGTCGGCGAAGCCGACCATGCCGGCCAGCGCCTGCAGCACGGTCTGGTTCCACGGCTGCGGGCTCGCGCTGTTGGTCACGCCGTCCGGCCAGTTGCCCGGCGCGGTCAGCACGACGCCGATGACGATGCTCGGGTCCACGGCCTTCATGGCGCTGATGTACGCCTTGACGTTCTGCGCGTAGACGGCGGGGCCGCAGTTCGTCGGGCTGGTGCTGGACGAGCAGTGCCGGTCCGGCTCCCAGCCGGTGCCACCGTAGGTGCCGTTCCCGTAGACCTCGTTGCCGATCTCCCAGTACTTGATGCCGTAGTGATGCGTGACGTTGGCGTAGCGCACCCAGTCCGCGGCCACCTGCGCGCCGGTCTCGGCAGGGCTCTGCGACGCGCCGACGGAGTCGCCGGTGCCGTAGTTGACGGTGACCATGCCCTGCGCCCCGCTCTGGCTCAGCAGCGTGGCGTACTGGTCGAAGTCCACCGGCTGGGCCAGGCCGGAGATCACGTCGGTGTTGTTCTTCCAGTTGTACTGGTCGGACTCGGTGCCGCCCGGGAAGCGGATCAGGCCGATCCCGGCGCTCTTGAGCAGGCCGGGCACGGCGGCGTCGGTCAGGTTCGCGTCGTAGACGGATCCGTTGGTGCCTATGCCCGTCGCGGGGGCGGTCGCCAGCACCCGGCTGGTGTCGATGCTCACGGTCGCGGCCGTGGTCGCTGTCGTGGCGGCGGCCTTCGCCGTGCCCGGCGCCGCCGCGAAGGCCTGCGCGGTCGGCACGGCGAGTGCGGCCGCGGCCGCGAGCGCCGCCGCGGTCAGCGCCGCGCGGCCGGCGCGGGGTCTCGAGTCGGTGCGCGTTCTGGGCGCGTGGGTTCGCACAGTGTCCTCCGTCGGGTGGCCAGTCGTCGGGCCTTGAGCGCGCATGCGCCGGTCGAGTGCCCGGCAAGCCCGAGTCGGGAGGATTGATCACCCGAACGCCCCCGTCAAGCTGCCAGCCCGGCTCCGAGCAAACGACGCAGCGCACCGCGCGATCGCCACCGAAACTTGCGCGACGGCGCCCGTTGAGCGAAGAGGAGTGGGACACGTTGGCCGACGGCTGGCTGTCTGCGTCGCGCTGTGGGCCGGACGGACGCCGCGCCGTCCGGTCGTCATCGACCGGACGGCGCGGCGTCAGTGGCGCAGTGTCAGCAGCACGGAGGCGTCGGCTCAGGGGATGGTCCACTGCTGGTTGGCGGCGTCGGTGCAGTGGTAGAGGATCAGCTGGGTTCCGGCGCCACCGGATCCGGCGTCGTCGAGGCACTTGCCGGACTGCGGGTTGACCAGTTCGCCGTTGGACTGGTGCTGCCACACCTGGTTGCCGCCGCCATTGCAGTCCCACAGCTCGATGAGGGTTCCGTCGGCGCTGTTGGCGCCGGTGATGTCCATGCACTTGCCGAGGGTGCGCAGCGTGCCGTCGGCGCCGACGGTCCACTGCTGGTTGGCCGCGCCCGAGCAGGTCCATACGATGATCGGGTTGCCGTTGGCGGTGCTCGCGCCCGAGTCGTCCACGCACAGACCGTGCACGCCGGTGATCGGGCCGGTGGCGCCCGGCGCCGCGGCGTCCAGCCCGATCTGGACGCCGCCGAGGTGGCTGGCGGCGGTAGCGGGCGTTCCGGAGACCTGCGTGAAGGTCATCCCGGATACCGGCGCGGCGACCGGCTGGACGAGATATGAACGCCCCGACGTCGCGGGAATCGAGAACTGCGACGCGGTGGTCGGGGACACGACGACCGTCGTCTCGTCGGACCCGTCGACGACCTCGACGCTCTGGCCGGGCCACGGGTTGCGGACGCTGATCGCGCCGGTGGATCCGGCCTTGATGGCGACCGTGCCGATCACGCCGCCGTGCACTTGGACCGAGACGGTGCTGCCGCCGTGGATGTACTGCGTGCCGTCGGCGTCCCAGCCCGAGGGCAGGGCCGGCGCGATGCGCAGCAGTCCGTCGTAGTCCTGCACCAGCGATTCGTTGACCGCGAGGGCGACGTTGGCGGCCTGTTCGATGTAGGGCTCCGTTCCGGTGCCGCCCTGCCAGGAGCCGAGCCCGTCCGGGTAGGCCTGGTACTTCTCGGTGAGGGTGACCAGGTCGGCTGCGACCTGGGAGGACAGGCCGAGCCGGGCGGCCTGCACCGCGTCGAAGCTCCAGTCGGGATTCGTCACGTCGACGCGGTCGGTGTACGTACGCTGAGCCAGCGCGGCCAGCGCCGAGCCGTCGCCGATCAGGTTGTAGGGCCAGACGGCTTCCAGGTCGTCGTTCTCCACGTTGTGGACGGTCGCGGTCGGTTGGGAGGACTGGCCGAGCACGTCGGTGCCCGACGCGTCGGCCGACGCGGTGAGCAGCTGCTGGTGGGTGGCGCCGTCGGTGCGCGGATAGTCGGGGATCTGGTTCTGCGCGGTCTGCAACTGCGCGACCAGCGACGCGTCGGTGCCCAGGGTCTGCGCGGCGGCGATGGTCGCCGGGAACAGGGCCTTCATCGCGTCGATCAGGTTGACCGGGTCCTGCACGTCCCACTGGTTCTCGTGGACGTTGGCCACCGCGTGCCGCAGTCCGTCGCTGCCGACGGTGGTGTAGGCCAGCAGGAACTGCGCGGCCTGCTGCATCAGCGGGTAGTTGGTCTGCAGGAAGGACTTGTCACCGGTGGTCAGGTACTGCTGCCAGACCCACAGGCCGATCTCCGCGCCGGTCGAGACGGTCTCGCCGTTCCAGGTCGGCCCCGGCGGGTTGTTCTGGTCGCAGGAGGCGTCGCTGTACGGGTTCGAATCGTTCTGGAAGCCGTTGCCGTTGAAGCGCATCGTCTCCGGAACGCAGATGCCCGCGCGGCCGCCCATGTACGTCTTCGTCCATGCCTGGATGTTCGCCAGGTTCGAGGTGTAGAGGTTGAACAGCGGATTGTTGAGGGAGAAGGCGCCGGCGCCGATGTTCGCGGCGACCTGCCCGCGCAGGTTCCAGAACCAGTACGCCGCCGGGTACCAGTTCTGGCTGTCCTGGGAGAAGTTGAACAGGTCGGCGACGCCTGCCTGCGATCCCGGCAGCGAGCCGCGGCTTTCCTCCGCGCTGGTCAGGTAATACAGGGTTCTTACCTTCTCGAGGTAGTTCGCGGCGCCGTCGGCGGAGGAGAGCCTTATGAGGCCCAGATTCGCCCAGTAGGTGTGCCACCAGGACAGGTGCGCGGCGGACAGCGTGCTCGACGTGGCCGATGCGTCGGTGCCCAGCAGCGCCGACGCGGTCGCCGCCGCGTTGCCGCCGGTCCAGTGCGGGGCGGCGACCAGGACGCGGAAGCTGCCGTCGCTGTTGGGGTTGAAGGTGACCTTGACGCTCTGTGAGCCGGCGACCGAGGCCGCGACGTTGCGGCCCCCGGCGGTCAGCGCGGCCAGCGAACCGAACGTCTGCCCGGAGCCGGTGGTCGCGACGTTGTCGACCCAGGTCTCGGCGAGCGTGGCGATCTGGCCGGAGGCCGCCGCGGCCGGGGTCCGCCCTGACCACAGGTTGACCGTCGCGCTCTGGGTGCTGTTCGGGTCGGCGCCGGTGACGTCGACGACCAGTTCGTCCTTGTCCGCGCGCACGTAGATGGTCGCGCTCATCCCGCCGCCGGACTCGCGCAGCGTGTCGTCGTAGGGATCGAATACACCGGAGAAGTCCGCGGCGCCGGTGATCTGCGCCAGGCCGGGGATCTGCACCCACCCGGGCGACTTGCGCCCCGGGAGGGTGTCGGCGCGGTTGAGCTGCGCGGTGAAGCCGCCCGCGGCCCACACGGCCGCGCCGAGCGTGCCGTTGCCCAGCGGCATCGACTGCGTCGCCGCGGTGTTGGGCGCGCCCAGCACGATGTTCGCCTCGCGTACCAGATTCGGGGTGTCCACGGTGAACGTGCCGCCTTGCCACGCCGTCGTCATCGACGCGGCGGCAGCGGGCGTCGCGTGGACCGCGGCCGCCGGCGCACACAGTGCGATGGTGAGGGCGGCGGCGCGGTGCGCGCTGAATCGTCGCATGCTCGTGCCTTTCGGTGCGCCGTTGCAGTTCCGTCGGGGGAGCCGAGCGAGAGGTCCTATGTATCAATCGGTAACAGATCACCGAGATGCCACGAGCTGCGGCGATCTCGCGTTGGAGGTTAGGTGCCAGCCGTGAGGCCGTCAATACATCCCACCAGTGCTTGACAGGCATAGATCGGAGGTGTTTCCTTCCAGTTTGGATTTGTTGCATTGTGTGCCCTCCGGTTCGCCCACACTTCGGAGACACTTGTGCGCACCTGGCGTCCCGGCCCGCGTTCGCGGGTGCTCGGGTCATTCCTCGCGGTGCTCCTCGGCCTCGCCACCTTCTCGCTGGGACCGTCGGCGCCGCGTGCCCGGGCGGCCGCGGCGACCGCGCTGGCATCAGGCCACTACTACACGCTGCGGTCCGCGAGCAGCGGCCAGTACGTCTCCGTCGCCGGGGGCGCGACCACGGACGCGACGGCGATCGTGCAGGATCCGGCCGGCAGCGCGCCGCAGCAGTGGCGCCTGGGCTCGGCCGGCGGCGGCGCGTACAGCCTCACCCTCGCGACCAGCGGCCAGTGCGTCGACGTCGACGGCGCCTCGAAGAGCGCGGGCGCGGCGGTGATCGACTGGACCTGCAACGGCGGCGCCAACGAAGCCTGGACCTTCGCGCCGACCGGCACCGGCGCCTACACGCTCGTCTCGGTGAACAGCGGGCTGTGCCTGGACGACGCGAACAACTCGCAGAGCCCGGGCAACGCGCTGATCCAGTGGACCTGCAACGGCGGCGCCAACCAGCAGTGGCTGCTCACGGATGTGGCCGGGCCGTCCGCCGGGGGCCACCGCGTCTCGTTCGATCAGTACTCGATGATGGTCGACGACAGGCGGGTGTTCCTGTTCGCCGGCGAGTTCGACTACTTCCGGCTGCCGAGCCCGAGCCTGTGGTACGACGTGCTGCAGAAGATGAAGGCCTCGGGGTTCAACGCCGTCTCGATCTACTTCGACTGGGCGTACCACTCCGCCGCCCCGGGCGTCTACGGCTTCACCGGCGTGCGCGACGTCGAGCAACTGCTGAACATGGCGGCGCAGGCCGGGATGTACGTCATCGCCAGGCCGGGACCGTATGTCAACGGAGAGGTCGACGGCGGTGGACTGCCCGGATGGGTGGACACGCAGGCCGGGCACGCGCGTTCGAGCGCGCCGGACTATCTGGCCGCGGCCGAGCAGTGGATGGGCCAGATCGACGCGATCCTGGCCCGCCACCAGCTGACCAGCGGCACCGGCACGGTGATCCTCGACCAGATCGAGAACGAGTACTGCTTCGCAGGCACCTCCGCGGGCCTAGACGGCGGCTACGTGAGCGCCCTCGAGCAGAAGGCCCGCGCCGACGGGATCACGGTGCCGCTGTTCACCAACGCCTGCTACCCCTCCGGCGCCCCGTGGTCCTCGGGCGACGGCGCGGTGCCGCTCACCGCCTGGGACGCCTACCCCAACGGTTTCAGCTGCACCGACTCGACCTGGGGCAGCATCCCCGACTACACGGATCTGCGGACCCTGACGCCGGCGAGCGAACCGGAATACCTCGCCGAGTTCCAGGGCGGCTCGTTCGACTCCTGGGGCGGATCCGGATTCGCCGCGTGCCGCGCCTACGACAACGGCCCGTTCGAGCGGATGATCAGCGAGACCGCGATCATCGCGGGCGCCACGGCACAGAGCTATCACATGGAGTACGGCGGCACCAACTGGGGCTGGGACACCGACACGGGCACCGGCGGCTACAGTTCATACGACTACGGTGCCGCGATCACCGAGGCCAGGCAGCTGACCGACAAGTCCAACTCGGTCAAACCCCTGTAAGACCTCGACGACGCGACGCTGCCCGCCGGAATCGCTCCGGCGGGCAGCGTCGGGTCATCGGCTTCTAGCTCGTACTACAGGTGACTCTCGGCCATGTCCATTGGCCGTTGGGCGAGATGGTGACGCCCCAGTTGTTGCCGCTGCCGTTGGGTTTCGCGACCATCACGTACTGGCTGGGCCAGGTGGCGCTGACGTTCCAGGTCGAGTAGACCACCGCGGGAGCCACCAGGTACATCGTCACGGTCCAGTTGTTGGAACCGGTGACGGAGACGTTGAGGTTGTACCAGTTGCTTCCCTGCGCGTTGGCCGACAGCGTCGCGGTGCAACCGCCGCTCCCGCCGCCTCAACCCCCGCCGCCTCCACCCCCGCCGCCGCCGCCTCCTCCACCGCCACCGGAGTTGACGGTCACGCTGTCGTTGCCGCTGCCGCCGCCCCAGGCCTCGGTGGCCAGGATCTGGTAGTTCAGCGACCCGAGGTTCATCCCGTGGCTGGCCCAGGCGTTGAAGAAGTTCTGGGTGGTGATGGTGCCGCTGGAGGTCGGGGAGGTGCGGATGGCCAGGTACTGCTCGAAGGTCGCGGTGCCCACGATGGAGGGCTGGTTGACCTGCTGGTGCTCGTAGATGTTGTACGTGCCCCCGTCGCTGGTCATCTGTCCCATGTACGTGCCGGCGGTGTTCGGGGAGCCGGAGTAGTTCTCCTCGACGTAGTACTCCACCAGCGGGTTGGTCGACCAGCCGTACAGGGAGACCAGGGTGGTGCCGCCGGAGGCGTTCAGGCTGCTGGTGAAGCTGATCGTCTGGTTGCTGCCCGGGTTCCAGCCGACGCCGTCGACGAAGTCGCCCACGCCGCTCCACGAGGTGGAGTAGCTGTTGCCCGAGTTCAGCGTCATGCAGGCCGAGCCCTGCCCGTTGGTCCACATCTGGTAGTACATGCCGCCGTTGTTGCCGGTCTGGCTCGAGCAGATCGTCGTGGCGGCACTCGCCGCACCCGGCAGCGTCGCGGTGGCCGTGACCACCGCGATGACCGAGCCGAGGCCGGTGAGCAGTCTGGCGAGGCCGCGTCTGCCGCGGCGTAGGTGGACAAAGCGCATATAAACGTGTTCCTTCCGCATTGAAGGCTCGCGGACGCGGCGCGGCAAGGCCAGGCGCCCCGATGGGCGATGGGCTCTCGCGTGTGGCGTCCCAACAACGTGGCGGATTTCCGGTCGCCGTGATAAGGACGACCGAGAACCGGGAATCAGTGAGTCACCCGGCTCCGCGGTATATGTGACAGCCGATGGCGAGAGTATCGATCTCGTCCTGGACGTCCGTCAATGACTTTCATGACTTTCCGGCCATTTTAGAAAACATTTCGAAACATGCTGTGAAACATTCCGATCGCCTCGCGATGGCCGGCCCTCTGTCCGCTCAATCTTCCCTTGACCAGGCGCATCGAGTCAGGCTGAATCGCCCGGCACATTCCAGAATGGCGACCGTTTTCGCATTCCAGGCAGCGAGGAATGATTCGACGGCCGCTGATTCAGGAAAGTGCTCGGCGATCCGCGGAAGGCATTGCTGGCATAAACGACGCGCTCATATCGCCACGACTTCCGCTCGCGACGAGAACCCTCTCAAGTCCACGAGCGGCTACGAGTTCCTACGAGTGCTTACGAGCTTCTACGCCTCGGGGTGCCGAACGCGGCCAGCTGAAGCTCCGACTGCATGTCGAAGAACGCCTGCTTCGGCTGGAGGTTCACGTCGTAGATCGTGGCGTATCCCTCGCCGGTGAAGAAGCCGGGCACCCAGGAGTCCGCGTCGCCGAAGCCCCAGACGGTGAACGAGATGCACTCGGGCACGGCG
>Ga0070734_10005629_pt1 | contig 10934 bp, 1 predicted proteins | sample Coa_R1_8_FD_66444 | JGI IMG/M metagenome (GOLD analysis project Ga0070734, IMG submission 66444) | Surface soil microbial communities from Centralia Pennsylvania, which are recovering from an underground coalmine fire - Coalmine... | ecosystem: Environmental > Terrestrial > Soil > Unclassified ... | reverse complement strand
GTGACAGCCGACAACCTGGCATATCTGATCTACACCTCCGGTTCCACGGGACGTCCCAAGGGCGTCGCCATCGCGCACGCCTCCGCCACCCGCCTCCTGCAGTGGGCCGCCACTCGCTATTCACCGGAGGAACTCTCTGGAGTGCTCGCCTCCACTTCCCTCTGCTTCGATCTCTCCGTCTTCGAGATCTTCCTGCCCCTGAGTGTGGGAGGCAAGATCCTCCTGGCTCCAAATGCCCTCGCGCTGCCTCAGATGCCCGCTCGGGATCAGGTCACTCTCATCAACACCGTGCCCTCCGCCATTGCCGAGTTGTTGAACCAGGGGGCTATTCCCCCCTCGGTGCGGACGGTGAACCTGGCAGGCGAGCCGCTCTCGACGGAGTTGGCGGATCGGTTGTATGCGGCGGGAGTGGGCAAAGTCTACGATCTGTATGGTCCCTCCGAGGACACCACCTACTCCACCTTCACGCTGCGTCGTGCCCATGCTCCTGCAACCATTGGCCGCCCGATCTCCAACACCCAGTTGTACCTGCTGGATGCTCGAATGCAGCCGGTTCCTGTGGGAGTGGTGGGGGAGATCTATCTGGGGGGAGAGGGACTGGCGAGAGGGTATCTGAACCGAGCGGAGTTGACGAGCGAGCGCTTTGTGGCGGATCCGTTCGGCACGCCGGGAGGACGTCTCTATCGAACGGGGGATCTGGGCAAATACTTCCGAGATGGGAATGTGGGGTTCCTGGGTCGGATGGATCACCAGGTGAAGATCCGAGGTTTCCGGATCGAGTTGGGCGAAATCGAGCGGCGTTTACGAGAACATGAGCGAGTTGCCGAGGCGGTTGTGCTGGCTCGTGAGGATGATCCAGATCAGAAGCGGTTGGTGGCGTATGTGGTGTTGCGTGAGGGAGGGTTGGGGGTTGGGGAGTTGCGTGGGCATCTGGGGGTGACGCTTCCGGAGTACATGATCCCCTCGGCGTTTGTGTTTCTGGAGGCGTTGCCGCTCACACCCAATGGCAAGATCGACAGAAAGGCGCTCCCTGCCCCGGAGATGCAGCATCCGGAAGCGAATTATGTCGCACCGCGCACTCCGACCGAGGAGTTGTTGGTGGGACTGTGGGCAGAGCTGTTGAAGGTACAGCCCATCGGCATCCATGATAACTTCTTCGATCTGGGAGGACACTCGCTGCTGGCGACACGTGTCGTCGCCCGCATCCTCAGCGACCTTCACATCGACATACCGATGCGGACACTGTTTGAACGTCCTACCATTGCCGGTCTTGTGGAGGCCATCGAGGCCGCGAACCCGACCCAATCGGACCATGCGCGCACGCCACTCGTTCCGGTTACGCGGGATCGCGCCTTGCCGCTCTCGTTCGCGCAGCAGAGACTGTGGTTCATCGACCAACTGGAATCCGCACGGACCACCTACCTTGTTCCGTTGGTGCTTCGGCTTCGGGGAGCGCTCCATGTAGAGACGCTTCGACGCGTCCTGGAGACCATTGTTGCACGCCACGAAGTCCTGCGCACCCTATTTCCGCGCCTGGAAGGAGATCCGATCCAGCGGATCGCGGCCCAGGCAGAACTGCGCCTATCCGTCTTCGATCTTAGCAAACTGCCGCCTGCGATACGTGGTCCAGAAGCGGACCGGCGCATCACCGAGGAAGCAAGGGTTCCCTTCTCGCTGGCCGATGGTCCGCTCATCCGATGTTTGCTGGTGCGTATGGATGCCGAAGAGCACCGTCTGGTTGTGGTGATGCACCATATCATCACCGACGGCTGGTCGCAAGGTGTGTTCCTACAGGAGCTAACGGCGCTCTATAACGCGTTTTCTATGGACGCTCCGTCGCCCCTGCCTGCGCTGCCAATCCAGTATGCCGATTATGCAGTCTGGCAGCGGGAGTGGCTTCGTGGTGAAGCGCTGGAGCGGCAACTCTCTTATTGGAAAGAGCATCTCTCCGGTGCGCCCGCCCTGCTGGAACTCCCGACAGACCATCCTCGCCCGCCGGTACAGACCTTCCAGGGAGCCTCCCAACACAGGAAACTCTCTGCGCAGTTGACGCAACAAATCAAAGCGCTGGCGCAGCGGGAGGGCAGCACGCTCTTTATGACCCTACTGTCCGCCTTTTATGTCCTGCTGGCGCGGTATAGCGGCCAGGAGGACATTGTCGTCGGGACCCCCATCGCCAACCGGACGCGCGCGGAGGTAGAGGGACTCATCGGCTTCTTTGTCAACACCCTGGCTCTCCGCGGAGACCTATCCGGCGATCCGAGCTTCCGCGATCTCCTGGACCGCGTGCGCAGAGTTGCCTTATCGGCTTATGCCCACCAGGACCTACCTTTTGAGAAGCTGGTAGAGGAGCTTTCGCCCACGCGCACCCTCAGCTACTCGCCCATTTTCCAGGCGATGTTCGCCCTGCAGAACATGCCGAACCGTAACCACGCGCCGGGCGCGCTCCAGATCGAGGAGATGGAGATAGAGAGCGTGGCTGCGAAGTTCGACCTGAGCCTGATCGCAACGGAGAGCGCCTCGGGACTGAACCTGACCCTCGAATACTCCACCGATCTCTTCCAAACGGATCGCATGGAGCGCATGCTCGCCCACTTCCAGAACCTGCTGCAGAGCATCGTTACCGAACCACAACTGCCTGTTTCCCGACTGAACTTGCTCTCGGAAACCGAGAGGCATCAACTGCTGGTTGAGTACAATACCCCACAAATATACTTCCAACCCGAACTCTGCCTGCATCAACTCATTCAACATCAGGTCGCACAAACTCCCGAGGCCATCGCCGTTACCTTCGAGGATCAACACCTCACCTACCAACAACTCAATGCCCGCGCCAACCAACTCGCCCACTACCTCATCGATCAGGGCGTCGGACCCGATAGGCTCGTCGGCCTCTATGTCGAACGCTCCCTCGAGATGGTCGTCGGCATCCTCGGCATCCTCAAAGCCGGAGCCGCCTACCTCCCACTCGATCCCAGCTATCCCCAGGAGCGTATCGCCTATATGCTAGAAGATAGCCAGGCCGCTCTCCTGCTCATCCAGCGCTCCCTCCAACAAAACCTGACCGAACTGCCAGTCCCCTCCTTCTGCCTGGATACCGAGGCGGAGATCCTCGCTTCCTATCCCACTGAGGACCCAGAGACATCCGTCACACCCGACAACCTGGCTTATGTCATCTACACCTCCGGATCCACCGGCCATCCCAAGGGAGTGCTCATTCCTCACTACAACGTCGTGCGGCTGCTTCAAGCGACCCAGCATTGGTTCCACTTTGATGTCTTCGATGTCTGGACGCTGTTCCACTCGCATGCCTTCGACTTCTCGGTCTGGGAGATCTTCGGAGCGCTGGTGTACGGCGGACGCCTCATAGTCGTGCCCTACCTGCTCAGCCGCTCTCCCGAGGAGTTCTGGGAGTTGGTGGTGCGCGAAGGGGTGACAGTCCTCAACCAGACGCCCTCGGCTTTCTACGCCTTGATGCGCGCAGAGGAGAAGTCGGCTTCTTCGGGTTCGCATGATTTGCGCTATGTGATCTTCGGTGGAGAGGCATTGGAGTTGGGGCAGTTGTCGGGTTGGTTGGAGCGTCATGGGGAGGAGTGTCCTCAACTCATCAACATGTATGGGATCACGGAGACGACGGTGCATGTGACGTATCGTCGGATCCTGAAGTCGGATGTGGAAGCGGGATTGGGGAGTCTGATCGGTCGGTCGCTGCCGGACTTGACGCTGTATGTGTTGGATGGCGCGTTGCAGCCGGTTCCTGTGGGGGTGCGTGGGGAGCTGTATGTGGGGGGAGCGGGGCTGGCACGCGGCTACCTGAAGCGTCCCGAACTGACCCAGGAGCGCTTTATTGACAATCCCTTTAGCACCGAGGCAGGTTCTCGCTTGTACAAGACGGGGGATGTGGGTTGTTGGCATATGGATGGGACGCTGGAGTATCTGGGCAGATCGGATCATCAGGTGAAGATCCGAGGTTTTCGGATCGAGTTGGGAGAGATCGAGAGCCGGTTGCGGGAGCATGAGAGTGTGCGTGAGGCGCTGGTGTTGGCACGAGAGGATGAACCGGGACACAAGCGGCTTGTGGCGTACCTGGTTGCAAGCGAAGCAGGCACGGCAGAACTATCGGAATTACGCGCATTTTTGAAGGAGGAGTTGCCGGAGTACATGGTTCCTTCAGGCTGGGTGTGGCTGGAGGCGTTTCCGCTCACATCCAACGGGAAGGTCGACCGAAAGGCGCTGCCCAGGCCGGATAGTGTGCAGCAAGACCTCGGCGGAGAGTACGTCGCGCCGCGCACTCCAAGAGAGGCGAAGCTGGCGCAGGTATGGGCGGAGGTGCTGCGTGTTGAGAGGGTCGGCATCTTCGACAACTTCTTTGAATTGGGAGGCGATTCGATCCTCAGCCTGCAGATCATCAGCAGAGCCCGCCAGGTCGGCATCCCTCTTCGACCCACGCATATCTTCCAGCATCAGTGTATCGCGGAACTGGCGGAGGCGGCGACCGAGAGCGCCGTGATCGCGGATCAGGCGACGGTCAGCGGCCCCGTACCAAGCACGCCGATCTTGCGCTGGTTCTTTGAGCGTCATCTACCGGATGCCGGCCACTTCAACCAGTTTGCCCTGTTGGAGGCGCGTGAGCCGGTGGATGCCGCCATCCTGGAACGGGTGACCGCCGCCCTGATAAACCATCACGATATGCTGCGCCTACGCTGCCTGCAGACGGCGAACGGCTGGGACCTGAGCATCGCTCCCGAGGAAGCGCATCCCGTCTTCTCCCGCCTGGACTTCTCGGAGCTGTCGGAGGCGGAGCAGGAGCGCCGGATAGACGCCGAGGTCGCTCGCCTACACACCTCGCTCGACCTGACGGCCGGGCCGCTGATGCGGGTCGCCCTCTTCGACCTGGGTCCCGACAGGCCCTCCGTCGTCGCGATCCTGATACACCATCTCTGTATTGATGGCGTCTCCTGGCGTATCTTGCGGGAGGATCTCGAACAGGGATACCGCCAGGCTCTGGCGGGCCAGTCCATCGCGCTCCCCGAGAAGACTACCTCCTTCCCCTTCTGGGCGGAGCGGTTGGCGCAGCGCGCCCGGTCGGCGGCGCTATCGGAAGAGAGGGATCTGTGGCTGTCCCTGGCGTCCTCGCCTCGTATGCCGCTCGATTTTGCGCAGGGTCCCAACACGATAGCCTCTCTGCGGAACGTGTCGGTAAGCCTGGATGAAGAGACCACCGAGGTCCTACTCCGGCGCATCCCCGCCTCCCATTCGGTGCGGCTGGAAGAAGCGTTGATTACCGCCCTGGCGCAAACCTTAACGTCCTGGATCGGCGGCGATACCCTCGCCCTGCATCTGGAGGGGCATGGACGGGAAGCGCTGTTCGAGGATGTGGATCTCTCGCGTACCGTCGGCTGGTTCACGTCGCTCTTCCCTGTATGCCTGAGCCTGCCTTCTTCGGCTTCTCCGGAGCAGCAACTCGGCTCGGTGCGCGACCAGTTGCGCGCCATACCGAACCGGGGCGTCGGGTACGGCATGCTCCGCTACCTTTCGGAGGATGAGGCCTTGATGGCGCAGATGGCAGCCGTTCCGGAGCCGGAAATCGGCTTCAACTATCTCGGCCAGCTCGAACAGGGTCCCGATAAGGGTTCACTTTTTGCGCCCAGAGGCGCCTCCTTCTCTCTATCCTGCAGCCCGAGACAATCCAGGGCGCGCCTGCTCGATTTAGACTGTTTCATCCTCGGCGGCAGACTACACATGCATTGGAGTTTCTCCGAGAATCTCCATTGTCAGGCTACTATCGAACAATTGGCGCACGCCATGCTGGACGCACTGAAGCGACTGGCGGAGGCAGACGCCGCTCCCATGACCCAGGGTTATGTAGATCACGATTTTCCTGAAATGGAGTTGAGTCAGGAGAGCCTGGACCAGATCCTGGCGGAGTTGGATCTTTAAGGTATGGATGCAAAACAGATCGAGGCAATCTACCCGCTAGCGCCACAGCAGCAGGGCGTCTTCCTGGAATCGCGTGCTATGTCCGGATCGGGCATGCACATCGAGCAGTTGGTGCATACGCTGCCGGGTTCTGTGGATGTAACGGCTCTGGAGCGCGCCTGGCAGCGCGTGGTGGAGCGCCATCCGATGTTGCGCACGGCGTTTGTCTGGAAGGGGCAGGAGGAGCCGCTCCAGGTCGTTTTGCGGAGCGCGCCGACGCAGATTGCGCAGGAAGACTGGCAGCAGCTTGCGTCGGACGCGCAGCAGGAGCGGCTCGAAGCGTTTCTGTTGGCGGATCGCCGCTGCGGCTTCGAGCTGAACCGTCCCCCGCTGGCGCGCTTTACGCTGCTCCACACCGGGGAAGACACATATGTGTTCGTCCAGACCTTTCACCACATCCTGGTGGACGGCTGGAGCATTCCGCTCATCAATGCGGATCTGGCAGAGTACTATCTCGCCTTCCGCATGGGGACCACGCCGAGGATTGCGCCCACCGTCCCCTACCGCGATTACGTTGCCTGGCTCAAAAAGCAGGATGCGGCCAGGGCGGAGGAGTACTGGAGCCATGCGCTGGATGGGTGGCAGCGCCCCACGCCCCTCGGACGGCTCTCGGACCATGTGGTCCGCACGGATGAACCTCCCGCTTATGCGTATGCGGAGGCCGAACTGAGCGAACAGGCGACCGAGGCGCTCCAGGCGCTGGCCCGGCGCGGGCGCATCACCATGAATACGATCCTGCAGGGCGCCTGGGCGCTGCTGCTGAGCCGTTACAGCGGCGAGCGGGATGTGGTGTTCGGAACCACGGTCTCCGGGCGGCCCGCCGACCTCGCCGGCCTCGAAACGACGGTCGGGCTGTTCGTCAATACGCCGCCGTTTCGGGTAACGATCCCACAGGAGGGCTCCCTGCTCTCCTGGCTCCAGACCCTCCAGGCAGGGCATGCCAGGCTGCGTCAGTTCGAGTACTGCTCCACCGGCCAGATCCATCAGTGGAGCAAGCTGCCGGCTGCGTTCTCCCTCTTTGAGAGCGCCCTGGTCTACGAAAACTATCCGGAGACGCATACGGAAGCCGCGCCGGAGGGGTCGCTCCTTCCGCACTTGCAGCAATTCCGTGGCATCGGCGCACAGACCCGGTACGCCATCGCCCTGCTGGCCGCCGTCCAGCAGCGCCTGATGTTCCGCATGACCTACGACCGCAGGCGCTTCGATGGCGAGGGAGGCGGACGGGTGCTGGAGCACTTCCTCGCCCTGCTGAACCGTATGGCGACCGATGCGGAGGGGCCGATCTCAACGCTGCTCGCTGCGGCGCCAACGGATCAGATCCCCGGCTTTCGCCTGCTTCTGCCCCCGGATCGCGTCGAGAGGGGCGAAGAGGCGATCACCGCGCCCCGCACGCCGACAGAGACGATCCTGGCGGACATCTGTGCGGAGGTGCTGGGGTTGGAGCGCGTCGGTATCGACGAGAACCTGCTGGAGCTTGGCGCGCACTCGCTGCTCCTGACCCAGGTGGTCTCCCGTATTCGCAGCGCCCTGAAGACGGAGTTGCCCCTCTCCGCCGTCTTTGACGCGCCGAGCGTCGCGGGGATTGCGCGTATCCTCCATGCACGGCAATTTGCAGGTGAGGGAGCGAAGCCTCCTGCCCTGCAGCCGACCAGCCGCGACCGGACGCTGCCGCTCTCGTTCGCCCAGCAGCGGCTCTGGCTGATAGACCAGCTCAATCCGGGCCAGGCCCTCTACAATACCGCCGCGCAGATCCGCCTGATGGGGCCATTGGATCGGATCGCTCTGGAGGCAGGCTTTACGGAGATCGTGGCGCGGCACGAAGTGCTGCGCACCGTGTTTGCCACCCAGGACGAAGAGCCGATCCAGGTCATCCTGCCTCCGCAACCGGTTCCCCTCCCCTATGTGGACCTCCGAGCGCTGCCGGACGAGGAGAAGCGCCGTGAAGTCCAGCGCCTGGCGGAGGCGGAAGAGTTAAAGCCGTTCGATCTCGCGCATGACCGGATGCTCCGCGTGCAGCTCCTCGGCATTGAGAAGGAGGAGCACCTCCTGCTGCTTACCCTGCACCATATCGCTTCCGACCGGTGGTCGTTCGAGGTGCTGCTGCAGGAGTTGAAAACTCTCTACGAGGCGAGCGTATCGGGGCATCTTGCCTCCCTGCCGGCACTGCCGATCCAGTATGCCGACTATGCCGTCAGGGAGCGGGAGGTGCTGGGCGATACCGTGTATGCGAGCCAGTTGGAGTACTGGAGGAAGCAACTCGCGCATATACCCTCCGACCCGCTGCTGGCGACCGACTATCCGCGCCCGGAAAAGACCACATATCCGGGCGAGATCCACTCTGCCCGGCTTGCGAAGGCGCATAGCGATGCCCTTCTAGCCCTGGCCCGGCAGTCGGGTTGCTCCTCGTATATGCTGCTGTTGGCTGCTTTTCATGTCCTGTTGGGGTATCGCAGCGAACAGACGACGATCGTCACGGGCGCCAATGTGGCGAACCGAACGCAAGTGGAGCTGGAGGGGCTGATCGGCTTCTTTGTCAATCAGATCGTGCTCCGCAGCGATCTGGCTGGCAATCCGAGTTTTCGGGAATATCTGGGCCGGGTGCGCGAGATGGTCCTGGAAGGGTATGCGCACCAGGAGGTCCCGTTCGATATGGTGGTCGCGGACCAGAAGCGGAAGCGCACCCTGGATCTCACTCCGCTCTTTCAGGTGCTTTTTGTGCAGAACACGGCCATCCCGCCGATCCGACAATCCGGGCTTACGATCCTGTCGCCTGCGTTCGACCCCGGCATCTCCCGGTTCGACCTCGCTGTGTTTACGGGCGAGACGGACGAGGGGACCGTCTTCGAGTGGCTGTACCGGACCGATCTGTTCTCCCAGGCGACCGTGGCCCGAATGGCGGACCATCTCATCGCCCTGCTGGAACATCTCGCTGCCAACCCGGAGGCCAGAATTTCGGATCTGAACGCTGTCCTGGCGGAGCGCGACGGCCAGCAGCGGCGCTCGGAAAACCGGGCGCGCGCGGAACTTGGTAAGAGCCTCTTCAAGAAAGTAGCCGTGAAGGCCGTATCCTTCGAGGCCGATCCGTAGAAAGGACACGCATGAGTTCCAACATGATGGAGGGCTATCGGCTTTCGCCCCACCAGCATCGTCTCTGGGCGACGCGTTCCCTACATACAACCAATAGCATTTGTGTCATTCTCATCACCGGCACATTGGAGCCGGAGGCTCTGAAAGCGACGCTGCTCGATCTGGTCCGGCGGCATGAGGTGCTGCGAACGGTCTATCGCCGGCCTCCCGGTATGAGAGCTCCCCTCCAGGTGATCCTGGACGAGAGTGAGATCTGCTGGCAGTACATAGATCGGCGCAACGAGGGACCGGAAACCGATATCCAGGACACAAAACCGTTCGTACAGGCGGAGCGCGAGCGCGTTTTCAATCTCGAACACGGCCCGCTGCTGAGCGCAACGCTGGTGCGATTTTCGGAAGACCGCGCGGAACTGATCCTTGCAATTCCAGCCCTCTGCGCCGACTGTCGGTCGCTGCTCCTGCTGGTGCGGGATCTCTTCAAGCAGCTCTATGTCGGGGCGCCGCTGCCTGCCGATGCCGAAGAGGCGGTCCAGTTTGTGCAGTTTTCCGAGTGGCATAACGAGCTGTTGCAGACGCCGGAGGCAGCGGAGTTCCGTTCCCGAGAACCCGAGGAGAAAGTCGTCTCTGCCATCGGAACACAGCTTCCCTTCTCTGCCGATCCAGGCGACCGGCAGACATTCATGCCGGAGATTCTCCCCATCGCCTTCGATTCCGATCTGCTTACGAAAAGCGAACTGCTGACGCGGCGGGGATGGACGCTCGCAGATTTTCTGCGAGCCTGCTGGGTCGCGCTGATTTCACGTCTCACGGCAACCAGGGATGTCCGGATCGGTTTATATTTCGACGGGCGCGAATTCGAGGAGATCCAGGATGCGGTGGGCCTCTTCGCGCGGTATGTTCCTGTGAGGTTCTCCCTTCAGGCGGAAGAACCCTTCGCAACGGTCCTTAAGCGCGTTCAGGAAACGACGCAAGAACTCTCCGAAACACATACCTATGTGGACCTGAGCGGTTTCGTGGATGCCGAAGGCAACCCGTTGCCTTTCGGGCTCGCCTTCTCTTATGAAGCGCGACAGTCCGAATTTGTCTCCGATGATGCTGTATTTACCATAACGCAGTTCTTCGGTTATCCGGATCGGGTCGCTCTTAGTCTCCAGAGCGTTCAAACGGAATCCGCTTTGATGCTGGAACTCCATTATGATCCCGCCTGTTATGGCAAGGAGGAGATCCAGCGCCTCGCCGGTCAGTTTGTAAAACTGCTTCAGAGCGCTCTAGCTCAACCCGACGCTCCCATCGATACTCTCGACATCCTCCCACAGGATCAGCGCCATCAACTCCTCGTCGAGTGGAACCAGACCGGCAAGGACTTTCCCAATCTCTGCGTCCACCATCTCTTCGAGCGCTTCGCCAGTTCCAACCCCGATGCGATTGCTCTCGTCGCAGGTGGCAAAAGTCTGACGTATCGAGAACTCAATAACCGGGCGAACCAACTCGCGCACTGGCTATATCTAGCAGGCGTCCAACCCAACAACACCGTGGGATTGTTCCTGTATCGGTCCATTGAAGCCATCGTCGGATTGCTGGCTATCCTCAAAGCCGGAGCCGCCTACCTGCCCCTCGATCCCGCCTTCCCAAAAGAGCGACTGCAGTTCATGCTAAAGGATAGCCAGACCAACCTCGTCCTGACCCAGCAATCTTTGAATGAGAGCCTGACCGAGGTTGAAGGCACAACCCTCTGCCTCGACAGCGAGTGGGACACGCTGCAGAACCAATCTCAGAACAATCCTGCCACCTCGGTGAGTTTGTCGGATCTGGTGTATGTCATCTACACCTCCGGATCCACCGGCAATCCCAAGGGAGTGCTGGTGGAG
>Ga0070734_10005628_pt1 | contig 10937 bp, 5 predicted proteins | sample Coa_R1_8_FD_66444 | JGI IMG/M metagenome (GOLD analysis project Ga0070734, IMG submission 66444) | Surface soil microbial communities from Centralia Pennsylvania, which are recovering from an underground coalmine fire - Coalmine... | ecosystem: Environmental > Terrestrial > Soil > Unclassified ... | reverse complement strand
GGCGGCTTGTCGCCGCGCCACATCTCCATTCCCTTCGCGGGATCCTGGCGCGACCCGCCGGCGCCCGGCGGCGTCGTGGTGTTGGCGTTGCGCCACGGCAGACCCGGGATCGGGAATTGCACGTTTGGACCGATGTCGGGGAGCAGTCTCACGGGCGGGCGCCGCATGTTCGGCAACTCGCCGCCGCCGAGCAGAAACACGCGGTTAGGACTCTCGGCGAAGATGCCGCGCGCACCTCCGAATGTCCACTTCTCGTGGCCCGGAAGCGTGCTGAGATCTTTCGGCCACCCCTGCTGCACCTCGTAGGGACCTGAGATGTCTTCGGCCCCAATGGAATTGGGCACGGCGCTGAACGAAGTGGGCGTTGGGGCCGTCTGGGCCTCCGCCGGCGGGTTCATCAGCCGACTGCCTCCCGCGATCCCGATGGCCAAACCCGCCACCAGAGATAATCCTGCAACAGTTTTGCTCATGACCGTTCCCTCCCTGCGACGCACGATCCTGCGAAGCTTTTCAAGAAAATCTTCGTTTTGGCGGATGTAGCCGATTGCAAGCGAGTTGTATACCGGTCCGGACCCGAACCGCAGGCGAGGCGAGTTCAATCCTCGCCCGCAATCGCACGCGGCAAGCTCGGGTCTCGCGCGACCGGTTGATCGCGCAGTCGGCTCGTCCGATTCGGAGAGCGTGTCGCGACCGCTCCGGTATGGGTGATCTCTGCCTGCCGCGCTTCACCATAACGCCCGCCGGCGCGAGCAAATGCGGCTTCGCCCGAAATGGCGGCCGGCTGGCAGATGACGTGGCCGCTCGACCGGCGCATCAGGTCTACGTGCATGTGATCGTAGTGGTAGACATTGGAGCCAGGTGCCAGCACGGTCGTGAACAGCGCGCACGCGGCACCCTGGATGTCGCGCAGGAATGCCTGCTCCTGCGGAGTGCCGTGCCAGCCGTCCTTGACCGTGATCGTGCGCCCGTCTGCAAGCGTGAAGGCGGCGATATCGAGCGCATTGCCGAACGCGTGCTCGGAGATACGCGCATTCGAGTTCCCGTTCATGCCGCGGCACGAATACGCGGAAATCTGCTTGATCTCCACCACGGGCTCACCAAACCAGCGCGCCGCTGCAGGCTGCACCGAACCGCTGACGAAGCGATCGAGCGCCGAGACCAACGGACATGCGAGAGTCGCGGGCGGCGACACCGTAGCGGGACGAGTCGTAATGCTGGCGCCCACCGAGCGCCCGAGCGGAACCGGCTCGATGGGCGGCGGGATTGGGGCGCGCTGGCGCGCATAGGCATCAGACAACTCGCTGCGCAATGGTGGAGCAAGCGACAGCGGCATGCCGGCCGGTGTGGTCGGGGGCGGCGCGTAGTCTTGGCCCGATGGAAAGGGTGGGGCCGGGAGATATGCGGAAGCGGGCCGAGCCATAGGCGGCGAGCTGGTCTGCGGCGAACGCGAATAGTCCGGCCCGGCCGGGATCGTCGCCGGCGGCCGCATCGGCTCTTCCGCAAAGCCCGTCACGGCAGGCTCGCCGAGTGCCGCGACGCGAAGCGGATAGTCCGCGCCACAGACGCCCGGGCCTTCGATCGCCTTGATGATGGTGACCGAGGGACCTTCCTTGACGGCGCCCGACCTCAGGCAGGAAACTTCCGCCTCGCGCCGCCACGGCTCGCGCTCCGCAAACCACATGCGCGCGCAGCCCGCCAGCCCCAGCAGCAGGCAGCAGCCGACCAGTCGCCAACGAACCACGCGTCCCATGACGTGGACAATGGCGTCGACTTGGTTAACGGCCGTGCAATTTTGGCCGTTTGGCTATGTAGGGATCGGCTTATGGTAAATGGGGCTGTTCGCTCCATTGTTCTGGCGTTTTCAGTTGGTTGCGGTTGAATTTCCTATGGACCCCAATGAACCCATTACGAAGCTCAAGGCCGTCGAGCCCCAGTTGCGGGCACACGGGTGACGGCGCCATACCTGTTCGGCTCCTATGCACGTAACGAGGCACAGACAGGCTCGGACGTTGATGTTTTCGTCGATCCGGGCACCCAGGACTTTTGCAGCCTCAGTCATTTCGTCGGAGCATATGAGGTCATTCGGGACGCCATTCGGGATCGAGAAGTTGGCTATGGCACCCGCAATGCCCTGTCCAAATACATCCGATCCGACGGCGAACAGGAGGCTATTCGAATCTTCTGATAGCCGCGAGCAAATCACCGCTCATGCGCCTCTCCGGCCACACAATTGATGTATCGTGCGGCCTTAGCGCCAACCTCAGTTTACATCAGCGGAACTCGCCATGCCCTGGAAACAGCCCAGAGGTCGACGTCAGCGGCTAGCGGCGATTCGGACGAAATAAGCCCACAAAATCAGTATCAGCCCTTAAGGGATAGATCCTTCTTTTGATCGTTTTTGAACAGCCACCAAAATATCAGCAGGAAACCGAGAACTACCAATGCCAGACGCCCAGAACCACCAATGATTACTTCGAATGGAAGTGGCGCAACCATTACTAGCGCAAGAACTAAAACTATTATGTCCATTGTGCTGCTCATTTTCATGTTGCTAGCTTCCTGAAGAGCTTGTTGGGGCATTGATAGCTAAGCGCCGGTGCCGGCGGTTGTTGGCGGGTGCCGAGTCCGCTTGAACGGTTGAAACGCTACGCTGATCGGACGGAAGGAACTTTGACTTACATCAAGTTGATGGCGCCATAGGTTACCGTCCGCCCGGCCTCAGCCTCGATTGCCTGCATAAGATCAAAGGGCCGTCGCGGCTTTGTTAGCCGCTCCTGTTTTGGCCTGCGGCGGCATTCGCGGCGAGGGATAGGCCAACGCCTCTAAAACGCGCCGCGGGCCGCGACTCGGCGAAGCCACGCGACGTATGCGGGCAACCATTTCTGAGAGTTGCGCCACGCGGCCGGTTCGCCTCTGGCACCAAGCGCATTTCACATCGGCGGAACTCGCCATGCCTTGGAAACATGCCCAGCGGCCGACGCCGATTGCTCGAATGATTGAACCAGTTTGACGTTGGCCTGTTCGATCGGGCTAAGCGGGACGTCCCAGGCGCGAGGCTGGTACCAGGAAAACTGCGAAAAGTAGGCGCGAAGCGCGTCGTCCTTAAAGTATCGGCCTCTGCGGGCGAAAATTTCGTTGCGGGCAATATGAAGGCGCTCGGCCGATAGATTTTGCAATTCGGCGCGGGTCAGATACCGGATGCTGGAGTCCGCGAAGAGGAAACCAATGCGGTCGGCCACAACAGGCTTTTGAAGCTGTGGCGGCGCTTGATGGGTTGGAGGTTGTTCGGGAGCGGGCTCCGGTCTCGGTGTCGCATTCGGGCGTGGCTCCAACGGCGCCATTGGCAACGGCTCCGACGTTTCAACGGGGCGAGGGTCTGCCGTGGCGGTGGGAGTTGACTCCGGCGTCACATTCGGGCGCGGCGTCGCATTCGGCCGCGGCTCCGGTGGTTCGACCGGGCGCGGGTCTGCCGTCGCAATCGGAGTTGACTCCGGCGCCGTATTCGGGCGCGGCGTCTCGGTTGGCGGCGGCTCCGGTGTTTCAACCGGGCGCGGGTCTGCTGTCGCAGTCGGAGTTGACTCCGGTGTCGTATGCGGGCGCGGCTCCAAGGTCGCCATTGGCGTCAGCTCTGGTGTCGCCATCAAGGGCGGCTCCGATGGTTCAGCCGTTTTGCCGACAATCTTCTCGTATTCAGAGGCCGGAACCATTTGCGAGGACGTCGCTTCAGTTTTGCTTTCTATCGGCCGATCTTCTAATTGCGCCGCCGGTCGCAGCGTCACGGCCGGTTCTGGCGATGTTGCCTGAACTCTACGCTCGACCTCTCCGAGATTTATGACGGCTCTGAACTCCGTAGGCTCAGTCGAGGAAGGGCCGTCTTTCGGCAACGGCGCGGACGCAGACTTCGGTCGGTCCGGAAAGCCCAAATCGCCATCCTCGATGAGCATCAAAATCGCGGGCACAAAGGAGCCGCCAACCATGGCGACGGCGATCGCGCTTGTGGCCAGCAACTTCTTCACGCTGTAACTGCGCTCCCGCCGCCACCCTGGCGGAGCCGGGGTGTGGCCGCGAGGACGTTGGATTTGGTGCTCTTTGCGCGCCAGCGGGATCGTTGTTCGAGGCTGTTTGATGCCGCTTTCGCCGGCCATTTCCGGCAGCGAGATCATGGCAGGCCGGTATTGATCCGCGCTTTTGCGATCAACCGGACGACTGGCTGCGTCTGCAAATGCGAAATTGGGGACCGACGAAAGGGCTCTCAACAGACCCCCATCTTTTGCACAGCTCAACGACCGGGCCGCGTCACCTGAGCTGTCATCGGAATCTGCCGCAGGGGTGCTCATGACCGCGTGCTTCCAAAATTAATGCTGGCGTCCCGCTCCACGCGCCCGTCCAGGCACTTGAAAGCACCCTGAACGCATCTGACCGCACAATTGGGCCGTCCGCGGCGTCATCGCCTCGGATTTGTAGCGCCAACGCCTTGCGAGGTTCGCGACCGCGCGGCGGAATGTGAATCCGCTTCTAGCTTTCACGCCGTCGCAGGGCTGTCCTGTCGTTCAAAGAACAGCTTTCGCCACACCCGGATTCAGACAGCGCCGCAGATCGCGCTGCGGACCTGTGCTGCTGACGAGGATGGACTCTCGGAAAGCCACGCGGAGAGTCGCGCGCGGCACCGCTTCGCCGTCTGGCCTGACGGGTGTATGCTCGGCCCGCATGTTACCCCTGTTTGGAGATCAGAAATGAGCACAATACGGATCATGGCGGCTGCTGCGTTGGCAGCGGTATTTGCGGTTTCCACCGCGTGGGCGCAACAGCAGACCCAGCGCGTTGCCGGCACCATCGATAAGATCGACGGCAAAACGCTGTACATCAAATCGGCCAGCGGCCCGGTCACCCTGACGCTCACCGACAATGCGGTGATCGTCGCCCGGGTGAAGGCGTCGGCCGCCGACATCAAGCCCGGCGACTATGTGGCAAGCGGCGGCGTTCCGCAGCCCGACGGCACTCAGAAGGCGGTGGAGCTGCGCATCTTTCCTGAGAGCATGCGCGGCGTTGGCGACGGACACCGGCCGGGGTGGCCGGGCGCCCCGAATGGCACCATGACCAACGGCGCAGTCGGCCAGACCGTCAGCAGCGTGGACGGCCCGGTCCTCACCGTGAAATTCAAGGACGGGGGGCCCGAGAAGAAGCTCATCGTCGGACCGAGCGTGCCGGTTCAACGTCTGATGATCTCCGACCGGAGCGATCTTAAACCCGGCGCCGCCGTCGCGGCCGCCGCCGCCACCAAGCAGCCGGACGGCACCTTCACGGCCGCCCGCATCGACGTCGGCCGCGATGGCGTCGTGCCCTGAGCGGCAGCTTAGTCCTTACACGAACGCTGCCCGGAGACCGACCCAGGCGTCGGCCCGGGCCGCGGGATGGCACCTAGGGAACTCCGGTATGATCGTGAATGGACACTGGGTTCTCCATTCGACGGTCAGTCACATCATGCCCATCGGCCCAATCATCAACCCGTCAGCGAGTTTCTTCTGTTCGTCGCTGAGCGAGGCATAGAGTGGTTCGACGGCGTCCTTGAGTGTCCTGAGAGCATTGAGGTGGGCGGAAAGCATTTTCTCGTGGCGCTCAAGGCGAGCCGGCAATGTCGCAGTAGTTCCTGGCTGCACCATCTGCTCGAACATACCGTTCATCGATTTCGCCGTGGTGCGCAGTGCGTCGGCAAAGCGGCTCCACTGGGCGGCTTGGGCATCGGTGATCTTGAGCTGAATCTTTAGAGCGGCGAGTCGACCTTCGGCGTCCGGCATCATCATGCCGCTCTGCGCCCCCAACATCGTCATCATGTTGTGCATCATCGACATCATCGGCCGCGCATCGCCCATCCCCGGCGGCAGATTGGTTCGCGCCGGTGGTGTAACTGTCGTTGGAGCACCTTCGGCAGGCGTCCCAGGATGATGGGCGTTGTGATCCTGTTGCGGTTGGCTTGGCGGCGCGGCAGCTTGCGCGAAGGCACCGTGGTTCGCGGACAGCGCTGCTAGAGACGAGGCCAGGCTCAAAGCGATTAGCGAAATGCGAACGCGGGTGATCACGACCATCCTCCATTGCCGTAGGGCACGATCGATGCAGCGTAACGATGTGAAGCATAGGTCTCTGAGGCAAAGGCACTTTGACTGAAATCAATTAGGCCCGCAGATACATGCCCTAACCGTTTTCCTGGCGTCCCAGGAATCGGATGGAAACTGCCACTTCTGCGGCGCCGGCTGCCAGGCAAAGTCTATCGCCGCTCCGGGCGAGAGATGCTCGCGACAGACGTTCCAACCTCGGTTCCCCTGCGCGCCCGACGAGGTGATCGAATAGGCCGACGGGTCAATGAGTTGAGGGCTTTGGAACTGAGCACCGGGAGAATATTGGCTTCGAGTCATACCCCGAGACGGCATCGGTGATATCCACGCATGACCGCCCTTCATTCGGCCCTCGAAGGATCGTCCGCGCGGCGGGCCAAGCCTTCGGGCAGAAATAATCTGTTGCCGCGCCTGGCAGCCATTGTGCCGTGCTCTGTCGCAATGACCTTACAATAATACCTTTTGCGGCGTCCTGAGGTGCCGGTCGGCATTTTGTGGAAACGCCGAAACGAACTAATTTGTGAAAACGTAGCAAAATCAAAGACTCTGTTCTCGGGTCCGCGCCCCGGCCCAAGAACCCGCATAGCTTGCGCGCGCCCGCTTGCGGACGGGAGAGAGGGCCAACGCCGCAGCGCGGGCTCGCTGCGGCCCCCTCCCCGACCCTCGCGCAAGCGGGAGAGGCTCGATGGTCCTTACTCCGCCGCGACCTGTGCGGCCGGTGCGGGATCGTAGTTGAGCACCGGGGCGAGCCACTTTTCCGCTTGCTCCGGGCTCCAGCCCTTGCGCCTTGCGTAGTCCTCGACCTGGTCGCGCTCAATCTTGCCGACGCCGAAATAGTGGCTCTGCGGGTGGCTGAAATAGAGGCCGCACACCGAGGCGCCGGGCCACATGGCGAAGCTCTCGGTGAGCTTGACGCCGGTTGCGGCCTCGCCGTTGAGCAGATCGAACAGCGCCGCCTTTTCGGTGTGGTCCGGCTGCGCCGGATAGCCGGGCGCCGGGCGGATGCCCACGTAGGTCTCGCCGATGAGGTCGCGCGGCGTGAGCGCTTCGTCATGCGCATAGCCCCACAGGTCGCGCCGCACCCTGGCGTGGAGATGTTCCGCGAACGCCTCGGCGAGGCGATCCGCCAGCGCCTTGACCATGATGGACGAATAGTCGTCGTTGGCGCCGCGGAAGCGCTTGGCGATCTCGTCTTCGCCGACGCCGGCCGTGACGATAAAGGCGCCGATGTAGTCGGCGACGCCGCTCGACCGCGGCGCGATGAAATCCGCGAGCGCCACATTGGCCCGGCCTTCGCGCCGGGCCAGCTGCTGGCGCAGCGTGTGCAGCGTCGCGATTGGTTTTTCGCGCATCTCGTCCGCGTAGACCAGGATATCGTCGCCTTCGGCGTTCGCCGGCCAGAAGCCGACGACGCCGCGGGCCGCGAACCAGTTCTCGCGGACGATGCGCGCGAGCATCGCGGTCGCATCGTCAAACAGCGTGCGCGCGGCCTCGCCGTATTTGTCGTCGTTGAGGATCGCCGGATATTTGCCGGTCAGCTCCCAGGTCGAGAAGAACGGCGACCAGTCGATGTAGTGCACGAGATCGGAAAGCGGAATGTCGCGCAGCGTTGCGGTTTGCACGCGCGGCCGCGTCGGGCGGTAGTTGCCGTTCCAGTCAAGCTTGAGGGCATTGGCGCGCGCCGCCGACAGCTTCAGGCGCCGCTTCTGTTCCTCGCCGCGCGCATGAGTCTCGGCGATGCGCGCATATTCGGTGCGGATGTTGGCGATGTAGCCGGCGCACTTGTCAGCCGATAGCAGCGACGCCGTGATGCCGACCGCGCGGCTCGCATCGTTGACATAGACGGCCTGGCCGCGCCGGTAGTTCGGGTGAATCTTGACGGCGGTATGTACGCGGCTGGTGGTCGCGCCGCCGATCAGCAGCGGCGTCTCGAACCCCTGCCGCTCCATCTCGGCCGCGACATGACACATCTCGTCAAGCGAAGGCGTGATCAGGCCCGAGAGCCCGATGATGTCGGCCTTCTCGGCCTTTGCGGTCTCGATGATCTTGGCGGCCGGCACCATGACGCCGAGGTCGATCACCTCGTAGTTGTTGCACTGGAGCACGACGCCGACGATGTTCTTGCCGATGTCATGCACATCGCCCTTCACGGTGGCGAGGACGATCTTGCCGGCGCTGTTCGATTCCGTAACACCGCTCCGGGCCTTCTCCTCCTCCATGTAGGGCATCAGATATGCGACCGCCTGCTTCATCACCCGGGCGGACTTGACGACCTGGGGCAGGAACATCTTTCCGGAGCCGAACAGGTCGCCGACCACGTTCATGCCGGCCATCAGCGGGCCCTCGATCACGTCCAGCGGCCGCGCGGCGGCCTGGCGCGCTTCCTCCACGTCGGCCGCGATGAAATCAGAGATGCCGTGCACCAGCGCATGGGCAAGGCGCTTGTCGACCGGCCATTCGCGCCACGCGAGATCGGCAGCCTTGGCTTCGCCTTTATGCCCGCGAAAGCGGTCCGCGATGGCGAGCAGGCGGTCGGCTGCATCCGGGCGGCGGTTGAGCACGACATCCTCGCACGCCTCGCGCAGTTCGGGATCGAGATCGTCGTAAACCGCCATCTGCCCGGCATTGACGATGCCCATGTCCATGCCGGCCGCAATCGCGTGATAGAGAAACACCGAATGCATCGCCTCTCGCACCTGCTCGTTGCCGCGGAACGCGAACGAGAGATTGGACACGCCGCCCGATACATGGGCGCCGGGCAGATTGGCCCTGATCCAGCGCGTCGCCTCGATATACGCGACGCCGTATTCGCTGTGCTCCTCGATGCCGGTCGCGACCGCGAAGATATTCGGATCGAAGATGATGTCCTCCGGCGCAAAGCCGACGGTGCCGGTGAGGATGTCGTAGGCGCGCCGGCAGATCGCGGTCTTGCGCGCCAGAGTGTCGGCCTGGCCCTGCTCGGCGAACGCCATGACGACCACGGCAGCGCCGTGCCGGCGCACGATCCGCGCCTGGCGGATGAATTCCTCCTCGCCCTCCTTGAGCGAGATGGAATTGACGATCGCCTTGCCCTGCAGGCATTTCAGGCCCGCCTCGATCACCTTGAATTTCGATGAATCGACCATCACGGGCACGCGCGCGATGTCGGGCTCGGCGGCGACCAGATTGAGGAAGGTCGTCATGGCGTGCTCGGAATCGAGCAGGCCCTCGTCCATGTTGACGTCGATGACCTGGGCGCCGTTTTCGACCTGATCGCGCGCCACCGCGAGTGCAGCCGGGTAGTCGCCGGCCGTGATGAGCTTGCGGAAGCGCGCCGAGCCGGTGACGTTGGTGCGCTCTCCCACGTTGACGAAAGGAATGTCCGGCGTGAGCCGGAACGGCTCCAGCCCGGACAGGCGCAGCTCGCGCGGAGGCCCGGGCGGCCGCCGCGGCGGCTTGCCGCGCACCGCTTCCGCAATGGCGCGGATATGGGCCGGCGTCGTGCCGCAGCACCCGCCCACGATGTTGACGAGTCCGGCGTCGGCGAATTCGGCGAGAAGCGACGCCATGAATTCGGGGCTCTCGTCATAGTGGCCGAATTCATTAGGCAGTCCGGCATTCGGATAGGCGCAGACGAGAGTATCGGCGACGCGCGCGAGCTCCGCGATGTGGGCGCGCATCTCCTTCGCGCCGAGCGCGCAATTAAGACCGATCGAGAAAGGGGCGGCATGGCGCACCGAGATCCAGAACGCCTCCGGCGTCTGGCCCGACAACATGCGTCCCGACAGGTCCGTGATGGTGCCGGAGATCATCACCGGGACGGTCGCGCCCCGCTCCTCGAACAATTCCGCGATGGCGTAGAGCGCCGCCTTGGCATTGAGCGTGTCGAACACCGTTTCGATCAGGAGGATGTCGGCGCCTCCATCGAGCAGGCCGCGCGCCTGCTCGCCATAGGCAAGGCGCAACTCATCGAAGCTGATGGCGCGGAATCCCGGATTGCTCACGTCGGGCGAGATCGAGGCGGTGCGGTTGGTCGGCCCGATGGCGCCCGCCACGAAGCGCGTGCGGCCATCCTCGCGCGCCGCGATGGCGGCCGCCTCCTTGGCGAGACGCGCGCCAACGAGGTTGAGTTCGCCCGCGAGATCCTGCGCGCCGTAATCGGCCTGGGCGATCCGGGTCGACGAGAACGTGTTGGTGGAAACGATCTCGGCACCGGCGCGGAAGTAGTTGAGGTGCAGTTCGCGCACCGCATCCGGTTGCGACAGAATCAGAATATCGTTGTTGCCGCGCAGATCGGTCGGCCAATCCGCGAACCGGGCGCCGCGATAGCCGGCTTCGCCGAGCTTGAGCGCCTGAATTTCCGTGCCCATCGCGCCATCAAGCACCAGAATGCCCTCGCTGGCGCGACGGCGCAGCTCGGCTTCGACCGGGGAAGGAGTGCTGGCTTTCATGACTGGATTGCCCGACGCCTGCTTTGTTCATCTCCCCCTGAAGGGGGGAGGTCGGCCCGCGTCAGCGGGCCGGGAGGGGGTGACGGCGGCGCAACAAACGGGGCGCCGCGATCACCCCACCCCGGACTGCCTGCGGCAGTAACACCCTCCCCCTTCAGGGGAGGGTGTTTCCTGTGCCTTGTCTTCATGCAGCTTTCTCCTCGCATGCCCGCACGCCCAGCAGGTGGCAGATCGCGAACACCAGGTCGGCGCGGTTCATGGTGTAGAAGTGAAAATCCGTGATGCCGCGATCGACGAGGTCGATCACCTGTTCGGCCGCGACCGCGGCGGCGATGAGGCGGCGGGTGGCGACGTCATTGTCCAGCCCGGCAAAGCGGTCAGCGAGCCACGCCGGCAC
>Ga0070734_10005627_pt1 | contig 10937 bp, 8 predicted proteins | sample Coa_R1_8_FD_66444 | JGI IMG/M metagenome (GOLD analysis project Ga0070734, IMG submission 66444) | Surface soil microbial communities from Centralia Pennsylvania, which are recovering from an underground coalmine fire - Coalmine... | ecosystem: Environmental > Terrestrial > Soil > Unclassified ... | reverse complement strand
TCCACGCACGGTGCGCGTAAAGGACTGGCTGACACGGCGCTCAAGACCGCCGATTCAGGCTATCTGACCCGCCGCCTGGTGGACGTGGCGCAGGACGTGATCATCAGCGAACAGGACTGCGGAACGGTCGACGGCATTTACGTAGGTTCTATTGTGGAAGCGGGCGACATTATTGAGCCGCTGCGCGACCGCATTGTGGGCCGCGTATCGCTGGAGAAAATCAAGGACTACGAAGGTAACGTGATCGTGGACGTGAACCAGGACATCACGGAAGAGCTGGCCAGCGCAATCCAGGCTGCCGGCATCGAGCGGGTAAAGATCCGCTCCGTGTTGACCTGCGAATCGAAGCGCGGCGTTTGCATCGCCTGCTACGGACGCAACCTGGCTTCAGGCCGCATGGTTGAACTGGGCGAGGCCACAGGCGTGATTGCGGCGCAATCCATTGGTGAGCCGGGCACGCAGTTGACGATGCGTACCTTCCACATCGGCGGTACGGCATCACGCGTGTCTGAACAGTCTCGACTGGAAGCCCGCACGGCCGGCAGCGTGCGCTTCATCAATCCCCAGACCGTTAAAGCAAAGTCAGGCGATCTGGTGGTAATGAATCGTGCAATGTCGATTGCCGTGGTGGACGACAAGGGCCGCGAAAAAGAGCGCTACTCAGTGGTTTACGGCGCGCGGCTCAAAGTCCAGGACGGCCAGCAGGTGACTGTGGGACAGGTAATGGGTGAGTGGGATCCTTACACCTTTGCCATTCTCACCGAAGTCGGCGGCACCGTGCAGTTCAAAGACTTGCAGGAAGGCGTGACGCTCCATGAAGAAGTGGACGAAGTCACCGGCCTCTCCCGCCATGTGGTGGGTGAGTCACCAGATGAAAAGCGCCAGCCGGCAATCGTGATCAAGGCGAAATCAACCCGGCGTTACCTCATGCCGTCACGCGCCCACTTGATGGTGCAGGATGGTGATGAAGTTCATCCTGGCGACGTGCTGGCAAAGATCCCGCGTGAAACCACCAAGACCAAGGACATCACGGGTGGTCTGCCGCGCGTGGTTGAGTTGTTTGAGGCCCGCAAGCCGCGTGAAACCGCGATTATCAGCGAAATTGATGGCGTGGTGAAATTCGGCGAGGTCTCAAAAGGCCAGCGCAAAATCTACGTGGTAGCCGATAACGGCACAGAGAAGGAATACTCGGTGCCGAAGGGCGTCCATATTAACGTGCAGGAAAGCGAGCGCGTCCGGGCGGGTGAACCGCTGATGGATGGGCCGTTGAACCCGCATGACATTCTGGCCGTACTCGGTGAGAAGGAACTGCAGTCTTACCTGGTGAATGAAATCCAGGAAGTCTACCGTCTACAGGGCGTGACCATCAGCGACAAGCACATTGAAGTGATTGTCCGCCAGATGATGCGCTGGGTGAAAGTTGAGGACGTGGGTGACACCACGTTCTTGCTGGAACAGCAGATCGATAAGTTCCGGTTCACTGAAGAGAACCAGCGCGTGATCGCCAACGGTGGCCGTCCGGCAACGGGCCGTCCGCTGCTGCTGGGCATCACCAAGGCTTCTCTCTCAACCGAGTCATTCATCTCCGCGGCGTCATTCCAGGAGACCACCAGGGTACTCACAGAAGCCTCAATCCAGGGCGCTGTGGACCACCTGCGCGGACTCAAGGAAAACGTGATCGTGGGCCGCTTGATTCCGGCCGGCACGGGCATGGAGCACTATCGCAACGTGAAGCTGGCTCCGGAGCTCGAGCAGGCTGCCGCCAAGGTGCAGGAAGAAGTCTCCCAGGCATACGCCGAAGCAGAGCGTGCGCTGGAACTTCTGCGCCAGGAAGGCGAAGCCGAAGAGATGGCAGCAGAATAGCAATTGGCAACTAGCAATTAGTCACGGGCCGGCGGAAGCTGGCCCGTTCTTTTTGCAGATCAATAGTGAGTAAACAATCATTTACTGATCTATAAACTATGGGTGGGCTGGAGATCCAGCCCCTTTTTTCGCCGCAGATTTCCGCTGATAGTCGCAGATGAGAAAATTGACCAATCATGCAAGATGAGAATGCAGTATATTGTGCGTTGAGAATATGAAAAAATCGTCTTCTAAATCCATCCAAAAATCCACAAAGCGCCCACTTGGGCTTTATCGCGGACAGATGTGGATGGCACCAGATTTCGATGCACCAATGGAATTCATTGAAGTGGATGGAGACATGGTCTTGGTGCCTGAGAGATCGAGTGTTAGCAAGAAGAAGGGCAAAAGGCTAAAATCCGCACGGAAGCGCGCCCAAACTTAAAAATCGCAAATCGGCTCGGAAGCCGAGTTCTTTTAGTTGCGAACGCTTTCAAGCCCCTTTAACCTATTCAGCTAATGCACTTTACGCGGCTTCGTCGGGCCTTCTGGCAGGCCTTCCAACACGGGCAGTTTTCCATCGCCAAAGGAGCGGCGTACTCGTCGATTCTTACGCTGTTTCCTGCATTTCTGGTCATCACGTCCGTTCTGGAGGCCTCACACAATACAGAGGGCTTTCTGGAGCAGATTGGCGATGCCGTGGGCTGGGTGCTGCCGCCGGGATCGCGGTCTGTGGCGCTGGCGTTCTTCCAGAGCAAGCAGCATCATGCCACGCGCATCATATACTCGGCTTCCATTGTTACTCTGCTGGCGGCCACAGGCGTGATGATTTCCTGGATGGACGGGTTCCGCAAAGCGTACGGCATGGCCAATACGTGGGGCTTCTGGCGTGAGCGCGCGATTGCTCTTTATCTGGTCTTGCTGGGACTGGTTCCGCTGGGCTTTGCCACAATCCTGGTGGCCTTTGGCACTGAAGTAGAGAACTGGGTGCAAAGCGGCACCATGCATCTCTTCAAACCGTTGATCCTGCTGGTGTGGGATGGCGTGCGCTGGGGCATCGCGATACTTACCGCAATTGCGCTTACCGCGCTGGTGTATCACCACGGACTTCCCAAAACACAATCCTGGCAAAGGGTCTTGCCCGGCGCGGTGATGGCAGCGGTGCTCTGGTTCCCGGCGACCGTGCTGTTTGGCTGGTATGTAAGGGTCTATGCCACGTACACGGTGGTTTACGGCTCGCTGAGCGCGGCCATTGCGCTGTTAGTGTGGCTGTACATTGTTTCAGTGATTGTGTTGCTGGGAGCGGAGCTGAACGCGCAAGTCTATCCCAAGCTGGCGGAAGGCGACGCCACGGAAAAGAAGGTATGAACGGGTGACCGCTGGAACCAAGCCTCTGGAAAAGGGCATTTCCCCCACAATGAGAAAAGCCAAGATCGTATGCACCATTGGACCGGCAAGCGGCTCTGAAGCGGTGCTGCGCGACCTGATGCGCCTGGGCATGGACGTGGCCCGGCTGAATTTCTCCCATGGAACGCACGACGAGCACGCACGCATGATCGAACGGCTGCGCAAAGTTGCCGACAAAGAAGGCCGCACCATCTGCATTCTGCAAGATCTGCAAGGACCCAAGATCCGCACCGGGCGGCTTAAATACAGAACGCCAATCGCCATTAAAAGCGGAGCGAAGTTGACCATCACGCCGCGCGACATTTCCGGGACAGCGGCGGTACTCTCGACTACTTTCAAGACGCTGGCCAAGGAAGTAGAGCCAGGCTCGCGCGTACTGCTCTCCGATGGATTAATCGAATTGCGTGTGACGGCGGTCCGTGGCGATGACGTTGAGTGCGAGGTCGTCAATGGTGGCCTATTGGGAGAGCACAAGGGAATCAATCTGCCCGGGACCGTGGTGAGCGTGCCGTCATTGACAGACAAGGATGAAAAAGACCTTGAGTTCGGCCTGAAGCATGGCGTGGACATTGTGGCCGTTTCCTTTATTCGCACAGCCGACGATGTGCGCCTGGTGGAGCGGCTGGTGCGCGTGCACAACTCCGATGCGTGGGTCATCGCCAAGCTGGAAAAGCCGCAGGCCATCGATCCGGCAAATCTGGAAGAGATTCTCGACGTAGCCGATGGAGTGATGGTGGCACGCGGCGATCTGGGCGTGGAGATGCCGCCGGAAAAAGTTCCGATTATCCAGAAGCATGTGATCCGTCGCGCTGCGGACTGGCGCAAGCCTGTGATCACGGCCACGCAGATGCTTGAATCGATGATTGAGAATCCGCGGCCCACACGCGCTGAAGCCAGCGACGTTGCCAATGCGATCCTTGACGGCACAGACGCCGTGATGCTTTCAGCCGAGACGGCCAGCGGAAAGTATCCACGTGAAACGGTAGCGATGATGGCGAAGATTGTGCTGGAAGCGGAGTCGGCCAAGGAAGAGCCAATCCAAAGACGCCGCCAACACAGGCAGCTTTCCATCTCAGAGACGATCTGTGAATCTGTGGCGCACGCCGCGCAGGACCTGGAGATGAAGGCCATCGCCGTCTATACGGAGACAGGGACCACGGCGCGACTGATTTCCAAATACCGCCCTACCGCGCCGATATTTGCATTTGCGGCCAATACCACGGTTTGCGCGCGGTTGAATCTCATGTGGGGCGTTTCACCCCTCTCATGCGAGATGACGCCGAACGCTGAAGACATGGTGCACAAGGCTGAAACCTATCTTTTGCAGATGCATGCGGTGCAACCGGGAGACATAATCGCGGTGGTGGCGGGAACGCGCAGCAGCAGCGGATCAACAAATTTCATGCGGCTGCATGTGGTGGGCACGGGTGAGCACGCTGCACCGGCGCGCGAGGAAAGACGCAAAGCGCCGCGGATGAAGCCGGTGAGTCCGGTGGACAGAAGGAAGAGATAGTCGCCGCAGATTAGCGCAGATGTAGCGGATCAAAAAAGCTCAAGTTAGCCGCGAATTTGCGCGAATGATCGCGAATCAACAGGTGGGCAAGAGCAATTCGCGAGTTTACCAATTCTTTCCGGCTAAATAGCTTTTTCCGAATCGTCGAGCGAAGCGAGAGGTTCCTATAACGGCAACTCTCTTCAGGCTTAGCTCTGGCCCGCATCCTATGCAGAGCAAGTTGTCATAGGTTCGCTCGCTCCGCTCGGGATAGAAACTAATTCACCCATCCGCCGCCTGTGCTACCGCCATTTTTCTTGTCCTTATCATCGGGCGGGCGGAAATTGCCGTACTCGTCGAAATAATCTTTGGCGTCCTGGTTGTGCTTCTTCATGTAAACCTGGAATTTTTTGCCGGCACGGCGACGCTTCCAGCGGTGATAGCGATTCGTGAGTCCGTAAGAGACTTCAGTTGCCGAGAACAGCAACCCTCTCCTGGGAACGAACTTCACATAAAGATAACCGAAGAGCAGGCCGCTCAAATGCGCAACATTTGCGGTCCCGCTGGTATCGCCCAATGCGCCAACCAAAGCCACAAATGCCAGTATTCCTACCAGGTACTTGAGCCTGATGGCGAACGGGAGCGGGAACATAAAGACTTCCTGATCGCCAAACAACATGGCGGCGGCCATGAAAATTGCATAGATTCCGCCAGAAGAGCCAACGGTCGGAGTTAAAGGAGCCAGATGGAGGATTGGGCCCAACGTGTAAGCCAGAGCGACAGTGCCGAGACCCGCACCAACCACGCCGAAAAGGAAAAACTCCAGAAAACGCCGGCTACCCCAGGGGACCTCAAGCATGGAGCCGAACATCCACAACATGAGCATGTTGAAGAACAGGTGAAAAAATCCGGCGTGAACGAATCCATACGTCAGGAGCTGATAGATGCGGCCATGGACAACGTCATGGGCGCGCAGGGCCAGCGGATTGAAAATAGTATTGGCGAGACTTACCTGGCCTATCGCGACAAGTATCAGCCCAAGGAGGTAAATACCCGCGTTTATCGCAACCAATGTCTTGATGGCCCGCGTAAACGGCGGGAATGAGAGCGTTATTGATCTCGCCATGCTGTTATCTTTCCGGTTCAGGAATCACTATCAGGCTTCTGTGGCCTTTGGCGTCAACTGATCGTACTCCAAAAATCACGTTGTCCTTGGAATCCGGCAGGTCAACTTTTGGTTCGGTCGTTCGCATTAAATTTTCTTCCGGGAAATCCGGATCAGTTGTCTTCCGCCAAAGCACTTCATAAGCTGTCGCTCCAGGCGCGGGCTTCCATTGGATCTTGGAATCGTTCTCGAGCTGCTTGGTCAACAAATGCACGTCGCTGGGCGGCGCAGGCGATGAAGCCAGGCTGGCCAGGGTCGCCGCGTTCAGGCGCGCCACATTTGCGACGTAATCAAAATCCACAAATTTCGGCAGGTCACCATATTCGATGCCGTTTTCCGTCCTCACGTTCTGGTGCTGATGGTTGTAATCTTCACGATATTCGGTAAAACGGACTGCGGCAAAGCCCTGCTCATTGAAGGCGCTGTGGTCGCCGCCGCGCAGGTAGCGGTCGCGACGGAAGATCAGCTTGGGAGTAAACGCTCCGAAATCATAAGTTTCGCCCACGGAATGAATGTAGCGGGCCAATTCGCGCGAGATGGAATCGTTTTCTCCGCCCAGGTTGCGAATGCGCTTAATGTCGGCATCGGACGCAGCGGCTGGAATGCCCTCAGAAAAAACGCGCACCCAGTTGTTGTTTTGCATGGTGTCGCCGGGTGTGCGGTTGCCGCCGACAATGTCATTATTAAGCACGCCCTCAAGTTGCCAGCCTTGTTCTTTGGCCATTTTGGAAAAATGAGTGCTTCCGTTCAGTCCCTGCTCTTCACCGGCCACGGTGAGAAAAATAATGGTGGCGGGAAATTTATGCTTGCTGAGCACGCGCGCACATTCCAGCGAGACTGTGGTGCCGCTGCCGTCGTCATTGGCGCCGGGAGCGGGGTCCGTAGAATTCTCATTGCTGGAATTACGCGAATCGTAGTGCCCAGTCACTAGATAAATCCGCTTGGCCTGCGCGGGATCTGTGCCTTTCAGGATGGCATAAACATTCTGAATTTCGGTCGGCTGCTTGATGCGGTCATTGGGCCCCTTGGGCTGCTCAATGAAGGTATCAGTCTTGACTTCCAGACAGCCGTTGCATTCTGCGGAGATTTTTTCAAATTCTGACTTGATCCAGTTGCGGGCAGCTACAATGCCTTGCGGAGCGGTAGCAGCACCAGGGTTATTGACGGAGAGCGTGCTACGGGTACCAAAGCTGACCAGCTTCTCGTCAGTCTGTTGGGTGCGTTGGGGCGAAACATCTTTTATGATCTGAATGATAACGGGATCGCGGTCCCGCTTGGCCGAGGCTGAAGATTTTTCAGCGGGTTCAGCAGCAGCGCGGGTTTTGGGCTTATGTTTTTGGGCAACGGAAAAAGGCGCTGCCAGCATCAGAAGCGCAATCAAGACAAACAAGGAAATTCGTATGCGGGAATCTTTAAGGGAATCCAAAAGTAACATTCAGTTCCTCGGTTTCAGAGCTTGACGACAATCCCAAGAGATTCTAAATATAATCACATGGCCCCCGCCACTTTGTAACAATATCCCTTGGAGGAAGAAATGCCGATTTGCCCGGAATGCGATACCGACCTCGATTTGGATGAGGAAGAACTCGACGAAGGCGAAATTGTTTCCTGTCCGGAATGCGGCTCGGATTTTGAAGTCATCACCAAGCATCCGCTCGAATTGAATCCTGTGGACGAACTGGACGAGGATGAGGACGACGACGAAGACGACGAGGATGACGAGGACGGTGACTATTAAAATGCGCCGTAGCCGCAGCACGGCTGCATGTCTGGGAATATGTGTGCTCGTGGCGCTCTTCTCCCCTTGTGTGGCTGCGAGCAAGGACAAGCCGCAAAAGGAAAAGCCCTACGCCCTGATCTTTGGTACCGCATATGGGCCGAATGATCGACCGCTTTACGGCGTGAAGGTCACGATCCGACCGCAAAAGAAGAAGCATCCGAACTGGGAATTAATGTCCGACCATCGCGGCGAGTTTGCCCAGCGTGTGCCGCCTGGACAGAACGATTATCTGGTACGCGGCGAAGCCGAATATGCTCCGATGGGCGATGATGGCAAACCGCAACTATCGAAAAAGGTGCGACTTAAGGGTGAAACCCGGGTTCATGTAGATAACGAGGAGCGCCGCGATATCAGCTTGCATCTAACGGAGTAGCTCAAATAAAGAGATAAGGCAGGAGGTAAATGCGATGAGAAGGCTTACCGCTATAGCCGCAATTGTGCTGGCTTCCGGAGCCTTGCTTGCCGTCCCGACTGCCGGAGCTACAGCATTCTTCCAGCGCGGCCAGAATGAAGCGCGGACGCTGGTAGGGCACGTTCTGGACGATCGGGAGCAGCCGCTGCAAAAGGCGATTGTCTATCTCAAGAACACAAAAAATCTGGCCATCAAAACTTACATCAGCGAGCCGGACGGCACTTTCAGGTTTTCAGGACTTTCCAACAATATCGACTACGAAGTATATGCCGAGCATGAAGGCGCCCGCAGTGACACCAAAACGCTGAGCGGTTTTGACAGCCGCAGGCAGGTCAACATGACTTTGAAGATCAAAGGGAAATAATTTTTTTGGGAAAATTTAAAGGCCGTCCCATTTTGGAACGGCCTTTTTGATTTATCAAGAACCGACGCGGCTAGTCCTGATCGTTGCCGGCGCGCTTCCAGTTGATAATGTCGCCCAGCGTGGTGGTTGCCGTGGCGCTTGATGCAGGATGCTTGTAGGCTTCCACATCGGCGCGGCTGGCTTCTTCACCCACTGCCCGCAGACTCAGGCCAACTTTCTTTTCCTCGGCGTTCATCTTGATGATCTTGAAGTCGTGTTCCTGTCCGGCATCCAGCTTCACGCCTGCGCCAGAGGAATCCGTAGCTTCAGAGTTATGGCAAAGGCCTTCAACGCCTTCAGCGATCTCAACAAAAGCGCCGAACTGCGCCAGCCGCAGCACTTTTCCGTGGACAACATCGCCAATGCGATGTGTCTGGAAGAAGCTCTCCCAGGCGTCGGGCTGAAGTTGCTTCACGCCCAGTGACAAGCGGCGCTGCTCCGGCTCAATGCCCAGCACAATGGCTTTTACCTTCTCGCCTTTTTTCAGGACTTCAGAAGGATGCTTGACGCGCTTGGTCCAGCTCAAATTGCTCACATGCACCAAGCCGTCGATTCCGTCTTCAATCTCGATGAAAGCGCCAAAGTCGGTCAGGTTGCGGACGCGCCCTTCAACCGTGGATCCAATGGGATACTTCTCATGCAGCCGTTCCCATGGGTTCGACTCAAGCTGTTTCAGCCCGAGCGAAATGCGGCGTTCGTTGGAATTAACGTTGAGCACGACGCATTCAATCTCATCGCCCACGTTTACCAGCTTTGAAGGATGCTTCATGCGCTTGGACCATGACATTTCGCTCACGTGGACAAGGCCTTCAATGCCCTGCTCCAGCTCGACGAATGCGCCGTAGTCGGTCACGCTCAGAATGCGGCCTTTTACGCGCGCGCCAATCGGATAGCGCTCCGCAGCGTCAAGCCAGGGATCGGGCGTGAGCTGCTTAAAGCCAAGAGAAACGCGCAGCTTTTCCGGATCGTACTTCAGAACTTTTACTTGAATCTGATCGCCCACATGCACGAGATCGCGCGGATGCGTCAGGCGTCCCCAGGACATATCGGTGATATGCAGCAGACCGTCAATGCCGCCCATATCCACGAATGCGCCGTAGTCGGTCAGGTTCTTAACCGTGCCGGTCAGGATTGCGCCTTCGGCCAGGTTCTCAAGGGTCTTGCCGCGCTTGGAGGCAATTTCTTCATCGAGAATGGCCTTGCGTGAAACGACAATGTTGCCGCGCTTTTTGTTGAGCTTAATAACCCTGACGTCAATCTCCTGGCCTTTCAGCGTTTCCAGGTTGCGCACCGGGTGGACATCCACCTGCGAGCCTGGCATGAACGCTTTTACGCCGATATCTACGGAGACGCCGCCTTTAACGCGCTCCACCACCGTGCCTTTAACGGCTTCCTTGGAGTGGTAGGCCTTCTCGATGTTTTCCCATACCCGCACACGCTCGGCCCGTTCATGCGAAAGCAGAACGGAGCCTTCTTCGTTCTCGCCGCGCTGGACCATCACTTCAATGTCCTGGCCCGGCTGGAACTTCACGTTGCCGTGAGCATCGGTGACTTCAGCAATCGGCACAAGGCCTTCTGATTTGAAGCCAATGTCCACGACGACATGGGTTGCGGTGATCTTGATCACGGTGCCTTTAAAGACGTTGTCTTCACTTGGCGCCGGCTCAGTTTCAAGGGTGTACGATTCGAGAGCTGTGGCGAAGTCTTCCATGTGAGTTTCTTCTTTGTGAGCAACGCCCGCGCTGGGCTGCTCAGGAGATTGAGTTTGAGATTCGTTCCCGGACATAGTTGTTGAATTTTCGTAGGACTGGGCGGAATCGGTTGAGCTGTTGGATTCAGCGTCGGAACCAAGGTGCTCGCTACGGGCTGTATGCTCGACCCACATTCCTATAATTGCCAACGGACCCAAAACACATCTGGAACTCACTGAAGAGAGGCAGTAGTGCTGAAGGCGGACTCGGGACCCCGAGTCCCACTGGCAGATTTACTTCCGTACTTCGGAAGGCTCGGAAACCAGCGGCCGGATCTTACGGCAGTCCTGAAAGGGCCATAAGACTCCTTCGACTATAACAACCGCTCACTACGCTGTCAAACGCTTCAAAACGGGAAAATTGGCTTAGAACCCTAATCCTTCTGGTATCTTTTCAAGGCCCATGGATTACCTCTTTACGCCCTGGCGATACACCTACATCACCGGCGCAACTGCCCCCGGCGACTGCCTGTTTTGCACCCTTCTGCAGAGCAAAAACGATGAGCAGGCGCTGATCGTTCATCGTGCGAAATATTGCTTTGTGGTGCTCAATGCGTTTCCTTATACGTCTGGTCACGCCATGGTGGTGCCGTACGATCACCTTGACGAATTAATCAAACTTTCACAGCCCGCCGCGCAGGAGATGATGGAGCTGACGCAACGGCTGGAAGGCGCACTGCGTGAAC
>Ga0070734_10005626_pt1 | contig 10940 bp, 4 predicted proteins | sample Coa_R1_8_FD_66444 | JGI IMG/M metagenome (GOLD analysis project Ga0070734, IMG submission 66444) | Surface soil microbial communities from Centralia Pennsylvania, which are recovering from an underground coalmine fire - Coalmine... | ecosystem: Environmental > Terrestrial > Soil > Unclassified ... | reverse complement strand
CGTCCTATAAGAACTCCATTGGGAATCGAGTTCCTCTCAGCCTCCGGAAGCCGGTTCCCATTCGCATTAAATCTCCCGCCTTGAGCGACTGCGCAGCAAACCGTATACCGACGTCTAAATCCCCGCGGAGAGAAAAGCCCTTGGCCCAGCTATGTCGAGAATTCGAGATCTCGCGACCGACGGGGTATGTATGGATCAAGCGTTATCGCGGACAAGGGATTGCGGGGTTGAAAGAACACAGTCGTCGACCACAGCACAGTCTGCGACAAACGGCAGAGGCTTTAGAACAGCGGGTGATCCAGATGAGGAGCCATTGGCCGGATTGGGCAGCCCCAACTCTCTTTGATTAGCTCACCCAATTTTATCTTCTTCAAGCGTAATGTTCTCGCATTTCGACTTAAGCGACACGGTCCAATTTTGACCAGCGCCACATAGAAAAAAGACAATATAGGTTTTCAAAATGAATTTTGTCCTTGCATCCTACGTAGTTCCTGATCTAGTATCTGCCTTAACAGTGGACGGAAATTGAGCCACTCTTCACCGCGCGCAGTCGTTTGTTAGTTAGTTGTGTGGCAACGCCACATCTACTCCCACCCGGCTGAAAAACCCGACAAAATCAATTAAGTCCCAGTAGGACCTGAACGGGTCACGTATCCGTTTCCAGGCATCGCCGGCGTATATACCGGCGCCACATCGGTCAATTCCAGTTGGTGGCTGGGTGACGCAGCTCGCCAACTTCGTTCCAATCGTCGCTAGATACGCTTCCGGGAGAAGGAAATTACGTAGGCGTATGAAGTTGTTTGGTCGTCGCAATGTAGGGGCAAGCATTTGGGGGACAATACTCGCGTGTTGCTTGGCCGCGAGTCTAACGGCATGTGGTGGCGGGGGCGGCAGTGCAGGCCCAGGTCCCACACCTACCCCGCTACCGACACCGAGTCCGAGTCCAACGCCAAGTTCACCGGCGGCGCCAACCATAGCAGAGTCATTTGGCGCTCCTAATATTGCGGTGAATGGGACTACTTCGCTCGCCTTCACGATCACCAACCCGGCGGCAAATACGGTATCGCTGACAGGAGTGGGATTCAGTGACACGCTTCCGGCCGGACTGGCAATCTCCACGCCTAATGGACTTACAAATAGTTGCAGCGGAACAGCGACCGCGCTTGCCGCGACCGGCGCTATCACTCTGAGCGGCGGTACGGTAGCCGCCGGCAGCAATTGCACTCTGTCGGTCAACATTACTGCTGCAGCCCCAGGTAACTTTACCAATAGCAGCAGCGCAGTCAGCTCGAGCAATGCAGGGACGGGCAACACTGCTACGGCCGCTCTCACCGTAGCCATGCCACCCGCGATAGCTCAGTCCTTTTCTGCAACCAGTCTCCCCATAGGCGGCACCACCTCTCTGAGTTTCACGATCACCAATCCCGCAGTCAATGCGCTGGCGTTGACGGGAATATCTTTCAGCGACGTACTGCCGTCGGGAATCGTTATTTCTGCGCCAAACGCGCTCCTGAATAGCTGCGGCGGCGTGGCAGCGGCGGTGGCCGGCAGCGGCAGCCTGTCACTCAGCGGAGCTTCACTTGCAGCGGGCAGCCAGTGCACAGTCTCTGTGAGTGTGACCGGCAGCAGTGCGGGCGGCTTCACAAATACGACCGCAGCGGTGACATCATTCAATGCTGGCACGGGAAACACAGCCACAGCCAACCTGACCGTAGTGGCGCCGCCATCGTTGGGCGAATCCTTCGGTTCATCCACCATCCCAGTGAACGGAGCCACCTTGCTGAGTTTCACCGTCACGAACCCTGCAGCCAACACGGTGGCCGAAGATGGAGTAGCGTTCGCAGATACCTTGCCGTCCGGCCTGATTATCTCAACCCCAAATGGATTGACGAACAGTTGTGGGGGTGCAGTCATAGCCGCTCAGGGCACCAGCGCGATCAGTTTGAGCGGAGGCGCAGTTGCGGTCGGCGGCAATTGCCTGGTGTCAGTCAATGTGACCGGCACAGCTGCGGGATTAATGACTAATACAACTGGTGCTGCGTCTTCCACGAACGGCGGTACGGGCATTCCGGCTGTGGCCAGTCTGACGGTCGGTTCCCCGCCCACGATCAGCGAGGGCTTCGCGGTAGCCAGCATCCCTCTGAATGGAACCACCCCTTTAAGCTACACCGTGAGCAACACGGCGGTGACTGCGATTGCGCTAACCGGTGTGGGATTCAGTGACAGTTTGCCAACGGGCCTGGTGGTGGCAACACCGAGTGGCTTAACAACAACCTGCACCGGAACAGCCGCGGCAGCAACGGGCTCATCTACGGTAAGCCTGTCAGGCGGAACACTGGCGGCAGGTGCCTCCTGTACGCTGAGCTTGAACGTGACGGGAACCACCGCAGGAGCGAAAAACAACAGCGTTACTGTGGGCTCGACTAACGGTGGGACAGGGAATACCGCCACTGCCAGCCTGGCGGTTGTCGCGCCTCCGATAATCAGCGAAGCCTTTGGCGGGGCCAGCATGCCGCTGAACGGATCCGCCACTTTGAGCTTCACTATCGCCAATCCTACAGGCAACACAGTTGGACTTACAGGAGTGGGCTTCAATGACACGCTGCCCGCGGGATTGATCATTGCGACACCCAACAGCCTGGCTGGAGCCTGCGGCGGAGGAACAATCACAGCGACTCAAGCGACGAGTCTGATCAGTCTGAGCGGCGCGAGCCTCGCTGCGAATACCTCGTGTACATTCTCACTGAACGTGACAGGCACGGCGGCGGGCGCGCCGATCAATACGACAGGCAATGTCGCATCGACTGAGGGTGGCACGGGCGGCAGTGCTTCGGCAACGATCGCTGTGGCAGCTCCGCCTTCGATCGCGGAAGCTTTTGGCGCGGCCAGCATCGCGCTGAATGGAACCACAAGTTTGACCTTCACCATCACTAACCCGGCTGCAAACACCGTCAGCGAATCTGGCGTAGCGTTCCTGGACACACTGCCTTCAGGCTTGGCGGTCGCACCGACTCCAGGGTTGACGAACAGCTGTGCCGGTACAGCGACCGCCGTTGCGGGGAGTACGATCATCTCGCTGAGCGGAGGATCGCTTGCCTTGGGTGCAACTTGCACTATGGCGTTGAACGTAACTGGATCGTCGGGTGGAACTTTCACCAACACAACGGGCGCAGCAAGTTCGGCCAATGGCGGAACGGGCAACACAGCTTCCGCCAGCTTGACAGTAACTGCGTCGCTCACGCTGAGTGTTTCACCATCTGGTGCAACCATCGCGCTGAACAAGACGCAGACGTACACAGCGTCCGGAACCGCCGCGCCCGTGAACTGGAGCGTGAACGGCGTTGTGAACGGGAACCCGACACTCGGAACCATCAGCGCAGGCGGGGTGTACACAGCACCGGCCAGCTTCCCGGGTGCGGGCGTCAACACCCTCACCATCACCGCGACTTCGCAAGCGAATTCTGCAGTCAGCGCTTCGGCCAGCGCGACGGTGGTCTTTCCCAACGATACGTCAACTCCGCAGACCCCGCCCATCAAACTGGGGACTTCGGGATCCAACGCGAACAATACCTCGCCGGCCGCATGTTGTGTGGGAACTCTTGGCGCGCTGATGAACCGCTCCGGAACCTTGTTCGTCCTGAGCGCTCAACATGTGCTTACCAACGAAGGGACCGGAACGGTTGGCGACGCGATCAATCAGCCTGGACCTGCTGCGTGTTTTGCCAGTCCGAACGTAGTAGCCAACTTTAGCTCGGGCTTCGTCAGGCCCCTCTCCGGCACAACGGGTCAAGCAGCGGACAACGTGGATGCCGGTTTGGCGCAGGTCGCGGCCGGACAGGTAGACACCACCGGCAACATTCTTGACTTCGGCCTTGCCGGCGCTAACAGCATTGCCGCAGCGCCACCATCTTCAACAACGGCCCTTGAGAGCGTAGGGTTGAACGTGGCCAAGAGCGGTCGGACGACGGGCCTTACCTGCTCCACAGTGAGCAGCATTCTCACGACGGTGAGTGTGGATTATGATTCCACCTGCGGCGGGCCTGTCGGGTTCAGTTCCACGTTCATCAACCAGATCATCATTAACAATACTGGGGGCAGTTTCGCTGCTCCGGGAGATTCTGGGGCCCTCATTGTGACCACGGATCAGGCGAGACCTGTGGGGCTGTTGTTTGCCGGGACGTCAACCACCGTGGTGGCAAACCCGATTCGGGATGTGATCAGCGCTTTCACCATCCAAGGTAAGCCAGCGCAGATCCCCGGCATCGTAGGCGGCGCTGATCACGCGGTGAGCTGCGCTCCCTCAGCTACAGTGCCAAGCGGCAATCCCAACGGCGCCTTTAGCACTACGGTTCCCGGGCTCAGTCCGATTGTCACCGGCTTGTCGGCGGCGGAGCAGCAGCGCGTGGACGATGTACGCTTGGCGAACACGCTTCTCCTGATCCGTGATCCCATGATCAGCTCAGTCGTCGTCGCCGCCAGTGAGGACTCGCCGGGTGAAGGCGCGTTGGAGATCCACCTCAGTGGCGCCACTCAAACACTGATTCCGGCAACGATTGGTGGCGTGCGTACCAGGGTAGTCTTCGACGGCCCTGGCTCGACGCCCGCAGTAACGCAGCAGGATATCGATCAGGCTTCCGCAGTGAAAGAGGCCAATGTCGGTACGCTGCTGGGTCAGTCAGGTATCCAAGGTGTAGGTGTAGCCATCAGCAAGGACAACCCGGGTGAGACGGCGATCGCGATCTACATTGTCAAGGGAGAAGCTCATCCGCCGATTCCCGCGACAATGAACGGTCTTCGCACCCAGGTGATCGAAGGAGAACGCTTCCGGGCATTCTAACGCGTTCGCGGGTGAGGCAAGCAAGGACCGGCGAAAGCCGGGACTTCCTGCGCTGGACCTGCGCTAACGGTCGGCGCAATGATTGAGCCGATTGAGAGGGCATCGGATTAGAGATATACGTTGTCGCGAATTGTACTAATGGCCAAGGGGAGCATATGTCCTAAAATCAGCATGTGGCCATATATTGAAAGGGTTGTTCTCTGATCTCTATATTTGTAAGATTACGTTTATTAGGTTTTCTTAAATTAGTTTCCCTTCCGGATTCCCCGCGCGACTGGTAGAGAGCCAACAGAGCTTTTCGCCGGTTATTTCCTGACAACTTTGACTCCACACGGCCTTGGCGCACAACCGCCCTTCCGGCGGTCGGCAGCAGTACATTTAATTGGTTCATCCAGACGGACAACAATCTTCCGGAGAAAGGCCTATGGCCAAAGTGATGAGGAGTCTGAGACAGTCCACCATTGCAAGGAAGAGAATTAACTTTCAATCGCGAGTATCGCTAGCGTCAATTCTGATGCTGGTTCTTTTTGTCGCCCTGTCGCCCGGAAGCGCCGTGGCGCAGGTCACCAGCACAATCACCGACATAGGTATGATTCAAGGACTCAACCTTCCGTGGGCGGTTCAGATCCTGCCGGGAACGGCGATCAGCTCCATCACTGGCAACCCAGTCCGGCATGTGTGGGAGGGCGATCAGGCCGGCTTTTGCCGCATCGATCCTGATCTCGACTCCCCAGGGCCATATACAGTCAACACCAACACCTGCGTTACCAGCGTCGCGGGAGTGAGCTTCACGCCGGGAAGAACGGCGTTCGATCCAACCACGAAAAATCTCTATACCGTCAACAACGCCAAGCCGTCATCGGTTGGCCGCCTCCATGTACTTCCTGACGGCGATTCAGGCCAGGGCCTGATCAGCGCCACCTCGGAATTTCTTGGCGATGCCGGCGGCTGTGGTGTGAGCAGCAACTTCCCGTGGGCGATCTCTCTCGGTCCCGACGGCGATTTGTATGTCAGCTTCAGAAAGAGCGGGAACATCATACGCATTCTGGGTCCGCAGTCTGCTTCCGTGCCATGCTCGGGTTTCCAGGTGATGGGATCAACCGTGGACGGGAAGATCGGCAAGGGCTTGGGCTGGATAGGGCACGATCTTTGGGGTGCCGACGGCATCGGTCTTTTCCGAATAGGGAATGCCGACCAGTGCTTTACCGCGGCGAATAACTTCACTCCCTGTAAAGGAATTGGTCTTCTGGTTTCCCTCATCGCAAATCCCCTGGGAATGTTCAGCGACCAGAATTATCCCGCCACCAACGGCAACAATATTTATGCGTTCGATCCCACAGGAACGAGCATCGCGCTGGTTTCCGGCCTCAGCGTGGGAGTTCCGGCGGTGCAAGAAAGCTGGGCGGTAAACATTCAGCCAGGCTTGACGATTGCGGTGGATAATACCAATCCCCAGAACGAGGTGGTCTACCTGGCAAGCGATCCCGCCATAGATGTACCATCGGTCACCAATGCGGGTTGGATTGATAAACTTGTCAAGGCTCCTCCGACGACCCCAGGCATTCCGATTCAAGTAACTGCTCTGGCAGGCGATGGCCAGGCCACTGTGAGCTGGCAATCAAGTGGCGGCGGTGACGCCACCAGCTACACGGTGCACAATTCATTCGCATCGAATGGGCTGACCGTGCCCGACGTGACGGTGAGCGCTCCGGCAGGATTCACCTTCGTGCCGACAACTGCAACCGTCACCGGACTGACTGACGGTGTTTCGTACCAGTGGGAAGTCTCGGCCAGCAACTCATTCGGAACGAGCCAGTTCTCACTTCCGAGCAATTCTGTTACTCCGCACGTAGTGACTGCTCCGAGCGCGCCAGGGACAGTCGTTGCGTCGCCGAGCAACGCAGCCGCAACCATCGCCTGGACTGCGCCCACCGCTAACGGCGGTTCGCCCATCACGAGCTACACCGTATCGTCCTATATCGGAGGAGTGGCAACGGGTCTGGGAGTTTTCGTGGTTGCGCCCGCAACTTCGGCAACGATGAGCGGTCTGACTAACGGAACCACCTACACCTTCACCGTCCATGCCACCAACGCAGCGGGCAGCAGTCCGGAATCTGTGCAGTCAAACGCAGTCACGCCGACAGCTCCGCCGCAGGGAGCGCCCGATCTGGCAATCACTATGACTGCGGGACCGACACCGGCTGTGGGTGGAAACATCACCTACACACTTGTCGTCACCAACTTCGGCCCCACTACTGCTCCGAGTGTGACTGTTTCCGATCCGCTTCCGATCGGCGCGACATTTGTGTCTGCTTCAAGTACACAAGGCGTATGCTCCGGCCCTCCGGGCTTTGCAGGCGTCCAGTGTCTCATGAGCAGCTTGCCTGTCGGCGGGAGCGCGACCATTGCGGTGACACTGACCCTGACGAGCACGGTAACAGTGAATAGCGCTACGGTGCAGGGCTTCGATTTATCCGGAGCGCCGCTGGCCGATCCGAATCCTCTCAACAACACCGCCGTCATTACCACCCAGATCGGGCAGTCTTCCACCACCACGGACATTCAAACAGTGGGAGCGGCGCAGAACGGCGGACCGACGGTCGGCAGCATCGACACGTTTACATGGCAGATCAAAAATAACCAGAGCCAGGTGGCAAACCAGGTTACGTTCACCAGTACGCTGCCTGCATCGTTGCTGTTTCAATCTGTGACGTCGACTCTCAGCACGTGCCAGGGGCCGTCTCCCGGCACCTCAGGAACGATCACCTGTTCTGCGTCAAGCATCGGCGGAGGACAGACCATGACCGTCGTGGTCAATGTGACCGTCGCTGGAAGCGGAACAATTCCGGTGACCGGGTCGGCGGAGTTCAGCGGAACGGATACCAACACGGCGAACAACTCGTTCACTGTCACCATCAACGCTAAGTAGGCATCAGCAGGGCCGGCCAGCCTTTGGCCGGCCCTCTTTCCGTGTGCCGCGTCACAAGCCATCCGGAAGTGCACGTTCGTAAAAAGCTTTCACTAGGTACTCTGCTTTCGATTGTTTTGTACGAGAAAGTGTTCCAAAACGAACACTTTCGCTTCAAGATCTTTGTCCTAGTTATATTTTTCCTCCTTGAAACGAACCACTACTAGAGACTGCTCTCCAATTGCTCCATCTCTTCCGGAGGGCCGCCGGTTTCGAGCCGGGCGAATCTGCCGGCCGAAATGGAGGTCGAGAAATGCGTATTCTGATAATTGAGGATGAGTCCAAAGTAGCCCGTGCACTGGCCAAGGGTCTTGAGGCCGACCACTTTGCCGTCGATCTGGCGAGGGACGGCGAAGAAGGCCTGCAGTTAGCCACCGAGATTAATTATGACGTCATCATTCTCGACTGGAACCTTCCTAAACTAGACGGATTGACTGTCCTGAGAAAGTTGCGTAAATATGGGTCCAATGTGCGGATTCTGCTTCTGAGCGCGCGGAAGGAAGAGCCTGACCGCATCTGCGCACTGCGGGCCGGAGCCGACGACTACCTGATTAAACCATTTTTTTATGAAGAGCTGCTGGCCCGTCTCCACGCTCTCCTACGCCGTCCGCAGGAGCTGCTGGACAGAATCAAAGTCGAGGACCTGGAAATCGACCGCCTGCGGCACATCGTGACCCGTGCCAGCAAACAGATCCACCTGACGCGGCGGGAATACGCTGTGCTGGAGTATCTAATGCGCAATGCCGGCCGGACCGTCACGCGCACGATGGTGGTGGAGCACGTCTGGAATCTTGGTTTTGAAGGGTTGACCAACATCGTTGACGTGTACGTCAACTATCTCCGTGCCAAGATTGATGACGGCTTCGATAAGCCGCTGATCCACACCGCGCACGGAATAGGATACGTCCTGGCTTCTCCCGCAGAGTACGAGTCGTTGAGCAGCTTCTCAGGCCTGCGCCGGGCCAGTGGGCGAAGCTAAACCCGAGCGGATGGTGTGAAATAAGCTACCTGTGAGGAGAAATCCGCGTGCGCGCCTCTGCTAAAGTTGCGGCTCTTGCGGGTCCTGAGGATTGGGCTAAGGGTTCTGCTGTTTCTGTTGCTGTAAATACAATTCCCGTAGCTTGAGTTCCTTATCGCGGTCCTGGTCCAGTTGCTCCCTCAGCTGAGCAGTCCGCTCGGCTGGAGTTTCCCAGTTATCGGCTGCGTTATCGGGATCGTCGTCAGCTTTGCGGCGCTGGACTGCACCTGCTTGCGGCGTCGCAGGAACTGAGCCCTTCGCGGTCAGGATCACCCGCTGGACAATCGCGGGATTGTCTGGCTTTCCCAAAGCCACATAGTCGAAGCGCCAGCCATCAAAGATCGCGGACAGAACATCAGCCTCAGGGGCCGGACCGATGGAAAGCGCCATGCGATCAGCGGCGCCGAGGTCTGCGCCTTCAAACTCAATTCCGGTTTTTGAGCTGATGGCACTCAGCACACTGGCCAAGCTGGAATTGGGCGCGATCAAGGTAATCATTCCATCGCGAAAAATTACTTCAGGCGGAACGGGTGGCACATCTACCGGCCTTGCCGGCACGGGCGCAGGGATAGCTGTTGGCGCGGCAGTCTGGGCGCTAGGATTCGGATTGCCTGCTGGCGCAGATGAAACCCCAGCTCGCTGTACGGGCGCAGCAGGGGGCAGGTTCGCATGTTGGGGATCGTTTGTCTGGGCCGCGATAATCCCGGTTCCCACAAGCATCCAAATTGTCAGCGAAAAAAACTTCATAGATTCCGGCTCAGGACGGAAACCCAGCCACTTTCTACCTTGCGCTTCATTGGAACTAAATTAGAACGAACCCGAAAAACAATCTTGCCACTTTCCTTCCTCTTTCCGAAACATTAATTTCTCTAATCATTAATTTCCCTAATTCTTTCCCAGAAACCGTGACTCCGGGGACATAACACGCTAATATGTGCTCGTCGAGTCCACAGGCTCTTGCCTTATAGAAGTCGCACCCCAAGCGACCGGAAGCCAGAGTCACCGCAACGCTTACGCGCAACGAGCGAGTAAGTCCTGGATGCCCCAAAAAACCTTCATGCGCGGGAGAAGTTACAAATGTCACGAATTTCATTGGTTCTTATCTTTGCCTTGGCAACGGTCTTTGGTTTAGAAACGGCTTTGGCGCAAGGGACTCCACAAAAAGCACCGGCCGCACAGGCAAAGGCAACAGCCGGAGCGAAGTCTAAAGGCCGTGCCGTACTGGCCACAGATCCGGTGATAACCATTGAAGGACTTTGCGCCGGTGCAACGTCCGCGGCGGGTGCGTGCCGAATGCTGGTCAGCCGGCGGGATTTCGAGAGCTTCCTGAAGGCGCTGAGCGCGACCACGGCCGGCGTTGAGCCGTCCGTGTATCGCAAGATAGCGCAAAACTACTTCAGTCTGCTGCTTTACGCGGAATCAGGGCAGAGGACTGGAGTGGATAAAGATCCTCGTTTCGAGTTGGTGCTGGAATCTACTCGTCTGCGGGCGTTGGCTGACATGTACCGCGTTCAGAAAATGGAGCAGGCGCTGCACATTCCTGACCAGGAAATAGAAGAGTATTACAAGAAGCACATTAGCGATTACGAACAAGTGGACCTGGACCGCTTTCAGGTTCCGAAGAACAACATGGCCAACCTAAGCGATGCGGAGTTTCGCGCTAAAGCGAAGCAATTAGCGGAAGATATGCAAGCGCGCGCGGTAAAGGGAGAGGACATCACCAAGCTGGAGAACGAAGCCCTGAAAGCGCTGGGCGTGAAAGAAACTCCGAGGATAAAGCTTGGCCTGCGGCCAGGGCTGTTTAAAGAGGAGGAGGAGAAGGCGATTTTTGCCCTTAAACAGGGCGAGGTCACTCCGCTTTTCGATGCTGCCGGGCTGTGGACATTTTTCAAGCGGACCAGCCGGGAGACTTTGCCGTTCGAAGAGGAGAAGAGCGAGATTAAGACGCTGCTGTACCGGGACAAAACCGAGGGCCTGGAGAAGGCTCTGCATGACGCGGTGCAAGTGGATTACAATGAGGCCTATTTTGCCACGTCACCGACTGCTTTCCGCAATGCTGCTAGTGCCGCGAACTCGGGAGGCAATTCGACAACGAAGAAGGAAGTCGCTCGGGGCGA
>Ga0070734_10005625_pt1 | contig 10942 bp, 4 predicted proteins | sample Coa_R1_8_FD_66444 | JGI IMG/M metagenome (GOLD analysis project Ga0070734, IMG submission 66444) | Surface soil microbial communities from Centralia Pennsylvania, which are recovering from an underground coalmine fire - Coalmine... | ecosystem: Environmental > Terrestrial > Soil > Unclassified ... | reverse complement strand
GATAGTGCCCGTCGAGTCAACCGTCGTGGCGCCGCTGATCCCGACGGTGCCGATATCCTGGTTCGACCATCCGCTCGGGGGAGGCGGGGGGGCCGCCTGCGATGCTGCGAAGGCCTGACCGGCAATCGTCGCCGTTGTGGAGCGAGCGCCCGCGGTGTTGGCCGCCGCGGTGAGCGTCACGGTGCCGGTGCCCGCGCCGGACGCGCCGCTTGAGACCGTCAGCCAGTTTGCACCGCTCGTCGCCGTCCATGAGCACCAACTCCCCGCGGTCACGTTGACCGTCGCGGTATCGCCGCCGGACGCGAACGAGGCGTTCGCGGGCGAGATGCTGTAGCTGCACGGTGCCGGTGCCTGCGACGCCGTGAACGTCTGACCCGCGATCGTCGCCGTCGTCGCGCGTGCCCCTGCCGGGTTCGGCGATGCGCCGAGCGTGACGGTGCCATTTCCGGTGCCAGACGCACCGCTCGTCACCGTCAGCCACGTCGGGTCGTTGCTCGCGGCCGTCCACGAGCACCAGCTTCCGGTCGTGACGGCGACGGTGGCCGTGTCACCGCCGGCCGCGAGCGATTGCGCGGTCGGCGAGATCGTATAGCTGCAGGCCGCGGCCGACTGCGACACGGGGAGCGACTGTCCTGCGATGGTCGCGGAGCCCGTTTGTGCCGCGCCGGCATTCGCGGCCGCCGTCAGCGTGACGGTGCCGTTGCCAGTTCCGGACGCGCCGCTCGAGACGGTGAGCCACGACGGCGTGTTGCTGGTGGCCGTCCATGAGCACCAACTCCCGGTTGTGACCGCGACCGACGTCGTGCCGCCGTTCGCGGTGAACGATGCACTCGTGGGCGAAATCGTGTAGGTGCAGGCGGCAGCTCCTTGCGTCGCCGTGAACGTTTGGCCGCCGACCGTGATCGTCGCCGCTCGCGCGCCCGCGCTGTTCGGGGCCGCGCTCACCGTGACCGTGCCATTGCCCGTTCCCGAACTCCCGCTCGTGACCGTGAGCCACGTCGGATCGCTGGTCGTCGCGTTCCACGCGCACCAGCTGCCCGTGGTGACCGTGATCGTCCCGGAGTCGCCACCGACCGCCATGGCCTGGCTCGACGGGGAGATCGTTGAGGAACAGGCCGCCGCCGCTTGGTTGCCGGTGAAGACCTGACTACCGACCGTCACCATGGCGCTACGCGCGCCGGCCTGGTTTGCGGCGGCGGTCACGCTGACCGTGGCGCTGCCGGTGCCCGAGGCAGGGCTCGTGACGGTCAGCCACGAGGTGTCACTGCTCGTGGCGGTCCAGGTGCACGAGGGCCCGGTCGTCAGCGCGATCGAGGCCGTGTCACCCGCGGCGTTGAGCGACTGCGAGGCGGGCGAGATCGCGTAACCACAGACCGGCGATCCGTTGATCGAGACGTTATCGAACGTCGCGACGGCGGTGGCGTCCACGTTGTGACTGACAAGCGCGAGCCCAACATAGGCATTGCTGGTCATCGCAATCGAAGTAGTGCTGACCGTGGTCCACGTGACACCGTCCGGCGATTCGGCCGCGGTGAACGTGTTCCCCGAGCGCGTCAGCTGTACCCAGTACGGCGCTGCCTTGACGATGCCGGCCGCGTTGGTCGTTGCGCCGCGGGCCGTCAGGCGCGTCTGGAGGTACGTGCCCTTTCCCGACGACACCATCATGAACGCATTGGCCGCTCCGGGCGTGAGGTCCTGGCGAATCATCACGCCGGCTTTCGTCCATGCGTTCGTGTTCTGCAGCGTCGCCACGCGCGCGACGATGGTGCCATCGCCGGCCATTGGCAGATAGATGTAATGGAATGCGTCAGCACTCCCCCAAATGTCGGCGCCTGCCGCTTCATCGGTGAAGACCGACGAACTGGTATTGAAGCTGGCATACCCCGGCATATTCACCGCGCCGATGTCTTGCTGCTGCCACGGCGTCGGGATCGGCGGCGGTGGCGGTGGCACGACCGGCGGCGCGGGTGGCGGGGCCGTGCCGTCGATCGTGCTGCCGTAGATCGTCGAATCGTTTAGCGTTCCGCCTGGAGGAGAGGATAGAAACGCGTCTGGACTGAGGACGATTTGATCGACGATCGCGCCGTCGCTCCGCTGTTGAATCTGGATCGTGTGCGCGCCGGTCGTGGCGAAATAGACGAGGGTCGCCGGCCCACCGTCGCCGTTGTCGGCCCAGCCCCAGTTCATCAGCGTCCCTGACGGATCGCTCAGGACCGTTTCGCCGCCTTCGGTCGTGCCGGTGCGGTAGAGCGGCGATCCGAACTGATCGATCGCATCATTGAACTGAAAACTGACCGAGTTGTTCGACGTCGAGTTGTTCTGCGCGCGCATCCGCAGCCAGACGTGATACGCGACGCCGGCCGTCGCGGTGAAGGTGGTCGTGAAGTAGTTCGCCGGCGCCGCCAGCGGCGGCGAGATCTTCGACATGCCGTGATCGGGGTTCCACAAGGCCTGACCGCCCGCCGCGGTCGAGTCGGCCAGGAACTGCCAGTTGCCGACGACGTTGGCCGCGGGAACATCAGTCGCGGTCCAGATCACGATTGTGTTCGATCCCGACGGCGCCGTGGGCGGCGGTGGCGGCGTGCCGGCCGTCGTGAAACTCCAGATCGGACCGGTGCGGCTCAGACCCGCCATCGTTTTCGAGACGACCCGCCAGTAGTACGTGGTGGCTGGCTGGAGCAGCGGAAGGGCCCACCGCTGTGTCACCGTCGGCGCCGCCGGATCCGTCGGACCGAGCTGTTGATTCGCCGCCAGCAACGGGGGATTGGGATCGGTGCCGAAGTAGATGTCGTAGACCTGTCCCCACGGGCCCGCATCCCAGCGAAGTTCGAGCGAGCGATCGGTGCCGACCGCGTTGCTCGCGGGCGCCAGATAGTTGGGCGTATCCGGTGGGAGGGGCACGAACGGGGTCGACTCAATCGCGCCGTTCGGTGCCAGGTTGTTCCATTTCCGATTGAACTGATCGGAGAACCACTGGTAGATCCACGACTTCGTGGTGAAGTAGTTATGTTCCTGCTGCTGGTTCGCCGATGGCGTCGTCCAGTTCGACGATCCAAACACGGCCATTTGCTGCCCGTACAGAATCACGAGCTTCTGGTGGTTCAGCCCCTGCCCGCCGCGGACTTTGAGCGGCACACCCGCCGCGTAGAGCTTGTCCAGGTTGTACGCGACCCACAACCGACTCGAATCCCGGTATTCGAACGTGTCGCTGATGATCCGCACCGGAACGCCGCGCTGCATGGCGGCGATCATCGCGTTCGTGTGCCGCTCGTCAGTGATGCGGTACATGATGACGTCGATCCCCTGCGTCTCTTTGCTGTCGTTCTTCAGGATCCGCAGCGCGTAATCCTGTTGCTGGGGAAAGTTGAGACCCGGATCCTGCGTGTAGATCGGATAGAGTCGCGTGAGCGCCCCACTGATATTGGCGTAGTTGCCGTAGTTCGTGGTGTCCAGCCAGAGATTGTCGTACTCGGTCTTGAAGCTGTTGACGATGGAGGGGTCGTCGCAAAAGTAGATCGATTCCCACTCGTAGTTGCTGTACGGAGTCTCGTAGATAAAGGCGGTGGGGCTGTAGTTCGCCCCATCGAATTCCACCTGGTTCTGCCCGGCGAAGAGCATCATCTTCCAATGCATGATGCCGGCGGTCGACGGCAGGCGATACCGGATCGGAATGCCCGCGCTGGCGAGGTCGGCGATGACCTGAGCGTTACCGTCGTAGGTGGGGTTCGCTCGCGGATCGACGAGGACGCGAATCGGAACGCCCGCTTTCCAGCGGTTCAAGAGCGCCGCTTCGTAGCGCGCATCGGTCATGAACCAGAACGCGACGTCGATGCCGACGGTCTCGTTGTTGATCAGGTTGAGCAGGGGCGTGCGGCAATCCTGAAACGCCGGATCGCAGAGCGTTTCGGCATGGGCCGATTGTGGGAGCGCGGCCAGGGCAAGCGCGCTCACGATGGCCGTCACGATCACTCGCACGATTCGTCTCAGTGTCATACGCCTCGTCCGTTCTTCACTGCGGCGGAGACAATGCGACGGCGGTGCCACAGCCATAAGGAAGACGCCGCAGCCAGAAACACCAGTCTTTCGCGTGGTGTCGAGCAGACGATCACTGGCAGTCGTCCAGATCGCATCCTTGCAACGGAAGGCGAAGTGTGAAACACGGAAAATGTTTCACCGTCTACATCCGAGGAGTGACATAGGGTGACGAAGTCCAGCTCTCGAATGGCGCGCGCGTGTGTGTCTACGCGACCTTTGTGCGGTGAGGCGCATCCGCGCCGGCGAGCGCCAGATTCGATCGGCGCAACCGCGCGAACACCATTGCGGCGATGACGTACGCAGCGAGCGCCGTCAGGAGCGTGGCACGAAATCCGAGGCGCAGCGAGAGCAGCGCACTCGCCACCGCCCCGGCTGTCGTGCACAGCCCGTTCACGCTCCAGGCCCAGGCGATCGCGCCCCGCGGCTTGGAGGCCAGCGCGCGGATGCCCATGGGAAAAGGCATGCCCAGAAAGAACGCCAGCGGGAGGATGATCGCTGCTGCCAGGGCGACCCGCATCAGCATCGGCTCACCGAGCGTGAGGCGCGACACTTCCGGAAGGGCCGCAATGAGAGCGAGCCCCGCGAGCGCGATGCCGATGAATGGGCCCGGCCAGCCGGTCGCCGTCGCGATGCGACGCGACTGCGTGCTGCCGATCGCCGCGCCGACGAGCATCGCGGTGAGCACGGTCGCGACCGTGTACAGCGGATAGCCGATGATTTTCATTAGCAACTGGATCAGCACCAGCTCAATCGTGATGAAGGCACATCCGAGGAGCGAAAAGTAGGACAGCGTGGCGGCTTTCCCGCGCCACGTTTGCCGACCAATCGGCGACCACGACATCGGAAGCAGCACGAAGACCACTCCGTAGAACAGACTGGCGATCGCGCCTCCGATGAAGTGGATCCAGTCCCTGGGAAACCAACCGCCGTGGAGCTGCGTATTCAAAGCCCACGCGGTCGATCGATCGATACCAGAGACCCGATCTTCGTGGATCGGTCGCAGAGACCGACGCATCGACTCGAGGAACGGTTGATCGTCGGTCACGGGTCGAATGTTGACCGGCGCCTCGGCCACCGCACGCGCCGGCAACGGCGCCTGGTAGAACCAAGCCGGCAGAAAGCCACGACCCAGATGCACCGGATCTTCCGCCAGCCAGTACGGCGTCTCGCCAACCGCCGGGAATGCAAAGAATTGGACGAGGTCATCCAGTTCCGCCGCCGACCACGCCGAATGTTTGATCAATATCGTCGGCAAATAGTCGTCAACGGGAGGCCCCTTCTCGAAGACCGCGACGTGGCGACGAAAGTCGTCTCCGCCGACGGTCGCCCACGCCGATGCCGCCGTGGTGATGATCCGCGGGTAATACATGTGATTGATCTGCAGGATGCCATTGGGTGTGAGGTGTGCGAAATAGTCGTTGAAGGCCTCGCGTGTCAACAGATACGCGGGATTGAACGCTCCCGAACCGCCGGCGACACTGGACGAGGTGTAGTTGCTGAAGATCTGAATGATGTCGTAGCGGTGTCCGGAAGCACGCAGAAAGGTCCGCCCCTCGCCGACGTGCACATGCACACCCGGCTGCTCGAACAGATGACCGATATAGTCGGCGTACCGAACCGTCGCCAAATCGACGACGGTGCCGACCATTTCGACGGCATCGACGTCGCGCGCGCCGTACATTAGCGCCGCCTTCGTTTCCTGCCCGCCCGCGCTCCCGATAATGAGCACGCGCGCCCCGGAGTCGCGTCGAGCGTAGTGCGCCGCCAGCACGCCGCGCTGCCAGAATTGCGACATCAGGCGACGCGGCAAGTTAGCTCGAAGCGCCGCAAAGTTCCCGTCAAACGGAAAGAAGTTGGATGTCTGCGTTCCGCCGTCATAGGCAATGTGCTTGCGCCCTACGTCCTGCGGCGATCCGCTGGTCGGCGGTTCGTCGAGCACACTGATCTGTGACACCGGATCCCAGGCCGAGAATTCGAGCCGACCCTCGGCGGCTTCGCGGCTGGCGCCCCGCTTGTCGTCGTGCAATGTGAGGTCGACGTAGCGGGAGCCGAGTACGGCTGGTGTTAAGATGAAGGTCGTGGCCACAGCCACGGCGCCGACGCGCCAGCGGCGCGACGGTGCCAGCAAGTACGCCGCAAGCAGCGCGAGGAGTGACGCCGCCACGAGGAGTCGCGCCGGCCCGAAAGGCTGCACCAGCGGGATGATGGCCGCCGCGCCAATCGCCGCACCGGCGAGATCCCAGGCGTACAGCCGCCCAATGTCGTCCGCCCACGCGGAAAAGATCCGACACACACAGAGTCCGACGAAAACGAACGGCGCGAGCAGTACCAGATACAACACGAGGAACCAGATCAGCTGCTGGACGGGGTGCGGCCCGACTTGATCGAGCGAGAACGGCACCGCGTTGAGAAGCAGGGGAATCGCCCACACGGTCAACGCGAATCCGAACGCAGGCACCACGAACCGACGAGCGTCATGGTGTGATGGCCGCAGCAGTTCGTACAGGCCACCGACGCCGAGTCCGAAGATCGCGCAACTGATCACCAAGAAGGACAAATTCGGCCACATGATCACGTCGAACATCCTCGTCAGCAGGACTTCCACACCCAAGGACGCCAACGACAGCAGAGACAGCGCGGGATAGATTCGACGCATCCGATACCGTTTCTGGCCACGGTTCATCGAGCGTTCGTCTTCTCCAACGTGGCCATTGTTGAATCCCGCAAGAGCCATGCCCCGACGCGCCGATTGCCGTGCGTGTGAGGACTTGACGAACTGTTTGTCGAACGAGAACCTCTGCAACGTGATCGGCCCTTCAACGCCGGTGCAGAGACATGAAAGACGCGCGCGAGAAGACGAGCGCTGGGCTGCGCATCGATCTTGAGGACCGCGTCTTCGGCCACCGCGGAAATGCTGTGCGGATGTGAGGGGCGGTCTGCGGGTCGTCGGCAACCTCTCGCTTGAGGTGCTGGGCCGGCGCGCGAGGATGACGCGCGCGCCGCATTTCCACCCACGTCTACCGACGACGCGTCGCTACAACTTCCGGAGCATCTTCCCGGGAGCTGTACAGGACACAGCAATACGCGACGGCGGTGAGCCCATCGTCAGCGGCACGATGGTGGGATTGTGACGGCCCGCCTCGACGAGATTGTGCGGCAGATCCGACGCTGCGGACAATTGTCGAACGATTAGCGACCGGCGATACCCGCGGCGCTGTTCAGCTGCTCGATGAACAGGGCCGTGTTCACGAGATTCCAGATCAGCACCGCCGGTTCGAAGCGCTCGCGCTCGAGTCCCTTCGAGACCCGAAGGCACACTGATCGTCTCGCCTGAGGATGACGGTGTCGACAAACCATCCGATGGCCGCTTCGACGCGGGATACAGCAGCGCCGTGGCTACCCACAGCCCGACGAGACTGCCGACTTCGCGGACGCCTAGCCGCGAATCTCCGAGGTCGTTGCTTCGGTCTTCGCTGATTTGATATTCTGTGGCGCTTGCGATGAAGAGCTCGTTCGTCCGCCTCGCCGTCCTCCTGTACCTTACCTCATGCGTGACGCTCGCAGGGGTGGGCCTGTCGAGAATCGCGGGTCACGTCCGACCGCTCGACGAGAATGGTGACGGGCGGCCCGACGTCTGGCAAGGGTTCGATGCTCACGGGCAGATCACCGAAGTCGACATTGACTCCAACTTCGACGGCAGGCCGGACATCCTCGAATACTACCAGCGCGGCGCGCTCGTTCGCCGCGAATCAGACCGAAACTTCAACGGCCAAGCCGACTTAGTTGAAGAGTTCGATGCCGACACTCACGAACGCACGCGATCGGTGATCGATATCGATTTCGACGGCACTGCCGATCTGCTCGTGCTCTTCCACGACGGGCGACCTGTGTTCTCGAAGCGCACGTCCGCAAACGGATTGTCGCTCGCGCATCAAGCCACGACCGCCAAGCGCCGGAGTCATCTCGTCCCGCTGACGGATCCTTTCGAAGCTGATGCGACTTTCCGCGGCGGTCACGTTCTTGTCGACAATGAAGATTGCGTAGGGCTGTTCACATCGGACGCTCTGCCTGTGCCCAGCATCGCGGCCGTTGGCGGCCTCGTCCCGTCGGCATCCATTGCAGGGATCACTCGCTATCCTGGTGCACAATCGCGACTGCTTCCGCGCTCTCCACGCGCCCCGCCGCTCTCTTAACCGCTGGAAGCTGCTCTCTTCGGTCCCAACCATCGGTCCGGCTCGTCGGACCACTATCGATTTTGAGGAGACGACATGCGCGTCGGGTGGCGTGCTGTTTTGGGATGCGTCCTCTTGAGTTGCCTCGCCGAAGGCGTTCGCGCGCAGACGGCGTCTACGTGGACCGAGGTTCGCGACCGTTTTCGTGCCACCAATCCGACTTTGGCAGCGGGCCAGGTGGGCATTGACGAATCCAGAGCGACAGAAATCACCGCATTCTTGCGGCCGAACCCGCAGTGTGGGCTGTCGTTCGACCAGATCGGCAACACCAGTTCAACGCCGGACAGTCCGTCGACCAATATTTTTTCGGCAGCGACGCTCTCTGCCAATTGCACATATCTCCATGAACGGGAACACAAACGCGAGCTGCGACGGGATAGCGCGCGCGGCGCGACCGCTATCGCACAATCGACCCAAGCCGACCTCGAGCGCACATTGTTGTTCATTCTTAGGTCCGCGTTTGTGCAGGTGCTCCAGGCGAAAGCCTTTCTGACACTGGCCCAGGAGAACCTCACGAACTATGACCAAGTGCTCGACGTCAGCCGGGGACGGTTTCAGAGTGGCGACATCGCCCAGATCGACCTCGATCGACTGGAGCTTCAACGCGTGACGTACGAGTCCGACGTTCAGACGGCAACCGTCAACCTGCGAACGGCGAAGATTCAGCTGCTTCGGCTCTTAAATGATCAGACGACACCCGTCGAACAGTTCGATATCTCGGGACCATTTGATTTCATGGCTCCGCCACGACCGCTGGACGATGTTCGCCAGACCGCCTTTGACACTCGCCCCGATCTGCGCGCGTCGCTCCAAGGCATCGACAAAGCCCGAACGGATCACCAATTGGCCGTGGCGAACGGATCGGTTGATCCGACGATCGGCGTCGATGCGGGATTCCCGGCGATTTCCCAGGTATGGCAGAGCTACGCGCCTCCACTTCGAGAGTTCGTCGGGGTCAGTGTCGGCGTGCCGTTGCGCATTTTTGATCGGAATCAAGGCGAGAAGCTTCGCACGCAATTGGATATCACGCGCAACGAGCGCCTTGCCGATGCGGCGCGCCTGCAAGTGTTCAGCGATGTCGATACGGCGTATGCGACCGTGATGAGTACAATCGCGCTGCTGCAGCCGTACAGAGATAGGTACCTCGCCCAAGCGACCCGCGTACGCGACATCGTTACGTACTCGTATCAACGCGGAGGGGCGTCGCTCGTCGACTTCTTGCAAGCGGCCCAGGAGTACCGCTCAGTTCAGATCAATTATGTCAACCTGATCGCCGCGTACTTGACCGCCGCCGCGCAACTGAATCAAGCCGTTGGACAAGAGGTCATTCCGTGACGCCGAGACAACTCATGACCCTGATGCGGTCGCTCGCGCTCATCGGCGCCACCACGTTGTCCGCCTGCGGCGTCCGAGGCAATGTCGCGACTGGCGATGGATCGCCGCCACCAGCGGTTGTAGAGCGCGACGGCGAGGACGGTGTGATGCGAGTTGACCATCCCGAGAAGTTTCCATTGGCGACCGCGACAGAGCACGAAGCCACATCCGAACTGACTGTCACCGGCGTGGTGAGTCCCGACGTGTCACGGAACGTACCGGTCGTCTCGTTGGCATCCGGCCGCGTCGTCGATTTGCGCGCTCGCTTGGGTGACCGCGTGGAGAAGGGCCAACTCCTGCTCCGTATTCAAAGTGCGGACATCTCGGGGGCAGTGGCCGATTATCGGAAGGCCCTGGTGGATGACGTCTTGGCACGCGCGCAGCTCGAACGCGCGAATGATCTGTTCGCGCGCGGTGCGATTGCGAAGAAGGATCTTGAGGTTGCGCAGGACACGGCTGACAAGGCACACGTCGATGTGGAGAATACGACCGAGCATCTGCGCGTGCTCGGGCTCGATCCAAGTCATGCGTCGGCGAGTTCAGGGATTGTGAATGTCACGGCGCCGGTGTCAGGGATCATCACCGAGCAAAACGTCACAAATGCCGCCGGCGTCAAAACGTTGGACAACTCGCCGAACTTATTCACGATTTCGGATCTGACGCAAGTATGGATCGTGTGCGACGTGTATGAAAACGATCTTCCGTCGATTCGCGTTGGCGATGGCGCCGACATTCACCTAACTGCCTATCCGGATCGCGTGTTGACGGGCCGCATCAACAACATCGGCGCCATCCTCGATCCGAATATCCGCACGGCGAAGGTTCGGATCGAAGTCGAGAACCCCGGCCTCTTGCGCGTCGGCATGTTCGTGACGGCGACGTTCCACGGGCAGACCCATGAGATCCGAGCGGTTGTCCCTTCGACGGCCATCTTGCATCTGCACGATCGGGAATGGGTGTACGTACCGGCAGGCAATCGCGGATTCCAGCGCAAAGAAGTGGTCAGCGGACAAATGCTGCGTGGCAACCTCCAAGAACTTGTCTCGGGTCTACGACCTGGCGAACGTGTCGTGAGCAATGCCCTGGTCCTCCAGAGCACGGTCGAGCAGTGAGTCAAGAGGCTAGCCGGTGATTCGCGCCCTCGTCGATTTTGCGCTCGACAAACGGTTTCTGATTGTGGCGTTGGCCGTGTTGCTCTTCGTGTGGGGCGTGATCTCGTTTCACAACCTGCCGATCGAAGCATACCCGGACGTGGCGAACAACTACGTGAACGTGATCACGCAATGGCCCGGCCGTGCCGC
>Ga0070734_10005624_pt1 | contig 10942 bp, 16 predicted proteins | sample Coa_R1_8_FD_66444 | JGI IMG/M metagenome (GOLD analysis project Ga0070734, IMG submission 66444) | Surface soil microbial communities from Centralia Pennsylvania, which are recovering from an underground coalmine fire - Coalmine... | ecosystem: Environmental > Terrestrial > Soil > Unclassified ... | reverse complement strand
CACCGAGGGCCACCAGGAAAAACGCCCCTTGGAAAGTCGCTTGTGACAAAGCCAAAAGCCTTGGCCGTCGTACATGAGCGCCTTGAGCGCCGTCCGTCTGCGATTACGGAAGACGAACACGGCACCAGTGAAAGGATCTTGCTGAAGTGTTTCCTGGCAGAGCCGCGCCAGGCCATCAATCGTTGGCGCTTCATGGTAACCTCGGCTGTAGGGTGAGTGAGAATCGTTTGCCTTGCAGCAGCGCTTTCAATGCTTGGCGAGTTTTGTTGTTGTCCCGAACCAGATAGAGGCCGATCTCCGGATCGCGGGTGATGACCAGACGCTTTTGGAGACTTTAGCAAAGTTAGTGCAGTCGCTCTTGCTGCCGATTCGCATAAGAGTAACTTCTGACGCCCCTTGCATCAGGAGGGCAGCCAATGACTGGTCCAGGGGAATATGTCCCTGATATCACCGAGGGGATCACGCGTGTTGCAGACCTGCCCAGGCCGCGCATCGAGCGGCACAGTCGCAACTGGCCGGCACGATCCTGCCCACGCTGTCGCCACCGCGCCGGCCGCTATGCCGTGGCCAGCCGTACCGTCCATGACCTCGGTGACGCTCGGGCCGACCGCCCCGTTGATCTGGTGATCACGTTCTCCCGCCATCGCTGCCTTCACTGTGGCTGTTGCTTCGCCTGTGATCTTTCCGACCTGGCCTTGCCTTACTGCCGCTACACGTGTCGTGTCCAGCGACGGGCCGTCCGTCTCGTCGCCGAAGATGGCTTGCCCTACCAAGCTGCCAGTTGGCACCTGTGGCGTGATCACCGCGTCTTTGTCCCCTACGCCACCATCCAGAACTGGGTGGAGGCCGCGGGGGGAAAAGACGCTGGAGACGCTGACGACTACCTACCTCGATGGTGCGCTGGCTGAGTTCTCCTGCTACCTGGCCATCGACGAGGTCTACGATGGTCCGTTCTGCATCCTTTCGGTCGTGGACAACCGCAGGTACAACCGACTGGCCTTTCGGGTTCTGGATCACGACCCGACGCAAGAAGACGTCCGCGCTTTCCTGAGTGAGTTCAAGGGCCAACTGGACAAACGGGTCCTGAGCGTGTGCGGGATCACCACGGACGGATCGTCGCTTTACCCCATCGTGCTCAAGGAGTTGTGGCCCGAGGCCCGCCACCAGATCTGCGCGTTTCACGTCCTCAAGGAGATCACCAAGGCGGTTCTGCACGCGCTGGCCAAACTCCGCAAGGAGATGACCGCCAAGATCCCCAAGCGACCACGTGGCCGGCCACGTAACCAGCAACAAAGCCAGGCGTGGTTGATTGCCTGGCAGAAGCAGCAGGTGGCCGATCTGTTTGAACACCGCTACTTGTTCGTCCGCCACCACCTCAGCCCTGCCGAGCAGAAGCAGTTGCGGAAACTGACGTACGGGCGGCCGGAACTGCGAACGCTTCGCAAGATCATGGAAGCGGTGTACCGGCTGTTCGACCGCCGTTGCAAGACCCAGACAGCTTTGAAGAAACTCCGCAGACTGCGCAGGCGGGTGCGGCGATTCAAAAAACTGGGCAAGAGCCTGGACAAGCTGAAGAGCCCGACGCTGGAGAAGGCCCTGGAGTTCCTGAATGACAAGTTGCTGGGAGCGACGAGTAACGCGGTGGAGAGGTCCAACCGCCGCTTCCGCAAGGCGCAGAACAGTATCGACAGCGTCAGGACCAAAGAGCATCTGGAGCAGCGCCTAGCGTTGGACATGCACCGCGAACAGCGTGCCCCCAAACGCCAGCAAACCATGAAGACCCTGCATAGGGCTCGCTCCACACCCGATTCACTGCACTAACTTTGCTAAAGTCTCCCTTTTTATGATGTTTTCGGCTCCGTACTACCCCGGTCAGGCGGCAAGCCCCAGATGAATATGCATCGCCATGTCAATGGCCCGCATCTCTTCCGGGGACAGCAGCCCCAGGCGTGCGGTAAGCCGCTCCTTGCTCGCGGTCGTGATTTGGTCCGCCATTGCCTTTGATTCCCTGCCCTCGACGATGACCCTCGCCTCACAGGGATACAGTTTGCCGATGCTGCTGGACAGGGGCACCACCTGAACCCGGTTGGCGTGCTGGTTGGCGGTGTCGTTGCTGACAATGACCGCAGGTCGGGTCTTTCGCACTTTGCCGCCCGTGGTGGCCGCTAAGCTTACCCGCCAGACTTCACCGCGTTTCATCGAGGCCATCGCCGACAAGAGGTTCGCACCATTCGTCCGCTTCGGCCTCGCGGGCTTCGTCGGCCGCCATCTCCGCATACGCAGCGGCCAGGCTTTCTGGCAGAACCAGAGGCCGGGCCAAATCTTCGAGGAATTTCCCGATGTTACCCTTGCCGATGAGGGCGTGCAGGCCGTCATACACCCGGTCGTCGATAGAAATGGTCAATTTTCTGGTCATGGACGCTTCTACGTATGGTTATACGTAGAAAGTGCCACGGATCGCGCGCTTGTGTCAAATGGTTATTGCATGGAGAATTTCCCACCGGAACAGAGAGAGGCTAGCTGCTATTTCTCACCACCCCTTTCATAGGCCGTGAGACGGCGGCGAAATGGCGACTGGTAAGGAGCTTGGCCCTTGCTGGCGCGCTCGGCCTGCGGATTCTCTGCCACGCTGAGCGTGTCGGAATCCGGCCTGGGACTTTTGCCCCGTTGTTCCATGCCTCGACCGCCTCTGCACGCGCACCGCGAACCCCGTGCTGAACCGCGCCGCCCTTTTTTTGCTACCGGGCTGCTCTCAACTTGTGCCCACGACCGCCGGGGACACCCGTACGGCCAAGGTGGACAACATTTCCCAGACCCGCACGAATACCTCCCGCAACGGGTACGCCTCCGACAACGATACCGCCACCCGGCGGACGCTGACTCGGATCACCGCGCCGAGCTTCAACAGCCGAACTCGGATGGTATCGCACTGGGCCTGTGCCAACTCCGTCTGCGCCAGACCATGCTCCCGCGGCGCCCGCAGCAGCACGTACGCCACCGTCGCCAGGCAGAGACGCACCTGGTTGGCACGCATCGTCTGGCAGCTCACCCGATTGGCAAACAGCATCAATTGCTGCTCCTTGATGCGGTTCTCCATGTCGCCCCGCGCGCAATACTCCTGCTCATACAGCGCCTGCCCCGCGTACGCTGAGGCCGTCAACGACGAAACCACGAACCGCGGATTGGATCCTTTGGGCAGATGCTCGGCCTTGCCGACCACCCGCCGCTCCCGGCTCTAACTGTCGAGGGTGCGGTAGGCGAACTCATGGAAGATCCGCGCTGCTTGTCCGGTCTGGCTGAACTGCTGACGCGCCTGCGCCAGGGCCGGCTCCAGCTCGCGCAGCAGCCGCGGGTTTTTCGCCAGTCCGAAGAGGAAATCGACGCCGTGGCTCTCGCACTAGTGCATCAGATGGTCCCGACAAAAACCGCTGTCGCCCCGCACCAGGATCGCCACCCCCGGCCAGCACTCCCGCAACCGGGTGACGATGCGCGCCAGGTGTTTGAGGACGCCGGCCGCGTTGTCGATGTTGGACGGTCGCAGTAAGGCCAGCAGCGGATGATCGCCACAGAAGATGTACAACGGCAGATAGCAATAGGCGTCATAGTAGCCGTGGAAGAAGCGGCCCAACTGATGGCCGTGCAGGATGAAGTCCGTCGAGTCCAGGTCGAGGACGAGGCGCTGGGGCGGGATCACGTGCTGCTGGACGAAGGCTTCCACGAGGAAGCGTTGCATGGCATCGAGGTGGGCGACGATCTTTTTGTAGCGACTGTGGGCGTTGGCCCGGACGGGCGTGAGTTCGAGGCGGTTGAGCGTGCTCTTGCCGGCCAGGGCTTTGCCCTGGTCGCGGGCACGAGCGCGCTGGGCGCCGGTGGGGTCGGGCTTATCGACGAGGACAGCAAGCAAGGGATCGTGACGGAGGCGGTCGTGGTCGTTGAGGTCGCCGTAGCCGAGGCACAAGGCGAAGATGCGCTGCTTGAGGAGGTCGGGGAGGGAGTGCTCGACGCGATCCGGGTCGCGGTGATCGGTGAAGCAGCGGGCGAACTGATCGATAAAGTGGAACTTGGCTTCGATCTCGCGGAGAAGGAGTCCGCCGGCGTCGGAGGTGACCGATCCGCCGTCGAAGTGGGCGACGACGGCCCGGGAGCCGAGGTCTTGGAAGACGAGTGCGGGTGCGTTACAGTGTGTCATGGCGCGGTGATCTCCAGGGTCGGCAGCAAGGGTTTGTCGCTATTCCCTTTATGCCAGCTGCGAGACCATCGCGCCAGTCTCTTGGTGAGAAATATGGGCTAGCCGGGGGGCCGGGGGGACGGCAATGAGTGCCCCCGGTCGCCGGCACGGAGGCGGCGAAATCCTGCACGGACGCTGCCAGAAGCCATCGGGGCGCGATGCAGCTATCCACCTCCAGCTTGGTTGATGCGGCGTTCGAGGTCCGCCAGTGTCGCAAGTACGTCGTCGAAGGATGCCGGCTCAGAGAGGTACATGTCCCGCATCGCCTGGTAATCACGCCGCAGCGCAGGCAGACGCGCTTCTGGTGGGACGAGGCGAAATGTTCCCGGCTTCGCCTTGCCGTAGTTCGCCCACGAACTGCCAAAGAACTGTCCCTTCCACGCTACAACCCGGTCCCGCAGTTCATGAAGGTCGATTGCCTTCGCTGCGGTTGGATGGCGGGCCAGTGCCGCCGTGTCCGCGTAGTGGCGGGAGAACTTGTCAGGCATCGGCTTCTCCGCTGGCCTGTGGTACTCCGTATGGAGGATCGTGGCCTTCTCCCAGAAGCTCCGCTCGACTTCCAGGGCAACGACCTCGCATTGCCAGTCGGGAAATGCCTCGGGGAGAACATCGGCAAGCCAGGGCCGCACTCCGTGGCGGCCGACGGGCTGCTGGTCCGTGAGCGAGCCGAATTCCAGCTTCACCGCGCGTTTGAGGTAGTCGAACCCTGCGGGCTGCGACGACGGGTAATGAAAGAGGAGGACCGGCGAGTGGGTGTAGGGGTCGGTCAGAAACTCGAACCACCCGCCATCTCGCTTCCCGAGCACTGCCTCGGCGGCCACTTCCAGGGCGGCCGCGATCTGCGTCTTCACCGCCCGCGCGCACGCGGCCTCCGCTCGCGTCATCCACTTATTGGCCTGGTTCCGGCTCGTTCCGGCCTCCGGTAATCTCAGGAACTCCGGCGACAGCGACAGATCGATGTCCTCCGAAAACCGCTCGATGACGCCGAACACCTTTGACAGCGACGTACCGCCTTTGAACACGAGGTTGCCTGCGAACTGCGACTCGAACAGCATGCCCAGGAGCCAGCACACCCAGAAATCCTTTTCCAGCAGCACCGAGGATACGTTCCGCCGGGTCGCTGCTTGCTCGATGTACAGACGGCGCTCGTCGGCAGGCAGGTCGAGGAAGCCCAGCCTCATGCGTTCTCCTCGGCCAGCTCCCGGAAGATCGGGTGCATCCAGGCCGGGGCCAGCTTGAGATCCTTGATGAGTTCGCGCCGCTTGTCGGCCGGGAGTGTGCGCTTCAGGTGCTCGCGCCGCTCGGGGGTTACATGCTCCTGGCCCAACTCCCGGAGGGCTTGGATCAGAAGACCGCTCAGCCGCCCGGCAGCTGCCATATTCCGCGCAGTGGTCCGCCTGAGCTGGATGGTCGTCGGGCCGATTTTTACTGTCCGGCTCGGACCGTCTGTCAGGAACACCGCCTTGGCCGGAACTTGCTCGGAAAGACCCAGGGCGTTCGCCGCGTACGCTCCGGTGGGTTGCAGGCGGGTGCGGTCGCGGCCTGCCAGGGCCCGGGCCACGGTGTCGGCGGACGGGGAGAGCGGTCCCAGCACCGGGTGGTGCTTCGGGAAGTCGTAGAGCCCGCGGGCGAGGCGGCGAATCGTCCCCTTGCGGGCGAGGCGGTGGAGGGCGATGCCGATGGCCTGGCGGCTGCCAGTGGCCAGGAAGTCAGCCGGAACGAAGACAGAGCCGCGGCCGCGGCTCTTGATCTTCGCAAGTATTCTTGAATCAATGGATTGCGGTGATTTACTTCTGGCCATAATGTAACGAATTCTAGTCAGTTTTTATTACATAATCAAGGGCTATCGGAGCGGGTGCCGGACCCCAGGTGGCGACCAACCGGAAAGAGGGGGGGTAGGGGCGGTTCCCTCCCTTGGATGACGTGCAGGCACGCCTTGAGGAATTGCGGCCGCTGCTCTAACCGTTCTCGAATGGCCGATGGCTTACGCGGTGGCGCGCCGCCAGGCGGCAACTGCCCGGTCGTAAGTATCCTTGACCCGCAGGAAACCGTCGTGGGTGCCGCCCTGGTCGGGGTGATGTCGCTTCGCCAGGAACAGGAAGGCACGCTTGGCGGCCCTGGCGTTTTCTTCCGTGGGGTAGCGGCGCAACCTCTCGAAGGTCTGCCAGTAGACCTGTTCTTCCGCTACCTGCTCGCGCTTGCGGCGTTCGGCTTCGGCGCGAGCCAGCAGCTGGGTGTGCTCGGTGATGATCCAGAAACGGAACTGGTCCGCTCCGTATGCCGAGAAGAGCCGGCCGTCGCCGTCGCGCAGTGCCTGGTCGTTTAGCGCCGCGTCCTCGGCGGGCAGCTCGCCCCAGTCACCGCTGGCGTGCCGGGCAAGGGCACGATAGTAGTCGTCGGGTGGGATCGTGTGCAGCGCGTTGGTGGTGATGACGACCTGGCCGAGCGGGAACGCCGGCTTGCCACCGGGGGCAATGGTGACGAGGTGAAATCCTTCGAGAGTCATACGTGATTCCTTTCATTCATAAAGGGGCGGCCCGTTGCCGGACCGCCCGGTTGCGTTATGCTGCCTGCTGGGATTCCCTGCGGGCCTTGGCGTCGGCCTGCTGCTGGTGCATGATCCAGGTGTCGGCCATGTCGAGCAGCTTGGCTGCCGGGAGCAGGTCGTCCTGTCCCAGGGCGTCGGTTTCACGCCAGCCTTCATCGACCTTGTAGCTGCGGCTGAGGTTGACCGAGTACCAGGTGCCCTTCTCGCCGTGATTGCGCCAGATCGTTACTTGAAGGACGCCTCTGCGGATCTTGTGTGCGGGGGATGACATGATGTTCTCCTTTTCTTGAGTTTGAGCCCCGACCACCGGGGCCTTACGGCACCAAAGAACCCGCTTTAGCCGGTGCGTAGCGAGCGCCAGCGACCGGGCAAGCGGAAAATTGGGGGAGACCTTCAAGGGGAACCGATTTTCTGCTTGCCCGGACCGGCGCCGGGTTCACAAGTGCCCTCGGGAAGGCCCAGGTGCGGGGTTGGCTCATGCCGTGAAGGAGAAATGGCTAACCGGCCGCGCGCCTCCGCTAAGGCAGGGCTGTTTGTCAGGAGATCGGCAGGCGAGAGCGGACGCTACCCGCCCCGGATCAGTGGGCGGGTAGCGGATTCGCATGGCTTTGCATCCGCACATCGGGCAGCAGGTCGCTGAAGTCAGCAGTGCGTGGACGTGCCGCCGAGGCGGCGAGGATGTGCTTCACGTAGGCCCACGGGTTGACGCCGTGGCGCTTCTAAGCCCCAGTCAACCGCCATCCACCGGCCGGGGAGGTATGGCACGCTCGTCTGGAATTCGCGTCCGGAACACCTCCCCATCTCAATCTTGGGTCATCGACAGCGGCGTCTTTTCGGGAAATCTTTCGATTTTGGCAAAAATGCCCTTGATCCTCACGTCGCGTGAGATTGTACGATTTCGAGGTGCCCCGAGCGCCGACCACACAATGAGGAGAATTGTCATGCGGTTCGAGGCATTGAAAGTGGGTGAACTTGCACGACGAACGGGCTTAACGATCCGCACGTTGCACCATTACGACGAAATCGGGCTGCTTGAGCCGTCGTTGCACACGGAGTCTGGGCACCGTCTCTACACTGCGCATGACGTGGCTCGTTTGCAGCAAGTGCTCTCGCTACGGCAGCTGGGGTTCTCGCTGGATGAGGTCCGCGACTGCCTCGACCGGCCTGGCTTCTTGCCGCTGGACGTGATCAGGCTTCATGTCGCACGCTTGCGGGAGCAGATTGAGTTGCAGCGGAGGCTGTGCGAGCGGCTCGAAGCGCTAGCCAGTCACCTCCGGGCGGCGCGGGAGGTCTCTGCGGAAGAGTTCCTGGCAACCATCGAGGTGATGACCATGTTGGAGAAGTATTACACACCCGAACAGTTGGCCTATCTGAAGCAGCGTCGGGAGCAGCTCGGCGAAGAGCGCATGCGGCAGGCGTCGGAGGAGTGGAGGGAGTTAATGGCCCTTGTCCGCGCCGAGATGGACAAGGGCACGCCGCCAACAGACTCCAAGGTGGAGGCGCTGGCTCGGCGCTGGATGGGCCTCGTGAGGCAGTTCTCCGGAGGCGATCACGGGATCGAAAAGACCCTGAGCGGGCTATGGAAGAACGAGGGCCAGGCCCTGGCTTCACAGTTCGGAGTGACCGAAGCGGCGCAGACCCCGGGGATGCAGGAATACATGGAATACATCGGAAAGGCATTGAAGGCATCCGGGCAGTGACAGTGGCGCGGGCGTACCGCGCAGACTTTGTTCGTTCGTGGCGGGAGCGTCGCGTAAACCTGCTGTGGTGCTCGCCACAGATGGTCTAGGCCAACGCTCCCCTTCCAGTGGAGAAATCAGGTTATGGTGTGGATCATGACTTCGGCGACTACGGTGTTGCTTGCGGCTGCGCTGAGCTCAATGGCTCACGATGGCGAACGCGCCGGAATACTCGACAAGGCGGCCTCGCGCTATGCCAAACTCGACAGGTTCTGCGTCCACTACAAGAACTTCGGCGAAGGCAAGACCGCCGTTGTCTTCATTCACGGCTTCGCCTGTGACATGACGACCTGGCGTTTTCAGGTGCCGGCCTTTGCGGACAAAACGCGGGTCATTCTGATTGATCTGCCCGGTCACGGTCACAGTGACAAGCCGAAAGTCGACTACAGCATGGATCTCTGTGCGCGGGCCATCGATGCCGTGCTGAAAGAAGCCGAGGTCGAAAAGGCGGTGCTGGTCGGCCACAGCATGGGGGTGCCCGTGGTTCGCCGGTTTTGGCGGCTTTACCCCAACCAGACGGTCGCGCTGGTAGCGGTGGATGGGATGATCGTGCCCTTGTCCTTTGCGGACGGTAAGAAACAGATTGAGAGCCTGGAGGGGCCGGGCTACAAGGAAGTCATGCTAAAGTTCGCGGACATGACGTTCACGGGTCTCTCGGCGGAGTTGCGGCAGTCGATAAAGGAAGTCATCGTCAGTACGCCGCAGCACGTTCTCGTGGGGATGGCCAGGGCAATGGACGAGCGAGCCACCTGGAAGGATGATCCAATCAAGGTTCCCGTGCAGATGATCTTGTCCTCGGCACCGATCTGGCCTGCCGATTACGAAAGGCAAGTCCTCAAGCTCGCCCCGAAATTGGAATTCCGAAGAATGCAGCGGGTCGGCCACTGCCTGATGATGGAGAAGCCCAAGGAGTTCAACGCGCTGCTCGGCGAATTCTTGGAGAAGCAGCACGTGCTGACCCACCGCCCTCGCGGTGGCGGCCGCTGAACCCAAGCCAGGGGTGATCAAAGTGGAGGTTAGCGGCACGCTGACCGGCGTCACGCTCACTCGGGAGCCGGCCGACGAACACTGGCGGCTGCATTCGGCCGCTGTTCGGGCCACGGGCCGGGAGTTGCCGCTGGACTGCGCCGAGTGCGTGGCGGCGCGCCGGGAGTTGATCCGCCGATACGGCAAACAGCGGGCATCGACAGCGTTCACCGACCCGGCGGTGGTCGTCAAGGGGCGTTTGGAGTTCCGCCCGACCGGCGCCGAAGGTGCGGGCAAGCAGGTCACTGCCCCGGTCATCGTGGTCGAGTCGCTGTCGTTCGTCGGTTCCCTCGAGTAGCGCCAAACCTCGCGGTGTGGCGCCGAGCGAAAGAAGCCGAACCAGCCGTTGCGGCAGACGGGGCCGGCATCACGCCTTTTCGAGGTTCAACCCCTCTCCAGCCGGCCCCGCTGCTGAACATGGTCGTTCGGCCCAGCCGGAAGCCCACCGGCCGCAGTCGATCCGCAGCCGCGCCAGCGCGGCATGACCCTTCGCCGCGGCTAGGTGGAGCGGCGTCAGCTGAAGAATGGACCGGGTGTCTGCATGGGCGGCCCGCCTGAGGAGCAACCGCGCCAGTTTGTCATGGCCGTGCCAGGCTGCCAGGTGCAGGGGCGTCTGCCCATCATAGTTTTGTTCGTTGGGGTCCGCGCCGGCGGCCAGCGTGGCCGCTGCTTCGCGGACTTCCCCGGCCTCTACCGCCTGAAAGAGCTTTCGGATTGCTTCGAGCCGTGTCATCTTCTCCTCCCTGTCGTGGTTTGCTCAGCGCGGCGGACCGGGTCGTCGCCGTCGCGGCGCCCCGCATCCGCCAGTTCCCTGGCCGCCCATGGACTCCCGTGCCTCCTCAATGGAGAGGAGCGTCTTCGCCTGGCGCTGGAACGCGACGTCTTCGATCTTCCGCTCCTTGATGAGCCGTTGCCACAAACGCGGCCACTTCGGCGGAAAGGGCCTCGGCGGTAGCCGGTGTGCTGCAACGACGGCCGGGCCGGCGTCGCTGATGTCAGGCTCGATGGACTTGCCCTCGACCCGGTAGGCGCCTTTCTTCCCTCCGAATTGACCGCTTCATACCTGGCGAACCGCTCTTCAAACGCACCATTGCGCGGCGGTTTCTGCGGTCTTTCCCGGAACAGAACAACAGAACTGAGGGAACGAGGGAGATGGGTTTGGGAAGAGGGAACGTTGGGACGATGGTTCCCTCTTCCCAAGGGCATAACGATTAAACGCATGCCGTCGCGGTGTCCTCCAGCAAGTTCTTCATTGCAGCCACGATCTCCGTGTGTGGTAGGCGTTCCTGCTCGATCCGCAGATTGTGCTCACTGCACCGGATGAAAGCTGCCCGTTCAGATTCGGTCAAGCGAGCAGGGATTTCCGTCTTCCGGCCGGTACCGCTCGAAGCGAGATGCTGC
>Ga0070734_10005622_pt1 | contig 10945 bp, 7 predicted proteins | sample Coa_R1_8_FD_66444 | JGI IMG/M metagenome (GOLD analysis project Ga0070734, IMG submission 66444) | Surface soil microbial communities from Centralia Pennsylvania, which are recovering from an underground coalmine fire - Coalmine... | ecosystem: Environmental > Terrestrial > Soil > Unclassified ... | reverse complement strand
ACCACCAGCATCCGAGGCATGTTCTACCTGCTGAAGCACACCATTGAAGGGACCAGCGAAGAGACGTTCCATACGCAGGATGAATGCGATCCCGTCATCGAGGACATCGAAGTCTCACTGGATTCGATGCGCGAAGAGCTTCACCTGTACGCCAAGAACGCGGGAGCGATGGTTGGCCCGATCACCCTGGTCGATAGTGGCGACACAATCGACTGTGCCCGCATGGGCTCCGGCGGCTACAGCATCCCGTCGATCGTCGAACAGGACATCGTGCAGTTCAAAAAAAACACTGCAAAATTCATCCTGCATGTCGAGAAGGACACAGTCTGGCGGCGATTCAACGAGGATAAATTCTGGCGCAAACACAACTGCATCCTGACACATGGCGGAGGTCAACCGCCACGCGGCGTTCGCCGTATGCTGCACCGCCTGCATCACGAGTTGAAACTGCCGGTGTACTGCCTACTGGATAACGACCCCTGGGGGTATTACATCTATAGCGTGATCAAACAGGGATCGATCAATCTTGCCTACGAATCGCGCCGCATGGCCATCCCCGATGCGCGTTTCCTAGGATTGCGCAGTCTGGATTATGGCCGCTGCCAGCTGAGCCCCAGCGTGCAAATCAAATTGAACGAGCAAGACATCAAGCGGGCCAGGCAGATCGCCCAGTATCCCTGGTTCGTGAACAAAAAGCCCTGGCAAAAGGAAATCGAGCTGATGTTGAAGAACGGCTTCAAGCTCGAAGTCGAAGCCCTAATAAGCAAAGACATCAGCTATGTTACGGAAGAATACGTACCCGCCCGATTGAAGGAGAGCGAGTTCCTCGACTAGCTGGTGGGGTTGAGAATTCACAACTTCGAACAATGCTGGCACCCTTCACTGTCGCTAAGAGCTTGCAGAATGTCCGTGCGACAGCTGGAGTGCCGCATCAATTCTTGGGCGACCTTGATATCCACACTGAGCCACCGGAGATCCGTCGCCAGCGAATGACGAAAACTGTGCCAGCCGATCTGCTTGTCGACGATTCCATTCCTCGCGAGTGCGGGTCGAATGCTCCTCTCCAGAATGCTGTCGGGGCTTAGGGGCTTGTTGCCCGTAAACCGAGGCGAGGGAAACAGGAAATCCAAATCGGTTGCGTAGGGCGATTGCGCACGCCACTCCAAGAGAGCATTCAGTATGAGCGGATGAATTGGAGTGGGACAGTGTGATGACTCAGTTTCGTCGTTCCAAAACGGTTCGGACGCAAGACCGCAGAACGTTGACTTCCATCGTTCGCAGGTTCAGATCGGACCATGTTTCGGAGACTATGTTAAAGCGATCATTTCTGAGCGACGTAGCCCAGTGCTGCCGATCAGCAGAACCATTGCTCGATCACGTACCCATAGTTGCTGTACGAGATTTTGAAACTCTTCTGGGTTAAGAACATCTTTGTCTCGCAATCGCTTTTTGAGATGCCCTCGCCTTGCTGATGGGATTGAAAGTGAGCCATTCATGTCGAATGGCGTGATTATAAAGTACGGACAATATAGATTTAAGTTTTGCTTGGGAGCTTGGCGCTAGTCGAAGGGAGTTCAACCACTCTTCAACCTGCATCGTTTGACCGCGCTGAGTTCAAAATTCCCCAACGAGGCTCGCAATTCCCTCTGCACCAGGTGGGCCCAGGACAGAATCACTCAGGATTAATGTGCCACCTTGCGGCACGCCGGCTGTTTCACTGCTGAGAGCAGCCTATCCACCAATTCCTTTGTTGGCGCTGGGTCCTTGAGGATCTCCCAACCGGTGAAAACAGCGATCAAGTCTTCCTGTGGGAAGATCATCAGCCTTTGCCCGCCGAATCCTCGGCCCATCCAGACAAACTTCTCATCGCGAGGATACAACCACCACTTGAATCCGTACTTAAAATCGTTGTCGAGGCGGCCGGTATTGACATAAGGCGTCAGAGACTCCTTTACCCACTCCTTGGATACGATTTGCTTCCCATTCCAATTTCCCTCGTGCAGATAGAGATAGCCGATCTTTGCCAGATCCTCGCCGCTGAGATAAAGACCGCCCTCGGTGTCCACTACTCCGAGAGGACTGCGTTTCCAGCGATGCCTGATTCCGAGCGGCGCAAAAAGGTACTTCTCGCTATAAACATCAAGATCCTGCCCGGTTTCTTTCCGGAAGATGTAAGCAAGGAGCTCGGTGGCCCCGCTGTTGTAATTGAAAATCTTGCCAGGCTCCTCCGCCATCGGCTTGTCGATCACGTATTGCACCCAGTCATCGGCACTCTCCATGAGGCTAGCATCGCTGTGCGGATCATCGTATGGAACCTCTTCGTTCCAGTCCAACCCGGCCGTCATGGTGAGAACGTCTTTGAGCGTCAAACGTCTTTTTCGGTCGTCAACGTTCTTTACTTTTGAGACGTCAAAAAACTTCAACACAGGCGTGGCTAGACCGGCCTTGAAATCGCCTCGATTGATGGCTACACCGAAGACAACGGAAGTGACGGTCTTACTGATGGATTGCATCGTGTGCATCTCAGTACCGTGATAGTACGGGTGCCACTTGGGATCGAAGTAGTTGTACGGACCGGTCAGGCGTGCATTCAGCGGTCCCCTTGTTTTGGCCTCCTTTCCGTAAATCTGGCCGTAATTATGCATATATTTGCGCTTGAAGACCTCCTGGCCGCAGCGGAACACCTGAAAACTATCCACCAGCATATATTTACCTTGCGCGATATCGGAATCAATACTCGCAAGCACGGAGGCATCGATTCCAACGCTTGTCGGCGTTCCCATATACCAGCCATGGGTTGGCCAGACCGTAGCGGGGTCGGTTGCCGCCTTTGAATCATCTGCAGGTAACATTGCCGTTGGGAATGCAAGAACGCTTATGATCACGATGGCCGCGAGTACATTTTTTCTCATCGATCCTCTCCCTTTAGCAGCTGCCCATGGATTGATGGCAAGGCTGCTGGTACTGTACTTCAAAAATCAAGTTCCCGACGCGCCCATAGCCCGGCATGCAAATCTGGCGGAAGCGCGTTACCCTCGGGCTTCGATAAGCCCGTCTTCATCGAAAGAATGCTCCAATAAATCACGCCATTCATGCTCATGCCCAAGGCTTTGAGCCAGCCCTCAACAATCAGGTTGAGGCCCACCCCCAGCCTCCGCATCATCAGGACTTGCTCTTCACTTTCAGCATCTCTAACTTGTTCGGACACAAATCCTACTTAATTGCATTCCACGCCACCACCACACCACTAAACTTTGCCTGGCCAAGTTCTGGCTCATGTGTTTCTCCGTTCATGCGCACCGGCTGATTCGGAGCAACATTCTGCATATGAAAAACAATCGGGCCGGCAAAGCTGAACCCAGATTGGTTTCTGCTAAAGTCTTTCCAAGCAGCCATGTTCAAACCGGGGGAACCATTGATGACCAAGATGCCTTCTTTATTCCGATCTAGTGAATGTCACCGGCACGTATTGATTGCGACCACTCTTTGCTTGCTCAGCCTAGCCGCTCGTGGTCAGACCGCGCCCCTAACCCCGGACATACCCGCTAAATATCAGGCTCCGACGGCCTCCTACGACTATATTAAACGGGAAGTAATGATTCCGATGCGAGACGGAGTTCGTCTCTATACTGTGATTGTCTTGCCTCGGGGCGCCAAGAATGCACCGATCATCCTCACCCGCACTCCCTACAATGCTGCCAAGCGGGCGGAGCGCACCCAATCTCAGCACATACTCTCGGCCCTTCCCCAGGGCGACGAAGTGTTCGTCGCCGATGGCTATATCCGCGTCTTTCAGGATGTCCGGGGCAAGTACGGCTCCGAAGGCGACTATGTGATGACCCGACCATTGCGGGGGCCGCTGAATTCGAGCGCCACCGATCACTCCACCGACTCCTACGACACAATCGATTGGCTGGTAAAGAATGTTCCGGAGAGCAACGGCAAGGTTGGAATGCTTGGAAGCTCTTACGAAGGCTTCACGGTCGTTATGGCTCTAGTCAATCCGCACCCGGCTCTGAAAGTCGCGGCGCCGATGAGCCCCATGGTCGATGGTTGGATGGGCGACGACTGGTTTCATTTCGGTGCGTTTCGCCAGACGAACTTCGATTATTTCACCGGACAGACCACTGCGAGAGGGGAAGGACATCCTGTCATCCGCCAGGGATATGAAGATTACGACAATTTCTTGCGCGCTGGCTCGGCAGGAGATTTCGCAAAGGCTGCTGGTTTAGACCAACTGCCGTGGTGGCACAAGACTGCTGAGCACCCCGCGTATGATGCTTTCTGGCAGGAACAGGCGCTTGACAAAACGATGGCCGCACAACCGCTAAAGATTCCGACGATGTGGATTCAAGGCCTGTGGGATCAGGAAGATATGTGGGGCGCAATCCACTGCTATCTGGCAATGGAACCGAAAGACACCCACAATGATATGAACTTTCTGGTAATGGGACCCTGGCGCCATAGCGGAGTCAACTATGAGGGTTTTGCTCTGGGGCCGATGAAGTGGGAGGGCGATACCGCTCTTCAGTTTCGCCGCGATGTACTCAAGCCATTCTTCGATCAATATCTCAAAGACGGTTCGCCGAGAGCCGATACTCCACCAGTGCTCATCTACAACACCGGCGAGAACCATTGGGATCGGCTCAAATCCTGGCCACTCGCGTGTGCGACTGGTTGTCCCGCAAAATCGAAGCCACTCTATCTCACAGCGGGCCTCGGTTTGTCATTCGCTCCTCCAATAGGGCGCGATGCCAAGTCGGCTGACAGTTATGACGAGTACGTCTCCGATCCCAGCAAGCCTGTGCCCTACCTGCCGCGCCCAATCGCTTTCTCTGATGGCGATGCCTGGAGGCGATGGCTGCTGGTGGATCAACGTTTTGTAGCCGATCGACCCGATGTACTTTCCTACATGACGCCCGTCTTAACCGAGACTTTGCGGGTCAGCGGCGCGCCAGTGGTGAATCTGGTCGCTTCGACAAGCGGCACAGATAGTGATTGGGTGGTGAAGCTCATTGATGTATATCCAGATGAGGTGGCGAGCCGCCCAGAGATGGGTGGCTATCAACTGGGGATTGCGATGGATATTTTTCGTGGGCGGTACCGTACAAGCTTCGAGGTCCCCCAAGCGATTACGCCGAACGTGCCGCTGCCTTACAAGTTCATTCTGCCCACGGTCAACCACGTATTTCTACCGGGTCACAGGGTAATGGTGCAGGTGCAGTCGAGTTGGTTTCCTCTATATGATCGAAATCCGCAGACGTTTGTGCCGAATATCTTCTTCGCCGTACGGCAGGATTACACCAAAGCTGTTCAGCGGATTTACCACGTGACGAACGCATCCAGTTTCATCGATCTGCCCACCGTTCCGGTGCAATGAGAACGAACAGCTACTACATTACGGTTTTGCAGTCCTCAGCGCACTGCGGGAGGTGAGTGTGAAGGTGGATAGCGCCCCTCGCGACTGCAAGACCGTTCGACAGGCGCAACCCCGATGTCCAGAGATCGGCTTATGGATTCCGGAGGGAGGGGAGCGGCCTTCTCTTGGTGCCTACTCTTTGGAATTCTGTTGTTTGTAGCTGTTCGATATTGAATTTATTGCAGCCGTTTGTTGAAAGCTGTTGAGCCCGCGGCTGTACACGGAATGGTCCATCCCCTCAACGGAGTTGTGCAGCGAGTAGTGCCAATAACGCCAAAAACCCTATCCATGTGATGATGTCGCTCACTTGCTCCTCCAGAAAAAGAAGCATGTGTTAAGCAGAGTCCAGCTTCTTTGATTCATATCGCGGCGGGAATAAGATTTCCATCAACATTCCATAATGACTTCGTAAGGGAAGAATCGATTTTCGAGGCCTTGAGCGTGGATTTCAGAACTCCATATAAAAAGCCTTACTTTCCCCCAAAATTCCCCTAAGCCATGTTTTTGATCGCGGAGTCGTTGCTAGAATCCACGCAACGTCACAATGCTGTGGCACATTCCCCTCTGTTCTGAGCGCAGAAACGTGATTAGACCAACTGTGGAGAGTTTCCCATTTCATGGACAACCACGTCCAAAATAAGCCTCCTATTTATTGGCGACTTGCGCCTCTGGTGCGCCCATATTTGCCGCATCTGGCTGCCATATTCCTGCTTGGGGCGGTCGCAGCTCCCATTGGATTGCTGCTTGTGTTTCCTCTCAAGATCGTCGTGGACAATGTCATCGGCAGCCTTCCATTACCTCGCGTTCTCGATGCCCTCTTGCCCAAAACATTACTCGGCTCGAAGGCAGCCTACTTAATCCTGGCAGTCGGAATGCTGCTGTTTCTGAACCTGCTGATGAATCTCCAGTCCTTTGTATGGTGGATGCTACAGGCGTACACCGGAGAAAGACTGGTGCTTGATTTCCGGGCAAAGCTATTCTGGCACGCACAGAAAATGGACTTGGCTTTCCATGACAGGCGTGGGACGAATGACATCGCCTATCGTATCCAGCATGACGCAGCCGCTATCCAATACGTCTTTATTCAGGGAATGGTCCCTCTCGTCACTTCTTGTTTGAGCTTCATCGCCCTTTTCTACGTAACTATTCGGATGGATTGGAAGCTGGCTGTGGTTGCGCTAGCGCTGTCGCCGTTGCTGCTTCTATTGGCGCGAGCATCGAGCTATAGGGCACGCGACGGGTGGGAGGGCATCAAGAAACTGGACAGTGGAGCCATGCTGGTTCTCTATGAAACGCTTGCATCGATACGGGTTGTCAAAGCTTTTGGTAGAGAGTCGTTCGAAAACCAGCGGTTCCATTTGCGCTCTCGGGAGCGAATGACGGAGCAGATCAAGGTTGTGTCGCAACAGGCTCTGTTTCACTTATCGATTACCACGACAATCGCAGTGGGTAGCGCCGGCGCCCTGTGGATCGGAGTGCGACACGTACAGTCGGGCAAGCTGACCTTGGGCGATTTACTGCTGACGATGGCTTATATGTCGCAGCTTTACGATCCGTTGCGAACGATCAGCAGCAAGCTGCCGGAACTCCAAGGATGGATGGTCAGTGTAAATCGGTCACTGGCTATTCTTGACGAAGTCCCGGAACTTCCCGATCCCCGGCATCCCGTCTTGATCGCGCGGGTAGAGGGACATCTCTCTTTTCGAAACGTCGGCTTCTCCTACACGAACTCCAGGACCGCGCTGGACCGTGTCTCGTTTGAGATTCCAGCGGGTGCCCGGGTGGGAGTCATCGGTCCCAGTGGTTCTGGAAAAAGTTCACTAATCAACTTGATTGCGCGTTTCTACGATCCGGATTGTGGCCAGATTCTTCTAGATGGGCGAGATTTGCGTGACTATCGCTTGACCGATCTGCGCAGGCAATTGGCCATTGTCCTTCAAGATACGATCGTGTTCTCGGCGACGGTGGCCGAGAACATTGCTTACGGCGATCCAAGCGCCGGCCGAGAGGAAGTCATTGAGGCCGCACGCCGCGCTCGGGCGCATGACTTCATCACCGCTCTTCCTCAAGGTTATGACACGAAGATTGGCGATGGTGAGTGCCGCCTCTCCGGCGGCGAACGCCAGCGTCTGGGCATAGCCCGCGCCTCTCTTAAGAACGCTCCTGTAATGATCATGGACGAACCCACGAGCGCCGTTGATGTCGACACTGAAGATGAAATCATGACGGCCATGAGACGGCTGGCGGAAGGCCGCACCACCCTTGTGATCGCCCACAGGTTGAGAACACTCCGCGAATGCGACCTATTTCTGGCCCTCCATCAAGGATCGCTGATGACAATAACGTCCAACTTTGACGAAGCGGTCCAGGCGTTCTCAAGAGCTGACTGCATCCAAAGTCTGATGTGAGCACATCTGCTCAGGGTGGCGCGGAAATTTCGGCAAGGCCTGCAACGGCGCAGGCGCGTCGATCTGCAATGCGAATTGCCTACACGCTCGCCGCTCGGGGCGGGAGCGCTTCGAGAGTAACTCGGCCCCGGTCGTGGGCCGCTTCGAGATCTCGCAAACCGGTGATCGCTTCCATGGCCAGATTGGGACTCTCCAATCGGGCTCAGATCGTCGAGTCTCAGAAACGTGGAGTCGAAGTGAATCTTTGTCAGCATGTTAGACAAGTCTGGTGGCTGATCGACTTTGAGGTAAGCGTGCCGGCAAAGCCTTCTTAAACCCCGCGTTTCAAATTCCTATTCCGGCGAGTAAGGGAGCCACAAGGCCGGGCCAGTGTAGCGGTTGAGGGGCCTGCTGATGCCATACGCAATCCGGTCATGCGCGCTTCCAATCAAGTTTGTAACGCGACTCGGAGGCACGAATCTTTCAGCACGGCACTCAAAGACATTTGGCAAAAGGTCCTCGATGCCAACGTGTTTGTCCGCAATCGAGTATGGATCGATAGGACAGAGTAAATGGATTAGGTCAAAGGGCAGCGAAGAGGAGTTGATGAATGAAATGGATTTTCAGGCGACTATGGCTTGGAACCATAGCTGCAGCAATAGGTGCTTTATTCCTGATGCCTGGCGTTTTCGCCGGTCACAAAGAACATCCATATAGGCATGCCGATGTTGATATCCCGGTATCGCTTGCGGTTGGCGTCGTCCGAACGCCAGAGTTTTCAACCCGAGCCGAATGGTATGACATCATGGTTCAGGTAGAGAAGCCTATGCCATTCGTTCGAATGCAGTGCATGATGGGGGTTGCTCCGAATTGGCACACTGAGGATTGCAGCATCAATGATCCTCTTCTTCGGGCGGACTGGTCGGTGTGGGATGGCGAGCAGATGGTTGATAAGGGCTCGATTCCCAATCGTTGCGCATGTAAATTCGAAGACAAGTATATCTATAAATTTATCGGGAGTTTCGGTGCAGATGCTGACAAGAAGTATGTCGTGGAAGTGAAATTTACCGGAGACGGCACACCGCTAGATATCGCCAATCCTCACTTAATCATTATTCAGCACAGACATAATTGAAGCATGTAGGATTGTAGCTGAGTGTCCTGCCGCTAGTGTTTTTTCACAGAAATAGATGAATTAATTGGCGGATGCAATATTCTCTACACCAATGCTGAGCCTGCATATGGGAACCAATGAGTTCTCGCGAGTGGCTGGCGTTCCAACGTTCATATATGTCATCCGCGAATGAAAGACAGCTTTTCTGGCGAGGTAGGAAAGACGCGTATTTGTGCCCGGCCCCTTATGAGGAATATTCTCCTGAACCAGATAGAATTTGCACTTCTTCTCTTAATCATGAAAGCGGCATATAAGCTGCTCTGAACTCTGCAGGTTCTGGATGCCGCTGAGCCCTCATTCTGACACGTCGCAATACGAGGGGTGATTTGTCGCGGTTGACCTCCCGCATGGAAAAAATCTACCTTACGGTCACCTGCAGGCCCGAGGTATGCGGCACCTCGACTGCGCACCGGCCGTGCTTGAGAGACGCGCGCTTCGATTCGGGCGTGATGTGCGCCTTCCGTGAGTCCAACGCCTGCGCATGCAGTATAGCCGACTCCACCGCGCCGCTGCGGCTTGGACCAAAGTCGCGCGTCAGATCCTGGCTTGGTACGACAAGTATCTGAAGGAAGAGTCCGCCTCGGCTAAGTAAAGAAACAAAACTTGACGGCTGTTTCGCCAGGACCCTTGATTGCGAGTTTCGATCCCTCTGCCGTTCCTGAATTTCTCCCCGCGGCCCCCAATCAGCCGAAACCTTGGCAACTGGCTGGACGGATCGGATGCGACGATTCGAAGCGCAGCCGCTTACAACGCCGGAGGGCGGCCGCCGCTTTAAAGCTGTCAAGGGGCGTTGCCGACCAAATCAGAAGCCCATTACACTTTTCGCATGTCGACTTCCGTGATTCGATCCGTTGCAGTTCCTTCACTGGATACCGAGAGACTTCTGCTTCGGGGTCCTCAGATTGATGATTTTGCGGGCTCCTCTTCGATGTGGGCTGATCCTAATGTAACGCAATACATTCTGGAGCGCCCTTTGACAGGAGAGGAGTGTTGGAGCCGATTCTTGCGCTACGTGGGGCATTGGGCGGTGCTCGGTTTCGGATACTGGGTCATGATTGAGAAACAAACAGGTAGTTTTGTTGGAGAAGCAGGATTCGCTGACTACAAGCGGGAAATCGAACCGTCGCTGAGAGACTTGCCAGAGATCGGCTGGGTATTGAGGTCGCACGCGCACGGCAAAGGTTTCGCCACCGAAGCAGTACGGGCGATCACGGCATGGGGAGACGTCCAATTCAAAACACCCACTGCTTGCATCATCGCTCCTGCCAACACGGCTTCGTTCCGCGTAGCGGGGAAGTGCGGGTACCGCGAAATACTCCGCACCACGTACCACGGACAACCGACGGTAATGCTATCGCGGGCGAACCCGAAGGCTGGACACTAAATCCTTCTCGTGCGTTTCGCGAGAACGGTCAAAGGACTATTGCAGAGGCGAAATGTGCGTCCAGTAAGGGCACAATCAGTGAGCCACCGTGTCCTTTTTTTGAATATCACTAACAGGCTGTCAGTACCGTTAAGACCCAATAAGTTAGCTGGAAATATTCCCCTGCCACGGCAGAGGCTGTGGGTTCGAGCCCCGTCGTTCCCGCCAGAAAGTTCGCTCTTTGAGCATTTGGGTTCGACGAAATCTCGTTCGCCTGCCTCAATCTGGGTGGCTTGCGACCAACATCCGGATCCCGCTTGTCGAATTCACTCCGAATCGTCCCTGCGGCATCCTTTCACCTCCATTGCCGCGCGGCTTCCATACGTCAACGCGTGCGGTTGAGGATTCCATGCTCTTCCATTGCAACTATTGTCCATATCGCCCGAGGAGACAGAATGGCCCCCATATCAAGAAGAGAATTCATCCGCACCACTTCATCCAGCGCTATTGTCGCTGCATTTCTTTCCACCACCGGCCGCACGTTGCATGCCAGCCCTCTCGGCATGCCCATCGGATGTCAGGCCTGGCCGGTGCGAGACATG
>Ga0070734_10005620_pt1 | contig 10951 bp, 10 predicted proteins | sample Coa_R1_8_FD_66444 | JGI IMG/M metagenome (GOLD analysis project Ga0070734, IMG submission 66444) | Surface soil microbial communities from Centralia Pennsylvania, which are recovering from an underground coalmine fire - Coalmine... | ecosystem: Environmental > Terrestrial > Soil > Unclassified ... | reverse complement strand
GGCCGGTCTGTTCTCGGTGCTCGACGCAATGTTGGATCTCCCCATGACGAGCATCGTCGAGAAGGTTCCGCTGGACGCGGAGCTCCGCGACGCGCTCACCAACCCCGAATCGGAAACTCAGGTTGGGAACACGCTTCAGCGAGCTCGTGCGTTCGAACGGGGCGATTGGGCTACCGCCGGCGCCGGACTGAATCGGCCCGACCGGCTCGCACAGGTCTACGCGGAAGCTGCGTGCTGGGCTCAGGAGCTCGAGCGCGCGGTCGCCGCAGCCTAGTCAGGTCCAGACGAGACCCGGACGGCCCCGACGACCCTGTCCTCAAAACGTGCCACGGGTCAGCGACCCGTGCAGTCCTCGTCCGGTTCGGCGTGCCAAGCTCACTAGAGCCATGGAAACACGTCCGCTCGGAAACAGCGACCTCAACATCACGCGAATCGGATTTGGCTCCTGGGCCGCGGGTGGCCCCGGGTGGGCGTTCTCATGGGGCCAGCAAGAGGACGCCGACTCGATCGACGCAATCCATGCCGCGCTGGACCTTGGGATCAATTGGATCGACACCGCGGCGGTCTACGGCCTGGGCCATTCCGAGGAGGTGGTCGCCAAAGCGCTGGCCTCACGTACCCAGAAGCCGTACATCTTTACGAAGTGCTCGCGCGTTTGGAACGATGCTGGTGAAATCTCGAGCAGCTTGAAGGCCGATTCTCTAAGACGGGAGGTCGAGGCGAGTCTCAAACGCTTGAGTGCCGAGACGATCGACCTGTACCAGATTCACTGGCCAAATCCGGACGAGGACATCGAGGAGGCATGGCGCGCGCTGGCCAAGTTCAAGGAGGAAGGAAAGGTTCGTTTCGTTGGCGTCTCGAACTTCGACGTCGGCCAGATGAAGCGCGCTCAGGCCATCGCCCCCGTCACCTCGCTTCAACCGCCGTACTCACTCGTGACTCGCAACGTGGAGAAGGAGATCTTGCCATTCTGCCTCTCCGAGAAAATTGGCGTGATCGTCTACTCTCCGATGAAGGCAGGGCTGCTAAGCGGCAAGATGACCGCCGAACGGGCCGCTAACCTTGATCCCGAGGATTGGCGACGCCGGAATCCGGACTTCCAAGAGCCGACACTTTCTCGAAACCTCAAGCTGGCAGGCAAGCTCGGCGAGATCGGGGAGCGCCATGCCGAGAACCCGGGTACGGTGGCGGTCGCGTGGACCCTCTCCAATCCCGCCGTTACCGGCGCCATCGTGGGGTTCAGGAATGCGGCGCAGGTTAACGAGATGAAGGGGATGCTCACGTTCCGCCTCGCCGCCGCCGAGTTCCAGGAGATCGATTCCTTCTCCGCCGGCTTGGCGGAGCCCTCCGCGGTCTAACCGGGATGTAAGCTCCCCGCATGGACGTCGCCGAGCAGCTCAAGGACACTTGGCGGATCAATTGCCGCCTGAACCACGCGTTGCTCGACGGGCTGAACGAAGAGCAGCTTGCCGCTCCCCTCGCCAAGGGAAAGGCGGTGGTCGGCCAATTTGCCCATATCCACAATGTCCGCCGGATGTGGCTTCGCGCGGTCGATCCGGCGGTCGGCGACTCCCTCGAAAAGCTCGAGCGTGGTACCCACACGCGCGAGGAGCTCAAGAAGGCGCTCGAGGCCTCGGACGCGGCGATGGCGAACGTCATATCCAACGGCCTTGCGTCCGGCCGGGTTAAGAACTTTAAGCCGCACCCGGTGGCGTTCGTGGGTTACATGATCGCGCATGAGGGTAACCACCGGGCGCAGATCGAACTCGCCGTCCGGCAGGCCGGGATTCCGCTCACCCCGCAGCAGGAGTTCGGGCTCTGGGAGTGGGGCAAGTTCTAACGCGCCGGGTTAGTGCTCCGGCGGCTTTGCCAGCAGAATGTCGCCGTCCCCGGGCTGGACGCTGACCCGTCTGGTGCTCAAGCTCTTCGCGGTGCTCGTGTGGGCGCTTGAGAACTCCACGTACACGGTGCGATTGATGGGTGGATTGAAGACGACCAGCCCGTTTTGAAATTCGCGACGGAACGCACCGTCCTTGCGGTACGCGGATCCGGTTGGACGACCGAGGTTTGGCGCCCACATCTCGTACCAGTCGTGCCCGGAACCGTCCTCGAAAGTGACGTAGCCATCGCCGAACGCCAGCGCCATCGTCGTCGCCATTCGCATGTCGTAAAGCTGTAGCCGGGTTCGGGGCGCGATCGACTCTAACACGGTGAAACCCGGCTTTCGCAAGTACGTGTTGGCCCACGCGGTAATGCCGGCGAGGAGAGGCCACACCGGCTTTTCCCTCGGATCGTCCACGACGAGAATCCCGTTTGCGTACGCTCCGGTCCGGACCGGAGGGGCCACCCCGCTTCCCAGCAAAATCACCCCCTCTCGCCCCACGCCCCGACGGGCCGCTTGGACGAGCGCAAGGCTCGCCGGCAACTTGTCTTGCCAACTCCGTAGCACGATGCCGTCGACCACGCCGGAGGCCAAGAGCGCTCCGATCTGCTTCTGGAAGAGCTTGAGAAAAGTAGAGCTCTCGAATTTGATTCGACCTCGGGTTCCCGAGACGGTGATCGCCGTGTCGATGTGGCCGTTGGCGGCGCGACGCCACAGGGGCGAACTCATCGGAAGGCGATCTACCGGAACGCTGTCGTAGGGAATGTCGGCGAGAACGATCGCGTGAGGGTTAAGGCGCATGAGCTCCGACCGCCACAGTTGTCCTTTGGCCGCCGACTCCGCAGTCAGCGCGGTGGCGTCGCCCGCGAACCGGCCCTCCCATCGCAGACCACAGGATTCCGGGGGCAGCATCAGGAGATCGTGCCGGGCGAGCGTCGTCATCGGCGACTCGTTCAGCGGCGTTTCGGCGCCGTCAAAGGCACACAACCGCTCCGCCGAGGCGCCCGATGCACAAATGGAGGGGAAGGTCCGGCCTGCGAAGCGCTCCTCCACCGATGGCGTATTCGAGAGGGCGAACAGAGCCGCTATTGCCGCTACGATTTCTTGCCTGCTTGGCGCTGGACGCTTTGAGCGAGGGCTCGGAACTCGGCCCGATCGAGCTTGCCATCCTTGTTCTTGTCGAAGAGCGCCATCAGCAGCTTGGCGGCGCCGTCGGGATCGATGTTTTCTCCTCTCGGACCTGTCGAGGAGCGGAAGAATTTGATGACCGCCGCGAGTTCCGTTACATCGAGGTAGCCGTCGCGGTTGGCGTCGAAGCGCGTGAAGATATCATCGATGATCCGCTCCGCGGTGCCGTCGCCCATGTTGAGCTCGTCAACCGGCCGCCCCCCTACGATGTGCTCCGAATCGACCGAATACGAGAAGAAGGCAAAGCACATCTCGTTCGTCGTCTGCTCCCCAAACGTGACCCGCTTGGGAGGGTTGTTGGGATTATGAATATTTGACGTCGAGTTGTCGTAATGCGAGACGAGATTCAGCTTGGTGCCTTTCGGCAGCTTCACCGGTTCGCGATACGTGTACCGGGTTTGCCAGTTGAAGTCGTAAGGCTCCACGTCGATGAGTTGCTTGACCGTGCCGTCGGGCAGGGTGGCATTGACCGTCATGTCATGGCCGAGCAGGTGCATGTGGGGGAGCACGTCGTAAACGGTTACATTCGCCGGGATCGTCAGATTCGCCTTCACCTCGTAGTGGGCGTCGCCCGGGGCGATGGAGATGAAAGGGTTGCCGAGAGCGGTGCTCCGAATTCGTTTGTCGATCTGCCCCTTCGCGAACGTGAGGCCGATTTGGGTGTTGTCAGCCTCCGGCTTGCCGTCCCGATGGTAGTGCACCTGCAGGACGATGTCGGCGCCCTTGGGCAGCCAAATCCCCACGCCCGTCGGTGTGACCTGCGCGTCGAGTCCCGGCACCCAACCGCCGAGGGCGCCGCTCGGAGCAAAGCCTGGTCCTCCAAACGAGGTGTAGCCGGGCGCCCCATCCGCGCCGTCCCGGGCTCGTGCCGCGCCCGACGTGTCGAGGTACGCGATGACGTGGTGAACGACGCGGCGATTCCCGGGCCGGACCTCTACCCCCGTCACGAAGCGTCCGGCGTCGAAGTTGGTTGGAACGACAAAACAGCGATAGAGGTCGTCTCCCTCTGGACCGACCGTGTAACTTTTCGCCGGCTTGCCCACGAAATCCGGCGCACCCAGCTGCCAATCGGAGGTGAACTTCGGAGGCGGCGGGATGGAGCCGGGATCGCCCTCGGGGGCCCCATTTTTGGCCCAGTCGGTCAGCGTTGCAATCTGCTCATCGGTCAGCGTTCGCTCGTTGACGAACTCGCCGTGGGAGTGAGCCTGCCAGGGCGGCATGTACTTCTGACTGACGACGGCGGCGATGGTTTTCGCCCTGGCCTTGGCGTCCTCGTAACTGACGAGCGGGAACGGAGCCACCTCGCCCGTATGGTGGCAACGCGCGCACTTGTCGTAGAGGATCGGCGCGATGTCGTTGGCGAAATTGACGGCGTGCTTGGACGCCGCGTGGTCAGCCGGCGCCAGGGCTAAGCAAGAAACCAGCCCAGCCATACCCACGACGAGCGATCCCCATCCTTTCATTCGAGTCGTCCTCCGGTCACGTTAAGGCTACCGAATGCTGCCGGCCTTAGCTGCTGAAGTCGAGGGCCATCTTAATGAACTCCTCCCTCGAGACCTTCCCCTTGGTGGCCTTCCCATACGCCCCAAGCAGGTAGGACGCAACGCCGCCAGGATCGAACTTTCCGCCTCCCAGCTCGTTGGCCCCCAGCCGGTAAGTGCTCACGAACTGGGTCAATTCCGCTAGATCCAGGAAGCCGGCGTGGGCGGTGTCATACGTATCGAACAGCTTCGAGAACGTGTCCGACTTGCCCGGCGTCGCGATCCTGTCGCTAAGCTTCTTGCCCGCAAGAAGGTGCTCATCGTCAAGCGTGAAGCTGAAAAACGCGAAGCACATCTCATCGGTCGTTTGTTCGCCGAAGTAGACCTGCTTAGGCGGCGAGTTCGGGTTGTGCATGTTGTCGGCGGAGTTGTTGTAATGGGCGACGAGCTCCAGGTGCGTTCCCTTCGGCAGCTTGATCGGCTCCTTGTAGGTGTAGCGCGTCTGCCAGTTGAAATCGTAATCCTCGACGTGGATGAGTTCCCGCTTTGTGCCGTCCGGCAGGGTAGCGGTCACCTTCATGTCGTGGCCGAGCAGGTGCATATGCGGAATGACGTCGAGGAGGGTGAGCGGAGTCGCGAGCGTCATATCCGAAGTGACCTCGGCGCGCTTTTCGCCTGCGGGTAGCGATAGGAGGATGTTCGCGACCGCCTCCCACCGAACCTTCTTGTCGACCGGTCCCTTCGCGAACTTGAGTCCGATCGTGCTTAGGTCGGTTTCCGGTTTGCCGTCCCGGTGGTAGTGGACCTGCACGACGAGGTCGGCGCCCTTGGGCAGCCACAAGCCGGAACCTGAGGGCACCGACATCGGCTGAAGGCCGGGCGCCCAGCCACCTAGCGTTCCCGCCGGCTCGATGCCGGGTCCGCCAAAGCTCGCGTACCCCGGCTTGCCGTCTTTCCCGTCCTTCTTTCGGGCTTGACCGCTCGTGTCGATGTAGACGATGATGTGGTGGACGACCTTCCGGCTGCCGGGCTTGAGTTCAACATCGGTCACATACCGGTCCGAGTCAAAATTGGTGGGCACGACGAAACACCGATACTCGTCGCGGCCCTCTGCCGCGACGTCGTAGCTCTTCGCGGGCCTGCCGATGAAGTCCGGCTCACCGATCAGCCAACTCGAGTTGAACTTCGGGGCGGCGGGGGCTGTGGCGAGGTCCCCGGCAGGGGCGCCCTCGTCGGCCCAACTCTTCAGCGTCGCGATCTGGTCGTCGGTGAGGCTCCGGTCGTTCGAGAATTCGCCGTGGGAAACCGCTTGCCACGGCGGCATGAACTTTTGCTGGACGACCGCGGCGATCGTCGTCGCCTTGTCGCGCGCCTCGTCATAGCTCGTGAGCGAGAACGGAGCGACTTCACCGGCGTGGTGGCAAGTGGCGCACTTGTCGTAAAGGATCGCGGCGACGTCCGACGCGTAAGTCACCAACCTGCGTCCGGGCGTCTTGGCGGCCGACTTTGGCGCAGGCGCGAAGGCCGAGCAGGCGACGATGGAGGCGAAAGTGACTAGAAGGATCGACGAGGACTTCATGAGCGGGTCAAGGGAATGAAGCAGCCCACCGCCTCGGTTCGAGGATGGGCGAGGGGGTGATGGCGAAGGGCGGCGTCAAGGGCGATGCGCAGGTCGTGCGAGGTGACTCGTGCGCGTTGCTTGCCGAAGGCAACGTACTGGTCGTCGATCCGCCCTCGGTAAAGGAGGCTTCCATTTGCACCGTACACCGCGGCCTCCGGTGTCACGGTGACGCCGGAAGCCTTCGCGAGAATTGCGGTCGGATCTAGAAAGGTCTTGAGCCCGGTATACGAGTAGGCCTTGGCGTGGCTCTTGGCCTCGGCGAGCGTCAGATTCGGTTCCGCGTACACCAACTCCACGCTCGCGCCCTTCTTCGCGTAACTGTCGGCAATCCGGCGCAGTTCCGGCGCGTAGGCGTTGCAAATCGGGCAGTCGTGGGTGATGAAGACGAGGGCGAGCGTCTTGCCTTTTTCTTCGACCAATGGCCGGTGGCGGGTGCCGTCGAGCGCGGTGACCCAACCGGCTGCCGGAATCGGCGAGCCAAGCGAAACGGCCAGAGCGATCAAAGCAAACATAAGACCTTAGATAAACGCACCTCGCGAGGTCGTCCGTTACCAATTCTGACGCACGTCCACCGGAGACGTTCAACGGTGGACGGCGGAGTTGGCAGGGTAAGACCTACCGGATGGTCCCAGTTGCCCTCGTCCTCACGTTGGCTTTGAGTGGCGCCGCGCTTGAGATGAAACAGTCTGCCGATCCCGACGACCTTCACGTTCTGATTGCCCGCTACGAGGCAGACCGGAACGACCTTATCCAGCTCTATCCGATCGAATCGTCTCCTGCCCGACGGACGCGTCTCGGCGAGCTTTATAGGCACTGGAAAGCGGAGTTCGAAAAGCTGCCGTTCGAGAAGCTGTCGCCTACCGCGAAGGCCGACGACGTTTTGGTTCAAAACCATCTCGTCCGGGCTATGCGCCAACTAGACCTCGATGCCGCCGAGGACGATAAGATCCGCCACTTCATACCCTTCGCGCAAACGATCATCGAGCTCGAGGAGGCGCGGATCAAGATGGTTCCGGTCGAGCCGGAGAAGGTGGCGGCCGAGCTCGGAGCGCTGACCAAGACGATGGCGGCGACGAAGGCGCAGCTCGAGAAGGAGCGCAACCCGGACAAACACGTGGCGGACGAGGCCGCGCAACTTGCCGGCCGCCTTAGGACGACGCTCGAGCGCTGGTTCAAGTTTTACGACGGGTACGACCCGATGTTCACGTGGTGGGTCGAAGCGCCGTTCAAGGAGGCCGCCAAGAGCCTGGATGAGTTCGGGGCGTTCTTACGCGAAAAGCTGGTCGGCGTCAAGCCGGACGATCACAACGCAATCGTCGGTCACCCCGTCGGCAGGGAATCGCTCATGGCCGACCTCCAGAACGAGATGATCCCGTACACGCCGGAGGAGCTCATCGCCGAGGCTCAGCGGCAGTACTCGTGGTGCGAGACCGAGATGAAGCAGGCCTCCCGGATGCTGGGGTTTGGCGACGATTGGAAGAAGGCCCTCGAGCATGTGAAGGGCTTGCACGTGGAGCCGGGGAAGCAGCCGGCTCTCATCAAGCAGCTCGCGACCGAGGCAATCGACTTCGTTGAAGGTCACGACCTTGTGACCGTCCCGGCGATGGCGAAGGAGACCCTCCGAATGGAAATGATGTCGCCGGACCGACAGCTCGTTAATCCGTTCTTCCTGGGCGGACCGCTGATCATCGTTTCCTACCCCACGAGCGCGATGAGCCAGGACGCGAAGCTGATGAGCATGCGCGGCAACAACGTCCACTTTTCGAGAGCCACCGTTCAGCACGAGCTCATCCCCGGCCATCACCTGCAGGACTACATGGAATCCCGGTATCGGCCCTACCGGCGGCCCTTCGGCACGCCGTTCTGGGTCGAGGGCTGGGCAGTGTATTGGGAGATGGTCCTATGGGATCTAGGGTTTCCGAAGTCGCCCGAGGATCGGATCGGGATGCTCTTCTGGAGAATGCACCGGTGCGCCAGGGTTGAATTCTCCCTCAAGTTTCACCTCGGCCAAATGAGTGCTCAGCAATGCATCGACATGCTCGTGGATAAGGTTGGGCACGAGCGAGCCACCGCCGAGGGCGAGGTCCGGCGATCGTTCAACGGCTCCTATCCGCCGTTGTATCAAGCCGCTTACCTCGTTGGCGCCCTTCAGTTTCGGGCGTTGCGACACGAGCTCGTCGACTCCGGGAAGCTGTCGGAGAAGGCGTTCCACGACGCGATCCTTCACGAGAACAGCGTCCCCGTGGCGATGGTTCGGGCCGTTCTGACCGGAGACATTCCGGCTCCCGGCTCAAAACCGGCGTGGCGCTTTCTCGACGGCCTGTCAGGGGAGAACGTATCGAGGAAGTGAGCCGGCTAAGAGTCCATGGAGTGCTTCTCGCGCTTCTGGGATGCGTGTGCCTGATCCCGGTCATCCCCGCTGCCGGAGGCTTCGTGCCTTACGCGGCGCCGGCGGCGTTGGTTGCGGGCGCGATTGCGGCGCTTGTTGCCGGCAACCCGTTTAGCAAGCATACGAAGTCGGGAGGGAAGGTGCTTCTCCAGGCCAGCGTTGTGATGCTCGGCTTCTCGATGGACCTCAAGACAGTCTTGAATGCCGGCGCAAGCGGCTTGGTTTACGGTGTTATTTCCATCTGCGCCGTCTTCGCCCTCGGCTATGGGATTCAGCGTGCGCTCAAGGTGCGCCCCATGACCGGTTTGCTCGTCAGCACCGGCACGGCCATTTGCGGCGGGTCGGCGATCGCTGCCATCAGCACGGTAGTGGATGCGCCGGCTGAAGACGTGAGCGTCGCGGTGGGCGCGGTGTTTCTGCTCAACGCTCTCGCTCTCCTCGTCTTTCCTCCGCTCGGCCATGCCCTCGGCCTTACGCAATCCCAATTCGGCGTGTGGGCAGGAATCGCGATCCACGACATCGCGAGCGTGGCGGGCGCGGGCGTGGCATACGGCCAGCAGGCGCTCGATACGGCGACGGCAGTTAAGCTCTCTCGAGTGCTCTATCTGGTGCCGCTGACCCTCATCGTCGCCTGGGTTCACCACCGGATGCGCCCCGAATCGGAAAGTTCTGCGGGGCGGGGAATCACGATCCCGTGGTTCGTCGGCCTCTTTGTCGTCGCTTCCGCCCTTCGCAGCTACTCGCCGGTCGTTGCCGGCTACTCGCCAGAGATTAAGCGAATCGCCGCGTGCGGCTTTGCCCTCTCGCTCTACCTGATCGGCCTCGGGCTATCGAGAGCTAACTTGCGGGCCGTCGGGTTCCGGCCTCTCGCGATGGGCGCGGCGCTCTGGGTCTTCATCTCCGTTGGCACGCTCGTTTTCGTGCGAATGGCCTGAGGTCCGCCACACCCGCGGAGGCGAATTGACAAGAATTGTCTGTAGACTCGACGCGAACCTACCGAGCATGAGCTTTAGGGGGAGATCATGCAACGCAACAACCGAATCGGACGATCGAGCGGCTTCACGCTTGTCGAACTCCTAATCGTCATCATCGTCATCGCCGTCCTCGCGGCGATCGCAATACCTCGGTTCATCAACTCGAGCGCCCGGAGCAAGGAAGCTTCTTTGCATTCCGATTTGAAGCTCGTGCGTGACGCCATCGAGCGGTTCCACAGCGACACTTCGGTCTTTCCGCCGTCGCTCGACGCATTAAGCTCGACGATTGCGCCGTCGACCGGACTGGACGCGACCGGAGCCAGCGTGGGCATCAACGCGCCCGACTTTCACGGACCGTATGTTGCGTCCGTTCCCTTGGACCCTGTTTCGGCCAGCGGCCTCAACTACTCCGTTACCGCCGGCTCGGTCGGCGCTGTCAGCTCGTCCGCCTCCGGAACCGACTCGAGCGGAATCCCGTTCAGTTCCTACTGAGCCCGCCGCAAAAAACCGATACAAATACCGTGTTAGCGGCGATTCGGCGTGGGACGACGCTAGTCGAGCTCATGGTTTCGGTCGGCTTCCTCGGTCTTGGGGCGGTCGCAATGCTCGCCTGCGTCAACGCCGCGGTTGCGAAAGAGGGCTACGCGCGCCGGCGGGCCCAGATTCTAACCGCCGCCCAGAACACGATCGACGCCACTCGGTCTGCGGCGTCGAAGGGCAGTTTTCATACCGGCGTATCGAGCACTACCTTGACGGTAGCCGGGTTGGAGGCGAATGTCACGATCACCCAAACCATCACCCAGCCGGTTGGTTACTCCGATTTGTATCTGGTCGACGTGACCGCCGCTTGGAACGAGCATCCCGCCGTCGGGGTCACCCGCGGCGACTCGATCGTCCTCGACACCTTCATTCGAACCAATGACACGTAGGCGCGCTTATACGATGGTCGAGATGATGCTTGCCGTGTCGATGACGGCGGTGATCGTTGGCACGGTGACCTTGCTCTACGCGTACACGATCGAGCGAATGGGGTGCGGCGTGGCGGACGCTACGACCCAGCGCGAGGCCGCTTACGGTCTCGATGTGATTGACGCGACGATTAATAAGGCGCAAAGCTGCGCGTCGGTTTCGGTCAGCGGCAACGTCGCCTTGAAGTGCACGATGCCCGCAAACTGCTCGGATTTGAACGGCGACGGCATTCTGGATTCGTGCACGCCTGACGCGATCAATCGACGAAGCCAGGAGCGCTGGGGCAACGGCTATCGCGTCTGGTTCTACCTATCTGACACCACCGCCAACTCCGCCACACCCGGGTCGGTTCTCTGGATGGCCAAACGCACCGACGACGGCGTGCCCACGCAAGCCGACACGGTGAAGTCATTCACCTACTTTCCGGGTAACTCCAAGATCCGGCTC
>Ga0070734_10005619_pt1 | contig 10955 bp, 8 predicted proteins | sample Coa_R1_8_FD_66444 | JGI IMG/M metagenome (GOLD analysis project Ga0070734, IMG submission 66444) | Surface soil microbial communities from Centralia Pennsylvania, which are recovering from an underground coalmine fire - Coalmine... | ecosystem: Environmental > Terrestrial > Soil > Unclassified ... | reverse complement strand
TCGGCCGTGGTCCAGCAGGCGAGCGGCGGCAGCAAGACCGAGGCCTACCCGAGCTGCGACGACTCCGGAAACGTCGCGCCCTGCTTCTCGATCGTGCCGGCCGCCGGCGGGTGCGTCGGCTCCTCGCTCGTGACCATGGACGCCCCGACGGCGCCCAGCACCTCGGTCACGGTGAGCTGCCAGATCTGCAAGCCGGGCGTCTCCGTCTCCGGCTGCTGACCCACGGCCCGGGGGTGCGGGCCCCGGCGAGAAGTGGGAAGATGGCGGCGACCCATGGCCAGCCGATACATCCTGGTGGTCGACGACAGCCCGACGGTGCAGAAGGTCGTCGAGCTGGGGCTCGCCGAGGCGGGCCACCGGGTGGTGGCCGCCGGCGACGGCGAGGCCGCGCTGGCGCAGGTGCGCGAGCTGGGCGGACCGCCCGAGCTGGTGCTGCTCGACGGCCTCATCCCGGGCCGCGACACCGTCGACTTCTGCCGCCGGCTGACCGACGATCCGGCGCTGGCGCAGGTCCCGGTGGTGGTGATGGTCGCCCGCGGGCAGGCCTCGGACCTCGAGGCGCGGTTCGCGCGGGCTTCGAACGTCCGCGACACCATCGCCAAGCCGTTCGCGCCCGAGGCGCTGCGGACGGTGGTGGCCCGCATCGTGCCGCCCGCGTCCGGCGGCGGCTCGGCGGTCGCAGAGGCGCTCTCGCTGTCGGCCGGCCCGGGCGACAGCGGGCTGGCCGAGGCGCGCGCGTTCGGGGCCGGCGGGCAGGTCCTGGCGGGCAACTTGGCGGTCATCTCGCTCAGCCAGATCTTCGAGCTGCTCGCCGAGCAGCAGCACACGGGGACGCTGCGGGTCCTCAACACCGAGACGGGCGCCCGCATCGAGGTCTACTTCCAGGCGGGGCGGGTCGACTTCGCGGCGGCGGTCGGCGTGGCCGAGGAGTTCCTGATCGGCCGCTTCGCGGTCGAGACCGGCGACGTGACGCCGGCGGCGCTCGCCGGCCTGCTCGAGGCGCGGGCGCGCGTGGCCGGCCCGCTGCCCCTGTTCGGCGCCGACCTCGTCGCCCGCGGCATGCTCTCCAAGGAGGCCCTGGCGGTGGCCATGACGCGCCAGACGAGCGAGCTCGGCTACGAGACGCTGCGCTGGCGCGCCGGGTTCTTCCAGTTCCGGCTGGGGGCCGAAGCGCCCGCCGCCGCGCGCGAGGCGCGCCTGGGGATCAACGTCGACCGCATGCTGCTGGAAGGCTACCGGCGGGTCGACGAGTGGCAGGTGATCGAGCGCGAGATCGCCGACCTCGACGAGGTGTTCGTGCGCAACGAGACCAAGATCGCGGAGCTGCCGCGCGGGACCGTGACACGCGAGGAGCTGACGGTGCTGGATGAGATCGACGGGCGCCAGAGCGTCCGCGAGATCGTCCGCAAGCTGCGCAAGGGTTCCTTCGACGTCTCGAAGGTCTTCTTTCGCTTCCGCCGCGCGCGGCTGATTCGGCGCCGCGTGCCGCCGACGGCGACCTAGTTCGGCCCCTTGAGGGGTCCCCGGCCCCGCAGTCAGCCGGCGCTGGCGGCGGCGTCGTCGCTGGGGGCGTCGGAGCGCTGCAGCTTGTACCCCATGCCGCGCACCGACTGCAGCCGGTCCCCGAGCTCGCCCAGCTTGGCGCGCAGGTTGAGCACGTGCGTGTCGACGGTGCGGACCCGCCCGACGTGGCGGTAGCCCCACACGCGGGAGAGGAGCTCCTGGCGGGTGAATACGCGGCCGACCCTATCGGCCAGGAACCGCAGCAGCTGGAACTCGTAGGGGGTGAGCCCGAGGGACTGCCCGCCCGCGTAGGCCTGACGCATCTCGCAGTCGAGCGTGATGTCGCCGTAGCGAACCTGCAGCGGGGCACCCGGCCGCTTGTCGCGCGCCTGCAGCTGGCGCAGGCGCGCGGCCAGCTCGTCGCCGCTGATCGGGATCAGGATGAAATCGTCGGCCCCCATCTCGGGATCGAGGCCCGAGACCCGCCCCACCTCCAGGCAGAGCAGGATGCGGGTGGCCACCATCTCGGGGCGCTGCCGGAGGCGCTTGATGGCGTGGCGGCCGATCTCGAGGTGCTCGCCGGCCTCCACGACCGCCACGTCGACGACGCCGCCCAGGGACTCGAGCTCGGCGAGGTCGTAGCCGACCACGGTCACGTCATGCCCCAGGCCCCGCAGCAGGGCGGCCGGCGATTCCGGCCGCGACTGGCTGCGCTCAGGGTCGAGCGTTACCACGATCGCGCGTAAACCAGAACCGACGAGCCGCATGTATGAACCGTCCAGGACTGAGGACCGATGAACACATTTAACCTACGTCACCGTCGGTTAACTGCGGGTTTCGGCGACGCACATTGTTTGTAAACGCACGTCGGGTCCTGAGTCGGGGTAGGCTTGTTCAGTACACCGGCCAGCGGTGCGGGAGGAAATATTCCTCGTAAACCCGCAGGGCGTAGCGGTCGGTCATCCCGGTGATGAAGTCGCCCACCGCGCGCGACAGGCCATCGGACTCCGGAATTCCCTTCGGCCAGTGGCGGGCCCGGAACTCGTCGGGGTGGGCGTGGAAGTAGGCCCACAGCTCGCCGATGATTCGCTGCGCCTTCTCGAACTCGCCCCGGATCTCGGGGCGCTCGTAGACGGTCTCGTACAAGAAGTCGCGCAGCGCGATGAGCGCGTCCAGCACCTCGTCGGTCATCCGGATCTGGCGCTTCTCCTCGAGACGGGAAGCCGACACCATGTCGCCCACCATCCGGGCGATCCGCTCGCCGTGGGTCCGCCCCAGCGTTTCGAGGATGGCCGCCGGGACGCTCGCGGGGTCGACCACCCGCCCGCGGACCGCGTCGTCCAGGTCGTGGTTCACGTAGGCGACGATGTCGCTGATGCGGACGATCTGCCCCTCCAGCGTCATGGCCATCAAGTTGGGGTTGTCCGAGATGATGTGCCCCTTGCCCTTGGAGTGCTTGAGGATCCCGTCCCGGACCTCGACCGAGAGGTTCAGCCCCTGCCCCTCGCGCTCGAGCTTCTCGACCACCCGCAGCGACTGCTTGACGTGGTGGAACCCCTCGGGCATCAGCTTGGCCAGGACCTTCTCGCCGGCGTGGCCGAACGGCGTGTGCCCGAGGTCGTGGCCCATGACGATCGCCTCGGTGAGCGACTCGTTGAGGCCGAGCGCCCGGGTCACCGTGCGCGCGATCTGGGCCACCTCCAGGGTGTGCGTGATGCGCGTGCGGTAGTGGTCCCCCTCGGGAGCCAGAAAGACCTGCGTCTTGCCGGCCAGCCGCCGGAACGCCTTGGAGTGGATGATGCGGTCGCGATCGTGCTGGAAGATCGGCCGGGTCGGATCGAGCGGCTCGGGCCGGTCGCGCCCCTTGCTGGCCCGGCTCTTCTGGGCGAACGGGGAGAGGACCTTCTCCTCGTCGTCCTCCAGCTTCTCGCGGATGGTGCTCATCGCTCGCTTCTTCTAGCGCCTCTTTTTCCTCCTAGCGCCTTTTCTTCTTCGGCTTGCCGCGCTGCCGGTTGCCCCCCCCATCCCGTTTTTCGTGGCGCTCGGAACGGCCCGGGCGGTGAGCCCCGGGCTTCGCGCGTTCCGGCTTCCGGTCACGCCGGCGCTTGTCGCCGCGCTGAAAGTCGCGGGCCCGGTGGCGCGCCACGTGGTCGGCGAGCGCGAAGTCGATCTTGCGCCGCACGACGCTGACCGACTGCACCTCGACGCGCACGCTGTCACCCAGCGCGAAGGCCCGCCCCGAGCGGCGCCCCACCAGCTTGCAGGCCGGCTCGTCGAAGGTGTAGTAGTCGTCCGAGAGGGCGTCGATGCGCACCAGCCCCTCGACGAACGGATCGTCGATGGTGACGAAGAGGCCGAACCCGGTCACGCCGGAGATCACCCCCTCGAGGACGTCACCCACCTTGTCGCGCAGGAAGAAGGCGCGGTAGAGATCGACCACCTCGCGCTCGACCTCCATCGCCTGCCGCTCGGAGAAGGAGGACTCGGCCGCCATCTTCTGCAGCGCCAGCCGATCGGGGACCGGCGCCACCGACGGCGGCTTGAAGCCGCCGGCCGGCTTCTTGAGGCCCGCCAGCCGCGACTTGAGCAGCCGGTGGACGATCAGGTCCGGGTAGCGGCGGATCGGCGAGGTGAAGTGCAGGTAGTCGGCCGAGGCCAGCCCGAAGTGGCCGATGTTGACCACGTCGTACGTCGCCTGCTTCAGCGACCGGAGCAGCTGGAACGAGAGCGCCTTCTCGGCCGGGTGCCCTTTCAGCTTGTCGAGCACGCGCTTGAGGCCCTTGGGGGTGCGCGCCTCGTCGACGTCGATGGCGATGCCGTAGTTCTCGGCCAGCACGGCGAACTCCTCGAGCCGGTTGCGGTCGGGGGCGTCGTGGATCCGCCAGACGGTCTCCTCGCCGCGCTCCTGAAAACTGGCGGCGACCGCCTCGTTGGCGGCCAGCATGAACTCCTCGATCATCGAGTAGGCCTGCCGCTCGCCCGGATCGCGCCGCGACTTGCGGATGGCGCGCACCAGGCGCGGGTCGTCGTGATCCAGCTCGACGAACGGCTCGGGGAGATCGAAGTCCAGCGCCCCCCGCGCGAGCCGCTGCGCTCGCAGCTGCCGCGCCAGGGAGTCCATGGCCCGCAGCGCAGGGAGAAACGGCTCGTACTTCTTCCGCTTCCCGCGCGTGTCGCCGCCCAGCGCCGCCGCCACCCCCGGGTAGTCGAGCCGCGCCTTCGAGTGGATCACCGCCGCCATGTAGTCGCGGTCGACGATGTTGGCGTGCTTGTCGAGGTCGATGCGCACCACCATCGCCAGCCGGTCCTCCTCGGGGACCAGCGAGCACATCCGCGCCGACAGCGGCTCGGGGAGCATGGGAATGGCCCGGTTCGGCAGGTAGATGCTGCAGCCGCGCCGCTTCGCCTCGTCGTCGATGGGCGACCCTTCGCGCACGTAGTGCGAGACGTCGGCCACCGCGACCCACAGGCGCGTCCCGCCGTGCGGCAGCTTTTCGATGGCCACGGCGTCGTCGAAGTCGCGGGCCGTCTCGGGATCGATGGTGGTGAAGGGCACCTCGCGCAGGTCGGCGCGGTCGACCTGGTCGGCCAGCGACAGCGTCTGGCCGAAGCCGGCGGCGATCCGCTCGACCTCGTCGGGGAACTCCTCCTCGACGTCGGCGCAGGCCAGCACCTTCTCGACCTCGGTGCGCGGGTCGTCGGGGTCGCCCAGCACCTTGAGCACCTTGGCCTCGAGCGGGCCGTCGGGGACGTCAGGGTAGCGGGTGATCTCGGCGACCACGGCGATGCCGTCCTTGGCCTCGGCCGGGATCGAGCCCGACAGCGAGACGACGCCGGTGATGCGCGGGTCGTCGGGCTGCAGCACCTGGTGCCGCCCGCGCCGCTGCAGCTGGCCGGTGATCTTGGCGCGGCCGCGCGATATCACGCGCGTCACCCGCCCCTCGACGCCGCGCGCGCCGTGCCAGGCCTCGACCTCGACGGTGTCGGCGTCCATCGCGGTGCCGCGGTTGCGGGCCGAGACGTGCACGTCCTCTGATTTGTCGTCGGGGACGACGAAGCCGTACCCCACGGGGTGGATCTTGATTCGCCCGGTCAGCGTACGGACCGGGAGGCCCGAGAACGAGAGCGTCGGGCCGCCTTGTGGATTGTCCAATGTGTCTTCTTTCTAAGGTTTTCCGAGGGGCGGCGGCGCGCTCGGCGCGCGGAGCGCGTAGAGCTTGCGGTCGTCGGACCCCACGAAGATGGTGCCATCCGCCGCCAGCACGGGCGAGCTGTCGATGTCACCACCGAGCTCGACCGACCAGCGCAGGTGGCCGTCCGGCTCGAGGCAGTAGAGGCGGTCGTCCTGCGAGCCGAACAGGACGGCGCCGTGTGCGTCGACCAGAGGCGACGACACGATGCGATCGCCGGCCCGGAACGACCAGGCCAGCGTGCCATCCAGGTGGATGGCGTAGAGTTGAGCGTCGAACGAGCCGACGTAGATGACGCCGTTGCCGATCGCGGCCGATGACCGGATGTCGGCGCCGGTGGTGAAGGCCCAGCGCAGGATGCCGTCCGGGCCGATGGCGTAGAGCTTGTGGTCGTCCGAGCCGACGTAGATCATCCCGTCGTCGCCGATGGCGGGCGCCGGCTCGATGTCGGCCCCGGCCCGGAAGTCCCAGCGCTTCTCGCCGTTGGGGGCGACGGCGTAGAGGGTGTTGTCCTGGCTGCCGGCCACCACCGTCCCGTCGGGCAGCAGCGCCGGGGCCGAGGCGACGTGCCCGTTGGTCACGAAGTGCCAGCGCAGCGTCCCGTCCGGGTTGATGGCGTAGATCCCGTCTCCGCCCGTATAGATGACCCCGTCGGGCCCCACGGTCGGGCCGGCGTCGACGTCGCACCGGCTGGCCTCGGGTCCGATCCCGACCCGCTGGGGACAGGCGCCGAGCTGCACGATCCAGCGGGGTTTTCCGTCTCCTGGCGTCAGCGCGTAAAGGTGATCATCGTCCGAGCCGATGTAGATGGTGCCGTCGTGCGCCACGGCGGGCGAGCTGAAGATGATGTCCCCCGTCGCATATGACCACCGCAGCGTCCCGTCGCGCGCGACCGCGTACACCCGGTTGTCCTGCGAGCCGACCACCACCGAGCCGTCGCCCGCGATGGCCGGCGACGAGACGATGGGGCCGGAGGTGGTGAGGACCCACCAGATGCTGGGCTTCACGGCGGGGAGCGTGAACGGCGAGCGCCCGCGGTGGGCGGGCCCGAAGCGGAACATCGCCTGGGCGGGCTCGATCGCGTACTGCGGGAGCGGCAGCGGGGCCGCCCCCGGCTCGGGCCCCACGCCGGGCGCATGTGACGCCGAGGCCGGCCAGACGCAGTGGCCGGCGTCGCACAGCCGGTTCAACTTGCAGTCGTGGTCGCTGGAACAGGGCACCGCCTCGACGTGGGCGCACCCGAGCGGCCCCAGACAGAGCGCGAGACCGAGAGACAGACCAGCGAGCCAGAGCGGCAGGGACAGGGCCGGGGGAAACCTCACCGGCGGGAAACGAAACGATCGGATGCCGCAAGGTTAAGGCAAATTGGAAAAGGCGCAAGACCGTCTGTTACGCTCACCAATCGTGAGGATCCTGGCCCGGATCGTGGTGGCGCTGGTGACCCTGACCGGATGCCGGAAGCACGAGCCGCCAGCGCGGCCGGCCGCCCCGGTCGCCGCGCCCGCGCCGGTCGCGCAGCCCGCGCCCGCGCCGCCGCCCGCCGCGCCGCCCGCCAACGCCCACGGCCACTACCGGCACGTGGTGATCATCAGCGAGGATGGCCTGCGCCCCGACGCCCTGATGGACGTGCTGCCGCCGGTACACGCCGCGCTGATGAAGCGCGCCGCGTATTCGCTGACCGCCCGGACCATCCGGCGCGCCTCGACCTTGCCGGCCCACGCCGCGATGCTGTCGGGGTTCGACGTCAAGCAGCACGGGCTCTACTGGAACTCGTGGCACCCCGATCGCGGCTGGATCCAGGTCCCCACCATCTTCGATGCGGCCGAGAAGAACGGCGGCACCGCGGCCGCGTTCGTGGGCAAGCAGAAGCTCGAGCACATCGCCCACCCCGGCTCGGTCGACTACTTCTCGCGCCCCGGCTACTTCTGCAAGAAGGTGGTCGAGGAGGCGACGGACTACCTGGTCAAGAAGCGGCCCCAGATCGAATTCATTCACTTCTCGGATCCCGACGACCTGGGCCACTCCGACGGCTGGATGTCGAGCCCGCAGCTCGAGGCCGTGCGCCACACCGACAAGTGCCTGCGCACTCTGCTGGACGCCACCGCCGCGTCCGGCCTCGATCGCGACACCCTGTTCATCATCTCGGCCGATCACGGCGGTCACGGACACAACCACTCCGGCAAGATCAAGGAGGACCGCCTGATTCCCTGGATCGCCTGGGGCCCGGGCGTGCGCGCCGGCCACCGCATCACCACGCCGATCAGCACGGTCGACACCGCGGCCACGGCCCTGTGGGCGCTCGGTTACCCCAACACCCCCGGCGCGATCGGACATCCGGTGATGGAGGCCTTCGATCCGGCGACGCTGCCCTCCACGGCCGGCCCGGGCGCTTCTCCGCCCCCCGTGACCGGCCACCCGCTCTGAGCCCACTGCCGGCGCCGCCGGAAGCGCAGCGACGCGACGGCAACGCTGATTGGTGGCGGTCGTCCTCGGCATGGCCGCGTGCAACGATCCGCCCAGCCTCGGCGGAAGCCCGCCGCTCCAGACCGCGAGCTCCAACGCGACGGGATCGAGCAACGATCCGACACCGGCGAGCACCTGCCAGCAGTCGACGAACGAGGGTTGCATCCCCTGCAAGACCTGCGTCGACGCTCGGGCAGTGTCTTCTACGACGACTGCGGCAGCGGCGGGGACCGGAGGCGTGAGCCCGAGCCCGCGCACCGGATCTCCGGGCGCGGGCTCGAAAGCGGAAGCGAGGCCGCGGCCGAAGGCCGCCGGCCGCGCTGGCCCGGCCGCTAGTAGAAGTTCAGCGCGAAGTTCACCAGCGACCAGTTGCTCCAGGTCTGGTCGGAGCCGCTGTTGTTGAGGTGGGCGCCGGTGATGGTCGCCTCGATGTCGAACGACCAGTTCCAGCTCTGGACCAGCTCGTAGCCGATGCCGCCCATCGCGGCGGCGCCCCACTGGGTCGGCAGGTTGTCCTCGACCGCGTCCGCGACGCCGAAGCCGCCCTTGAGGAAGAAGCGCTGGCCGCAGAAGATCTGCAGCGCCACCAGGTTGGCCGTCTGAGAGACGGTCGACGAGTTGTAGTTGGCCGCCGCTCCCTCGACGTCCCACAGCAGCAGCAGGCCCGGGCGCAGCCCGAAGCCGAGGCGGAAGGTGTACGAGAAGCCGCCCTGCCGAACCTGCTGGAGCGAGTACTGGTCGACGAAGTTCAGCCCGCCGAACCCGATGCCGCCGCCCAGCGTGAACGGGCGATAGAGCGGATCCCGCGGCGGCGGCGGCGGCACGGTGTAGTAGGGCGGCGGCGGCGCGTAGCGATACGCCGGGTAGCGATAGTACGGGCGGTAGGGCGGCGGCGGCGGGTACGTGGGCCCGGTGTAGGGTGCGGGCGCACCATAGACCGGCGCCGCGTAGGTCGGCGGGGGTGGGGCCGGCGGCGCCGGCGGAACGTAGCCGGGCGGCGGCGCGTAGGCCGGCGGCATCTGCTGCGGCGCGGAAGGCGGCGGTCCCGGCTGGTTGTCTGGCGGTCCCACGGGCGGGGCGGCCTGTTGCGCGTGCGCCGCAGCGGTGTGAACCAGCAGAACAGTTACCCCGACGAGAAGCTTTTTCATGGTGCGAACCCCGGCCGATTTATGAGTGGCCATACAGGTCAGGTTTGCAAAGGCAGCGCCAGCCTTAAAACTTGCGAATCGGAGGTTCGCCTGGCGTCAGGGCCGGTGGTCCGTGGGCTGGAACACGGCGCACGCGCGCGAGCGCCGCGTCGGGCGTCTTCAGCTTCCGGATCAGGACCGGCACGCGCATTCCGGACTGCAGCGTCCGACGGTGCGGAGGGTCACGCCCGGACGTCGAGCGCGCCGTCGGATCGAGCCGGCGTGAGAGCCGCCCCACCACTTCGATCGTGTCGCCCGGCAGGATGTCGAGCTCCGAGGCCCACAGCTCGCGCTGATCGATGCGCAGCCGGGTGAGGAAGGGGTGCTCGATCTCGAGCAGCGTCGTGCTGTGGAACTGGACCCGCTCCTCGGCCGGAAATGGATCGAGCAGCATCCCGCCCGCCACCTCGATCCAGATCGGCTCGTCGGTGCCGTCGTCGAGCAGGAAGTCGAAGGCCGCCTCGTGGAAGAAGCTGCGGCTGAGCCAGCCGGCGCCGCGGAACCGCGTGAGCGACCAGACCGCGGAGCGCCCGTCGAGCGCCGAGGCGGCGGTGCGGCGCGCGACGACCACCCCGCGCACCGCCACCGAGCGGGCGTCGGGGATCCCCCGGAGCTCGGCGATGCTGTGCAGCCGCCGCCGCGCGATCAGCCGGTGGATCCGGTTCGCCATCCGCACGCCCAGCGGGCCCCAGGCCGCCGAGAGCGCCGTGGCGGCTCCCGCCGCGGCCGCCGCGATTCCCAGATCGTTGGCCGCCATCGCCACCATGCCCCAGGCGGCCAGCGCCGCCGCGGCCGACGAGGTGGCGGCCGTCGCGAACCGGACACCGCGGGGGAAGGAGATCCAGCGCGCGATGGCGCCGCCGGTACGCGTGAGCGCGGTCGTCTCGTCGGCCGCCGCCAGATCGGCCGACCGGCGCGAGAACCCCTCGACGAAGCGGGCCACCGCGGCCGTCAGGCGCGTTTCGACCCAGCCGGCCAGGCCGGCCCGCGCCGGCTCGCCCGTCCGTTCCGCGCGCCCCACGCTGGCGCGGTCCCATTCGGCGATGCGGTCGCGTTCGATAGCGGTTAGGTCGCGCTCCGACATCTCGGACCCTCTCTAAAGATTACGTAAGGTCAATTTTCACACGGACCAACCCCGAATGCACTGACGACCACCCGATACGGATCTCCCCGAGACGTCGCCCCGGCGAATGTGGGGTGCCGGTCGCGGGCGGGGCGTACGTTTGACCCCACCCTGGGGTACAATCCCACCGTTCGATGCCAGACTCCGATGGCCCGCGCGGGCCGCTGGAGGCGCTTCGCAACGCCGCACGCGGCGGACAGGAGCGCTTCCTCGTCGCGCTCTCCGACCGTCTCGAACGCAGCCGCATCGCCGGCGCGCTTCAGAGCGAGGGCTTCGTGCTGGAGGCGGAGTCACTGACCGAGGCGCTGGCCCGCCTGGCGGACGAGTCGTTCGACCTGGCGATCCTCGATCTTCCCGCCGAGCGGCTGGAGGCGGCGGCCCAGGGACGCGATCAAGCCCGCGACCCCCTGGCGGCCTCGCGCGAGCTGCGCCCGTTCAGCGACCTGGTCCTCATCAGCGATGGCGATCCGATCCGCTGCGGACAGGCGT
>Ga0070734_10005618_pt1 | contig 10956 bp, 19 predicted proteins | sample Coa_R1_8_FD_66444 | JGI IMG/M metagenome (GOLD analysis project Ga0070734, IMG submission 66444) | Surface soil microbial communities from Centralia Pennsylvania, which are recovering from an underground coalmine fire - Coalmine... | ecosystem: Environmental > Terrestrial > Soil > Unclassified ... | reverse complement strand
GATGAAGTTGCAGATGAAGCGGGAGGCTCTGCAGAAGTTGAACCGGCAGGCGAATGAGAGCAGCCGGAGTTTTGACACGGAGAAGCCCAACTGATGGGGTTTTGGCACGGTTTTGACACGGTCGGGCCTCTTTTGGGTGGCTTTTGTCCTCGTCGCGGTGTGCGGCGAGTCAGGAAGTGTTTTAGAATGAAGAAGTCCGTTAATGTCGGGGCGTAGCGCAGCCTGGTAGCGCACCTGCCTTGGGCGCAGGGGGTCGGGCGTTCAAATCGCCCCGCCCCGACCAATAGAATCAGTAGTTTAGCAGGTTTTTGAAGGGTTTGTCCAGTGCATTTAAGTGCAGATTGGCAAGCGTCGGCGGGATGCTTACTCCCGCACGGAGCCGAGACATCGGGTCCCATACGCTCTGATTGCACCTTCGCTCATCCCGTTCTGCGACCTTGAAAATGGCGAGTAGACCGGGAGCGATCCATCTGCGAATCATCGAAGTCTTAAAACAATTTCCCGAAGGCCGTACCTGTGGTCAGGTGCGACACGAGCTTGAGAAGGAAGGGTTGCGTGCCGATGAGCAAACATACCTCGACAAGCGCATGAGGGAGTTGCCGAGATGGTTCAAAATCGAGAAGACGAGAACCATTGCCCCGGTTGGAGGTAAACGTCAGTCCGTTGTCGTCTACGCCTACGGCGGCGACAGGCCAGCCATCACCGATGAGGGACAAGTCAGCCAGAAACTCCGGGCAGAAGTGATCCACGCTGCACATGGCCGCTGCCAGATGTGTGGGAAGACCGTCGAGCAACATGGTGCAGTCCTGGTGGTCGATCACAGGAAGCCGAGAGATTGGGGCGGCACTAACGACCGAGAGAATCTGTGGGCCATCTGCGAAGAATGCAATGGCGGCAAGAAAGCGTACTTCTCATCGTTGCATGTGAACCCGGAAATGATGAAGAAGGTGACTGCCTACGATAGCGTCCATATTCGTATTGGCGAGACATTGAAGGCTGTTGGGGTCGGGAAGCGCACGCCGCCAGAAATTCTGGAAGTTGTTGCCGACCAGGAAGACTGGCACAAGCGATTGCGAGAACTGCGCTACGACGTGATTGGTTGGGATATCGTCCCATTTCCGTACACAACCGAGTCTGGTCGTAAGAAATGCGACTACATCCTCCGCAGCTACAAGCCTTGGCCGGAAGATCCCACCGGGCTTATTCGGCAATTCGAGCGTGATCGGAAGCGCCGGAACAAAGGCGAGGACGATTAGGAGCACCTTTCAGCGGCATGGCTGAATACCCCAACATGAACTGCCGGAAGCATGGCGACGGCGTTGAATGCTACGTTGTGTGCAGCCACGTCATATCCGGCGATGCCGCCGTTTTTCAGGTCGAACGTCCTGACGAGCAGCCAGGACTGATTGTCTGCGAGGTCTGTGACCAGATTGCTCGACCGTTGAAAAACATCGCTGATTTCGCACCTGTTTGCGTTTTTTGCGCTGCGGAGAATGGCTGGACTACTGCGGCCCGTCACTAGCGAGGAACTGCTGCAATCGGGTGTTCAGATTCGGATTGCCGACTTCGCACTCCCAAATCACCAGGATTGTCCAGCCCATTTGCCGCAGCGTTTTCTGGTTCACTCGATCACGCTGAACGTTGCGTTTCAGTTTCGGACCCCAATAGTCCAAGCGGGATTTCGGAACATGCGAGTCGATGCACTTTCCATGCTGATGCCAGAAGCAGCCACGGACCTCGATGATCTTGTTCAGCCGGGGAAAAACCAGATCGGGTTTGCCTGGAAGGTTGCCCACATGGAGTCGATATCGGAACCCCATGCGATGTACCAGACGGCGCACCAGCATTTCCGGCGAAGTGTCGGTTGACCGGATCTTCGCCATGTTGTCAGAACGGCGCTCTGGAGTAAGTTTGTCGGTCACACCACTTGCACGAGCCGCTTCACGGACAAGCACTGACGCAAGCTCTCGGCAACTGCTTTTGCAAATGGCGGCGGGAACGCATTGCCGACTTGCCTGTACGCCGCCGTCTTGCCACCGCTGAACTGCCAATCGTCCGGGAACCCTTGCAGCCGTGCGACCATTCTCACTGTCAACCGAGGCATTCCGTCAATGGGAAAATCCGCTGCGGGGGCTTCGTTGGCGATTCCGAGGCCATCCACACCCAAGGTCGCCCAAGCTCGACGTGCTCTGGTTGGCCCGAGATCAGGACCGCCATGCTTATGGGAACCACCCACCACTGTCGGTGCGATCTCGTCTGCTTTCTTCTTCCAGGCTTTTGCGCCCTTCCAGCCATTCGCCGCCATCAGATCGTACACCCGTTCACCCACTGTCATCGGCTTTGCTTTAGACTCTTCCGGCCATGCGAAGTGGTCCCTGTATTCTTCTTTGACAGCGACGAACACGACTCGTGGGCGTAATTGCGGAACACCGAAATCGGAAGCGTTCATCAGCCGCCATCCGGTTTCGTATCCTAACGACCGTAGCTGACCGGAGATGTACAAACGGTAGTCGTGGAAAACGGCATCGTAAATTCCACGCACGTTTTCGATCATGACAGCCTTTGGCCGAATCTGGTCTACCAGCCGTATCATTGCGGGGAACAGGTTCCGCTCGTCCTTCTTCCCAAGCTGCTTTCCGGCGATTGAGAAGGGAGGACATGGCAAGCCGCCTGAAATGATGTCCACGCCCTCGAAACCCTCGCCGGAAAACGTGTTCAGGTCGTGCGGAATGACGTTCCAATCCGGGCGGTTCAGACGGAGCGTGGCGCAAGCATGATGGTCGAGTTCGATCAGGCCAGCGTGGTCGATTCCGGCCTGTTCGTAGCCGAGGGCCTGACCGCCAGCACCAGCGCACAGTTCAAGCGTTGTCAGACCGCTCATCTTCGGTCGATACTCTTCGGCCAGCTTGCGGGGTCCAGGGAGCCACGGATTGTCGTTCATCTCCGGGAACAATGCTGGAGGGCGCTCAACCAGACGTAGCCGTTTCTTCACGTCTTTGCTTATCGGCTTTTCGCCGTTGTTCCTTGAGCCTTCTCGCAAAGCTGACCGCTCCTGTGGTTTCGCTGAACTGCGTCTCGGGGGATTTCTCATTATCTCCCTCTTCTCTGCCTTCTGCATCATCAGCAACCAGACTCGGCAATGGTGTCGCCGTAAGCCGTCACAATGCCCACGAGACCCGTTTCTTGGAATTCCCGGTCGTGTCGCTCACACAATACAACGTCGATGTGGTGCCGCTCATTCTTGAGAGATGGATCGCCGGGAACCACCATAATGTGTTCCGTGTGGCTGGCCTTCCATGTACACGTCCCGACTTCGCAGACGACGTGCTGGAGTCGGTTGAAAACGCCGATCACTCGCCACCGCCTTTCCTGATTTTCGATTGCTTCGTGCGTTTGAGAATTTTGCTGATAGTCGGCTGCAACCACTCGCCGCCGCTCCTTGTCTTCCTACCTTCGGTTCGGAGGCGATTTGCGATGGCCGTCGTCGTCTCACCGGAAGCGTCCAGTTCGATGATGCGGTTGAGGGTATCAGCTTCGCCGGGATAGGCCCCGTAAGGCTTCCGTCCTTCGCAACTGCCACGCTTTAGTCTGGTGCGCTGCCGTGCTCCACGCAGCTTAATGACGATCATTGACTTTTCGTATTCGTGGAAACTGCCCATCACCTGCCGCATGAGCTTTCGAGACGGATCGTCGCTGCACAGATCCGGCTCCGTGACCGAAATAAGCTCGAACCCATGACGTTTCAGGTCATGCAAAATGCTCTCTTGAATCATCAGGTCTCTTGCAAGCCGCCCGAGCGATTCTACGAGCACCAGCTTCACGCCGTTGCCGTGCAGGGCTTCCATCATGGAAACGAACGACGGACGGTCTGAGATGTCTTTACCGCCGCTCACGCCCTTTTCCTGGAAGAGCCGAACAAGTTTGATGTCGTGAGTTTTTGCGTAACCTCGGATGGCTGCTTCCTGTCGTGGGAAACCATCACCTTCGACCTGACCACGACCGCTGACTCGAAGGTAGCCAAACGCCTTTCGCACCCCTAAATTCTCGCATTTGGCGACGTAAAAGTAAAGCCTTATCTACAGATTGAGCTTAGTAGGTTTGTTTTGAGTGAACGCTTTCGAGGAATTGGCGATTTCGCCAATCGTGATCGCCGCCAGCGACGATGCGAAAACCGCTGGAACCGTATAAATACCCTGTGATACGACGATGAACTACTCCTACGAGCGCAAGTACAAAGATGAGCTTCGTGCCGAACTCGCCCGGTTGCGGCCAAATTTCATGCTGACGATGAACTACCGCAAACCGCTGTCAGGTGGTGCTGCTGCGAGGCGGCAAACAGTGACGAAGCATTTCCGGCAATGGAACCGGGAACTCTTGAAGGCGCTCTACGGTCGGAAGTTCGCCCGTCGCAACCAGGACGACGCCGTGCTGAGTGTTGCTTTCATCGAGGTCGGGCCTTTGCTCGGGAAAGAACACCTGCATATGCTCGTCAAAGTGCCAACGGAACTCCGGGAGCGGTTCCGAGCGAAAGCTGCGGCAGCGTGGCAACCGATGGAGACGGCCCCGGCAACTGGCAATCCGAAGCGGCCAATCGAGTCGGACGTTGTAGTCCGAGAAATCAGCGACCTCGAAGGAGCCATTCGGTATTGCAGCAAGGATGTTCGAGCCGACAGCGACAGCATCGTTTTCTCAAGCGAGTTCCGAAGCGCCGTCGCCTGACAACGACATCATGAAGCGGGTCCACCGTGCGACAAATCGCTGGATCGGACCAAGTGAAAGAAGCATGAGCCTGGACAGGGTTCCGATCAGGAGCCTTGTCTTGAAGTGTATTCAATGGAGACCAATATCAGGACCAGTATGAAACCAAATCAGATACAAAGATCAGAATCCAAATCACGACGAATGAAAGAATCCACGTTGCAGGACTACATCGCTGAACTACTCTGGATGCACGAATCCATCATGGCAGCAAAGAGATCCGTGGATTCGATGGGAATGGACCGGGAAACGTTGATTCAGACGGTTAAGAGGGGCATGTCCGAGTTCGATGGCCTTCTCTCTGCGATCACGGAGAACAGGAAGCGGGACGCCCTCGCTGCCGCCGCCCATTTGAACAGCCTTTTCCATCTCGTCGTCTATGGAACCATCTGCCGAATGGAGGAGCCAAATGAAACCGATGATAACGAAGCCTGAACGCAGCATCTTAACCGTCGAGGACACCCGATGCCGACTCGACAAGGTGCTCATCACAAGGATTGATCCGGCGTTGTGGGAGCGTGTTGAGACGACTATTCGGCAAACCCCGGCGCTTTCCGGCGTATCCCGATCCGAATTCGTTCGGCGGTCTCTGATCCTGGCCGTCGATTCCCTCAGTATTTGATGATGAACGGCGGTAGGGCTGAGTTGAAACTGAAGGTCGCAGTATCGGCGCTCTCGTCTTCGGGGAGCAAGCATCGGTGCTCCCGGCCTTGTCGTCTTCACGCCTAAAATTAGATGTGGGCGACCTCTTCCACGAAACCCTGAAGATTTGGGGCGAAACCGAGCAAGCACGCCTCAATTTCATCAGGACAGATTTGGAGGTATGCCTTGCGCTGGCTGATGTTGCCGAGACGAAGTACAACATGGGGCACCGGGAACAGGCTGCACGAACGATTGCGAGTGCGGAGAAGGGCTATTCCGATATCCTCCGCTTCTTCTATCAGGCTCGGGGGATGACGCCGGAAATCGAAAAGGAACTGCAATCGAAGTTCAGACAGGTCCGTGAACGGCTCGATGAATTATTGCAGCGCCTCGGGTGAAGGACAGCGGGGCCTAATCATGCAGAACAACATTCAGCAACGAACTGTGGATTGTCAGGCCACCGTTGTACTCGATGAATCCGAGTTTGCGAAAACGGTTCATAAAAAAGCTGACCCTTGAACGTGTGGTGCCGATTATCCCTGCCAATGTTTCCTGGCTCATCTTCGGAATGACCGTCTGTGGCGTGCCTTCCTTCCCAAAGTTCGCCAGCAACAGAAGAACTCGTGCCAGCCGCTTCTCGCTGGAATTGAAGAGTTGGTCCACAAGATCCTCTTCAATCCTAATGTTGCGAGAGAGCAAATGGGCGACAAAAAGCTCAGAAAAGCTCGGTTCATCGTGGAGCGCACGGATCACAGCCGCCTTTTGTATCCGCATGATTGAGCACCCGGACAGTGCGACAGCGGTTGCCATGCGGAGCGGCTGTCCCGCCAAGCACCCTTCTCCAAAGAAATCGCCAACGCCCAAAATTGCGACAACGGCTTCCTTCCCTTGCCTCGAAAGGACGCTCAGTTTAACCTTGCCTTTGTGGATATAGAAAACCGCATCTGCCGGATCACCCTGCGAGAAAACCACGCCGTTCTCGTCATGATCCTCTCTAGTCTTTCCGCCGTTGGTCTTGCTTAGAAACATCTTCAGGTCGAACGCTGGCTTTGGTCTTCCCGTCGCCTTCATGTGCTACCTTTCCGGGTTGGTTCGTGCCCCCGAACTCTGCCGATCCGGGCGACGTCATAATCCTTCAGTGGCACCCTATTTCGGTTTCACGAGCGGTTCCCAAAAATAGTTTAGCTCCGTTCCCCTTGAGGTTGCCTCACACCGCATTGAAATCCTGCAATGCCCTTATGGGGGCTTTCTGTGCGGCTGCGTGAGCGGTTTTGACCATACAAACGAGGTTTTATCCGTTACCCTCAATATGGCACCAATCCGCCAGATCCGGCATGGGCGTGTAGTCTCCGCATTTGGCGGCGGGGACCGGAGGCACGCCCATGATTCGGGTGACATGCAAACGTGGACATCATCGTCCAGGAATCCCGACAGTCCAGAAGGAATTGAGAAAGGTGAGCCGATGCTCCGATACAGGTTACGAACGACCACGCTGGCGGTACATGAAGAGGCCACCCGGCCCGTTGCGATTTCTATACCTGCTGGCACGGTCGTAAGAGTTTCCGACAATTCTGCAAACTCCGGTGGCTTCGTAGAGGTCGAATGGGATGGCAACAATGTTAAGGTGTTCGCCGTTGATCTCCGTGACCGTGGAGAATTGATTAAGGCAAGGAACGCATGACTCCAGAACGGCCTCGAAAGTCCGAGGACGACCGAACTACACTTCCGGGCGATTCCGAGAAGGTGCCAGCGTCGAACTCGGAAAAGACGATTCTGTTTGCCGACGACGATGGGCAACTCCAGAAATTTGTTGCGGCCCTTCTTCACAGGTTGGGCTACAAAGTCATTGTTGCAAGTGATGGAAAAGATGCGCTCCAAAAGGCTCGTGGGTTTGACGGGATCATTCATTTGCTCCTATCAGATATCGAGATGCCAGGAATGACCGGGATAGAATTGGCGATTCAGCTAAATCAGGAACGACCCGACACAAAGATTCTGCTGATCTCCGGTTTGGACACAGGAATGTTGGTCCTGAACAACGGCTGGCAGTTCCTTCCAAAGCCCTTTGTGTCCGACATGCTCAGAGACCGGATTCGTGATTTTCTCAGCGAACAACCGCCGATCAAGGAACATTTGCCGGGTCCTGATCGGAAAGCCGTCGCCACGAACGATTCACGCAGCAACATTCCTGAGTAGTCCAAGGTAGCACGTTGTTCAACCACGCCTTGGCCGCTGTAAGCAATGTTCTCCTCATCGGGTTTAGCAGCCGTGTTCGGCCTGATGGTGCTGGAGTGCAAGACGAAACTTTTCGGAGTTCGCCGCTTCTTCATTAACAGCCTTCCGCAGCCGTTGGTATTCTGACGCCGATGTTGCCTTCCGCTGTTGGTTTAACGCACGCAACGCCTTTGAGTATGCGAGTGCCGCCCGATGGTGTTCTTGCACGAGCCTAATTCTCTCTTCGCAAGGCTGGACCAGATGGCGGCTGTCGGCTTCCATGTGCTTCAAGTGAACATGTTAGCAGGAGGCCATCAGATTGAGACTGCACACGGCCATCTTCGGCGTCGATTCGCTGACCGCCGCCGACTGACGACGGGGCGGTCTTGTTTCGCCGGGATGCCAGAGGTCACCCCGGCGTTCTCGATGCGTCCTTCGGCCTCTAATACGTTCCTAAAGGTATCTGAGAGGACTGAAACCACTTCAACAGCGGTGCTCTCCTACGTGGCGCTCCAAGTCGAGTCTGGCCTGTTCAGATTTGACACGATTCGCTTCGGACAATCGGAGAAGTCGGTCGTACTCGCTCTTCGGGACCGTTCCCATCCGGCCATGAAGCAGGGCGACTGACTCGGAGAACTGCTGTGCGGCCTCGCTGTATTCGGTCAGCAATCGTCTCTTCTCCGGGCAGTCCTTCACCGCAACGATTATAGCGGCTCCCTGAATCAGTTGACCATCGTGGATGTCGGGGCGGCTTTCTCGATCCCTGTGGTTGTCGTCTCTTCGATTTCATCACGCAAGCGTTCTCGAAGAAGCGTGTCTTCCGGCTCTTGGGAGCACAATTCGGCTACGGTCATGAGGCACAACAAGCCTTCGGCATACCGTAGCACCCCGGCCCGGATCGCCGCCGCCGTCACCGCTGGCAGGTGCGCTCCGTGAATAGCAATGCACGACTCGACCACATCAGCGAGTTCGGCGAGGCGGCTTTCGACCGCCTCGTACTTGTTACTCACGGCTTCTTCCCTCCAGGCACGCACCGATCAACTCTCGTGTCTGTTCGGCGACTTGCTCTCGAAGCCGATCCTGGAAAGAGTCCGATTCAAGCTCAGACTGGTTGGCGTTCCGAAGTTTCCGCTCGATGAACGGCTTCATGTCGTCGCCGATGCCGTCGTATTCATCCTGCGACAACTCGAATACCGCATCGTCGCATGAAGCGTTGTGGTATTCCAGCCAATCGAGGACGACTTCATCCATCTCTTTCGAGAGGCGTTCAACAACCTCGTCCAGTTCCGGCTTCAGGTCTGGCATTTGCGAGATCGCACCCTCTTTCATCTGCATCGCAAAAAACTCCGACTGCGAAAGGATGCGCTCCTTGGTTTCGCCCTCCTCTCGTTCCGATGCTCCGTCGCCATTGGAATTTGGTTTCTCCTTTTGCTGGCTCCACTCCAAATCCCGGATCTGTGCCAGGACCCGAAGCAATTCAAGTGCGACTCTGTAAGCCGCCGAGGTCTGGAACACAGGAGCGTCGGCAGGTAGCTTCCCTGCGACCCGCATCACCTGTGCGAAGCTGCGGCCCTCTTGTCGGCATAGAGCCTTGAGCTTTTCTTCGAGATACATGCGTCTGACTTCGAGTGCTGTTCTTTCCGATGTACGATTCATGGCCGTTTTCCTTTCGAGCGGAGACTACGCCGCTACCTCCAACTCGACACCACCGATGAAGGCGTACTTGCTCATCAACGCCTCGATGTCGCTCTTCAACTGCTTCACTGCGCTCTCGTCACGGTCAACGAGCGCCTTCGTCAACACGATCAGGATGCGACCGCTGGCTGTGCTTGGAGCCGTCTCGATTTCCGGCGCAGTTGCATTCGGCGTAGCGGAGTCGGTTTTCGGCGTGCTCTCTACGACGTGAAGTCCAAGCGTATTTACGGGAGCCTTTACAACGGCGGTTGCGGACTCCGACTTGCTGCTTGCGGCCTTCGCTGGACTGGAACTCGGCTTCGGCTCCGACTTGCGATTTGCATCCGACGAGCCTGTTTGCGCTGCTTTCTTGGCTGGCTTGCGCTTCGGCGGATCGAGCTTCCGCAACTTCTTCAGGTCGGCCAGCGTGCAGTTCGGATGGATGATGCCCTGTTGAATGCCGTGGCGAAACGTTTGCTCCTTCATCTGGCAAATTTCGTACAGGGCCGTCCAGGAGTGCGGAAGGTACTGCTCGTTATCCGGGTTGTTCAACGCCGGATGCGATGCCATGTTCATGAATTTCTGAAGCACCGAGTAGTCAAAGGGGCAGTCATCCTTTACGAACGCTACCCAATCCTCGGGCGACAGGTTGATACGGGCGTCAACGATCAAGTGGCAGACTGACAGGATCGCCTTGTACGCCCCGTTCCACCGCAGCTTGATCTGTGCTTGGTAATAGCTGCGGTCCTTCTTCGGCTCGGTCGGACAGGCCGTCTCGCCGTCCAGTGCCATGTCGAACGAGACCGCAGGATTGCTTCCGGTTGACAGTTGTGGAACCACGGCCATCGACATGGGCATGGTCCCGTTTCGTTGATCGGCTGTTGCTTGGTTCAAGTTCTTCATGCCCTCAGTTTCAGCGCCGAACTGAAGATGTGTCATCGAGACGGATCAGGACTTGCAGTGAGGACATTTTTTGGCGCTTCGGCTGGCTATACGTGTTCGTTCATCTGCTCACTTACGGATATAACCGAATCCCGGTTGCAGATTCGCAAGCCCCGGCTGTTCCGCAGCGCATATCGGCGGGATGGACGTATGGAGAGGCGAATCCCGCATATCTCGCCACTGTCGCCGAGAGCCGAGAAAACCGCCTCGGGCGTGTGCTCTCTCGGGGATGCGACATAAGAGTTCCGAGCGGAGCCGCCCCCGGTACGCTCACGCCGACCAGTGATTTCGGAAATGGAGTCCTCTCCCGTCACTGTCTATAGATCCGCCCCCTTGGTTATTCGGGCGGGAATAGCCGCCAGATACGGGACTCCTGCACGATTCCATGCAAAAAAGCGGCCTTGGGACTCCGGGTATAGCGAAGAAAGGGGATATTCAGGCAAAATGGTTGTTTTATGAGCTTGACCACGGCACTCGACGCCACGACTCTTTCGAGATATCTGAACACGGTTCTCCTTGCCCTTGGAGAAGCGCATACCCGAACTGGTGACCTCACGGCAAGGACGGTCGATAAAGAACTGCCGAGCGACCTGTTTATGGTTGCGGTGATAGCTGGCTGGATATCGGAGCCGACAGCGCCGATGACATCCGATACCGTCAAGTTCGGGTACTACACTGTGGACCGCCGTTATCGAGAAGAGTTTCTGGAATTGATCCAGGACGAAC
>Ga0070734_10005617_pt1 | contig 10956 bp, 7 predicted proteins | sample Coa_R1_8_FD_66444 | JGI IMG/M metagenome (GOLD analysis project Ga0070734, IMG submission 66444) | Surface soil microbial communities from Centralia Pennsylvania, which are recovering from an underground coalmine fire - Coalmine... | ecosystem: Environmental > Terrestrial > Soil > Unclassified ... | reverse complement strand
TGGCGAAACTCGGCCGGATAGGCAAACAACAGGGCGCGATAGAATCTAGCTGCGTTTCGGCGCCAGGCCATAGATCCTCGCTTGCTCTACCATTTCCGACAAGCGCGCGGCTTCGGCTTTTGCGACTTTGCGGCCGAACGGGGTGAGCCGGTAGTAGCGGCGGCGCTCGTCGTCGTCCGCGGCATCCGGCCGATCCTTGGCGCGCAGTTCGAGGATCAGACCGTCTTCGAGCATTCGCTTGATGGACCCGTAAAGCGTACCCGGGCTGAGCCGCATGCTGCCGCCGGTTCTTTCGGCGACGTCCTGCATGATGCTGTAACCGTGCTGGTCGCGATCCGCCAGAGCGACCAGGATGTGGAAGACCTGCGGGGTGAGAGGAAGAAGCTTCACGATGGCCATTATAACGCGAGGCGATATAGTGTCAAGCGATATAGATGACGCACGCCGGACGCGTTATGCTGGATGCTTGGAAAATCTAAACGAATCCGGCGAGCGCTGCTACAGCGAGGACGGCGTGGATCTCACGATGATCCGATGGATGCTCTCGCTCACTCCAGCTGAGCGGTTGGAAGTGCTCGAATCGGCTGTGAGCAGTATCCTCTAAATTCGGGAACTGAATGGCTTTCCAGAACTCTTGGGTCCCCTGTTCGCTCCGTCGAAATCGCTTGGTAGGGCGGACCCCCTGGTCCGCGCGGGTCCCCCAGGACCCGCAGTTCGAAAGGCCGACGTGGGCGTCGGCTGCGTACCTGGGGGTCCGCCCTACAAAACGCCAGAATGAGGAAGAATAACTTTCATGGCTTTCACACGAGTGTGAACGCGTGTCGGGCTACTGGCTTTCTTCTTTCCCCATGTACAGCTCGCTCACCAGCTCGCGGTGATTCTCGAGCACGCGATTGCGGCGCACTTTCATCGTGGGAGTCAGTTCGCCGGTTTCGATGGAGAATTCGCGCTCCAGAATCCGGAATTTGCGGATCTGCTCGAAGGGCGCGAGCTGTTTGTTGATCCGGGAGACGGCCTTTTTCACTTCCGTTTCCACCGGACCTTTTGCGTTTGACGCATTGACGGTGACAAGCGCCGTGATGAACGGCAACCGATCGCCGATCAGTACCACTTGATTCACGATCGGCTCGGATTTGAAAAGTCCCTCGATGCGCGCGGGGTAAATCTTCTTGCCGTTCGAAGACACGATCAGTTCTTTCTTTCGGCCCGTGATGTACACGTAGCCATCGGAATCAATTTCGGCGATGTCGCCGGTGTAGAGCCAGCCGTCGCGCAGCACGGCCGCCGAGGCTGCCGGGTCTCTGTAATATCCCGCGAAAAGTGTGGCGCTTTTGATGAGCAGCTCGCCATCTTCGGCCAGACGCAACTCGACGCCAGGCAGCGCGACGCCGATGCTTCCGGATTTCGGACGATCCAGTGGATTGAGCGTGAGCACTCCGCCTTCAGTCAGCCCGTAGCCTTCGATGAGAGGCATTCCGATGGCCGCGTAAAATCGGCCGAGCTCTTTGCCGAGCGGGGCGGCGCCCGAAGCAGCGATGCGCAGCCGTCCCCCCAGCCGCGCGCGGATTTTTGAGAACACCAGACGCTCTGCCAGCTTGAGCGTGTTCTGCATCCACCCCGGAACCGGTTTGCCTTCTTCCTTGAGCCGCGCAACTTCGGAACCCAAGCCGACCGCGCCGTGGAACAGCCGCCGCGCGATCGCGCTTTTTTTCTTCACCTCGGTATTGACGCTCGCGAAAATTCTTTCCCAGACGCGCGGCGGCGCGAGCAAAAACGTCGGGCGAATGGTTTTCATTTCAGCCGGCAGCTTGGCCAGGCTTTCTGAGAACCAAACCGGAACACCCATGCCGATGGGCAGCAGCTCGATCACCACGCGCTGCGCAATGTGCGCGGAAGGCAGGAAGCTGATGGTGCAATCCTGCGGCGTTAGTCCGAGCGCGCCGGGGCCCATGTCTACATTCGCGACCAGGGCGCCGTGAGTGGTGAGTCCCATTTTCGGCTCGCCTGTCGCACCGGATGTGAGGTAGAGAATCGCCGGATCTTCGGGGCGAACCTCCGCGTGAATCTTGTCGAAAAATCGCGCGTCCGCGTCTAGCAGTTGACGGCCCTGCGCTCGAAGCTGATCGAGCGTCAACGCTCCTTGCGCCTGGCCCGTGAGCAAAATCCAGTGCACGTCGAGTGTGGGCTGGCCTGCCGCGGCGATGAGCGCTTCCCTGGTTTTCGCATCTTCCACGAAGACAGCTTTGGCGCCGCTTGCGCGCAGGTTGCCCACCTGATCGGGCATGGGATACGTGGTGTAGAGCGCCGCCGCGATGGATCCGTTCGCTAGAATCCCGAGATCCGCCAGGTAGAATTCGGCGCGTGTCTCGGCGTGGATTGCGACCACATCGCCCTTGCCCATTCCGAGCGCACGGAGTCCGCAGGCGATTTCCATCACCGCCCTTTTGTACTCGTTCCAGGAATAAGTCTGATACTTGCCGTTGCCAATCGGCTGATAAAGCGCGGGGGCGTTCCCGTGGCGTTGGGCGGCCTCTTCGAGGACCGCGAACATGGCGCGAGGACCCATGGGACTATCTTAAGTGATGGCATGGTTACGCGAGTTGGAAGTAGCAACAAAGGCCGCCAGGAAGGCCGCTGAAGTCGCCCAGAAAATGCAATCGGGGATTACGGCGGAGTGGAAACCAGACCACTCGCCCGTGACGGCGGCCGATCGCGAATGCGAGCGCCTGATTGCCGGAATCTTAAGCGACGCATTTCCGGAGGACGGAATCTTGGGCGAAGAAGGCGCGCGTTCGGAACCGCGCAGCGGCCGGACGTGGATCATCGATCCCATCGACGGCACGCGAGACTATCTGCGCGGCAATGCGCTGTGGGCGAATTTAATCGCGCTTGAAGCGGATGGTGAAGTGGCGGTGGGCGTTGTGAATCTGCCCGTGCTGGGCAATCTGTACATGGGCGGCCGCGGAAGCGGGGCGTTTCGCGACAACTCGCCGATTCACGTGTCTTCGAAGAACTCGGTGGAAGAATCTGTAATTTGCTTCAACCAGTTCAGCCGGATGAATCGCATTCCGTTCCAAGCGCGGCTAGAAGATTGGATGAACCGTTGCTGGGCGGTGCGCGGATTAGGCGGCGCTGCGGATGCAATGATGGTGGCGTCCGGTCAAGCGGAACTTTGGCTCGAGCCGCGCGCGGCCGCTTGGGATTTCGCGCCGCTCAAAATCATCGCGGAAGAAGCCGGCGGCAGATTCTTGAACTTCGACGGCGCAGCCAGCATCCGCGCCGGAAACGCGCTCGTCTTCACCCCGGGAATCGAAACTGAAGTGCGGCGGATGCTTGAACTGCCGGGCTGAAGGGGAGCTTTCCCTAAACGTTATATACTCGGGGGAAAGGGAGATCCTGCATGTTTTTCCGCGGTAGTTTGCTTGTATTCGTGTCCGCGCTGGCATCATTCGCTCAGACTAAAGTCACATCCGTCGAAGGCATCACGGAATATCATTTCGACAACGGACTGCGCCTCTTGGTGTTTCCCGATTCCTCAAAACCGAACATTACGGTGAACATTACTTATCTCGTCGGTTCGCGGCATGAGGGTACCGGCGAAGGCGGAATGGCGCACTTGCTGGAGCATATGGTGTTCAAAGGCAGCACCAAGCACACGAATATCCCGCAGGAATTGACCGAGCATGGATCGCGGCCGAACGGCACTACTTCGTGGGATCGCACGAACTATTTCGAGACCTTTGCCGCGACGGACGAAAATCTGAAGTGGGCGCTGGATTTGGAATCGGACCGGATGGTCAACTCCTTCATCAAGAAAGAGGACTTCGACAAGGAGTTTTCGGTGGTGCGCAACGAGTTTGAAATGGGCGAGAACAATCCATTCAACGTGACTTTCCAGCACACCATGGCGGCGGCGTTTCTGGCGCACAGTTACGGACGGCCGGTGATCGGCAACAAATCCGACGTGGAACGCGTACCCATCGATAAGCTGCAGGCTTTCTATCACAAGTATTACCAGCCCGATAATGCGGTCCTGATGGTGGCGGGCAAGGTGGATGAGGCGAAAGTAGTGGCGCTGGTGACGGAATATTTCGGCAAAATCCCCCGGCCTTCGCGCACGCTAAGTCCCACTTATACGGTGGAACCCGTACAAGATGGCGAGCGCTTGACCACGGTGCGGCGTGTGGGTGACGTGCAAGCGATCCTGGCTGCTTATCACGTCCCCGATGGCGCGAATCCGGATATGCCGGCCATTGAAGTTCTGGGAAGCATCCTCGGTGAAGCGTCGTCCGGGCGGCTCTACAAGGCGCTGGTGGACAACAAGAAGGCCGCGCAGGTTTTCGATTTTGAATTGCAGTTGGATGAACCGGGTCTATTGATGCTCGGAGCGTTGTTGAACAAAACGGATTCGCTGGAAGGGGCGCGCAGCGCCATGCTCGACACCATCGATGGCGTAGTGAAGGAGCCGCCCAGCAAGGAAGAAGTGGATCGCGCGCGCAACCGGCTGATGAAAGATATGGACATGAATCTGCGGGATTCCGAGCGCATTGGCCTGTTCATCAGCGAATGGAACGCGAAGGGCGATTGGCGGCTGCTGTTCCTAAATCGCGACCGGCTGGCGAAAGTGACGCCCGCGGATGTGCAGCGCGTCGCGGCGGCGTATTTGAAGAGCGCGAACCGGACCATCGGCGAGTTCATTCCCGATGCTAAGCCGGATCGCGCGGAAATTCCGGCCAAGACCGACGTCGCGGCGGCGGTCAAGGATTACAAAGGTTCGGCCACGGTGCAGGCGGGCGAGGCGTTCGATCCGTCGCCCAAGAATATCGATGCTCGCACGGAGCGCTACACGCTTCCCTCCGGCATGAAAGTGTCGCTGCTTTCGAAGAAAACGCGCGGCGCGAGCGTGCACGCGACCATTCGCCTGCGCTTCGGCGATGTGGACAGTCTGAAGGGCAAGGACACGATCGCATCGATGGCGGGCGAGATTCTGATCCGGGGGACGGAGCACAAGAACCGGCAGCAGATTCAGGATGAAATCGACAAGTTGAAAGCGAAGTTGAACGTGGGCGGAGATGCCCAGGGCGCGAACGTCACTATCGAAACCACGCGCGAGAATTTGCCCGCGGTGCTGCGTTTGGCGGGCGAGATTCTCAAGGAACCCGCGTTTCCGGAAACGGAATTCGAGCAGATCCGCAAGGAGCAGGTCACATCCGATGAGTTTGGCCGTATGGAACCGCAAGTGGTGGCGTTCAACAAACTCAATCGGACGCTTTATCCCTTCCCCAAGGGTGATGTGCGCGGCCAGCTTTCAATTGACGAAGAGATCGAGGAGCTGAAAGCGGCCAAGCTGGACGATGCGCGCGATTTCTATAAGAAGTTTTACGGGGCATCGAATGGAGCGCTGGCGGTGGTCGGCGAATTCGATGCGGCGGAAGTGAAGAAAGCGGTGAGCGATCTGTTCGGTACGTGGAAGAGTCCGGCGAAGTTTGAGAGAGTCAAGACGGGCTTCCAGAGCATTGCCGCGGTGAATGAATCGATCGAGACTCCGGACAAGGCGAACGCCGTTTTCGCGGCCGGCGAGCGCTTGAACATGAGCGATGACGACGCGGATTATCCGGCGATGCTGTTCGGCAATTACATGTTCGGCGGCGGATTTCTGAATTCGCGGCTGGCGTCGCGCATCCGCGTGAAGGATGGGCTGAGCTACGGAATCGGATCGCGCTTTTCAGCGAAGTCCGATGAGAAGGACGGGCAGCTTCAGATCTTCGCCATTGCGGCTCCGCAGAATGTCGCCAAGGTGGAAGCGGATTTCAAAGAAGAGCTGGACAAGGTGTTGAAGGACGGATTCACGCAGAAAGAGATGGATGCGGACCGCAGCGGATGGCTGCAATCCAGGCAAGTGAGCCGGGCCGAGGATGGGTCGCTGGCGGGCATGCTGATCGCGCACGATCTGGACGGACGCAAAATGGCGTGGGATGAAGAGCTGGAAAAGCATGTGACGGCGCTCACGCCCGAGCAAGTGGCGGCGGCGTTCCGGCGAAATGTGGATCCAGCGCGCGTCTCGATCATCAAGGCGGGCGATTTCAAAAAAGCGGCCGCGGCGACTAAGTAGCGCACGCACTTTGCGTGCCGTGTTCGCACTCTTGCGAACAAGAAATTAATCAGGAAGAACAACTTCTAGGGCGTTCCCACGAGTAGGAACGCGGCACGCAGGAGTGCGTGCGCTACATATATCGTGATACGATATTATTGTATGAAGGATCTTTCGCTCGCCGAATACCGGGCGCTGGCTGAATTCCGGCAGAGCATCCGCGGTTTTCTGCATTTCAGCGAAGAGCAGGTGCGGGCGCAGGGCCTGGAGCCGCGGCAGCATCAGCTTCTGCTCGCCATCAAAGGGCTGCCGGCAGGAACCGATTCGACGATCGGCGAACTGGCTGGCCGCATGTTCCTCAAGCATCACAGCACGGTGGAACTGGTGGATCGGCTGGAGCGGCAAGGCTATGTTCGCCGGGCTCATGCTGACCTCGATCACCGGCAGGTGCTGGTGCATCTCACGCCCGCCGGTGAAAGCGTTCTGCGAAAGTTGTCCTTGGCGCATCATCAGGAATTGGAAACAGCCGGTCCGGCGCTGGCGCGCGCGTTGCGCAGATTGATGAGGCCGGCGGCATGAAGCGCGCGAAACCGCACGGATTAGGGGATTTCACCGCGGATTGGCGCGTCATTCCGATTTCACTCCTCGCCATTCTCATTGGCGTAGTGAGTTCGTTTGTTGCTTGGCTGCTGCTGCGCCTGATCGGACTCTTCACGAATCTGTTTTATTTCCAGCGGTGGGGCACCACGCTGGTTTCGCCATCCGGCAATCATCTGGGCGCGTGGGCCATTTTGGTGCCGGTGGTGGGATCGCTGATCATCGGACTGATGGCGCGCTACGGGTCCGAGCGAATTCGCGGCCATGGGATTCCGGAAGCGATCGAATCTATCTTGATCAATGGGAGCCGAGTTCCCCCGCGTCTTGCGATTTTGAAACCGATCTCGTCGGCGATTTCCATTGGAAGCGGTGGACCGTTCGGCGCTGAAGGTCCCATCATCATGACGGGCGGCGCTTTTGGATCGATGATCGCGCAGTTCTTTCATCTCACGAGCGTGGAGCGCAAAACGCTTCTGGTCGCGGGCGCGGCTGCTGGAATGTCCGCGACATTCGCGACGCCCATCGCGGCTGTGTTGCTCGCCGTGGAATTGCTCCTCTTTGAGTGGAAGCCGCGCAGCTTGATACCAGTGGCGCTGGCCAGTGCGACAGCGGGCGCGGCGCGAAGATACATTCTCGGATTAGGGCCTCTGTTTCCGGTTCCGGCGCATCCTGTTTTCATCGGACCGGAGGGATTGTTGGGGTGTGTCGTTTGCGGCCTTTTGGCCGGGCTGCTCTCGGTATTGCTGACGGGCGCGGTTTATGCGGCGGAAGACGGATTTCAGAAGCTGCCAATTCATTGGATGTGGTGGCCGGCGATCGGCGGGCTGGTCGTCGGGGTCGGCGGACTGATTTTTCCACAAGCGCTGGGCGTCGGATACGACACGATTGGCGCTCTCCTGCAGGGCAACGTGGTCAAGTCGACCATCATCGGAATTCTGTTGGTGAAGTCAGTGATCTGGGCGGTTTCGCTCGGATCCGGAACGTCCGGCGGCGTATTGGCGCCGCTGCTGATGATGGGCGGGGCATTGGGCGGCGTGGAAGCGATATTTTTGCCTGCGGTTGGAGCGGGTTTTTGGCCGTTGGTCAGCATGGGAGCGATTCTCGGCGGCACCATGCGGTCGCCGCTCACCGGCATCGTATTCGCGCTGGAATTGACGCACGATATCAACGTACTGCTGCCGCTGCTGGTGGCGGCGATGATTGCGCACGGATTTACGGTACTGGTTCTGAAGCGATCGATCTTGACCGAAAAGGTTGCGCGCCGCGGCTACCATTTGAGCCGCGAGTATGCGGTGGATCCGCTCGAGATTCTTTTCGCGCGCGATGCGATGCGCACGAACCTGGTAGCGTTGCCCGCTGTGAGCACGCCGCAACAGGCGCGAGGAGTGGTCAACGCTCCGCAAGGCACTCGCGGCCAGCATCTTTATCCGGTCATCGACGAGTCGCAGCGGCTGTGCGGCGTGATTACGCGGAAGAAGCTTTTCGAATTGGCGCAGGCGCCGGAATCCGGGCGGCCCACTTTGCAGGAAGCCGCATCGGAGGCGACGGTCGCGCATCCGGATGAGCCGCTGCGCGTGATCGTGAATCGGATGGCGGAATCCGGACTTACTCGCTTCCCGGTAGTGGATCGCGGAGACGATCGCAAATTGCTGGGCATGATTTCGCTGCAGGATCTGCTCTCGGCCCGGAGTCGGAATCTGGAAGAAGAACGGACGCGCGAGCGGGTGTTGCGCATCCGTCCGCCTCTTCCGGCGGCTCAAACCCGCGCGTGACGCGGCGTCAAGTCAATTTCACATCGAAGGACAAGTCTTCGATCATTTTGTCCAACGCTGCCTGGGCGGCTTCCTTCTTTGCTTCTAATTGCGCGCTCTCCTTGCGCAGCGCTTCCAGCCGATTCTCCTGGTCGTTCAACTGCTGCGTGTAGCGCTGTAACAGCGCCTTTTCCTCGGCGCTGCCTTTGAGGGCTTTCATGTTTTCTCGCAGCCGCTGTTGATCGTCGAAGATTTTTTCCATTTGGCCATCGCGGTCTTCTTTTTGCGAATCCAGATCGGCGATTACGTCCCGCTGGGCGATGATGCGCCGCAGTGCGGCTTCGATGGCGCCGTTGATGGAGCGTTCGCGCAAAAAGAGCGCAACTTGCGCTTCGCCGACATTCTCGAGCTTGTAAGTATTCGAGATCGGACGGACTTCATCCACAACCAGCGATGCCGTCTGCTTGGCGGGCACCTGCACGCGGAAGCGCATCCAACCCGCGCTGGTTTCCGCTGGTTGAACTTCGCTGCGCAGCGTGTATCCGGCGCGCACTGGATGCTCCACGATCACAGTCCGCGGGGTGCTGTCCTCATTGCGAAACGTGTAGGTCTTGCTCTCGCGCATTTCGCTCTTCTGCGTCATGACGCCGTGGCTCACTAGCACTTGCGAGACGCGCTGCGCTTCGCTCGATTGCTTTGCTCTCACGTTGAGGGCGAGATCCGTGGCGTAGGAGATCAGGCGTTTCTCGCCGGGGCGAATCGGATCAAAGATGCCTTCGCCCGCGAACGTTTCGTCTTCCAAGACACTGAAGCTCCCTCCATCCAGAGTTAAGCCGCTCGAGTTGTTGAGCCAAAGCGCTCGTTGCGGGCGAGGCAATCCGGCGGATTCGTTCCACACGGAAACTTTTTCACCAGCGATTGGCGACTGGACGATTGGGACAAGCGCGGAGCGATTTTTCGGGATTGAGATGGAGTCTTTGAGTTTGTATTCAAACAAGTCGCCCAGTTCTTGTGCGCGTGTGGCGGATTCCATAGTGGCTCGCGCGGCGGCGATTTCTCCGGCGCCCCCTGGCCCGCCCCCGGGGATTGCCCCAGCCCGTTTATATTTGGCTGCGGCGCCGAGTCCCGCGCCCGATCCGAGCATTCTTCCGCCGCCAACGCCCGAGCGCAAGACGCTCGTGTCCGTGTTCATTGTCTGGAGCGGATAGCCGCTAGCCTGCACTGAAACCGTTTCAGTTGTCGATCCAACCTGCAGCGTCGCATCCTGCTGCGACGCTCTTCCCGCCGCGATCATCACGTTGTTGATCACCATGTGCTGAAAGCCCTGAGCCTCCACCTGCAACTGCATTGGACCATCCGGCAGGGACTGAAATTCGTAACGCCCACCCGCATCGGTCCTCACTTCGCCCACGCGTGATCCGTTGGCGATGGCGCGTACGGTCGCGTTAGCGATAACGCCGCCGCTCGGGTCGGTGATGATCCCGGTGAGTCGCGCAGCGCCAGGCACCAACGTGGCTTCGAAGGTCTGCGGCGAGTTCATCACGCTTTCCGGAAGCGGAACCACGGGCCGACGGGAATAGTAGGGTTGCGAGAGATTTTGGATAAAGCTTTGCGGCGCACCGGCCACCAGCGACAACTGAATGTTCTGCCAATCCTGGCCGGTGGTGTTGTCGACAATGGCCCAGCCTTGCAGTAGGTGGTCCGAGCCTTTGGCGTTGATGACGATGCGATACGTTGCCTTCCACACCGGAACTTCGCTGATGTAGCTGACGAAGAGCGAACGGTCGCCGGTGCCTTGGGTCGAGACCACCATGCGGCGGATGTCGGCTTCGCGCTCCGTCGAAACCAGATCCAGCAGGCGATCCACTTTACCGGTAAGGCCGTGCTCCAGCAATCGCACGGAAAACGCGGGCGATACTTCGGTGGTTTTGATTTCGCCCGTATCGGTGATCAGCGAAATATAATCCACTTCGAGCGTCGTGCCTCCGGCGACGCGCGTTTTGTGTTCCACGCTGAGCAGACGGCCCGTGATGACGCTGGTTCCGTTGCGGGCTTCCAATTTGGTTCCGCGCAGGGCGCCGAGGAATTCGGCGAGCGTGGTTTTATCGCTGGAGGGAAGCCGCAAATCTCCCAATTGGCGATCGAGCGGCGCCGAGCTTCCATAAGCGACACCGGCGATACGTCCGCCGTTGAGATCGAGCACGGTCAGCGTCTTCAGCACGTCGTTCAACTGGCCGGAGGTGAATGGAATGGCGACGTCCTGGTTGTCGTGAACCTGGCCGAGATGTTCGAAATAGCCGACGCCATTTTTGTAAAGAACGACGCGCTTCACGGGCAGCTTGCTGTTATCGTTGGTTTCTTGCGCACTCGCTGGAGCGAGTGCTAGAAAAAGACACACTACGGACAGAGCGTGAATTCGAGACACAAGTCCTCCTCGCTGACTGGATTCTTTCCCCAAACATGCGGCCATCCGCGTTGGATACCGCCGCACGAAGCAAATTTGTTGAGAACAGAATA
>Ga0070734_10005616_pt1 | contig 10957 bp, 3 predicted proteins | sample Coa_R1_8_FD_66444 | JGI IMG/M metagenome (GOLD analysis project Ga0070734, IMG submission 66444) | Surface soil microbial communities from Centralia Pennsylvania, which are recovering from an underground coalmine fire - Coalmine... | ecosystem: Environmental > Terrestrial > Soil > Unclassified ... | reverse complement strand
AGCGTGGACGACGGCAAATCCACCCTGATCGGCCGGCTTCTCTACGACTCCCGGGGGGTTTTTGAGGACCAGTTGGAAGCCATCCGCAAGACCACCCAGCGCAAGGGCGGGGAGGACATCGACTTCGCCCTCATCACCGACGGGCTTGCCGCCGAACGCGAACAAGGCATCACCATCGACGTGGCCTACCGGTATTTCGCCACGGCCCGGCGCAAGTTCATCATCGCCGACACTCCCGGCCACGAGCAGTACACCCGCAATATGGTGACCGGGGCCTCCACGGCGGACCTGGCCATCATCCTCATCGACGCCCGCAACGGGGTGATGATCCAGTCCAAGCGCCACGGTTATATCGCCAAGCTCCTGGGAATCCCCCACATCGTGGTGGCCGTCAACAAGATGGACCTGGTGGATTTCAAGCAGGAGGTCTTCGAGAAGATCAAGGCGGAATACCGGGAGTTCTTCTCCCAATTGACGGCGGAGAGTCCGGCCGCGCCCAACCTCTCGAACCTGGAGTTCATCCCCATTTCGGCCCTCAAGGGCGACAACGTCACGACCAAGAGCGCCAACACGCCCTGGTTCCAAGGCAAGCCCCTGCTCGAACTTTTGGAGACCATCGAAATTTCCAAGGACCGCAACCTGGAGGATTTCCGCTTTCCCGTGCAGTTGGTGTTGCGCCCCAACCTGGATTACCGGGGCTTCGCGGGCAAGGTGGCCTCGGGGGTCGCCCAGAAGGGCAAACCGATCGTGGTTTTGCCCTCGGGTACGGCCTCGACCCTGAAAGGCATTGATTGCTTCGAAGGGGAGATGGACGAAGCCTTTCCGCCCATGAGCGTGACCCTGCGCCTCACCGACGAAATCGACATTTCCCGGGGGGATTTCATCTGTTACCCCGGAAACCAGCCCACGGTCGGCAACAAGTTCCAGGCCCATCTTTGCTGGATGGTCAAGGAATCCATGCCCCTCAAGAAGAAATTCGTCCTGAAGCTGGCCACCACCGAGGTCAAGGCCATGGTTTCGGGCATACAGTGGGTCCGGGACATGAAGACCCTGGAAAAGAACCCCGCCGGCCAGTTGAACCTCAATGACATCGCCTTGGTGGAAATCCAGACCCTCAAGCCCATCTGCTACGACCCCTACACCCGCAACCGGACCACCGGCAGCTTCATCCTGATCGACGAGCTCAACAACAATACCGCCGCGGCGGGGATGATTTTTGCCTAATTCCGCCCGGCCCAAGGCTTGGTTCTCGCCGGAAAAAATTCTGTGGGTCCTCGCGGCTTTCGCGTTCCTGTTCTGGGTCTTTGGACTCCCACTCCTTTGGAATCGACTGGTTTGTCCCTTTCAGGTCAACCAGGGCGAGGCCATCAATGTTGAATTCGGCCGGATCCTGACGAGGGGTGGGAACCTTTATTTCAACCCCTCGGAGGGACCCTATCTTTACCCGGCTTATCCCCCGCTTTTTCCGTTGTTGGTTTCCCGGCTTTCCACGTTCCTCCAACCGCCCTTCCTCGCGCCCCGTTTGCTGGCCTTTGCCGGTTACCTTGCTTGCGGGTTTTTGTTCGCGGCCTGGGGATTCGGGCGCTGGGGCAAACCCTGGGCCGCTGTGCTGCTTTTTCTTTTCTGGGTCTCGCCCACCTGGCAAGCCTGGGGTTCCATGGCCCGGATGGACAGCTTTCTCCTAGCCGTTCACTTTTCCGCCTTCCTGCTCCTTTACCAGATGGAAGCGGGAAAGAAAACCCAGGCCTGGCGCCTGGTCGCGGCCGGGCTGTTGACGGCGGCCGCCCTTTCACTCAAACAAAGTGCCCTGACACTGCCCGCGGCTTACGGCCTTTCCTGTCTTTTCCAGGGGCGGTTTCGCCCCTTGGGCCTTTTTCTGACGGCGGCCCTGCTTCCAACCTTGTGTGTTTTCGGGGCTCTCCAAGCCGCCAGCCATGGGTGGTTCTTCTTCTGGGTTTTTCACTCCCTGCCGCTGGGTTTCCATGGCTCCCAGCTTTTTTATTTCCTGAAAACCTCCTTCGTGCCGGAGATGGGATGGGCGGTTTTGGCCGTGCTGGCGACCCTTCTTGCCCGGCGTGTATCCCCGCTCCTGAAATGCCAGCTTCTTTTCTCGAGCCTGATGGTTCTGGCTTTGGGAAGGGAAGGGTCGGCTGAAAATTACTGCCTGGAATTCTGGCTTTACGCCCTTTTTACCCTGGGCGAGTCTTGGGCGGTGGAACCGGCCGGGCGCAATTCCGAAAAGCCGGCGGCCTGGGCCTACTGGGGGATGACAGGCCTTTTCCTATTAGGATTCACCGGACTGCTGACCCGCCCGCTTCCACGGACGGTCAGCCAGGAAGAGATGCAAATGAAGGCGTCCGTCCTTCCGATTTACCGGCTTCCGGGGGAGCATCTGGCGATGGATGGGGATTTGCCCCTGATGGCCGGAAAAAAGTTGTGGATCATGCCGATGGAATACAACGCCATGGTGAAAAATGGGAAGCTGGACCCGGCGCCGCTTTTGCGTGACATCCAATCCCAACGATTCACGACGATCGAGCTTTACGATCTTCCCCGCCAACCCCTTTTTCCCGAATTTTTGACCCAGGCGGTGGAAAAGGACTATAAGGTGGGCTTGAAGGCTTATGGCCGGGTTTGGTACGTTCCCCGGCAATTTGTCGGACCCCTTTTGCCTTCCCCCGGCCGCCCTCAAACGAACTAGCCGATACATAGGGAAGGAAGCTCCATGGCCATTTTGGGTTTGAATTCACCTGATCGGCTCTGCACAATAGGGTAACTTCTTAGCCAAAGTCCGGAGCAACCGTTTCCATGTCAACCGCCCTTGTCATCCACGGCCATTTCTACCAGCCCCCCCGGGAAAACCCCTGGACGGGCGTCATTGACGACCAACCCAGCGCCCAACCTTTTCCCAATTGGAACGACCGCGTTTATTATGAATGTTACCGCCCCAACGCTTTTGCCAGGGTTTTCGACCTCAAAAGCGGCCGCATCGAGGGCATCCTCAACAATTACGAGTCCATCAGCTTTAATTTCGGGGCCACCCTGCTCTCCTGGATGGAGAAATACCACCCCGGCACCTACCTGAAAATCCTGGAGGCCGACAGGAAGAGCGCCAAAAAGAACGGCGGGCATGGCAATGCCATCGCCCAGGGCTATAACCACACCATCCTGCCTCTTTGCAACGAGGCGGACCGCATTACCCAGGTCAAATGGGGCATCGAGGATTTCAAGCACCGTTTCAAGCGCCTGCCCGAATCCCTCTGGCTCCCGGAAACGGCCTGTAACGACGATACGCTCTCGGTTTTGATCGACCACCATCTTAAATATGTGATCCTGTCCCCTGAACAGGCCGAGAGGGTCCGGCCGATGGAAGGCGGGGATTGGACGGACGTTTCCAACAACCGCATCGACCCCGGCATGCCCTACCGTTATTTCCACCGGGACGGCTCCAAGCGGTTCATCGACATCTTCTTTTACGACATGGGAATCGCCCGGGGCGTGGCTTTCGAGGGGGCGCTTATTTCCAGCCAAGCCCTGATTGACCGCATTGGCCGGGTGGGCAGGGGCGAAGGCCGGATCGTCCAGACGGCCACCGACGGTGAATCCTACGGCCATCACACCAAATTTGGCGACCGCAGCCTGGCCTATGCGCTGAAGGTCGAGGCGGCCCAGGGCGGCTACTGGGTGACTAACTACGGGGCCTACCTGGAAAAGCATCCGCCCACCTGGGAAGTGGAGATCAAGAAGGGCCCGGATGGAAACGGCACTTCCTGGAGCTGCGCCCACGGCGTGGGCCGGTGGTACCGGGACTGCGGCTGCCAGACGGGGGGCCGGGAAGGCTGGAACCAGGCCTGGCGCGGGCCCTTGCGCAAGGCCTTCGACTTCCTGCGGGACAAGGTCCACGGTTATTTCGAGGCCGAAAGGGGCAAGCTCTTCACCGACCCCTGGGCCACCCGCAACGACTACATCCAACTGGTGCTGGATCCCGAGGCTTCCCGCAAGGAGTTCCTCAAGTTGCACGCCGGAAGGGAACTCACCGAACCCGAACAGGTGAAGGCGCTGACCCACCTGGAAATCCAGCGCAACGCCATGCTCATGTACACCAGCTGCGGCTGGTTTTTTACCGAGATCACGGGCATTGAAACCGTGCAGGTCATGAAATATGCGGCCCGCATCTTCGACCTGCTGGAAACCCTGGGCTTCGAATCCCCGGAGACACCTTTCCTCGACATCCTCGCCGAAGCCAAGAGCAACATCCACGAGTTCGGAACAGGTGCCGACGTTTACCGCCGCTTCGCTGAGCCCACCCGTGTCACCCCCCAGGGCGTGGTGGCCCACCTGGCCATCTCCTCCCTTGTCAACCATGTGGCCGATAGCGGGGAAGCGGGGGGCTACCTCTTCGAGATGCTGGACGCCCGCAAGGAGGAACACGGCCGTTTCACCCTGATGACCGGCCACGTGCTGTTGCAGGAAGCCATGACGCGGCAGCATTTCCGCTACGCCTTCGCCGGACTGCACCTGGGTGGCATCGATTTTTACGGGGCGATCCGGCCCTATTTAAGGCAGGAGAATTTCAACAAGTCCGCCGACCATCTTTGGGACCAGTTTTACCTGGTTTCCCTCCCCAAGTTGCTGCGCCTGATGCAGGAGCAATTCGGTCCCGAGGAGTTCGGTGTGGAGCAACTGCTTCCGGAAAGCCGACAGAAGATCTTCAAGGAAGTCTTCGGCAGCCTGGTGGAACGCTTCTCCGAACAATACGTGCGCCTTTACGAGGACAACCGCCGTAACCTGGAGATGCTGCAATCGGTCGGCTTCGAATTGCCCCGGGAAATCCGGGCCGCGGCGGAATTCACCTTCGGCAAGCTTTTCGAGGAGGAAATCCAGAAGCGGGAATGGTTCAAGGACCCGGACGCCTACCGAAACCTCATTTCCCTGGCCGACGAGGTGACCCGGCACGGATACCGCATCGACCGATTCGTGGCCGAACACACCTTCCGCAACCTCATCACGGAGATCGTGGAAATGGCCGTGGAAAAACCCGCGGACGAGAACGTCCGGGCGGCCATCGCGGTGGTGCAATTGACCAAAAAGCTGGGCCTGGAATACAACCTCTACCTGGCGCAGGAGGCGGTTTTCGAGGCGGCCGGGAAATCCCTGCAATTCGACAAGCTGGTGGAACTGTCCGAGATGCTCGACTTGAAGACGGACTTCCTGTTGGATGAGAACGACAAGCTGAGGAAGTCGCTGCACACCGACGATATTGAAGTGGCTTAACGGCAGTTGACGGCTCGCAGTTGGCGGCCGGCAGCAAGGCGCGAAAGCCTTAAATCCAAGCCGGGAACGCAAATGTCTCCACGCACGAAAAAAGAGTCCGCGAAACCCAAGCCTAAAACCTCTTCTGGAATATCCCAGGGCGACCTGCACAGCCTTCTGTCCCTTTCCCACGGCGACCCCCATTCCATCCTGGGCATCCACCCCCAGAAAAAGGGCGTGTCCATCCGGGTGTTCCGGCCGGAGGCCAAGTCCGTTTCCATCCTTCTCAACGGCAAGGGCGGGGAAGTGGCCTTGCAATGCTCCCATCCGGCGGGCCTGTTTGAAGTTCATTTGGACGACCGGGCTGAAGTTCCCCCCTACCGCGTCAAGGTGGAATATGCCGGGAACAAGGCCTTCACTTATTGGGACCCCTACGCCTTCTGGCCGACGCTGGGGGAAATGGATCTCTACCTCCTGGGCGAAGGCAACCACCAGAAGCTCCATGAGAAGATGGGGGCCCATTTTATGGCCCACCAGGGAGTGGAGGGCGTTTCCTTCGCGGTTTGGGCGCCGGGGGCCAAGGGTGTCTCCGTGGTGGGGGATTTCAACGGCTGGGACGGCCGCCTGCACCCCATGCGCCGCCTAGGGTCCTCCGGTATCTGGGAAATTTTCATCCCCGAATTATCCGAGGGGATGAATTACAAGTATGAAATCCGCACCCACGATGGCCGCCGCCTCCTCAAGGCCGACCCTTACGCCTTTGCCACCGAAAAGCCGCCCCTGACGGCCTCGGTGGTTTACCGGCCGCACTATGAGTTCAAGGACCGGGAATGGATGGCCAACCGGGCCAAGGGGGATTTTCTCCGCAAGCCCCTCTCTATTTATGAGATGCACCTGGAGTCCTGGCGAAAGGTGCCGGAGGAAGGCGACCGTCCCCTGACCTACCGGGAGATGGCGGTCCAATTGGCCGATTACCTATTGGAAATGGGGTTCACCCACGTGGAATTCATGCCGGTCATGGAGCATCCCTTCGGCGGTTCCTGGGGCTACCAGGTCTCTTCTTATTACGCTCCCACGGCCCGGTTTGGCACGCCGGATGATTTCAAGTTCCTGGTGGATCACCTGCACCAGAAGGGGATCGGCGTCATCCTGGATTGGGTGCCGGCCCATTTCCCGAAGGATGAATTCGCGCTGGGGCGCTTCGACGGCACCGCCCTCTACGAGCACCTGGATCCCCGGCAGGGGGAGCACCCGGACTGGGGCACTTACGTCTTCAATTTCGGCCGAAATGAAGTGCGGAACTTCCTTTTGTCCAACGCCCTTTACTGGCTGTCCGAATACCACGTGGACGGCCTGCGGTTGGACGCAGTGGCCTCCATGCTTTACCTGGACTACAGCCGCAAGGAAGGGGAATGGGTCCCCAACCAGTTCGGCGGAAACGAAAACCTGGAAGCCATCAGCTTTTTAAAGAAACTGAACGAACTGGTTCACGCCCAATTCCCGGGGGTCATCATGGCGGCGGAGGAATCCACGGCCTGGCCGGGGGTGAGCCGGCCCACCTACACGGGCGGGCTGGGTTTCGGCTTCAAATGGAACATGGGCTGGATGCACGACACGCTTTTCTACTTCAGCCGCGACTCCGTCTACCGCCGGTACGACCACAACAACCTGACCTTCGGCTTCCTTTACGCCTGGAGCGAAAACTTCATCCTGCCGCTCTCCCACGACGAGGTGGTGCACGGAAAATACTCCATGATCGACAAGATGCCGGGGGACCGCTGGCAGAAGTTCGCGAACCTCCGGTCCCTTTACGCCTATATGTGGGCCCATCCGGGCAAGAAACTGATTTTCATGGGGAGTGAGTTCGCCCAATTCCACGAATGGAACCACGAAACAAGCCTGGACTGGCACCTGACCCAATGGGCGGACCATTGGCGGATGCAGAACCTCATTTCCGACCTGAACCGTCTTTATAAGGGCAATCCCGCCCTGTGGGAGGCGGACATGGACCCGGCCGGTTTCCAATGGATCGACGCCAGCAACGCCGACGACAACTCGGTGGCTTTCCTGCGAAAGTCCCCGGCGACGGGGCGGCAGGTGCTGGTCACGGGTAATTTCTCCCCGGTCATCCGAAACGGTTACCGGGTGGGCGTGCCCAAGCCCGGCTATTACCGCGAACTGCTCAACACCGATTCCCACCTTTACGGCGGCTCCAACTTCGGCAACAACGGAGGCGTGCATGCCGAGCCGATGCCCTGGCACGGCCAGCCTTACTCCGTGGTGGTGGCCCTGCCGCCGCTGGCGACCGTTTGGTTTGAGGCACCCTGAAATTTTTTCCTGTCGCAATTCATGACTTGGGACAGGTTTCCGCATGACCCGTTCCGTACCACATTTTTGTTTTCGTCCTGCAAGACCGTCCCTCAATTCTGTCGACCGTGATTTTCACACCGGGCCATTCCAAAGACCTCATCTTGAACATGGCTTTTTTCAGGGAATCCCAAGCATTGGTGTTCCTGAATTCGCCGCCACCACTGGTATGAAGTTTGCTTGAAAATACAGTGTGATTACTGTAATTTAACCACCCCATCAAAGCTGGAGGTAGTCGGCGGCCCCCTCAAGAGGCCGCTTTTTTTAACCCTGAAAACGCATTGAGAGGCCTGACCGCCTAGGAGAAGAACGATGTCCGACCAACCGATTTACGTCAATCCGAATGAAAACCTGATCGCCCCCTTCGACGCCGGAAAGGATTCCTGCGGCGTGGGTTTCGTGGCCCACATGAAGAACAAGAAGTCCCACGAGATCGTCCAGCAGGGCGTCGAGATCCTCCTGAACCTCTCCCACCGCGGCGCCTGCGGCTGCGAGACCAACACGGGCGACGGGGCCGGCATCCTGATCCAGATCCCCGACAAGTTCTTCCGCAAGAACGCGGCGGCTTTCAACCTGACCCTGCCTCCGGAAGGGGACTACGGCGTGGGCGCAATCTTCCTGCCCAAACTGGCCGATCACATCAAGTTCTGCGAGGACGTTTTCGAGAAGGTCGTGAAGGAAGAAGGGCTGACCCTCCTGGGGTGGCGCCTGGTGCCCACGGACAACAGCGAGGTAGGGCCCACAGCCCGCGCCTCCGAGCCGGTGATGAAGCAGATTTTTATCGGCAAGTCCAAGGACATCAAGGACCAGGACGCCTTCGAACGGAAGCTTTTCCTCATCCGCAAACGGGTGGAAAACACGGTGGCCGCCTCCATCCTCACCGAGAAACACCTCTTTTACGTGGCGAGCATGTCCTGCCGCACCCTGGTTTATAAGGGGATGTTGACCCCGGGCCAGGTGGCCCCCTATTTCCGCGACCTCAGGGACCCGGCGGTGGAGTCGGCCCTGGCCCTGGTGCATTCCCGCTTCTCCACCAACACCTTCCCGTCCTGGGACCTGGCCCATCCCTTCCGCTATATCGCCCACAACGGGGAAATCAACACCCTGCGGGGCAACATCAACTGGATGCACGCCCGGGAAGCCTTGTTTTCCAGCGACCACTACAGCAATGAAGAGATGAAGAAACTCCTGCCCATCGTGCGGGAAGGCCAGTCCGACTCGGCCACCTTCGACAACGCCCTGGAAATCCTGGTCATGGCCGGCCGCAGCCTGCCCCACGCCATGATGATGATGATCCCGGAAGCCTGGACCGGCCATTTGACCATGCCCCAGTACAAGAAGGACTTCTACCACTACCATTCCTGCCTCATGGAACCCTGGGACGGCCCGGCTTCCATCGCCTTTACCGACGGACAGGTGATCGGCGCGGTTTTGGACCGCAACGGCCTTCGTCCCTCCCGTTATTACGTGACCAAGGACGACCTGGTAGTCATGGCCTCCGAAGTCGGGGTCTTGGACTTTGAACCCAAGCGGGTTTTGAAGAAGGGCCGCCTGGAACCCGGCAAGATGTTCCTGATCGACCTGAAGGAAGGCCGTATCATCGAGGATGTGGAATTAAAAGAGAAGATTGCCAAGGCCCAACCCTATGGCGAGTGGCTGAAGGACAATTTGACCTCCCTCGACAAACTGCCCGAGGCGCCCCATGTGCCCGAGCCCGACCACGAAACGGTTTTGAAGCGTCAGAAGGCCTTTGGCTATACCCACGAGGATGTGCGCATCCTGATGGCCCCCATGGCCACCAACGGAGAAGAGGCTATCGGCTCCATGGGGGATGACACCCCCCTGGCGGTCCTGTCCAACCAGGCCCAACCCCTCTTCAACTACTTCCGCCAATTGTTCGCCCAGGTCACCAACCCGCCTCTGGATGCCATCCGCGAGGAACTGGTGACAACGGTCAACACCACCGTGGGTCCCGAAGGCAACTTGCTGAAACCCACACCCGAATCCTGCCGCCAAATCGAACTGAAAAGCCCGGTTTTGGACAACGACGAATTGGCCAAGTTCACCCATTTGAAATTTAAGAATTACAAAGCCACCACCCTGCCCATCCTTTACAAAGTGGCCGAGGGCGGCGCCGGCCTGGCAAAGGCTATCGAGGAAGTGCGCGAAAAGGCCAGCAAGGCCGTAAAAGACGGCAACCAGATCATCATCCTGACCGACCGGGGGCTGGACCACGACAATGCCCCCATCCCCAGCCTTTTGGCCACTGCCGCCGTGCACCACCATTTGATCAAGAAGGGCGAACGCACTAAGGTGGGCCTCATCGTGGAGTCGGGCGAACCGAGGGAAGTGCACCATTTCGCCCTGCTCTTGGGCTACGGGGCCAACGCCATTAACCCCTACCTGGCTTTCGAGACCCTGGACGACATGATTCGCCGGGGCATCCTGCCGACCGATATCGACCATAAGACCGCGGTCAAGAAATACATCAAGGCCGCCAACAAGGGCATCGTAAAGGTCATGTCCAAGATGGGCATCTCGACCATCCAAAGTTACCGTGGCGCGCAGATCTTCGAGGCGGTGGGCCTCAACAGCGAATTCATCGACAAGTACTTCACCTGGACTTCCAGCCGTATCCAGGGCATCGGCATCACCGAAGTGGCCGCCGAATCCGAGAAGCGCCACCGGGGCGCTTTCCCTGAGAGGCCTTCCCGCGAGTTAGACCTGGACTGGGGCGGCCGCTACCAATGGCGCCGGGACGGGGAAAAGCACCTGTTCAACCCCGACACCGTCCACAAACTGCAGAATGCCGTGCGGACGAACAACTATAAGAACTTCAAGGCCTATTCGGCGGAAGTCAATGAGCAATCGAAGGCCCTCGCTACCTTAAGGGGTCTTTTCAAATTCAAGAAGGGCAACCCCATCCCTATCGACCAAGTGGAACCCGCTTCCGAGATCGTGAAGCGATTTGCCACCGGCGCCATGTCCTACGGCTCCATCAGCCAGGAAGCGCACCAGACCCTGGCCATCGCCATGAACCGCCTGGGCGGCAAGTCGAACACCGGCGAAGGGGGTGAGGATGAGGACCGCTACATTCCCGAACCCAACGGTGACTCCCGCAACTCGGCCATCAAACAGGTGGCCTCGGGCCGCTTCGGCGTGACCAGCCATTACATGGTCAACGCCAAGGAACTGCAGATCAAAATGGCGCAGGGTGCCAAGCCCGGTGAAGGCGGACAATTGCCCGGCAAGAAGGTCTATCCCTGGATCGCCAAGACGCGCCATGCCACGCCCTTTGTGGGTCTCATTTCCCCCCCTCCTCACCACGACATTTACT
>Ga0070734_10005615_pt1 | contig 10957 bp, 8 predicted proteins | sample Coa_R1_8_FD_66444 | JGI IMG/M metagenome (GOLD analysis project Ga0070734, IMG submission 66444) | Surface soil microbial communities from Centralia Pennsylvania, which are recovering from an underground coalmine fire - Coalmine... | ecosystem: Environmental > Terrestrial > Soil > Unclassified ... | reverse complement strand
CTTTTCGGAGGACGGCCCGTGGCAGCATTTCGCGGTCACGCCCGTGGGCGGCGAAGGTCCGCAGTCGGTCATCTCACCGACGGGCCTGGCCGCGCAGACCGGCATCTCACCGGCGGGCCTTGTCGCGCAGTCCGACATCTCACCGCGAGCTGAAGCTGTGCAAGCTGGCGCTTCGCCTCGGGTCGACGCTGTACAGCCCGGCGTCTCGCTGCACGTCCGCCAGGCGTTTCGGCAATTTGCCGCCTATGCCGGCCACGGCATTCACCACATCTGGCTGGGCTACGACCACATCCTGTTTCTGCTCTCCCTGCTGATCCCGGCGGTGCTGTCGCGCAGCGGCGGGCGGTGGCAGCCGGCGGAACGGTTTGGCAGCTCCTTCGTGGACGTCCTGAAAGTCGTGACGGCTTTCACGGTCGCCCATTCCCTCACCTTGTCCGCTGCGGCGCTCGGCTGGGTCAGCCTGCCCTCTCGGATGGTCGAATCGGCCATCGCGATCTCGGTGATCATTGCCGCGGCGAACAACCTGGTGCCGTTCGCGGGAGACCGGCGCTGGCTGCTCGCCTTCGTCTTCGGACTCGTGCACGGTTTCGGTTTCGCCAGCGTGCTGAGCGACCTGGGGCTGCCGCAGCAGACCCTTCTCGTCGCCCTGCTCGGCTTCAACTGCGGTGTCGAGGTCGGCCAGCTTGCCGTCGTCGCGCTGTTCATGCCCATCGCCTGGATGGCGCGGCAACGGCGGATCTATCTTCCGTTCACCGTGTATGGGGCCTCCGCCACCATCGCCTTGCTCGCGCTGACCTGGCTTGTGGAGCGAGCGTTGAATATCAAGCTCATCTCGTGAATGCGCTTCCTTTCGTGAAAACGCCTCGATTCGCCAGTGCGTCGCTCAGGCCGGCGATCTGGTTTTCCATGCTTTCCATTAGCGTCCTCCGTCGCATCGGCGGCACCGCGATCGCCACCACCCTCGCGTTCGGCACGACGCTGGCGCTCGGCCCCGGCGCGGTCGCCCTCACGTTCGGCATGGCGCTGGCGCTCGGGCCCGGCGCGGCCGCGGCCGCGCCCTACCATCCGGCCTCCGACGAAGAAAAGCTCGAGCAGCTCCCCCTGCGGCCTGCCGCGCCCGAGGCGCGGGAGCTTTCCTCGCTGCGCGCGGCGCTGGCGCGCGACCCGAACGACATCGGCGCCGCTGTCCGTCTGTCCCGCCGCTATATCGAGCTGGGCCGCCAATCCGGCGATCCGCGCTATGACGGCTACGCCCAGGCGGCGATCGCGCCATGGTGGAAGCTGGAGGAGCCGCCGCAGCCCGTGCTGGTGCTGCGCGCCACCCTGCGCCAGCACATCCACCAGTTCGATGCTGCGCTCGGCGACCTGGCCGTCGCGCTGCGCCGCGATCCACGCGACGTGCAATCCCGGCTGACCCGGGCCACCGTCCTGCAGGTGCGTGGTGAATGGGACGCGGCGCGGCGGGACTGCCAAGCCCTCACCGGCCTCACCCTCGAGCTGGTGACCGCGGCCTGCACGGCCGGCGTGGACAGCCTGCATGGCAGGCTCCAGTCCAGCTACGCCGCACTGTCCGGCGTCCTCGCCCGTCACCCGGAAGCACCGCCTGCCATCCGCGAGTGGGTGCTGAGCCAGCTGGCCGAGATGGCCGAGCGCCTGGGCAGGGCGGAAGATGCGCGGCGGCTGTACGACGCGGCAATCGCGGCCGACCCGCAGGATCCTTATGTCATCGGCACTTACGCCGACTTCTTCCTGGATCACCATCAACCGGAGAGAGCCGCCGAATTGACCCGCGAGCACACCCGCAACGATGCCTTGCTGCTGCGCTACGCCCTGGCGCACAAAGCCATGGGCGCCGCGGATGCCGCCGGGCTGGTGCAGGAGCTGCGCGATCGCTTTGCGGCAAGCCGGCTGCGCGGCGATCGGGTCCATCTGCGCGAAGAGGCGCGCTTCAGGCTGGAGTTAGACGGCGACGCCGAATCGGCGCTGCGGCTGGCGCAGGAGAACTGGGCCGTCCAGAAGGAACCGGCCGATGCTGGTATATTTCTGCAGGCTGCGGCGGCGGCGCACGCCACCGACGCGGGCGACGCGGTTCGCAACTGGCTGTCGGAACGGGGCTACGAGGACGCTCGTTTCGCCGTGACGGCGCCGCGCCGTGTGGCCGTGTCGCAGTGATGTAACGCGACGGCAGTAGTCTGCCCATGACAAAAGGCGGAGGCATGAACGGAGTGGCGGCCACTGGATTCGCGGCAGGCTTGTGGGCCGACCCCAGCCGCCCGCTGCGCGTGGGCGTCGCCGCATCGGTCCTGGTGCACGCCGCCGCAATGGCGCTGATTCCCGCCTGGACAAGTCGCACGGCGAGCAGTGCGCCGCTGACAGTGACGCTCCTCGACGAACAGCGACCGACACCCGTCGAACCACGGCGCGTCGAATCGCAGCGGTCGGAACCGCGACCGGTTGAATTGCAACGGTCCGAACCGCAACGCGTCGAACCGCAACGGCCGGAGCCGCAACATCGGGTCGCGGAAAAGAACCCTCGGCCGGTTTCGCATGCCGCGCTTGCGCCGTCTGCAAGCGACCCTCACCCGAAGCAGCCTCCTCCGCCTGCGCGTACAGCGGTCGCGGCTCCCGAGCCGGTGCGGGTGACCCCGCTGGCTCAGCCTGAGCCCGTCCAGCTGGCCGCGATCCCGCCCGCTCCGCCCGTACCGGTGCAGTCTCCTCAGCCCCCGGCGCCGGCAGCCGCTCAGACCGCCCCCGCCGCGCCGGCGGAAACACCCCCCGCTGCCCCGTCCGAGACCGCCTCGGCCTCACCGCCCGCGCGGAGTGCAGCCCCCACGCCTGCCGTCGCTCACGCAGACAGCGTGGCGATGGCGCCGCGCGCCGCGGGGCCGGGAAGCGACGACCACAGCGATGTCGCGTATCTCTACAATCCCCGGCCGGACTACCCGGCGGCGGCCCGGCGGCTGCATCTGCAGGGCAATGTCGTCCTGCGTGTGCTCGTGACCGCCAGCGGACAGCCGGACCGGATCAGCGTTGCGCAAAGCTCCGGGGCCTCGCTGCTCGACGAGGCCGCGCTCGCGAAAGTCCGGACCTGGCGCTTCACGCCCGCGCAGCACGACGGCGAGGCGCTGGCGCACTGGGTCGAAATTCCGATCCGCTTCCGCCTGGAGAACTGAATCCACGGTGGAATGCTGCTCGGCGCGCATCCGGGCAAAGAGCTGCATCGTATCGTTGCGAACACTCTCGAATCATTCGCAATGACACGCGCTCGATGTTCATCCGCGACCGCCGCTCGACGACCTGCGGCGACCCGTCCTCTATACCCGGTTCACGTGCTCACTGCACTCCTCGGTGTAATGTGCGGAGCGGCGCTGATCCTCGCGCCGGTCGGCACCTGCCGCGCCGAAGGCGTCCAGGAGCTGCAGCCCATCGATGTGCTGAGCAATTCCGACGAGAACAGCGTCGACAACGCCGATGCGGCCAGCGAAGGCCACGTCTCCCGCGAACGGATCGAGGAGCGTCCGCTGCTCCGGCCGGGCGAGCTGATGGAGCAGGTGCCGGGGCTGATCACCACTCAGCATTCGGGCGACGGCAAGGCGAACCAGTATTTCCTGCGGGGTTTCAACCTGGACCATGGAACGGATTTCCAGACCAACCTGAACGGCATGCCGGTGAATCTGCCCTCGCACGCGCACGGCCAGGGCTACACCGATCTCAATTTCCTCATTCCTGAACTGGTGACGAGCATCGATTACACGAAGGGGCCATATCGGGCCTTTCAGGGCGACTTCGCCACTGCGGGCTCGGCCGAGCTGCGCTACGCCGATCATCTGCCCACGAGCTTCGTGGAAGGCACCGCCGGATCATTTCGCTACACGCGCGGCTTGCTCGCCGGATCGCTTCCCGCGCTCAACGGCTCGCTGCTCTACGGACTCGAGCTGTCTCATGACGACGGCCCGTGGGACCGCCGCGAGAACTACAACAAGGTCAACGGCGTTCTGCGGTACACCCTGTCGCAGGAGGACCGGCGCCTCAGCGTCATGCTGATGGGTTATCAGACCTCGAAATGGAACGCGACCGACCAGATCCCGCAGCGGGCGATCGACCAGGGGCTGGTCAGCCGTTACGGATCTCTGGATCCGAACGACGGCGGGCAAACCCATCGCTACAGCGAATCGATCGAGCTCGAGGGCCCGCTGCTCGGCGGCCGCCTGAAGTCCGCCTTGTACGGCATCCAGTACTACCTGGATCTCAATTCCGATTTCACGTTCTTTCTCAACGACCCCGTCCACGGCGACCAGATCAAGCAGCGCGATGACCGCAGCATCCTCGGCTGGAACGGCGCGTGGAGCCGCGCCGGCGAGCTGGCCGCTCGATCGACCGTCAACACGGTGGGATGGGACATACGCTCCGATCGCATTGCGCCTTCCGGGCTCTACAACACCCAGCAGCAGCAGGTCCTGTCCACCGTTCTTCAGGACAACGTGCGGGAAACGAGCCTCGCCGTCTACGGCGAGAACGAAACGCAGTGGTCGGGCTGGCTGCGCTCCATCGCCGGGCTGCGGCTGGTGCGCTACGACATGGACGTCTCCAGCAACACGCCCGAGAACTCGGGCCGCCGCCACGCCGGCATGGGACTGCCCAAGCTCTCCCTGATCTTCGGGCCCTGGGCCCGCACGGCCTTCTACCTGAATGCCGGCGAGGGATATCACAGCAACGACGCGCGGGGCGCGACGCAGACGATCGCCACCAATCCGCTCGACCCTGCGGTGGGCAGCCCGGTCAGTCCGGTGAGCCCGCTGGTGCGCGCCAAGGGGGCGGAGGTCGGTGTGCGCACCGAGCTCATTCCGAATCTGCAGTCGTCGCTCGCCCTGTGGTATCTCCACCTGGACTCCGAGCTGGTTTTCGACGGCGACGCCGGCACCACCGAGGCGGGACGCCCGTCGCGGCGGACCGGTATCGAATGGTCGAACCGGTATGCGCCGCTTTCGTGGCTGACCCTGGAAATGAACATCGCATGGTCGCGCGCCCGCTTCACCGGTGACGATCCGACCGGCAACGTCATCCCGGAAGCGCTGCACACGGCCGGCACCGCCGGGGTGACCGTGCACGACCTGGGACCCTGGACGGGAAGCCTGTTCGTCCGCTACTTCGGTCCACGCCCGCTGCTCGCGGATGACAGCGTCCGCTCGGCGTCGACGACGATTTTCAATGCACAGGCGACTTACCGGTGGAGCCGCCATCTCAGCTCGCGGCTGGAGATCCTGAACCTGCTGAACAGCCACGCCGACGACATCACCTATTACTATGCATCGCGGCTGCCGGGCGAGCCGGCGCAGGGCTTCAACGATTTCATGCGCCATCCGGTGGAGCCGCGCGCGGTGCGCCTGAGCCTGCGCTGGGCTTTGTAGTCTGCATCCAGCAAGCGTCCTTCTCCGTACCGTCGTTGTGGCGGTGAACAAGGCCGTCACGCGGGCTTTGTATTCCTTTCCGGAGAAGACACATGAACACAACACCCTGCAGGACGCCGCGCGGGGCGGCCGCTGGCCTGGCGGCCGCCGGTATCGCGAGCGCAGCGCTGGCCGTTGCCGGCGTCTTTTGCGCCGGCGCGGTCGAAGCTTCCAGCCACCGCGAAGCACCCTTCATCGCGGGACATCCCCAGCTCGACGGCACCGACTTCTACATGTTCAACAGCTATGAACCGGGCCGCCAGGGCTTCGTGACCCTCATCGCCAATTACGTCCCTCTGCAGGACGCCTACGGCGGACCGAACTACTTCAAGCTGGATCCGACCGCTGCGTACGACATTCACATCGACAACGCCGGCGACAACACCGAGCACCTCACCTTCCGCTTCCGCTTCACCAACAGCTTCCGCAACTTGCAGGTGCCGGTGGGCGGCAAGTCCATTTCGATCCCGCTCACCAATTCCGCGCCACTGTCGGCACCGCTCAACCCGCCGGAGCTCAATGTCGTAGAGACCTACACGGTAGAGCTCATTCGGGGCAACTCGGGCGGCAGTGGAGGCGGCAGCCCGGGCGGCAACGCCCGGATGGACCGGCGCGACGATGCGGGCGGGCGCGGACAAAAGGCATGGCTCACCGACGCGGCGACGGGCAGCCGGACTTTCGAGAAACCGGTCGACAACATCGGCCAGAAGACGATTCCCGACTATGCGTCCTACGCTGCCAGGCACATCTATGCCGTCAATATTCCCGGCTGCCCGGTGCAGGGCCGGATGTTCGTCGGCCAGCGCAAGGAGGGTTTCGCTGTGAACCTGGGTGAGATTTTCGACACGGTCAATATTCCCACCGCCCGGGTCATCGGCAGCCGCAGCGGCGGCCAAAGCGTGACCGCCGACAAGAACGTGACCAGCCTCGCTCTCGAGGTTCCGGCAAGCTGTCTCGCCTCTGCCGGCGACCCCGTCATCGGCGGCTGGACGACTTCCAGCGTGCCTCGCCAGGCGATGGCTGCCGGCGACATTCCGGGCGTGGCATCAGCGCCGGGAGACGTCGCCCCGGGCACCCGAGACGGGCGCGACTGGCTGCAGGTATCCCGCCTGGGCATGCCGCTCGTCAACGAAGTGGTCATCGGCCTGCAGGACAAGGACCGCTTCAACGCCAGCCATCCGGCGAACGACGGGCAATTCGCCGACTACGTGACCAATCCGTTTCTACCGGCGCTGCTCGCCGGGGTGTACGGGAGCGCAGGAGTGAAGGCGCCGACACTGTTCCCGCGAGCGGATCTGGTGGCCGTGTTCCTGCAAGGCGTGGCTGGGGTCAACCGCCCGGCGAGCGGCAAGGCGCTCTCGGAGATGCTGCGGCTCAATACGAAAATTCCAGCCACACCGCTGGCGTCGCAGAACAGCCTGGGCGCGGCCGCCTGCTTCGATCATGGCGCGCTCAAGCTCACCAATGCCGGGTGCGATCCGTCCGGATTTCCCAATGGCCGGCGGCCGGGCGACGACGTCGTCGACATCGAGCTGCGCGTGGCGATGGGATATCTGCTGCCCGATGCCGTCGCCCCGAGCGGACAGCTTCCCTATACCGACGGAGCGCTGGTCCAGGCGAGCGATTTCGACAACGCGTTTCCCTATCTGCGCACACCTTTGCCGGGCAGCCCCAACGGTCCGAACGGCGTGCCGGCGAATCCTTAAAAACTCAGCCCCGGGTCATGCCGTTGTACTCCTGCAGGAGGACATCGGGGGTGGCGAAGCCTTCCAGGCGGACCCAGGGCTTGCCGGGCGCGGCACGCAGGAAAGTGACGGGGAAGTGGTTCATCTTGTCGCCGCGGTAGACGTCGAAAGCCTTCTGGAGGGCGATGCTGCTCTCCTGCGTGCCGGTGTAGTGCTGCCACTGGGTCCCGGCGTTGTACTTCTTCGCATACTGCGTGAGGCGGGACGGCGTGTCGTACTCCGGATCGATGGAGATCGAGACCATCTTCACGTGTGTGGCGTCGCGGCCGAGCTTCTGCTGGAATTCCGAGAAGATCTGGCTGGTGACCGGACAGATCTCCGTGCATGAGGTGTAAATGAAGTCGAGGACGACGGGCCGCCCGTCGTCCAGCTCGGCGGGGAATTGCACCCGCGCACCATCCTGACGCACCAGCGTGAGGGACGGCAGCTTATAGGACACTTCGCTGCGCTTGACCGTCGGCATGACGGCAGGATGGTGATGTTCATGCTCCATGTGCCCGGCGTTTGCGCTGTGGTCCACGCTGTGGTCCATGTGATCCATGCCATCCATATGGTCCATGTGATCGCTGGCAGCGCCCCCGCGGTCGTCCGCCAGCGCCCGGCGTACCCCCAGCACTCCCCCGCATGCCAGCAGGCTGCCCATCATCATGAGCTTGCGGCGGCGTACATCGGCTGTTCTATGCGTCACGAAGCTCTCCCAGTTTCACATCGGCGGGCGGTAGCGCCCGTAGTAGTCGATCACCTTCGGAACGTACGCCACTGTTTCCGGATAGGGCGGCACCTGCATGCCGTACTTCACCACGGCCCCCTCGCCGGCGTTGTAGGCGGCAAGCGCCAGACGCACATTATTGCCGAACATTTTCATCAGGTCGGCGAGATACTGCGCGCCGGCGCGAATGTTCTGCGCCGGGTCGAAGACATCCGCGACGTTGTAACGACGGGCCGTCTCCGGCATGAGCTGCATCAGTCCGGCCGCGCCCTTTTTGGACACGGCACGGGGGTTGTAGTTGGATTCCACCGTGATGACGGCGTGCAGCAGCGCGCTGTCGATCCCCGCGCTCGCCGAGGCAATGTCCACCAGGGTCTTGAAGGGGCGATCGGCCATGGCGTTCCTTGCCGCGCTGGACGACGCGGCAGCCGCCAGTCCTGCAGCGGGAACCGTCCTCGCCGGGCTCGAGGACGGGATCAGCACGGCATAACGGCGGTCCTCCGGCACGTTGGTCAGATGCACCGCGCCGCTATCGTCCGTGTAGATATACACGCCGTCCTCGGCGCGGGCGGCGGAGCCCCACGCGAGAGCGAGAGCTGCCGCGGCCAGTCCGCGTGCCGCGATGCGCCGCAATGCCGGCGGCGTCACGCCTGTCCCTTCGCCACCGGCCGGTAGATGCCGGCCCAGCGCACCTCGATGCGGGTTCCACGCTCGGGCGCGGACTGCACGGAAAGCTGTCCGCCCGAGCTTTGCGCCCGGGCTTGCATGCTGCGCAGGCCGACGCCGCCCCCCGCCCGGCGGGCATCCTCCACGCTGGGAAGCTCGAATCCGCGGCCGTCGTCGCAGATGCACAAAAAGAGGCGGTCGTAGCGTTTCTTGAGGCAGACCGCCAGCTTGCGGGCGCCGGCGTGCTTCAGCGCGTTGGTGAGAGCCTCCTGCACGATCCGAAAAATGGCCGTCTTGAGCGCATCCGGGACGTCCGCTTCTGTCACCTGGATACGGCGTTCGATCTGCAGCCCCGGGCAGCTCGTCTCGACGTCCCGCATGAGCCAGGACAGCGCCGGCAGCAGGCCGAGGTCGTCGAGCACCGACGGCCTCAAGTTCATGGCGGTGCGCCGCAGGTCGGACAGCATACCGTCGACGCTGCGGCTGATCTGATTCAACGTGTCGGTGAGCTGACCGCTGAGCACCCCTTCGGTGTGGCCGGCGACCACCGTCTTCAGCTGGCCGAGGGAGCGGGACAGCAGGCACAGCGACTGGCCCAGGCCGTCGTGAAGATCGGCGGCGATGCGCTGGCGCTCCTGCTCCACCAGGCTGAGCTGATCCCCCAGAAGCCGCTGCCACTCGGCCGCCGATACGTACGCCCCCTCCACATAAGGACGCGCGCCCTGTTGCAGTGCATGAGTCGGGCCGACGGGAAGATCGAGCACATCGCCGAGGCCGAAGCCGGAAGGAGCTTTCCCGCTGCGAGCGGACGGCCGGCGCTCGCTCGTTGCCGGCTGGACACGCTCCTGGGTGATCACGGGTTCCTCCCTGCGCGGCCCATATCGGCCTGTGTCGCGACAGTCGTCATGAAATCAGAACACTGCTGCATGTGCACCACGCTTGTGAAAAATCTTGTCACGATGAAGTCAGAGCTTTGTCAATCGAGAGATGGGGCGTTAACTAGTTCTCAGTACGGCTGCAGCGGCCGGGTGTCCGGTCCGATGCTCGACGTGCCGATCACAGGACCCCCGCAGCACGCTCACAGGGTCGTCGGAGCGGTGGTTCCCGCCCCCATTTCCCGCACGACCAGGCCGTGCTCGATCGCAAAAGCGGTCAGCATGGAGGCGTTGTGCAGGTTCAGCTTCTTCATCACGCTCGAACGGTGCTTTTCCACCGTCTTCACGCTGAGGCACAGGTACTCGGCGATGTATTTGTTGCGATGGCCTTCGGCCACCAGCTTCAGCACCTGACGTTCGCGGTGGGTGACACTGTCCCAGGCGGAATGCCGGGCGCCGGCGCGGCCGCCGCCCAGATAGCCGTTGATGACTTTGTTGGAGATGTCGGGGCTGAGGTAGGACTTGCCGCTGAGCACGCTGCGGATGGCCACCAGCAGCTCCTCGGCGCTGGCGTTCTTCAGCATGTAGCCGTCGGCACCTGCCTTCAGTGCGCCGTGCACGTATTCTTCGGCGACGTGGAGCGTGAGCACCAGCACCTTGACGTCCGGAAAGCGGCGCTTGATATCGGCGATCGCTTCGATCCCGTTGGTGCGCGGCATGCTGAGATCCATCAACAGCAGATTGGGCATCAGCTCGCCGGTGAGGCGGATGGCATCGCGGCCGTTGCCGGCCTCTCCGACAATGTCGAAGCTGCCGTCCTGCAAGAGCAATGCACGGAGACCGACACGCATGAGCGTGTGGTCTTCAACGATGAGGATCTTATCTTTCTGGTCGTGCATCAAATTGCTCCTCGTATTGCCGTGGAAGCTCTGCGCACGCAAGTTCCGCAGAGCTCGATGCTGAAGGGCCTGGGAACGTTTCCCCGGGTTTGGCGAAACATCTCTAGCGCCCTATATTCCGGTACAGCGGTGAATTGATGGTGCGAGGGGTGCCGGGCGGCTGGTTGCCGTTCTGCTGTGCGTTCTGCTGTCCGTTCTGCTGTCCGTTCTGCTGTCCGTTCTGCTGTCCATTCTGCTGACCGTTGAGCTGTCCGTTACCCTGCTGCCCGCCCGGTAACACCGCCCCGAACCCGGTGGCCCGCCCGAAATGCGGGACGAACACCCACTCGGAATACTTCGTGGCCTCCTCGAATGATTTCTCCTGGGGCTTGAAGCCGGACTTTTTGAGCGGCTCCTGCTCCGAAAGGCTGTAAACGCCGGTGATCACGTCGCCCACCTTGACCAGGCCCCATTCGGTGCTGCCGGTCATCGGATCGGGGTAGAGCTGGCGCAGGAAGCGCCGCACGTTGGGCGTGCGCGGGTCCAGCAGCAGGTCCTCGAGCTTGTGCGGAGCGCGCTCGCCGCCGCCCGCCATGGCGTAGCGCGCAAGGGCCCGCCGGTACTGGTCCCCCACCCA
>Ga0070734_10005614_pt1 | contig 10960 bp, 12 predicted proteins | sample Coa_R1_8_FD_66444 | JGI IMG/M metagenome (GOLD analysis project Ga0070734, IMG submission 66444) | Surface soil microbial communities from Centralia Pennsylvania, which are recovering from an underground coalmine fire - Coalmine... | ecosystem: Environmental > Terrestrial > Soil > Unclassified ... | reverse complement strand
GGCGCGGCCGCCACCGCCACCGTGGTGCTGACCGAGTCGATGCTCATCATCGTCTATTCGTTCGCGATGGGGCTGTCGATGGGGGGTGCGGCCATCGTCGCGCGCCGGATCGGCGAGAAGGATCCCAGCGGCGCCGCGCGCGCGACCGCGCAGGCGATCGCCCTCGGCCTGGCGCTGGCGGTCATCGTCGGCCTGGTCGGCGCGTTCGCTGGACATCACCTGCTGAGCGCTATGGGCGCAGCGCCCGATGTGGTCGCGCTCGGCGGCCGCTTCGCGCGCGTCATGCTCGGCGGAAGCGTCACCGTAATCCTGTTGTTCATGATCAACGCCGCGTTCCGCGGCGCCGGTGATCCCGCCATCGCGATGCGCACGCTGTGGCTCGCCAACGGTATCAACATCGTGCTCGGCCCGGTCCTGGTGTTCGGGCTGGGGCCGATCCCCGCGCTCGGCGTCACCGGCGCGGCGATCGCGACCACGATCGGCCGCGGCATCGGCGTCATCTATCAGATCCGCGCGCTGCGCGCCGGCCGTGGCCACCTCGCCGTCCGCCGCGAGCACCTGCGTTTCGACCGCGCCGTCCAGGCGACCATTCTGCGTCTGTCCGGCACCGGCATCTTCCAGATCCTGATCGCCACCACCAGCTGGGTGGGCCTGACCATGGTGGTCACCAGCTTCGGCAGCCTGGCGGTCGCCGGCTACGGCATCGCGACCCGCATCGTGATGTTCGCGCTGATGCCGTCGTTCGGGATGGCCAACGCGGCGGCGACGCTGGTCGGCCAGAACCTGGGCGCCGGCCATCCGGAGCGTGCTGAGCAGGCGGTGTGGCGCGCGTCGTTCTACAACCTGCTCTTCCTCGGCAGCGTCGGTCTGCTGTTCATCGCGTTCGGCGACGTGATCGTCGGCGCCTTCAACCACGACCCCGTGATTGTCGCCTACGGTACGAAGGCCCTGCGCATCATCAGCGCCGGCTTCCTCTTCTACGCGTTCGGCATGGTGGTCACCCAGTCCTTAAACGGCGCGGGCGACACGCGCACGCCGACGCTCATCAACTTCTTTTGCTTCTGGCTGCTCGAGATCCCAGTCGCTTGGCTGTTGTCGAAGCCGCTGGGCCTAGGCCCGACGGGCGTGTTCGTCGGCGTCCTGGTCGGGTTCTCGACGATGGCGATTGTCGCCTCGGTGCTCTTCCGCCGCGGCACCTGGAAACGCGCCGCCCTGTAACCGGACCGCGAGGGTAAGCGAGGGTGCGCGAAAGTGCTTCCTAAGGCTGGCGCCACCTGACGGGGGCTGGCCCGTGAACGCTCCCGCCGGCTTCGGCGTCGGTAGAGCTCGGCGGCCTGCGTGAGCTACGCCGCCTGCGCGATGGGCAACGTGAAAAAGAAGGTCGTCCCACGGCCGGGTTCGCTCTCGAGCCAGATCTTTCGGCCGTGGGCCTCGATCACGCCCCGGCTGATGAAAAGGCCCAGGCCCGTACCATTCTTGCCATGTCGTGCCGCTGACCAGTACGCCTCGAAGATGTGTTTCTGCTCGTCGGGCGAGATCCCGGGTCCCGTGTCGGCGACCTCGAATCTGATGTCATTGCCGTCTGGCCGGCAGCGTACGGTGATGTGGTCGCCCCGGCGGCCGAACTTGAAGGCGTTTCCGAGCAGGTTCGAGAACACCTGGAGGATACGCTCGCGATCGCATTCCACGCGCAGGCCGGCGACGTCGTGTTCGACGGTGAAGTGGACACCGGCTTCAGCAGCGATCCGCCCATAGGCCTCGCTCAATTCGTCGACCAGCGCGTCGGCCGGGTGCGCCCGCCTCTCGATCTTGAGCTTGCCGACATGGATGCTCGCCATGTCCAGGAGATCTCCGATGAGGCGTTCCATTCGCGCCGCCGATCGACGAATGGTTTCCAGCTGCCGATTTAGCCGAGGATCGTTCTGCTGCCCGGCCCGACTCATGACGGTATCGGCCGCCAGCTTCACCGCCGCCAACGGGTTGCGCAGATCGTGCGAGACGATTGCCAGCACCTGTTCACGAAGCCGCGCGGCTTCTTGGGCTTCGCGGTAGAGGCGCGCATTTTGGATCGCCAGACCCGCGCGTCGGCCGAGGTGCTCGGCGGTGGCGAACTCCGATGCTCCGTAGCGGCGGCCAGGCGCGCTCCCCGTGGCGAGCGACAGCGCGCCGAATACGCGGTCCTGGGCAGCAATCGGCACGACGATATAGGAGGTCAACCCGAGCTCGCGCAAGATCTCCAGGTGCTCCGCGTCGTGCGAAATGGCCACTAGGAGATCGTCCGGGATTTCCGCGCTCATCTGAGCACGGCCCGTCCTGATCACCGCCGGGGCACCGAAAGGCGCATCAGGGCGGGCCGGATACTTCTCCATGAGCTTCCTCGCCGCTTCGAGCTTCGAGGGATCTCTATGAGCAAGGGTGACGGTTCGGAGTTGTCCATCAACGCCCACGAGATCGACCGTGCACCAGTCAGCGAGCTGCGGAACCGCCAGCTGGGTGATCCGCTCGAGAGTCTTTTCGTATTCCAAGGACGACGCCAGGATGGTTGTCGCTTCCGATAGGAAGCGCGCGGCGGCCTCGGCCCCCTCCGCCCGCTCTCTGGCATCGTGCTCGCGCCTTAGAAGCTCTGCGCGCTCGCGCTCATACTGTTTCGCCTCGGTGATGTCCGTTGCGACGCTGACGGCCCGGTCGATCCGCCTCTCGAACTCGATGGGAGCGACGGCCGATCGAATGATGCGCTCCTGGCCGTCGAACCGGACGACGGTCAGCTCACGCACGGATGTCTCGCCCCTGAACGCGCGGGCGAAGCCGCCCTCCGCCTCTCGAATCTCGTCGCCGGTGGACGCGTCGCGAGCGCGGATCCGCTTCAAGATCTGGGCGTGGCCAATGGGGCCCTCTTTCTCCGGGTCGAGACCCAACAGATCCAGCCCCCGCCGATTGGCGGTCGTGATTCCGTTCCGGTCGGCGATGTAGACGGCGTCCGGGATGCTCTCGATGACCGCTCGGAGCTCCGCGGCGCGGCGCTCGGCATCGCGCCGGAGCATCTGCTGGTAGATTGCGGCCGTCGCGCGGGACGCGAGGCTGCCGACCATCCTGCGATCTTCTTCCGAGAAGTGGTTGGCGGTGAGCGAACCGATGTGCGCGACGCCCACGACGGTGCCGCCTTCAATCAGCGGCACGCCATAGAGAGCGTGGACGCCGAGCTCACGGAGAACCGGGCTTTTTACGAGCGGATCGGTCGCCGCGGACTCGAGGAACACTGGGTTCCGCTCCGCGGCGACCTTGCCCGCAAACCCCTCGCCGATCTTCAGCGTGAAACCGAGTTCGACCTCCCGCTCGAGACCGACCGCCGCGCGCACGCGCAGCAGGTCATTTTCCCTTAGCAAGATCGCCGCGGTGTCCACCGCCGGCATGGTTTCGATGAGCACGCGCAGCAGCTTCCCGAGAAGATCGTCTAGATCGCGGCTCTCCAGGCTCGCCGTCGCGATCCGATCGAGCGCACGCGCGGCCCGACTCTGCGCCTGAGCGAAACGGTCCACGGACAGCGATATCGAACGATCGATCGCCCGGTGTAGGAAGCGCGCGGCGGCTTTATCAGGGGAGGGAAAGGTCTGGCGCTCCCAGAGGTCCAGAATCGCCTCGCGCAGGAGCGAGTACTCCACCACCACCTGGCCCAGGTCGAAGCCTGTCTCGAGACGATTGAACGCGTGGTCGTCGATTATCCGCGAAGGGACATTGCGTTCATCGAATCCGCGGTCGGACATCACGGATGCGATGGCATCCAGCAACTGCGGGACCGAGTCGAGCAATACGGGCCTAGGCAGCTCGCGCGCAGTGGGGAAGCGTCGAACCGCTGCTTCCCATCGCACCAGGATCTGAGCCTTGTGCGTAAGGATGAACTTCGCGAGCGGCGCGCCGCGTTGCTCATCCCGCCCAGCTTCCCCGGTCTCCATTACATCTTCCCGGGATCGCCTTCCGTGCGTAAGGCGTTTCCTTATGAAACATGCGGCCGGCCGCCTTGCCATCAAGGTCGAGCGTCAAGAAACGGCGGTCGGTATCGTGTTCGGCTGCGGGGAGGACGGTCACGTCCCGTGATGATGAAGGAGCCGCATTCTTACTCGAATGGACGCAGTCGGGACGCGATGGCACCGACACAACAGTTGAACGAAGGTTCGGCCGACGGCCGGCGCCAGGTCGTACGCGTCTTCCAGGTCATGGTCTTCGGACCGCCTGTCTTGCTCTTGGTCGCCGGTCTTGTTGGAAGCGCCTACGGCTATGCGATCTTCGCGGCCATCCGCTCGTTCTTTTGGGGTGAGCCCGTGCCTTCCGAGCTGACGGAATAGCTGACGCCACCTAGACGACTCGACCACACGCGGGATTTCGTCCGAGGCCGGACATCAACATGAGCTGACCCGAGACCATCTCGGTCCCTCCTTCGATCGGGGCCTTGGACGTGCCGGAGCAACTGCAGAGCTGCGCGGATCTTGGCAAGGCAGCCGAGATGGCACGTCTAGGATACTGGCAGCGGCCGCCCGGTTTCTCTGCAGGATATCGCCACCATCCCAGCTTTCTCGTACAAGATTGCTAGGATAGCTCCCGATGGAGACCGCGTTCTATTTGGGATCCCCGGGTGACGTTGAGGCCCTCGACTCGCTGACCGTCCTGGTCGTGGACGACGAGAGAGCCGTTCTCGATGGGCTCGGCGAGTTGCTCGAGAGCGAGGGCTACCGGGTGGCCACGGCGACCGACGGACAGGACGCTCTCGATCAATTGCGCACCGGTCTGCGGCCATGCGCGATTCTCCTCGACTTGATGATGCCGGGGATGGACGGGTGGGACTTCCGCCACGAGCAGACGCAAGATCCGAATCTCAGCGACATCCCAGTGGTCATCATCACCGCCGTCGGGTTCAGCGAGAAATCGGTGAAGGCCCAGTTCGGTGACATCGACTTCGTGCCCAAGCCGGTGCCCGTGGATGCCCTGCTCGCAGCCGTTCGGCGTCGAAGCACGGAGTGCTGATCGGACGGTCGAGGCCGCTGAGACCATGGCGGATGCACCTCGTCATGCGGCACCCGGCGGGTGCGGAGACAAGCGGGGAGATACGCGGCGCGCTTAGCGGCCGCGGACGCCACCGGACCGCAAACGGCCAAGAGCTTCCAGGAGCTCGAGATAGGGGACGGGCTTCGGGATCAGCTCGACGTCGCCGAACTGCGTACGGATGGTCTCTGGGCTGAACCCCGAGGCGCTGACAACCACCACAGGGATGTCCCGCAGCGACGGGTCGTCCAGTTGAGCGCGGCGGAAGTCCCAGCCATCCATCACCGGCATCATCAGGTCGAGCAGGATGGCGGACGGCCGCGCACCGTTTCGTAGATGCTCCAGGGCCTCCCGGCCGTTCGCAGCAGCCACCACCTCGAACCCGTCTTCTTGCAACGCCTCGCCGAGCGATTCGCGAATCGCGGAGTCATCCTCCACGAAGAGCAGGCGTGGCGGCGAGAGGTGGTCCCTCGCGGCCGCGTCAGGGGCAGCGCCGGGTGGCCTCAGGACATGCAGACCGCTGTGCGACATTACGGCCCAGCCGTACAAGAACCTGGGGTTTATCCTGAGTAACGCAAGGTTTTCCCCGGATAAACGGCCCAAGATCCTCGGGTCCGCGGGTGGCCGACGCGTAGGGCTATGCCGACTGCAACGGTGCGACCGGCAAGCGCAGTGTGAACGTGGTTCCGGCCTCGCTGGAGGACGCCACGGCTATCTCGCCCCGATGGGCATGCGCGATCTGGCGGACGATGTAGAGCCCGAGCCCAAGCCCCGTTCCGTCTTGCTGGCCTCGTTCGAACGGCTCGAAGATCTTCGGAAGGACCTCTCGCGGTATCGCCGGCCCGTCGTTGTGAACGGCCACCTCGATCTCCTTGCCGGTCCGCTGGACGTGAATAGCCGCCCGACCGCCTCCGTACTTGGCCGCGTTTCCGACCAGATTCGCCAGCGCTTGCAGGATACGCGCGCGGTCCCACTCGCCTCTCGTGTCGCCGGCGTTCGTCACCTCGATCGTCGGAACCGGGACCATGAACGCGAAGTCCTCCACCAACTCCTGACAGAGATCGCGCATGTCCACCGGCGCGGGAGCAATCGGGATGGTGCCGGCACCGACGCGCGCGTAGTCGAGGAGATCTCGGACCATGTCGTTCATGCGTTGGGTTGCGCGCGACACGCGTGCCGCGAGCCTCTTCACGCGCGAATCGTCTGACGCGCGACCAAGGAGGACCCCGGCCGTCGTCACGACCGTCAGCGGGTTGCGAAGGTCGTGGGCGAGCACGGCGAGATGTCGGTCCTTCGCCGCGAGCATCGCGGCCCGGCGCCGGAGCTCCTCCCCTCGACGGTAGAGCGAGACGAGCGCGCCGACCTTGCCGCGCAGAAGACTTGGAGGCGTCGGCTTGCGGACATAGTCGACCGCGCCGAGTGCGTACGCTCGCTCGACTGCTTCGTCGTCCAGATCGTATGCCGTCTGCAAAATGACCGGCGTGTGATGGGCGAGGCGGATTCGGTGCAAATGCTCGAGCACTTCGAATCCGTCCATCCCCGGCATCATGACGTCCAGGAGGATCACGGCGAACTCCTCCCGTTCGGCCAGCGCCAGGGCTTTCGCGCCGGACGTCGCCTCGACGATCTCGTGACCGAGAGGCTCGAGGAGCGCCGTTATCGCCAGCAGGTTGGGCCGAACGTCGTCGACGACGAGGATCTTCGCGGGCGGAAAGCCCTGCTCCTCGATCTCGATCTGCGAAAGTGTGCGCTGTCCATTGATAGTTCTAGTGTGCACCCCTACCCCTTGGGGAACGTGGGATGTCTCCCAGACCCGTCAAGGGCCTACAGAGTGTGGCCGTACGGTCGTGGTGTCTCGCGTCCGGGAAGGTCTAGCTCCAGCGCGACGCCCTTCTGACGGTCGCTGTCAGCCAGTGTCGCGGATTTCCACTTCATCCTTGCCGTCGACGATGTCGCCATCAGGAGGGCGTGAGAGAGGTGCCGAGGGGAGACACAACCCAGCCGTTGCAAGTAGCGGAGCGGCGCCCGGCCGGCCCGACGGCCGAGCGCCGCTCCCTTTCCCATGAATCCTTCAACGCCTCTCCCAATCCTATCGTCCACGGGGCGGAGACAAACTCCCACACTCCCATGGTCGCGCCGGCGACGGTTTCACGACGACATCGCCACCGCCGGTGTGGTCCGCCTACCACCTCAAGCGAGTTCACGTCGGACGAGTTCTCGATCGTGACGAGGGAAACGACACGGTTACGTTCTCGTCTCTGGGCCTACTCAACGATCAATGACGCTCCACGCAAGGTTCCCTCGCGGCCGACCCGGCATCGGGTTCAGGGCGCAAGTGGATCGAGCCTGGCCAACCGACGAGGAACGCGTCGGGCTGGTGCGTGAGGCCTTGTGCGGAGCCCATTGGCTTCTGCTCCTCGCCTGTCAGGGCCTCGATGGCGCTCCGAATCTAAAAGCCGCCCTAAGCGAGGCGACGCGCCTCCGGAGGATGATCAGACGCCTAGGCGACCGCCTCGATCGCTACGTCCGCCGTCCTGCAGGTGACGCCTAACCGAGCGCTCAGATTGCGCAGAGCGCGCCACACAGATTCTGGATGGAATCGGAGCGGGGATCTTTGGCGTCGTATCGGTCTTGGTGATCGCCGATCTGACGCGCGGGACCGGCCGCTTCAATCTCACCCTCGGAGCCATAACCACCGCGGTCGCCATGGGTGCTGCGCTCAGCCAGGTAATCGCCGGAAGCATCGTCCATCACATCGGGTCCCACGCGGGCTTTCTATTCCTCGCAGGCAGTGGCGGCAGTCGCCTTTTCGGCGCTGTACGCCTTCATGCCGGAGAGACGATCGTCAAGCAAGCGGCTCACACGACCCTCGGAGCGGCGGACCAGAGGTGAATCTTCACCTCGGCGGCAGGGAACTGAACCGTCTCGCGCCGCCGATTCCAATATCCAGGATGTACGGTCCATGAGCCGGGCGTCAGTGGCCTCACGGATTCTTGTGCAAAATCTTGTCCCGGCCGATGATCAGGTCAGGGGAGGGACTAATGGCCTACCAGGAATCTCCCGGGCTGGCGGCTCCGGCCGAAGCGCCGAGTGGGGTCGTACTGCTGGTGGAGGACGACTTCGACGTCCGAAACGCGGAGACCGAGCTCCTCGAGAGCGAAGAGTTGAGAGTAGTTGGTGCTGGCGATGGTCGCGAGGCTCTGGATCTGCTGCGACGCGGGCTGAGACCTTCGGTCATCGTCCTAGACCTGACAATGCCCGTGATGGATGGCTGGGACTTCCGCCAGGCCCAGATGGCGGACCGCGACCTGAAGGATATCCCCGTCATCGTGGCTACCGCGGGCGGCTTCAGTGCGGAGGCAATCCGCCGTCAGTTCGGAGAGGCACAGTTTCTTCGGAAGCCACTCGATCCGGCGACCTTTCTCGATGTCGTCGCGGCCTACTGTGAGTCTGGTCGGCGAGCCGTGAAGGCGGTGCGGTAGTTTCTACGTCCGCCTCGGTGGTCGCCCGTGAGTCGACCTCCTTGCTGCCGGGCGGAACGGCGCATAGGGCCATGAGCCAGGGCTTACTCTGCGTGCCTGATCCCGCTGATGACGTCTACGTCCTCGCGGGCAAGGCGCACAACGAACTCCTTAGCAGGAGATGGCCGCGCGCCAACATGACGAGCCCGGAGAAGAAAATCGGCTCTCTCGTTGTCGGTTGTGAACGCGATTTGAGCACCGCCGTTGAGGTGACACTCGACGGTGGCCTCGAAGCCCATTCCTCGTAGCGCCGTTACCAACATCTTCATGCGCCCCGCTTCCGACCGGTCCGCCGATCGCGGCCTGGACCCGGTGGGCCCGCTCGCAGCATTGCTGGCACCCGCGCCGTCGCCTGGCTTCCCGTGGCTCCGCATCGTCCATCTCCCCCCGAACCGATAGACATCGGTGGCGTGCCCTGACATCTTGAAAGACGTACAAGAGTCTGACCGCTCCCCAACGTTCCTTCTTCACGCTGCCCATCGCGCACCGCCCAGCGGGGCTCAGGTAGACACGTTGGGCCGTCAGGCCGAGGATGGTGCTCGTCGCTCGCGAAGTGCTCGCGCAATCACCTTGAGAAGCGCATCGATCGTCGTTGATTTCTGGATGACGTATGAAGTTCCCATTTTCCGAGCGATCGCTGGCAAGTCCTCACGAGCAGAGACGAGGATGATTGGTAGCTTCTCCTCTCCCGCATCGTGCAACAGCATCTCGTGAGCCATTCCAGGACCGCCTAGAATAGGCATATCCACGTCTACGATAAGAGCATCGGGCAGCGGTGATGCTCTCAGGACAACCAGGCCCTCTTCGCCGGTGGAAGCGGTGTGGACCTCATGTCCCTCGTCGCGTAGTAGTTCGCCGAACGCTGCGACGATGTCGTTGTCGTCGTCGACGAGGAGGAGACGGGCCATTTGATGGCTCAGGCGGCGGACGCTGTGGCGCCGCAGGCGCGACCGAGCGCCTCGAGGAGCTCGACATAGGGGACCGGCTTCGGAATCAGCTCGACGTCGCCGAATTGCATGCGGACGGTGTCCCGACTGAATCCGGCCGCGCTGATCACTAGGACCGGGATGTTTCGGAGGGCAGGGTCCTGGAGCTGCTCGTGGCGAAAATCCCAGCCATCCATCACCGGCATCATCAGGTCGAGCAAGATCGCCGAGGGACGCGGACCCTCTCGCAGGAGGGTGAGCGCCTCTCGTCCGTTCGCCGCCGTCAGGACTTCGAACTCTTCTTGCTCCAGCGCTTCGGCGAGCGATTCGCGAATCGCGGCGTCGTCCTCGACGAGCAACAGGCGTGGCGCAGCTACAGGAGGGTCCGCGGCAGCCCCTCGGGCAACCTCGCTTGGTCTCACGAGATGCAGACCGTTATGCGACATGGCGAATCCGATCCGTACAAGAATCTAGGGCGATGCCCGAGCGGATCAAGGGCTCGGGCGAGCGGGGGATCACCGGATTGTCCTGGAGCCCCGATGCACAATGGTTGAGCTCAAGCATCCTCGCGGCCGTCAGGCATGCCGTACCGGAACCCCCGGTTCGCCCAATTGTTTTTCCGCCTCCGTGTGGGGGGGCACATAGCCATGCCTCCGGCGGGGCCGGATAGATTGGAGCTGTGGCCAAGCTGCCATCGCCGTCAACGCCCGGCCTTGTGCTACCGTGCCGGCGTGCCGACCGTGTTGGTCGTAGACGACAATTCAGCCATCGTGAGCGCCCTCTCCGAGGCTCTCACGGAAGAGGGGTGGAATGTCGTGGCTGCACTCTCGGCGAAGGAAGCCATAGCCATAGCTCAGTCCCGGAACGTCGATATCGTTCTTTGTGACGTGCTCTTGGGCGAGAGCAGCGACGGCCTGGATCTGCGCGATCAATTTGTGCGCCACGCCCTAGGCCACATCCCCTTCGCCTTCGTAACGGCCTCGACCCGCGAGATGGCCAGACTCAAAGGTGAGCTGGCGTTGCGGAAACCGTTCAAAGTTTCCGAGGTTGTAGAGCTCCTCAACGCCGCCCTGTCCCGTTCGCAGGACAAGACTTCTCGGGGCGGCGCCGATTACCCCGAACGCTCGGCCGGCGCCCTCGCTCGGGACCCCCAGGGCGACACACCTGGGCCGAGGGACTAACCTTTACGGCGCGCCGCCTCTACCCCGAAGAGCCACCTCGCCCACATCTACGAGAAGACGGGCGTCGCGACCCGCTCGGCCGGCGCGCTCTCCGCCCTCACGCAGGGCCCCGTCGAGCCCTGAAGCAGGCGCGGTAACTAGGCTAGGTGGCGTCGCTCCACGCATCCCGTTCTTCCTGGTGACCTGACCCCCAACGCTGGTCCACTCAGGCTGCGAGTCCGGCGGTTGATGAATACTCCTTCGGCGTCAGGTCGCCAAGCGAGCTGTGCGGCCTGACCTCGTTGTAGTCGCGTCTCCA
>Ga0070734_10005611_pt1 | contig 10962 bp, 3 predicted proteins | sample Coa_R1_8_FD_66444 | JGI IMG/M metagenome (GOLD analysis project Ga0070734, IMG submission 66444) | Surface soil microbial communities from Centralia Pennsylvania, which are recovering from an underground coalmine fire - Coalmine... | ecosystem: Environmental > Terrestrial > Soil > Unclassified ... | reverse complement strand
GTCATCTACGAATATGATTCCGGCAGTCACTTGATCCGTGTGACACTGCCGGGCGACCATATAACGAAATACATCTACGATTCGCAGGCCCATCTGACGACCGTCATTGATCCCAGCGACAAGCGCACAATGTTCAAGTATGATTCAACCGGGCGTCTGGTTTCTGAGGTAGGCGCCCTCTGCCCTACCCCGCGGGCCTATTCGTACGACGATACGGACGGAAGCATCACGACTTCCGACCCATTGGGAGATTTCCAAAGCGGACTGCAGAATGTGATCGGGCAACCTGTCAAGGTGACCGATTCGTCTCAGGCTGTGAAGCAGTTCGGGTACGACAGTGATCTCAACCTTATCCAGTACCTGGACGGCCTGAATACATGGAACTTTACCTGTGATTCATGGGGCAACCGAACTGCCGTTGCCGATCCCGCAGGACACCAGGCCAACCTGTCCTACGACCCGACTTTCAATCTCGTCGCTTCTCTGCAGGATACCAATGGTAACAAAACATCCTACCAGCATGATGCCAACGGAAATCTCACCAGCGAAGTCTATCCCGATGCATCACAGCAGAGTTGGAACTATGACTCGGATGGCCTGCCGTCGAGCTATACAGACCGCAACGGGGCGACGATGAAATACACCTTCGACTCCCGCGGACTGTTATTGTCTAAAACCTATCCCGATAACACGGTAGCCTCCTACACCTGGGATTCCCTGGGCCGGCTCACGGCAGCCAAGAATGGGAATGTCGCCATTCAGTTCACCTATGACACGGCGAGCAGAATGATCAATGTCATCTATCCCGGAAATAGACGCTTTCACTATACCTATGACGGCGCGGGCCGCAAAACGAGCGTAACATATCCCGGAGGGACACTGTTCCGGTATTCCTATGACACAATGGGTCGTCTGATATCGATCGTCGATTCAGCGGGACACTCGGTGGCTAGTTACACGTACGATGGCGCCGGACGACTGCAGCAGCGCGTGCTCAGCAACGGTGTAACGACCGCAATAAAATATGATGCCTCCTTCCCGGGCCGCATCCAGGAAATAGACAATAGCAACGCGGCAGGAACCTTGTTGTCCCGTTTTATTTATACCTGGGATGCTGCCGGGAACATGACTTCCATGCAGTCGCTGGAGGGACAGCGTAAATACACCTTCGATTCGCTCAACCAAATGACAAAGGCTCAGTACCCGGACGGTAGCGTAACGCAGTACCAATACGACCCGGCCGGCAACCGTCTATCCGTGACGGAGAATGGCAATACTGCCACGTATACCGTCAACAGCATGAATCAGTACCTGTCGGATGGGGTGAATGCATACCAGTACGATACCAATGGCAATATCATAGCGATAACCCAAGGGTCTCAAACGACGAAATGCGCCTATGACGCCGAAAACCATCTCTTACAAGTTCAACTGCCGTCCGGGGCTGTATCCTATACTTACGATGCCCTCGGACAGCGTTATGCACGGACTGATGCGAGCGGAACGACGCATTTCCTGCAGGATGGTGACCATGTCGCGATTGAAGAGACCCCTTCCCACCAGACGACCGCACAATATATCTGGGGCAACGCGTACGATGAAATCGTGCGGATGGATCGAAACGGTCAATCCCGTTTCTACACTCAAGACGCGCTTTGCAGCGTCTCCGATTTGACGGCTGCAAATGGAGCCATGCTGGAGCACTATCAGTATCGCGCGTTCGGCGAGCCCTCACAGGTGAGCGCCCTGGGTAATCCTTATATGTTTACAGGAGCAGCCTACGACGCTGCAACCGGCCTGCAGTACAACCGGGCTAGATTCTATGCAACGAGCCTAGGCCGTTTCATCACGCCCGATCCCACCGACATTGTCGGTGGCACAAACCTGTACGCCTATACGCCCAACAATCCAAGCAGCTATAAAGATCCGGATGGCCTATGGTATATCAGCATTTCAGGAGGAACATCGGTTAGTGGCGGCTTTAGTTATGGTCCGGGCGGTGGCAGCGTAGGCGTTTCTGTTGGACCCGGGGGAGGCGGATTTATCTGTTTCGATACTGGTGATGCTGGCACCAGTGCTGGCATCTCTGGAGCGGCAGCCTTTGGATTAGGTCTATCTGGAAGCTTAGGTTTGACCTCGTCCGGTGTTACTGGTTCCATTGGTGTCTGCATTGGCATAGGAGCATCCATAGGCCTAGCAGGAAGCGTGGGATTTAGTGGCAGCAGCGGAGCTGGAGGCGGAGCTTGTCCAACTTTCATTCAACTACCGCCTCATCCGGTCCCGCAGGAGCCTCTTGCGACCAATCTGGACATAAGCGGCGAGAAGTTATGCGCCAAAATCACGGTGCCTGCAGAGGATTGCCTTCTCAAATCGGATATACCCATATATGGCGTGGCCGGTGGGACCGATTTTCAGGAGTTCCAGGTCGAATACGGCGAGGGTGCTCACCCGGCTGTCTGGCATCTGATCGAACATTCCACATCGCCCCAGAACCGGTGCCGCATGGGTCTTCAGGAGATGGCCGCAATGACAGGGGATGAAGACCTGCGTGGTAACCTGGCGACATGGAACACAGGACTGGGAAGTTGGGTTCATCTGCCCTGGCACCCCGCCGATGAGAAAATCGCTCTTAATGGGACTTATACGATCCGTCTGGTGGCTGTCGGCAAAGACGGGCGAACCGTCGAAGACCGCCGGACAGTGGTCGTTGGCGGGGTCATTGCCCAGTGCCTGCCTGGTAAAGTCTCAAGCCCTGACGGACAAGTCACGATGCGGTTTTCGGAACAGAGTCTTGTCGCTTCGTTCCGCGTGTTTAGTATTTTGCCGGAGCCGAGCCCTATTCCGAGCCTCCCAGCAAAATGGAGGTCCGTTGGGCTGACATACCGGATCCGAGAACCCGGCGACCGTTTCATTAAGCCTGTTCGGCTGGAATTCCAATATGACCGGCGCGATGAAGAATCCCCGGCAAGCTTCGCCCTCTTTCAATATGATGTAGTCCGGCAGAAGTGGGTAAAGCTTCCTACTCAACGCAGTGCCCACTCCTTCGTTTGCACGGAGATTTGGCAATTGCCGGCGCATAAGGCACTTTTTGCCCTCCTACGTAGCGCGGGCGGTCATATTCAGAATACGCCCCTATTGCCGGCCTCGAAAGCGGGTAAGGCGATTGCAGGGCGAGATGGTCGCAGCGTGTTAAGGGTAGCCTACAGTAATCAACCTGGACCGTTGCCCCAACGCGATGAGCCTGTCGGCGCACTTGCAGAGCGCGTTCCCCGCGCAGGTCTGCTGGCGGCATCGGCGGGTCAGATGCATGTCCACTATGCCATGCGCATCACCAACACACACTTCGGCGGCAACTTTGCCGCGACCCTACTGCAGACTCCTTTTGACGCGCAGCGCCTGCGGTATCTGCGCTTCGACTATAAGGTTCGCCCAAATGTCAGCGCAGACCTGTATGCCCGCATTGGAAAGCGCTGGTACGCCTTTGAGCTTACCGGCGCGCGCGGCGATCAGTTCCGCAATCGCGATGTCAATATCGTCTATGCAGGCAAAATCCCAGGCATCCTCCCCGACGATACCTGGCACACAGCTACCGTAGACTTGTGGGATCTGCTGGAGAGCAAAACCGAGAACACAGTTGTCGAAGAGCTCATCGTGGCAGACTGGCAGGTAGAGGGATACATGAAATTGGGCTTTGGCCGCAACATCCTGGGGGCCACTCTTTATCTCGACAACATCACCTTGAGCACGCCGATGCCGCGAGACAGCCAGTCTCTGCACGCCGAGAGCAGGTGGCTGCGAAAGCACGGCCTTTTCTCCTCCTGCGCGATGCAAGAGGAGACGAGCCCGTCCCGCGCCGATCTGCTGGTAGATGACTTCGATGGCGCGCAATCCACCAACAATCTTAAGGGGCCGTTCGGAACCTTCTCCAACCCGGGCACAGAGTACTGCAAAATGTCAGTGGTCGAGGCCAATAGCAAGCGGGGCGGCATACATGCCCTTCAGCTAAACTATGACACCAGGCCGCCGGATGCCTTTTGTGGATACTGGACAGCCCTTATGGCTGCGAATGTCAAGGGATACCACTCGCTGACATTTCGCCTCCATGCCTCCGCGCAGGTGCCGACCATGCTAGTTGGCCTGCGGCATGCTGCCACTCGGGTAGATGTCAAAGTGCCTGTCAGGCCGTATTGCTCCAGCCCTGATGAGCAGGGATGGCGCAGCGTATGCATCCCCCTTACAGCCTTTACCGGGCGGGGCTTAACAGACTTGAAGTTACTCGACACTCTCAGCTTTACGTTTGAGCATAAGCTTGGGAGCGGCACAGGAATCGTTCAAATGGCGGATATACGCTTTGAGCGTGCTTTGCCATCGTCCGTTCTCACAATAGCCGACTTCGGTCGCTATCCCATGGATGTCAACAATCTGGGTGGCGGCTACCGCGTCCGTCAGACTGGTGCCGCGACGATCGTAGCCAGTTACTACGAAGTCAAAGGCGATCATGGCAAGACCGGAACCGTGCGGATTTCTTATGGTGGGTCTATCGGCAAAGACAATGGCGATGGGGTAGGCCATGCGTACGCTGTCTGGGAAACCGACCTGATGGGACTGGATGCCCGTAAGTTCCACACTCTCGTTCTCAAACTGCGTGGTGACAACGGGGGCGAACAGCCCAATGTCTACCTGGAAGATGCCTCCACACGCAAGCCTGTATTGGCAAAGGAATTGGCGCCCATCACAACAGATTGGCAGGAAATCCGCATTCCGCTCGAGCGTTTCTCAAAACTGGGAATAGATCTATCGCACCTTGAGCAACTGGCCCTTGACTTTGAGTGGAAGGCTATGGCAGGCACCCTCTATATCGGTGAAATCCGTCTGGAAGGCGACACCGCCATCACCAGGAGAATATTCCTCCTGCGCGCGTGTTTGTCCGGACGTTCTGGTGTTACACACCGGGGCTGATGTGAGTCATTCTAACTGCCGCAGCAGATCGGCGTTGTTCGCCTTGGATATCGAGGGAAGAAATGGCAGATTGTGAATTCGATCAACGTTGCCTGGAAAGGTGGCACCCTGAGACTGCCACCCTACCGATCCAGACCGGCATTCCCTCACGTCTGTTATCTATCAGGCGCAAATCGCCTGGGATGATCCTGACCTTCCTGGGCTTATGGGCGCTGTGCCTTCTAGTCTACGGGCCACGGCTGTGGCTGGTTATCGCTTCCGCCCACAACACGCCGGCTCAGGTAGCACTGCTGGCAGTCTACGGACTTATGCTGATCATTTTCTGGTTGTTTGGCGCTTACAGCGCCGCGATAACGTTTTTCGCACTCTTAGACCAGAGACGGTTGGCCGCGAAGCATTCTATCCCGACAGCCTTACCGAATCCTCCTGATCTTTGGCCACGGGTGGCTGTGCTCTACCCGACATACAACGATTTTCAAGAAGGGGCTGTGGGGACATGTCTGGTACAGGATTATCCAGGCGACTATCACGTCTTTCTGCTTGACGATAGCACAGACCCGGCTTATCAGGCGCGTGTGGATGCTTTTCATGCAACGCACCCTATGCGAACGACCGTCGTTCGTCGTGAGAGACGTCACGGCTTTAAGGCTGGTAATCTCAACCATGCTCTACGTGGGGTGGCCGCCGACTACACTATTTTTTCGGTCGTGGATGCCGATGAGCGGCTTTCAATCGATTTTCTGCGAACGGCGGTCGTTTATCTGCAGGCCCTGGATATCGCCTTTGTGCAGGCCAGCCATTCACCGCGTCCAGAGCAAGCGTCCCGCTTCGCTCAGGAAGTGGGGCCGACCATCCTTTCATTCTATGAGATCCACTGCCGGCCGCGCAACCGACACGGACTGGTGCTTTACGTGGGACACGGAGCGGTCATTCGGCGCGCCGCCTGGGAGCAAGTAGGAGGCTTTCCAGAAGTCGTGCTGGAAGACCTGGCTTTCACGGCGGCGCTACTGACGGAAGGGCTCCGAGGAGTCTATCTGCCGGACTTGCGCTGTACAGAAGATTTCCCAGATACCTTCCCTCAATTCAAACGACAGTATGAACGGTATATAATCGGCGTTACAGAGGCGTTATGTCGTCATTTGTTTCCACTTATGAAAAGTCGAAAAGCCAGCTTGATCGAAAAATTCGATTTCTGTCTATGGTGCTCCCCTTTGTACATGCCAGCCTTATGCCTACTTTTTGTCGTACTCTGCAGTATGGGGTTGGTGGTCGTACTGGGTCATTGGAAGATACTTACCCTCGTGATTGACGCTCACGAATACCACATTCCTGTGATCCGGATATACGATACGCGTTTTACCCCGCTGTGGGCATGGGACTTCAGGCTGTTATCCGTCGCGTGCGCCCTCGCCCCGATCTATGGGTGTCTGGCACTCGGCGCTCAGAGGCGTCTGCACCCGTGGCGATTATTGGCGCAAAGCACGATGGCTTACCTTTCCGTGATGCTGATTTCCTGGCGAGGGATTTTGGGCTACTTGCTGCTGAAAAGAACCTTTTCACCGCCAACAGGCGAGAGGATGCTATCCGACCTGCCAATTCTAAAACACAGGCAAGCAGCATTACCGCAGTGTAGCGGCACGGCAATGCCCTGGCGCGGCCCACGTCTGTTAGAGGCAGGGTTGGGAGTAGCTGTAGGTCTTCTTTCCCTTCTATCCATGAATGTCGGCCATGCAGGCATTTGCGGGTGTCTGCTTATGGGAGTGCAGGCCGAAAGGAAAGGGTGGGATGCGCCGGGGGTGCGCATGACATCTACGATATGTTTTATCGCCATTCTGTTTCAGATGCTTCTAAGCATGTTGCCATTTGGCCATATTCCAGGGTTGCCACCGATGATCTTTACCGTCCACTTCTGATGGGCTACTATACTCCTATGTATAGTATCGCTAAGAGCACTTAATGAGGGCCGGTCACCATGTCACCAAGACGATTCTGGATTTCAGTTGGCGCGCTCATCCTGGCTCTCTATGGAGCGTGCCTTTGCCGGGAGGCCATGGCGCAAGCGCCCTTCGACTTCGATGGCGATGGGAAGTCGGACGTCCTCTGGCGCACGGCCAGCGCGGGCGATGTCTACGTCTGGGATATGAACAGCTTGAGTATCGCCGGTCAAGGCTATCTGGCGCAGGGTGTTCCCCTCGTCTGGCAGATTGCCGGCGTGGGCGACTTCAATGGCGATGGCAAGGCCGATATCCTGTGGCGCAACGCCAGCGCCGGCGACGTTTACGCCTGGGAGATGAACGGGGCCAGCATTGCCGCGCAGGGGCTTATCGCCCAGGGCGTCTCGCCGGACTGGGAGGTCGCCGGGGTGGGGGACTTCGACGGCGACGGCAAGGCCGACGTTCTGTGGGTCAACGCCCGCACCGGCGACGTATATCTGTGGGAGATGAACGGGACGACCATTGCCAACCAGGGCTTCCTCGCGCAGGGCTTGCCGCTGGAGTGGCAGATTGCTGGCGTGGGCGACTTCAATGGCGATGGCAAGGCCGACGTGCTCTGGCGCGATACGAATACGGGCGACGTATATCTGTGGGAGATGAATGGACTGACGATCGCCAGTCAGGGCGTTATCGCTCAGGGGGTTCCGCTGACGTGGCGGATCGTCGGCGTGGGAGACCTCAATGGGGACGGCAAAGCCGATATCCTGTGGCGCAATACGATCACCGGCGATGTTTACGCCTGGGAGATGAATGGAACCACGATCGCCGGCCAGGGCCTCCTTTCTGCCGGATTGCCGCTCGCGTGGCAGGTGGCGGAAATAGGAGACTTCAACGGCGACGGGCAGGCGGATATTCTCTGGCATAACGCCGGCACCGGCGATATCTACGTCTGGGAAATGAGCGGGCTGAACATCGGCGCGCAGGGCACCGTCGCGCAGGGCATCCTGCTGGCCTGGCAGGTCGCTCCCGCCCCGAACCGAGTCTTCGGACTGGCCTTCAGTCCGTTCCTCTATCCCGGCCAGGACCCGAACCAGGGTACCCAGATCTCCGACGCCCAGTTGAGCGCTCTGCTGAGCAACCTCGCTCCCTACACCCAATGGGTCCGTACCTTCAGCCTGATACTCGGCCAGCAGGATATCGGCGCCATCGCGCACAGCTTCGGACTGAAAACCGCCATCGGCGCCTACCTGGACGGCAATCCGACGGACGACCAGAACCAGGTCAACGCTCTGATCCAGGAGGCGCAGGCCGGCAATGTGGACATGGCGATCGTGGGCAACGAGAACCTGCTCAACGGAACCCTGACCTCCAGCCAGATCATCACCTATCTGCAGCAGGTCAAGGCCGCTGTCCCGGCCAATGTCCTGGTGACTCATGCGGATAGCTGGTACCAGGTGACGCAGAATCTCAATCTGCTCCCTTACGAGGATCTCGCGGCCATCAACGCCTACCCATTCTACGAAAATGTCTCCATTGACCAGGCGCTCGCGCAGTTGCAGTCGGACTACCAGAAGACGGTGCAGGCTGTGGGTAACAAACCGGTCTGGATCACGGAGACCGGATGGCCCAGCGCCGGGAATCCCCCCTCTACCGGCTCTCCCGCCGTGCCGTCTCCCCAGAACGCCGCGACCTACTTCAGCGAAGTGGAGCAATGGGCGCGGACCGCCGGCATCCCGCTGTTCTTTTTCGAAGCCTATGACGAACCCTGGAAAGCCAGCTACAACGACTACGCTTCTTGGGGTATCTGGGATGCCAACCTCGACTTCAAGGCAAGCATGACCATTCCGTTTCGGTAGGGTCTTCCTTATTATGAACGCCATACTTCCCGACGAAGCGAGCGTCCTTGCCAGGCTGATGGCGTGGGGGCAGGGCCGGCCGGAAATCCGCGCCATGATCCTCACCAGCTCGCGCACGCGGCCGGACGGTCCGGTGGACCTGCTGTCCGATTACGACGTCATCCTTGCTGTCACCGATGCCGGGCGATTTGCACAGGAAGATGCCTGGGTGCAGGACTATGGCCCGCCGATGGTGCGCTGGGGCGATCAGAGCACGCTTTACGGCCGGACCACCTATTTTCGCGGCGTGGTCTACGCGGATTATATCAAGATAGATTACAGCATCTGGCCCGAAGACCTCCTGGAGCAGGTCGCCGCACAATCGGGGCTGCCGGACCAACTGGATGTGGGTTATCGCGTGCTGCTCGACAAAGAGGGCAGGACCGCCGCCTGGAAACCGCCTACCTATCGCGCTCACATTCCGGCCAGACCGACGGAGGCGGAGTATCGGGCGCTGGTCGAAGAGTTCTGGTGGGAAACGACCTACGTTGCCAAAAGTCTCTGGCGGGATGAGTTGATGTTCGCCCGGTACAGCCTGGACTGTGTGATCAAGCTGGACTTGATGCGCCAGATGCTGGAGTGGCGGATAGAACTGGACCATGACTGGTCCTTCAAACCCGGCGTGAACGGACGCGGCTTGAAACCACAACTCCCAGCCGATATCTGGGCGGAGTTTGTGAGCGGCTATGTCGGGCCTGAGATCGAGGCCAACTGGGCGGCGCTCTTTCGCACGACGGCCCTGTTTCGCAGAGTCGCCATGGAGGTCGGCGCTGCGCTCGGCTATGCCTACCCGCAGACGGTGGACGACCAGGTAAGCGCCTACCTGAACGCTGTTCGGAATATGCCCCCTGGCAGCGGGCCGCCGGTTGCAGAAGGACCCAATCACATAGGTGGCTTTTCCTGCCTGGCCTGAATCGACTCCACCAGTTTGCTCATCAGTTCCTGGAATTTGGGGAGTTCTTTGGCAAATTCGGCAGGCTTCTTGCGGGGCAGCAGTTGTTGGGCTTCCGGTTCGTCTGCGTCGCGTGCGGCATCATACGCCTGTGAAAGCAGTGTGATGATTTCGGGTTTAGCGTCCACGAAGGAAGCCGTCTGAAGGACGTTTTTTCCCGTCCTATCTTTCGCCTTCACATTGGCGCCGCGCTGGAGCAGGGCGCCAACGACCTCGGTTTGGCCGAGTAGCGCCGCGCTCATCAGCGGTGTCTGCCCGATGCTGTCTGCCGCCTCGATGTCCGCTCCCCGCTCGATCAGGAGGTTTATCATCTTATCGGCTTTGTTCCGCAGGAAGATAATTGCATCGAAGGCCGTCTGTCCGTGACGGTCCCTGCTGTTGATGTCCGCTCCTTTGTCGAGCAGAAGCGTCGCCGCCTCGATGTCGCCTCTTTCCACCGCAGCCAGCAGCGGAGTGCGCAGCAAACTTCCCCCTGCGCCGAGATTGACATCCGCGCCGCGATCCAGCAGGAGGGACATCATGCGGGCATGGCCCCTGGAAACCGCCCACGTCAACGCCGTCTGTCCCTGGCTATCCTGTGCATCTATCTCGGCGCCGCGTGTCAGCAGCGCGTTCACGGTTTCCACGCGGCCGCCCGCAGCGGCCATCATGAGCGCCGTGATGCCGCCCGCGTTCGGCGTATTGACATCCGTTCCCCAGTCCAGAAGCAGACGCACGGAATCCGTATCGCCCAGCAGCGCCGCTTCGATCAGCCCGATCTTTGCCCCGGCATCTGTGAGCAAGGCGACCATATCCTGCCGGTCGCGCAGAATCGCGTCCAGGAGGGCGGTATGGCCCCGTTTCGTCGTCGTGTTGATGTCCGCCCCGTGTTCCAGCAGCAGGCGAACGAGACCCGCATGATTATTGAGGACCGCCTTGATGAGCGGGGTAAAGCCGAAATTATCGGCAGCGTTGACATCTGCCCCGCGCTCCAGGAGCAAGCGCGCCGCCGCTTCCTTTCCCTCCTCAACGGCCACGTATAGCGCCGTCCTGCCGCGCTCGTCGCGCGCATGTACATCCCGGTCCAGATTGAGAAGCGTGCGCAGCGCCTCAATGTCGTCCAGCTTTGCCGCGTCGTGCAGGTCCGTACCAAGAGCCTGCTTGATAAGCGAGGCGATTTCGGGATGATTTTTCACGCCGGGCAGCATTTCGACCGAAAGGCCCGGTTTGGAAAAATGGGCAG
>Ga0070734_10005610_pt1 | contig 10963 bp, 8 predicted proteins | sample Coa_R1_8_FD_66444 | JGI IMG/M metagenome (GOLD analysis project Ga0070734, IMG submission 66444) | Surface soil microbial communities from Centralia Pennsylvania, which are recovering from an underground coalmine fire - Coalmine... | ecosystem: Environmental > Terrestrial > Soil > Unclassified ... | reverse complement strand
GCCCAAACCGGATCGGCTTAAAGAGGGTTCGCACGAGCTTGCGCAGACGCGTTTGCCCGACCAGGCGCGCAAGGGCCGCGGCGCCGTATCCAATCGGCCTGGCCGTTTCGAGCCGGGCGACCGCCCGCGCGAGGACGATGGCTGGACCGGGGCCCCCGACGACGAGGAACTTCCGCCGCTCGCCACGACCGTCGCCATCGATGCCAGTCGAAGCGCCATCGCCTGGAACGAGTCCCCCGATGTCGGTTTCGACCGGTCGGTCAATCCCTATCGGGGCTGCGAGCACGGCTGCGTCTACTGCTTCGCTCGGCCGACCCACGCCTATCTCGGCTTGTCGCCCGGCCTCGATTTCGAGACCAAGCTCTTCGCCAAGCCCGAGGCGCCACGGCTGCTCGCCGAGGAGCTGTCGAAGCCGGGTTACAAGCCGGCCGTGCTCGGGCTCGGCACCAACACCGATCCCTATCAGCCCATCGAGCGCAGGATGGGCATCACGCGGGGCCTGCTCGAAGTGCTCTCGGCGTTCGGCCATCCGGTCACCATCGTCACCAAATCGGCCCTGGTGTTGCGCGACCTCGACGTGCTCGCCGGCATGGCCGAGCGCGGGCTCGCCAACGTCACCCTTTCGGTCACGACTCTCGATCGCGATCTGGCGCGGGTGATGGAGCCGCGGGCGGCAACCCCTGGCCGCCGGCTCGAGACGATTCGCAAGCTGGCGGAGGCCGGCGTTCCCGTGGGCGTGCTGGCCGCACCCATGATCCCCGCCCTCAACGACGCCGAGCTGGAGGCGATCCTCGAGGCGGCGGTCGAGGCCGGCGCCACCACGGCCGGCTACGTGCTGCTGCGCCTGCCGCTGGAGATCAAGGATCTGTTCGCCGAGTGGCTCGACGCCCATGCGCCAGGCAGGTCCAGCCATGTGCTGAACCTTTTGCGCCAGACCCGGCGCGGCGGACTCTATGTCGACAAATTCGGCGAGCGGATGCGTGGGGTTGGTCCCTACGCCGAATTGCTGTCCAGGCGCTTCCAGCTCGCGGTGCGCCGGCTCGGCATCGAGCGCCGGGGGACCCGGCTGCGCACCGACCTCTTCCGCGTGCCGCCGAAAAGGGGCGACCAGTTGGCGCTGCTCTGAAGCGGGAGGGTGCGGTGATAGAATTGCGCCCATGCCCGATTCGCGGATCGAGCGCAGCGTCGCCGGGCCGGTCGTCGGGGTCGACGAGGTCGGCCGTGGGCCGCTCGCCGGGCCCGTGGTCGCGGCGGCCGTCGTTCTCGATCCCAAGCTCCCGCGCAGCCTTGCGCGACGCATCGATGACTCGAAGCGCCTGACGCCGGCGGAGCGGCTGGCGGTCTACGCCCTGCTTCCGGCCTATGCGCGTTTCGCCGTCGGGAGCGCCAGCGTGGCGGAGATCGACAGCCTCAATATCCTGAGGGCGTCCCACCTCGCCATGAGCCGGGCGGTTGCGGCACTCGGCCTCGAACCCACCCTGGTCATCGTCGACGGCAATAGCGATCCCGGGCTTCCCCATCCCACCCGCTGCATCGTGGGCGGCGACGGGATCTGCCTCTCCATCGCCGCCGCTTCCATCGTCGCCAAGGTGACCCGCGATCGGGCCATGACGGCGCTCGCCTGGCGCCATCCGGGCTACGGCTGGGAGCGCAATGCGGGCTATGGCACGGCCGAACATATGGCCGCGCTCGGCCGGCTGGGAGTCAGTTTGGAGCATCGGCGCACATTTAGGCCAGTTTCTGAAGTTCTAGCCACAACCTATTGATTCGATTTTATATGTTGACGTCTGGACTCGGCTGAATCATGCTTGCCGCCCATGAGCCAGCTGCCCGTAAATCAAATCCTCACCGGCGACTGCATCGAAGCGATGCAGGCGCTGCCCGCCAACTCCATCGACATGATCTTCGCCGACCCGCCCTATAACCTTCAGCTCGAGGGCGCCTTGCACCGGCCCAACAACAGCAAGGTCGATGCGGTCGACGAGACCTGGGATCGGTTCGACGATTTCGCCACCTATGACCGCTTCACGGAATCCTGGCTCGGTGCGGCGCGGCGGATCCTGAAGCCGGAAGGCACGCTTTGGGTCATCGGCAGTTACCACAACATCTTCCGCGTCGGCACGCGCCTCCAGGATCTCGGATTCTGGATTCTCAACGACGTGGTCTGGCGCAAGTCCAACCCGATGCCCAACTTCCGCGGCCGGCGCTTCACCAACGCGCACGAGACCATGATCTGGTGCGCGCGGGAGCGCGAGAGCCGCTACCGCTTCAACTACGAGGCCATGAAATCCCTCAACGACGACCTGCAGATGCGCAGCGACTGGCTGCTCCCGATCTGCAGCGGCGGCGAGCGTCTCAGGGACGCCGAAGGCCGCAAGGCCCATCCGACCCAGAAGCCCGAGGCCCTGCTCCATCGGGTCATCCTCGCCTCGACCCAGCCGGGCGAAGTCGTCCTCGACCCCTTCTTCGGCACCGGCACCACCGGCGTGGTGGCCAAGCGCCTCGGCCGTCGCTACATCGGCATCGAGCGCGACAAGCGCTACATCGCCGGCGCCGAGCGGCGCCTGAAGGCCACGCCCGCCAACGACGATGCCGAACTCGTGGCGACGCCCGGCAAGCGCGACGAGCCGCGCATCCCTTTCGGCTGGCTGGTGGAGCGCGGTTTTCTGACACCCGGGACTTTGCTGTTCAGCATCGACCGGCGCTGGTCGGCCAAGGTGCGGGCCGACGGCACCCTCATCGCCGCCGACTGCCGCGGCTCGATCCACCAGGTCGCGGCCCAGGTCCAGGGCGCGCCGGCCTGCAACGGCTGGCAGTTCTGGTATCTGGAAGTGGAGGGCCAGCTCCGGCCCATCGACCTTCTGCGCCAGAAACTGCGGGCGGAGCTGCACTAAGGAAGGGCAGCCCAGGAGTTACGTCGCCTTAGTCTCCACGCGCCCATGCCTGCGTGCAGAATCTCTCTTAGTCGCCCTCGCCGCGATTTCCGCAACGGCGTGCTTGGCGACTTTTTTCATCAGGCTCGGCAAAGCCAGCTCCGACAAACGATCGACCCGGCACCAGCGCCCCGCGCTGGAACCAACCGTCTTGCCGCGCAGCAACGTCAATTCCAGCTCGAAATGGGTGAAGCCGTGGCGCACGACGCCCGGCAGAGATCGCCATTGCGCATGCGCCGGCGCCTCGCGCGCGGCCTCGGCCTCGCCCCAGGGCTCTTCGCGCCAGGGCGTCGACGGGAACTCCATCATCCCGCCCAGCAGGCCCCTGTCCGGGCGCCGGCGCAGGAGCACGGCGCCGTCGGAGCGCTCGATCCAGAAGACGACGCCATGCTTCAACGGCCGCGGGCGCTTGCGCTCCCGGGCCGGAAGCTTTTCCGCGATGCCTTGGGCCAGGGCTGCGCATTCCTCGTGGAGCGGGCAGATGTCGCATTTCGGGCGCCCCACGGTGCAGACCATGGCGCCCAGGTCCATCAGCGCCTGGGCGAAATCCCCGGCCCGGCGCGATGGCGTCAACCCCTCGGCCAGGCACTTCAGCTCGCGCTTGGCTCGCGGCAAGGGCGTAGGGACCGCGAAGAGCCGCGCAACCACCCGCTCGATATTGCCGTCCACCGGCGTGGCCTTGCGGCCAAAGGCGATGGCCGCGACCGCCGCCGCGGTATAGGCGCCGATGCCCGGCAGCGCCCGCAATCCGGCTTCCGTATCGGGCAGCCTGCCACCATGGTCCGAAGCCACGACCCTGGCGGCGCGATGCAAGTTCCGCGCCCGGGCGTAGTAGCCGAGCCCCTGCCAGGCATGCAGCACATCGTCCAGATCGGCCTGGGCGAGATCGGCGATTGTCGGCCAGCGCTTCAGGAATTCGCGGAAATAGGGCTCGACCGCGGCGACCGTGGTCTGCTGCAGCATGATCTCGGAAAGCCAGACGCGATAAGGATCAACTCCCTCGCCGGGCAGCGCGCGCCAGGGCAGGCGGCGCCGGTTGCGGCCGTACCAGGTGAGCAGTCGCCGAGTGGTGCTCGACCGTTTCGCCTTCACAGATACCAGTCGTATTCGCGGGCCGAGACGAAGTCGAGAAAGCGCGCCCGCTCGTCGCGCTTCACCGTGGCGTAGATCTTCAGGTAGTCGGGATCGATGTAGCGCGCGACGATAGGGCTCGCTTCCAAACGGGCGAGCGCCGTCTCGAGGTCGAAGCTCAGGCCCGGATCGGCTGCGTCATCCCCAGCCGTTTGCTTGGGCTCGTCCGGCTCGAGCCTGCTCGAGATGCCGTGATGGATGCCGGCCAGGATTGCGGCCAGCACAAGATGAGGATTGGCGTCGGCGCCCGCCACCCGGTGCTCGATCCGCCTCGCGTGGCTGGGCCCGGCGGGCACGCGGAAAGCAACACCCCGGTTGTTGTAGCCCCAATGGCGGTTGAGCGGCACGAACTGCATCGGCCCGAAGCGCCGGAGCGCGTTCACGTTGGATGCGAACAGGGCGAGACAGTCGGGCATGGTCTGCTGCAGCCCGGCGATCGCCTGGCGCAGCAGCGCGCTGCCGATGCTGCTTCCGTCGTCGAAGGCGTTGCGTCCTGCCCGATCGACCAGGCTCAGATGCACATGCATGCCGGAGCCGGAAGCATCCAGGAACGGCTTGGCCATGAAGCTCGCCTGCATCTCATGGCGCTCGGCAGCAGCGCCGACGATGCGGCGCAGCAGCACGCCATGGTCCGCGGCGGCGAGCGGATCGTCCCCATGGTTGAGGTTGATCTCGAACTGCCCGGCGCCCATTTCCGAGGAAATCATCGTCGCCGGCACGCCCTGGACGCGGCAAAAGGCGTCCACGTCGGCCAGGAACCCGGCCAGGGAATCGAGCTCGCCGATGCTGTTGGTGTCGGTCCTGACCTTGCGGCCGACGCTGGCGCGCTCGGCTATCCGGGGCCGGCCTTCCGCATCGGGCTTCGGCTCGAACAGGAAAAATTCCAGCTCGACCGCCATCACCGGCTTCAGGCCGAGGTCAGCCAGCGGTTCGGCAGCCTTGCGCAGAAGCTGGCGGGGATCGACGAGGGCGCCGTCCCGTCCATCGGGCCGTTCCCCGACGATGACCTGGGCCAGGGGATGGGCCGACGACGGCACGGGGACCAGGCTGCCCGGGACGGGAACGAGCGTCGTGTCGGGATCGCCGTCGCTGAAGCCGCGGCCGAGCGGATTTGAGGAATCGCCGTTCACGTCCAGGAGGAAATGGGATTGGGGCGACTGGATGCCCTCTTCGTACAGGCTCTCCAGTTTCTCGATCGGGCAGCGCTTGCCCCGCGGCCGGCCGCAGATGTCGATGAAGAAGGCATCGAAATGCCGGATGGCGGGATACCGGGCACGAAAGTCGCGCGCTTCGGCGAGCCCGGGCGTCTGGCTCGATACTCGTTGATCGTTCATCCTTGAGCCTCTCTCCAGATTGGTAGCATGGCCGGCAAGGCGATACGATAGAGCCCGATGGGCCGGCGAGATTCTCTCCTCGCCTCCTCAGCGCAACTTGCACGGCAAAGAATCGCCATGGAATATCGCCTCGAATTTATAACGGCGCTCGAGCTGGTGGGACGCGCATTCAACGAGGTCGTCGACAAGGGTCATCCGCGGCCGGTCATCGTTGGCGGCGCGGCGGTCGAATACTACACGGGCGGAGCTGTGGTTTCGGGCGATTTCGACATCGTAACTGCGGCTGAAACCACACTCGTCAAAGCGCTAATGAATCAGGGATTCCGTACCGAGGATCGCACCAAGCATTTGTTGCGTGGATACTATCATCCCGATCTGGCAATTGGCGTGGAGATTGTCGGGCGTTCACTTATGGACGGCAGTGCGGATTCTTCACGCGTCGTGGTCGTACAAATATCGGAAGCCAGCGGCGTGGCAATGGTTTCGGTGGAAGCTCTCATCGCCGATAGGATGGGCCAATTTGCTTCGACGCCGGAGGGCGTAAAAGCAATGTTGGATCAAGCGACTAAGCTGTATGAGTTTGCGCAACACATCGATGAGGCTTATCTTGATACTCGTATCCGGACCGAAACTTTCGGCTCGTTCGATTTGAAGTATCTGTTAGCCAGAACTGGCAAGCCATGACCAGCACAACTCTCAAAGCGCAGAATCAGTGGCTCGCCAAGCGAAAACTGGAGCTTGGCCTCAGTGGAACAGGCTATGTGCCCTCGAACGACGGACAGCGACGTTCGCCATCGAAGCGGGCACTCTTGGCGAAGCTGCGCAAGGCCGCGCAAGGGAGCCCCGTCGCTTTGAAGTTCAAGGCCAAGTTCTAAAGGGCACGCCTCACCGCCCTCTCATAGCCCCGCCGCCACTCAGCCAAATGGTAGCACCGCCAGCAAAGCGATACGATAAAGGCCCATGGCTGCCAAGACCGAGACCCCCAGGACCGGGAGCGGAAAGCCGCCGGGCGACCGGCGGGGGCGCATGCGCCCCATCGGGGCCGAGCTCAGTTCCCTCATCGGCGCGCCCATGGGCCGGCGCGGCTTCGCCGAGGGTGGCCTCGTCGCCCATTGGCCAGAGGTGGTGGGCCAGGAGATCGCGCGCGCGACCGCGCCCTCGAAGCTCTCTTTTCCCAGGGGCGAACGGCGCGGCGGGACCTTGACCCTCAGGGTCACGGGCGCCCACGCCACGGAGATTCAGCATCTCGTTCCCCAGATCATCGAGCGGATCAATGGCTATCTCGGCTATGGCGCCATAGCGCGCCTGAAGCTCGAGCAGGGACGCCTGCCCAAGCCACGCCCGCCGGCCATGCGCGAACCGGGCCCGCTTCAGCCGGCGGAGCAGGCGGAACTCGACGCGGCGGTCGGAGGAATCGGCGATCCCGACCTGCGCCGCGCGCTCGACGCGCTCGGCCGCGCGGTCAAGGGGTTGCGCCGACCCACGAATCCTGCCAAATAGCCGCCGACCGGCAGGAAGCCGGTGCATGGCTTGCTTTTCGGGCAAGCGAGCCAACAGCGCCGGTCTATAGGAGCCTGCCTCCAAGGGCCTGAAGGAGGCTCCATGCGCAAGTTCAGCATCGTCCTCGCCATCGCCTTCGCGGCCCTCCTCGTCGGCGCCCGCCTGCCGGCGCCGAGCCTCGGCACCGGCCAGGCAATGGCGGCCGACGCGCCGACGGTCTATCCCGACGACATGTACATGGGCAAACCCGACGCCAAGGTCACGGTGTTCGAGTTCGCGTCCCTGTCCTGCCCCCATTGCGCGGCGTTCAACAACGACGTGCTGCCCAAGATCAAGGCCGACTACATGGACAAGGGCCTGGTGCGCTGGATCTATCGCGACTTTCCGCTAAACCGCGATGCGTATCTGGCCGCCATCCTCACTCATTGCGCCTCGCCTATCCGCTATTTCGCCATGGTCGATTCCCTGTTCCGCAGCCAGAGCTTCTGGGAGACGCAACCCGATGTCCTGGTCGCCCTGAAGCAGATCGGCGCCAGCGAGGGTGTGGACGAGAAGACCTATGACGCATGCATCGACGACAAGGCGCTGAAGGAAAAGATCCTCGCCCGGCTGAAGGAGGCGAGCGACAAGTTCCAGGTCAACGCCACGCCCTCCTTCATCATCAACGGCAAGCTCTATTCCGGCGAGATGCCGTACGAGGACTTCAAGAAGATCCTGGATGCGGCGCTGGGCGCCTCATGATGGGGAGCGCCTGAGCCCGCCTTGGTCAGCTTCACCAAACTCCGCGTCACCGGCTTCAAGTCCTTCGTCGACCCGACCGAGCTCGTCATCGATCCGGGCCTGACCGGCATCGTCGGGCCCAACGGCTGCGGCAAGTCCAATCTCGTCGAGGCGCTGCGCTGGGTGATGGGCGAGACCTCGGCCAAGCGCATGCGCGGCGGCGAGATGGACGACGTGATCTTCTCCGGCAATTCCGACCGGCCGGCCCGCAACGTCTGCGAGGTCGAGGTCCTGCTGGACAACGCCGACCGCAAGGTGCCGGCGATGTTCAACGAGTTCGAGACCCTGGAGGTGCGCCGGCGCATCGACCGGGGTTCCGGTTCCAGCTACGAAGTCAACGGCCGCGAGGCCCGTGCGCGGGACGTGCAGCTGCTCTTCGCCGACGCCGCGACCGGCGCCCATTCCACGGCCCTGGTGAGCCAGGGTCGCATCGGCGCCCTGATCAACGCCAAGCCGACGGATCGGCGCGCCCTGCTGGAGGAGGCGGCGGGCATCACCGGGCTCCATTCCCGCAGGCATGAGGCGGAACTTCGCCTGCGCGCGGCCGAGGCCAACCTCGCCCGGCTTGACGACGTCATCATCACCTTGGAAGGCCAGCTCCAGGCGTTGAAGAAGCAGGCCCGCCAGGCGGTACGCTACCGCAACATCGCCGATCAGCTGCGCCGGGCCGAAGCCGTGCTGATGCATCTGCAGTGGCGCGAGGCGAGCGCCCGGGCGGCGGAGGCCGAGGCGGGCCTGGCCGAGGCCGAGCATGCGGTGGCCGAGGCGACAGGCCGGACCGCCGCAGCATCGACGCGCCAGGCCGATGCGGCAACCGCCCTGCCGCCGCTGCGCCAGGCCGAGGCCGAGGCCGCGGCCGAGCTCCAACGCCTGACCATCGCCTCGGCCGGGCTGGACGAGGAGGAGAACCGGGTCCGCGCCCAGGCGGCCGAGGCCGAACGCCGGCGCGAGCAGGTCCTGGCGGATATCGGCCGCGAAGAGACTCTGGCCGCCGACGCCGAGGCCGCTGGACAGCGCCTCGCCGAGGAGACGGCCTCGATCGAAGCCGCCGACAGGGAGTCGGCGGGACTCGCCGAAGAAGCATCCCGCGCCCTGGAAGCGGCGGAAGCCGCGACGGCGGATGCCGAGGCCGAACTCCTGACCCTGAGCCAGCAGATCGCGGCCGGCGAGGCACATGAGTCCTCCCTCGCCCGCCGGGCCGAGGAGCTGACCCTGCGCCTGCAGCGCCTCGAGCAGCGCCGGGCGGAGATCGCAATCGAACGCGCGCCGCTGGAGGAAGCGGCGAAGGACAACAGCGCCAGGCGCGCGGCCGAGGCCGCCCTCGCCGAGGCCGAAGCCAGGTTGGCCGCAGCCGAAGCCGCGGCAAGCGAAGCCGCCGCGGCGCGCGGCGCGGCAACGGCCACGCTGGCCGCTTTGCGCGAGCCCATGGACGCGGCGCGGGCCGCCCGTGACAAGCTGGCCGCCGAGGCGGGGGCCCTCACCGAACTCATCGCCGCCCATGAATCCGATCTCTGGCCGCCGCTCATCGACCAGCTCTCGGTCTCGCCGGGCTTCGAGACGGCGCTGGGCGCCGCGCTCGGCGACGATCTCACCGCGGCGGCCGACGAAGGCGCGCCGCGCCATTGGCGAAGCCTGCCCGCGGCATCCCCCGGCCCCGCCCTGCCCCAGGATGCGGAGCCGCTGTCCAATCGCGTGGGCGCGCCGGCCTTGCTGAACCGGCGCCTCTCCCAGATCGGCATCGTGCCGGACATGGAGACCGGTCGAAGGCTCGCGCCCGAGCTCGCTCAAGGCCAGCGGCTCGTGACCCGTGACGGCGCGCTCTGGCGCTGGGACGGATTGACCATCGCGCCCGGCGCGCCCAGCGCGGCGGCCGTGCGCCTGGCCCAGCGCAATCGCCGTGCGGTCCTGCTGGGCGAGCTCGCGGCCTGCGAGGCGCGGCTCGCCGCCGCCGAGACCATTTTCGCCGACGCCCGTGCCGCCGACCAGGCGGCTGCCGGGAAGGACGAATCCTGCCGCCAGACGCTGCAGCAGGCCTACAGGGAAACCGACCGCGCGCGCCAGGCCCTGGCCGAGGCCCAGGCCCAATCGCTTCAACGCGACAGCCGGCTGCAGTCCCTGATCCAGGCCGCCGCGGAGGTCGAGCACGCCAGGGCCGAGGCGACCGCGGCCGAAGCATCCACCGCCGCGGAGCGTGCCGGCTTGCCGGATCTGGCCATCGGCCGGGCGCGGCTGGCCGAATTGAGGGCGGCGCTCGCCAACAAGCGCAGCCACCTGATCGAATGCCGTGCCGCCGCCGACCGGCTGGCGCGGGAGGCGGAGGCCCGCCAATCGCGGCTTGCGGCCATCGCCGGAGAGAGCCGGTCCTGGCGCGAGCGCGCCGAGGCGGCGGCGCGCCGGCTGGCAGACTTTGCCGAACGGCGCACTGCCATTTCGGGCGAGATCGAGCGCCTGGCTCGCCGGCCGGCCGAGATCGCGGAGCAGCGCGCGGCCCTCGGCTCCCTGATCGAGCATGCCGCAGCCGCAAGGCGGAGCGCTGCCGACCTGCTGGCCGCGGCGGAGACGACGCTCACCGAGGCCGACCGGGCCTTGAAGGCGGCGGAGGCCGAGCTTGCCGCCGCCCGGGAATCGCGGGTTCGCGCCGAGGGCCTGGTCGCCCAGGCGAGCGAGGCACAAGGCCTGCTGTCCGCCCATATCCGCGAACGCCTGGACTGCGCGCCCGAGGAGACCTTGGCTTTGGCCGAGATCGATCCCGGCGAGGAGCTGCCGGCGCGCGACCAGATCGAGAGCCGCATCCAGCGCCTGATCCGGGAGCGCGAGAATATCGGCCCGGTCAATCTGCGGGCCGAGGCCGAAGCGACGGAGATGGATACCCAGCTCTCGGGGCTGAAGAGCGAGCGCGGCGACCTGGTGAATGCCATCGCCCGGCTGCGCCAGGGCATCGCCAGCCTGAACCGCGAAGGGCGCGAGCGCCTGCTCGCTGCCTTCGAGGTGGTGAACAAGAATTTCGGCGAGCTGTTCATGCGGCTGTTCGGCGGCGGACGGGCCCATCTGGCCTTGACCGAGCACGAGGATCCCTTGGAGGCCGGGCTCGAGATCATGGCGAGCCCGCCGGGCAAGCGCCTGCAGCTCATGTCGCTGCTTTCGGGCGGCGAGCAGGCACTGACCGCGCTCTCCCTGCTCTTTGCCGTTTTCCTCGCCAACCCTGCGCCGATCTGCGTGCTGGACGAGGTGGACGCGCCGCTGGACGACGCCAATGTCGACCGCTTCTGCACCCTGATCCAGGAA
>Ga0070734_10005608_pt1 | contig 10965 bp, 5 predicted proteins | sample Coa_R1_8_FD_66444 | JGI IMG/M metagenome (GOLD analysis project Ga0070734, IMG submission 66444) | Surface soil microbial communities from Centralia Pennsylvania, which are recovering from an underground coalmine fire - Coalmine... | ecosystem: Environmental > Terrestrial > Soil > Unclassified ... | reverse complement strand
TCCCTTGATCACGACGCGCGCTCCCAAAACGCGTCCCAATGTTTTGATCTACATGATCGATACGTTGCGGGCGGATCATGCGAGTCTCTACGGATACCAGCGCGACACAACTCCGTTCTTGAAAAAGCTAGGGGCTGCCGCCGTCGTCTTCGATGATTGCCAGGCGCAAGCGACTTGGACCAAGCCCTCCATCGCGTCGCTATTCACATCCATATATTCGTACACGCATGGAATTATTAACGACTACGACACGATTCCCAAGAGTGCGTCTACTCTGGCTGGACAACTGCGGAGCAACGGCTACGTTACGGCGAACATCACTGCCAGCCCGTGGCCGGGAAAAGTGACTGGACTGGAACGCGGCTTCGATTACGTGATGGAATTTCCGGTGATCCAGCTGCATCGCACCGACGGCGCGGATCGGGGTACGGATTCCGCCGCCGTGGACAAAGTTGTATTCCCCTGGCTGGAACGCCATCGCGATGAGCCATTTTTTCTCTACGCGCACAGCACGGATCCGCACGCGCCCTATCGGCCGCCGGCCGGTTTCGAGGAGAAATTCGCGAATCCCGCCGAGACTGCCGAGTTCAATCGCGACTACGCAAATGTGCGTGACAAGGGCCAATACGGCGGAGGCGCTGTGGTGAGCCGCGAGGTCGTGAAGAAGAACGGGATTGATCCGGATAAATTCATTCGCCGCGCCGCCGATCGATATGACGGCGAGATCCTGCACAACGATGCAAACTTCGAGTCGCTGGTGAGCAAGCTGAAAGAGCTTGGGATCCTTGACAACACGCTGATCATTGTCGTATCGGACCACGGCGAAGAATTTTGGGATCACGGCTTCACCGCCCATGGTCACTCCTTGTACCAGGAACTCGCGCACTGCGTTTTTCTGATGTGGAATCCGAAACTGCTGGGAGGCGCACGGCGCGTGAGTGAGCCGGTTCAACTGATCGATGTAATGCCGACTGTGCTCGATTTGTTGAACGTAAAGGCGCCGGAAGTTGTGCAAGGGCAGAGCCTCGTTCCATTGATCAAAGGAACTCCGTTTCATCGCCGCACGCCCGTGATGACATCACGCTACGCGCATCCCAATGCCAAGCCGAATGGATTCGTTCCGGAAAACCGGATCAATACCTTCGCGATCGTCGAGCGAAACTGGAAGCTCATCTACCGGGAAAAGGGCAAAGAGGTGGGGCTTCCGCGCGTAGAACTGTACGACAGGCGCACCGATCGCGCCGAAACCAAGAACGTGGCGGACGCGCATCCGGACGATGTCGAGCGTCTAATGACAGAACTGGGCAAATGGCTCGAGGCGCAAAAGCAGCTCCGCGCTGTTCTGGGAAAAGGCGCGCGGTCCACGTTGGATCAACAGACCCTCGATCAACTGCGCAGCCTGGGTTATATCGGCGGTAAGAAGTGAACTCGCGCAAATGCTCGGCGTTGGCGGCTGTTCTCATTTCCTGTTTCGCAGGCTCTGGGTGTCATCGCTCGGACGCGCGCGGAAAGAAAGTGATTGTGCTTGGCGTGGACGGGATGGATCCGGAATTTCTGGAGCGGCATTGGAAAGACTTGCCGAACGTCGCGCGCCTTCGAGACACGGGTGGATTTCGGCGTCTCAAAACCACAACGCCCCCGCAGAGTCCGGTGGCGTGGTCAACGTTCATCACCGGGCTTGATCCCACGGCGCACGGCATCTTCGATTTCGTCCATCGCGATCCGAAGAGCATGCAACCCTTTTCGTCGATGAGCCGAACTCTGGAGCCTCGGTTCAAGCTGCCGCTGGGTTCCTATGTGATTCCGCTCTCATCGGCCCGCGTGGAAACATTCCGCAAAGGCGAAGCGTTTTGGCAAATTCTGGATGCTCATCACATCCCTGTGACGGTGCAGCACATGCCCACGAACTTTCCGCCGATCGAAGCGGGCGAAGCTTTGGCCGGAATGGGCACGCCGGACTTGCGCGGCACGCTCGGCACGTTCACCTATTTCACAGACGATCCGGAAGAGCTCGCGCGCGACGTGTCCGGAGGGCGTATCGTCAAAGTGCATGGCGAAAACGGGCGATTCACTTTACACATCGAAGGTCCGCCAAATTCTCTGCGCAAAGATTCCCGATTCGCCGCGATCGATTTGTCTGTCGAAGTGGATTCGGAGCACAATGCCGCGCGGCTGTCGCTCGGTAATCCAATCGCGGTTTTGAAACAGGGCGAGTGGTCGGATTGGCTGCGCGCGGATTTTCCGCTGCTCGGATGGCTCGCGGGAGCGCACGGAATGTTTCGCGTGTATGTGAAAGAGCTGCACCCGCGTCTTGGAATTTACGTAACGCCCATCAACATCGATCCGCGCTCTCCGGATCTTCCGATTTCCGCGCCTGCTTCCTACAGCCGCAACGTCGCACGCGCGACGGGACCTTTTTATACGCAAGGAATCGCGGAGGACACGGCGGCGTGGCGGCAGGGCGTCTTTAACATGCAGCAGTTCGAAGCGCAGAGCGCCCTTGTGGCGTCCGACGAACTGAAACTTTTGCGCTACTCGCTGTCGCAGTTCCGCGAAGGGCTGCTCTTCTTCTACTTCTCGTCCATCGATCAGAATTCGCACATGCTGTGGGGGAAACACGAACCGGAGTTGCTCGCCGTTTACCGGGGTGTCGATAACGCGATCGGCGAAACCATGAATCGGTTTCCGGATGCGGATATCATCGTCATGTCGGATCACGGATTCAACTCGTTCGATCGGAGCGTCAATCTGAACACGTGGCTGTGGCAGCAGGGTTATCTCGCGCTGCAAGGGCCGCCTTCGGGCGACGACGAGATGTTCGCAGATGTGGATTGGTCAAAAACGCAGGCATACGCGCTCGGGTTGAATGGCTTGTACCTCAACATTGCGGGGCGTGAAAAGAACGGGGTTCTGCATCGCGGCGCCGAGACGGACGCTGTGATGAAAAGGCTTGTTGAAGAACTGCCGCAATTCCGCGATCCGGTGAGCGGGCAACAGGTAGTGGAAGTGGTTTCGCCGACACACGCCGAGTTCGGCCCGGATCTGATCGTCGGCTATTCGCGAACCTTTCGCGGATCTTGGCAGACCGCGCTCGGAGCCACGCCCAGGGGTGTAATCGAAGACAACACGGATGCGTGGATCGGTGATCATTGCATCAATCCGGACGACGTGCCAGGAGTGTTGCTAAGCAATCGCAAACTGAGTGTCGCGAAGCCGGGACTGAAGGATGTTACGGTAACGATCCTCTCTCTTTTTGGCGCGAGTCCCGGAGTTGGGATGACCGGAAGGAGCGTGTTCTGATGCATCGTTTTGCCTGGGCGGTGATTCTGTCGGCGCTCCCGTTATTGGCACAGCAACCTTTTTTCGATCGGACGCACGACTCAAAGGTCTTCGGCGAAGCGCGCCATTACCGGATCATTCTGCCGCCCGCTTACGAAACCACCGGCAAACGCTATCCGGTGATCTATTACTTCCATGGCCACAGCGATCGATACACGGTGGAACGCTACGACAACGGCACGGACACCATCCCGAAAATGGTGGATTGGGTTTCAAAGCACGATGCAATTGTTGTGTGCGTGGATGGATACGTCCCAGCGAACTACACCGGCTTCTATGGCGGCTCCCCCTGGGACCTGCTTGAAAACGGCGGCGATCACGATTTCGGCCCCTACTTCCTGGAACTGATTCACCACGTCGATTCCACGTACCGCACGCTGACGGATCGCCGGCATCGCGCGACGTCGGGTTTGAGCATGGGTGGATTCATGAGCCTGTATTTGAGCGCGCGCTATCCGGATTGGGTCGGCAGTGCGTCGGCTTTTAATCCAGGCCCGGAATTTTACGTGGGAGAAAAGGATCGCCGTGTGTTGTGGAGTCCAAAAGAACATCTGGCATCTCACGAACACACCATGGTCAGACTCATTCGCGCGAGCGGCGATTTCATCAGCCAATATCACGAAGAGACGCGCGCCGCCTACCAACGGTCGGACGTGGATTTCGAATTTCGACAGGACGAATACCATCGGCACTGGGCGACTTCGATTGCTGAGACCCTCGACTTTCACGCGCGCGCGTTTGCGAATGCCTCGCTCGACAATGTGCCCGAGAGCTGGAGTTATTCGAGCGCTTATCGAACGTTCGACGTTTGGGGATATCAGGCGAACCTGACCGCAGGTGGTTCCGGCGTTGTGTATCTGGAAGGAGCGCACCAGGGCGGATTGCGCGTCAGCACGCGCCGCTGGGCGCCGGATGGTCCGCCGGTCGAAAACGCCGTGATTCAAGTGACTACGGCTCCGCTCTATAAGCCGGGCCAGACTTACAAATTGTTCGACTACAAATTCTCAACTCGAAGCAGTGAGTCGCGCAATGTGACGGCGGATGCGAGCGGCAGGATCAGTTTCACGGCGGACGGTGGCGGACATCAGATCAGTTTTGCGGGGCCTGGAACGGGTAGCGATGCGCCTGTTCTGCTTCCTGTCACTACTTCGGATCGGTTGCGAGCGGAACCTGGCAAGGAAATCCACGTTCCGCTGAAGATTTACAATCCGCGCGCCGAGCCGCTCATGGATGTTTCCGTGGCGCTATCTTCCGAGTATCCGACCGTAGAGCTTCACACGAGCCCGATCACCATCCCGAAGATCGAACCGGGAGGCGTCGCGGACATAACATCGAAGTTCGCAGTAAAGTTCACGGCCGGGGCTGGAGATTTCGCGCCGGCGCTTCTCACTCTTAAACTCACCTACGACGGTTGGCACGAGGCCTCGCAGAATATCGATGTGCTGGTGGCGCCCGATCATTCTCCAGCTCCTTTGGCGTTCCAAATTCTTGATGGACGAACGGCGAACTTTGAGGTGTTCCGTCAAAAGGGCAATCAGGGCGGAGGCGCGTCGATATCGCGAACTGTTACCGAAGGCCGCGGCAATGGCAACGGAACCTTGGATCCCGGCGAGGAAGTCACCATTTGGGTGCAACTGAATCAGGGCCTGGACCCGTTCGACAAGAAGAACTGGTATCGCACAAAAATCTATTCCGATTCTCCGTGGATCACGGAAGTGAATCGGATGGAAGAGCAAAAGCAACTCGAGTGGACCAGCGCGAAGGAGCGCACCAGCGTCATCCGTTTATCGCCGAATACGCCGCCTGGAACGGAGATTCCGCTGCTGCTGGACAACGAAAGTTGGAGCTTCACGTTTACGCCGGATGTTCGCTATGGTAAGGAGCGTCTGTATCAAGCATTTCAACTCCATCAACATCATCTGCACCGGTTGACGATTATTGCCGGAGGTAACGCTCGATAAACGCACGCCACTCCGGGTCAATCGCCGGACCATTTGCGTGATGGCCGTCACGAGTCAGCACGAATTGCAGCCGATCCTCGACACCCAGCAAACGGTAGACCTCTTTCGCGCGATTCACGTAACCCCAACTCGCAAGATCGTCTGAATCTCCGCCGCCAAATTCCGTGTCACCGCGCCCACCGATGATGAGTAGCGCGTGTGGCGCTGCCAGCGCAAGGATTTCATGATGATCGTGCTCGAACCCTGGTCGCGCAGGATCCGGATTCAGCAAACTCAAGACAGTGTGCGGAGGAGTCGCAATATCCGGAAAGGGACGCAGCCAATCTAGGTACCAGGGCGCGAACCAGTTGGTTCCCCCGTTCACCGCAATGTGCGGATCCACAGCGACGGTCGCCTTGAACTCCGGCGCGAATGCGGCGATGTACAACGCAGCTTTCGCGCTGAGAGAAAATCCCATAAAGCCGATGCGATTGCGATCCACTTGGTTCAGGCTGCGCAGGTATTGTGCTTCGCGCTGGGCGTCGAACACCATTTTCGCCATTGGAAGCCAGTGGCCGAAGCGATCGTAAAGCTTTTCTGTCGCGCCCGCGTTATAAGTAGAATCGTCGCGATAATGGCGGATGAAGGACCATCCGGTCAACACGACATATCCGTGATTGACCAGCCATTCGCCCCACCATTTTTCGGGCTCCCTGTAATCGGGCGTGGACGACGTCCAGCAGATGACGGCGGGAAACGGCCCCGCACCTTGGTTCTTCGGAAGCAGGAGAACGTGCGGCTGCAGGAAGTCGCGCTCCATCGGAAGATCGAGCACGATGCGCGTGTATGTTCCGCGATCCGAGGTTTCGTGGATCTGCGCGCGACGGATATCGCCGAACCATTTCCTGTCCTCGCGATTCGGCCCCAGTTTGCCGAGGATGTTCGTCCACAGGCGCATGAGTTCGGGACGCTTATGATCGCGCCAGTCTCGTGCCGACTTCACGGCCTCGATCAGCGATGGAATCTTCTCGAACTCCGCGCCCGGTTCTTGCGCTGGACTCGATGAGTTCGTGACTTTATGCTGGTTGAGACGTTGCGAATCCTCTACCTGCGCGGCCGCAAGCCCGCTCAGCAGCAATCCAAGACGCAGCGCTCTACAAATCACGGTTGATGGGCCGGCTGTGTAGCGTGGTGGAGTCCTGCCAGTGGAACTGGAACTCGCGCTTAGGCAACTTATGCGCGGAAGCATACTCGTTGCGTGCGTTTTGCACATCGCGCACCCACGTTTCGAGCGGCAAAGCGAATTCACGCTCCATGAGATACACCAGGCCTTCCTGGCGGCGGCGCGCAGCGTTGCTCGAACCCATGTCAACAAAATTCTGCGGAGTCCGCGCCACCCGCCGGCCGTTGGCTTCGCGAACTCGCGGAAACCAGGTTTCGTACCACGTCTCCGTCGCATCTTGGAGCGCCTGGTTTCGTTCATCCCGAACTTTCAAGGCGCGCCCGAGAACCTGGTCCAGAGCATCCAATGCTTCCGCAAAATGCTGCTTTGCCGCTTCCTCCTGGGCTTTCCTCAAACCGCTGTTCATTTCGTCGAGCTCTCTGAACAACAGCAGATTCTGACGGCACAGCTTCGCGATCGACAGGTAGACTTCCAAGTTGTAACGGTTGAACTGCACCTGCGGCAGATTCCGGTACAAAAGATTCTGCAGCTCGTCATTCTCACCCAGAAATTTCCAGCCCAGTTCTACTCGCCGAGCGTTTTCCTGCGTCCAATCGCCATTCAAGTGAAGATATCCGGGCTCCGGCACCGGTGGAAGCGGAAGAGTTGCCTGGTGCGGAACGAACGGCCCAATGCCATACGAATAGCCGAAGATCAGCGGCAGGGCACTGGATGTCTCGCTCTCCCAACTGCTCGCGAAGAACTGCGTCTGCGTGCTCATCAATTGATAGATGCGATCCATTTGCGGCGCGCCTTCGCCGTAAAACAAGCGATAGAAACTGTGGGCAAGCTCATGTGGATCGGGCGAACCTGGATGCCAGGCCGCGGAAGCCCCCACTGCGTAGCCCAACCAATATGTCTCCGGATGCGGATTTAGATCGCCCCACGCATAAACTCCCGCGCCAAGAATATCCGCTTCATTGCGCGCGGAAGTGTACGAGATCTCATTGAACGCAGCGGTCGCGCGCTCTTCCACCGCCCGCGGATGCACCTGCTCTTTGGGAGACAGCACCGAGTACGCCGGAAACAGCGGATCGTCCGGAAGAGAGTTTGTGTAGATCATCTGCGGAATGCCATGCGCGCGGAACGCTTTGTTGTATGCCCTGCTGTACACTTCGCCGTTGATTAGTCCGGGCGACAACATCGGGATGTCTTCCACCTGCAGCGGCTCTTCGCCCCAGAAAATCACATCGCGCCCATGGTCGTGCAGGTAGCCGGCGGTTTTGTTGGTGAATTCCGCCCACAGCTTGCTTGCGCTCCCCAACTCCTTTGCGCGCACGGATTCCCGGCATTGCGCGCTGTCGGCCTTGCCGATGAACCACGCCTCGTCGGTCGAAAGATGGAAGTACTTCACGCCTTTGTTCGAGTCCATCAAATCCTGGAACATTCCGAACAGCAGCTTGTATGTTTCGGGATTTGTCGAGCACATCTCGAAGGCGGTCTCGGGAAACTCGCGCAGCTTCGCGTATTCGTCATGCTCCAAAATAAAGTTCGCGTGCGCGGGACCATCGAGATAAGGAATCACCTGCACGAAAAATCGTGCGCCGTAATCGGTCAGATCCTGAAGCTCGGCGGGTGTCATCGCGTACGGATCAACCAAAGCCGGCGCGCTGGGGTACTGGAAGTGACCGTTCAAGCGCAGCGTGAGCGCGTTGATCTTGAAGAAGGCAGCGCGCCGGATGGCCTGCCGCAACACTTCGGGTCGATCCAGATGTTCTTGCTCATCCCAAAACAGTTCCCGCAGCCGGACGTCGGGCCAATCGACGATCTGCCCTGCGGGCAAGAAAACTTTCCCACGCTCCCGCTTGACTAACTGAACCAAAGTCTCTGCGCCATAAAAGAGTCCCGCCGCGGCGTTCGCCGTGATGCGAATCTTGGACGCGCTCAGTTCCAGCCGGTAGGCTTGTTCCGCGATAGCGGCCTTGTCAGGATCCGTTGCATCTCCAATCGCAACCGTGCCTGGCTGGACGGCGAGTTCGATCACACTCGACGCGCGCTGTGCGTTCAAGTTCAACCCGTAGCGCTCCGCCAATTGTTGCTTGAGATACTCGGACGTTTTATCGCGCGAGTTGACACTCCATCCGGAGCCGAACTCAAAATCCTCACCGCGCAGTTCTACGTGCTGCGGTTCGGGAATCACCGTGTAACCGCGCACGTAGAGCGATGAGACTGGAGCCGCGTGCAATGCGCCGGCACTCAGCAGCGCGAGCGCCACCGCCCAACTGGCGCGTTTCAGATGGCCTCCGCCGCCACTTTCTGTTCGGGAGCCGATTCAGAAAACATCCGGTCAAACGGAAGCGTCGCAACACCCACCAACGACGCTTCCCTGCCGAACAACGACGGACGCAAGACCAGATTCTGCCGGGTAATGGTCTGCTTGGTTTCCGGAAACTGGTCGAGAATCACGGGCGCCACCAGCGGCCACGCCTCGGTGATGCCGCTATGCAGAATCACGGTATCGGCGTCCAAGCCCCAAACGACGTTTGAAATCCCAATTCCCAAATATTTGCAGGTCTCTCGAATCGCGGCCTGCGCGGCAACTTCGCCGTTCATCGCGCGGTGGCAAATCATGCGGACGCGCGCCGTTACGTTGCCGGATCCGGTAAACGATTTACTCTTGGACATCTCGGCGTAGCGGTCGCAGAGCGCGACGTTGGAGGCTAAACGCTCCAGGCAGCCGGGGCGGTCATAACGTTCAGAAGAATCCGTAGCCTGTATCACCATCTGCCCGAATTCGCCTGCCGCCATGCGGGGGCCAGGATAGAGCCGCCCGTCCAACACAATTCCGATACCAACACCTTCGTCCACCACCACGACGAGCAGACAGCGGCTATCACGAACACCCGGATTTCCGTAATTGAATTCGGCCAAAGTCGCCGCCCGGACGTTGTTTTCCACGTAGACCGGCGTGTGTAGCCTCGCTTCCAAGAGTTCCTTCAGCGGGATATCCACCCAACCAGGGTCCGCGCCAAGTTCCACCACCCCGGTTCGGCTGTTCACGATTCCGCGAACGCTGACTCCAATCCCTTCCAACTGGCCGTGTTGTTTTCGCCACGTGTTGTATTGGGTGGCGATCATATCGAGGGTCGCTTCGGGTTCGCGCGGCGTGCGCAACGCCAGCGTTTCCACAATCCGGCCGCGCATCGTTCCGACACCGAACTGCGTTTCCCAACTGTGCACATCCACGCCCACGGCGAAGCGGTTCTGCTCCAGGCGCAAACAGATGGCGGGACGTCCGCCGGTCGAGTTTTCCGCGCCGTCTTCCATCACCAGCTTGCGGCGGATCAGTTCGGTAACAATGCGGGATACGGTGCCTTCGGAAAGTCCGCTATATCTTGCCAGATCGGCGCGCGACAATCGCTCATGCCGCTGCAACAATTCCAGAAGCACCGCGCTATTCGCGCCGCGGACCTGGCCAGGCCGCAAAATTTTCCCACGTGGCGGCATTCTGCCTGCGATTCCATCTTCCTTGGGCAACGCAAGAAACCGAGTCTTGCTCACCCAGAAATGACTTGACACCGAAGTGACTTTTTGTTACTCTCAGCACAATTTACCACAGAACGGGTCTGGAGGCCAAAATGTTCATCGGTACTTTCTTGCGCAACATCAGAAAGTGGTTGGTGGTATCTGCGTTGGCGGTTCTACCAATCATCGGCCAGACCGGACTTGGCGTTATCCGAGGCACGGTTCAGGACCCAACGAAGGCGATCGTGCCCGGAGCGAAAGTCACGTTGACGAACAATGATACGGGCATTGCGCGCTCCGCCGCGGCCAATTCCGCCGGGATCTACTATTTCGACGCGGTCCCCATTGGGTCCAACACCGTCACGGTAGAGGCGCCCGGGTTCAAGAAGTGGGAAAGCACGCTCACCGTGCAAGCCGGCCAAATCCTGGTGATCGACCCCACGATGGAGGTCGGCAGTGTCGATTCGGTGGTGGAAGTCACCGGCGCAACCCCAACCATTGCGACCGAGGGTTCGCAGATCAGCGACGTCAAAGACGCACTCGCCATTCATGACCTGCCGATCAACGGGCGCCAGATCTCGAATTTGTTCGACCTTACCGCAGGTGTGGAAGGCGCGGGCAACAACACACGCACCAATGGTATGAAAGTTGGTTCGACGGAAATGCTGCTGGATGGTAATTCCTACGTCGACCGCTTCGGTGGCGCAATCGCACGCGTGCAGCCGGGCTTGGACACGGTGCAGGAATTCCGCATTGAAACTGCTGGATCGAGCGCCGAGTTTTCGCGACCCGCCACCATCGAGCTTGTCACGCGCAGTGGAACCAATGAACTGCACGGTGCGCTGTTTGAAACCTTCCGCAACAATGCCGATGGATTGCGCGCCCGCCAACGCCAGGACGGCAGCCTCGCCGCCAAGCTGATCCGCAATGAATACGGCGGATGGGTGGGCGGTCCGGTATGGATCCCCAAAGTCTACAACGGAAAAAATAAAACGTTCT
>Ga0070734_10005607_pt1 | contig 10967 bp, 10 predicted proteins | sample Coa_R1_8_FD_66444 | JGI IMG/M metagenome (GOLD analysis project Ga0070734, IMG submission 66444) | Surface soil microbial communities from Centralia Pennsylvania, which are recovering from an underground coalmine fire - Coalmine... | ecosystem: Environmental > Terrestrial > Soil > Unclassified ... | reverse complement strand
ACGCCGATCAAGCTGATCTGGACCCGCGAGGAAGACCAGGCGCACGATTTCTATCGCCCGATCTCGCAGTGCAAGCTGTCGGCCGGTCTCGACAATGACGGCAACCTCGTCGGCCTGCATGTCCGCGTCTCCGGCCAGTCGATCAACGCGCTCGCCAATCCCAACGCCATCGTCAATGGCAAGGACATGCGGCAGTTGCAGGGCTATTACGACACGCCCGGCGACGCGCAGCTCGGCTACGACGTGCCGAACCTGTTGATCGAGTACGCCATGCGCAACAGCCACGTGCCGGTCGGCCCGTGGCGCGGCGTCAACACCAACCAGAACGCCGTCTACATGGAATGCTTCATGGAAGAGGTGGCGCGTGCGGCGGGGAAGGATTCGCTCGAATTCCGCCGTGCGCTGATGAAGAACCACCCGAAGCATCTTGCGGTGCTGAACGCTGCGGCCGAGAAGGGCGACTGGGGCAAGCCATTGCCTGCCGGTGTCCATCGCGGCATCGCGCAGTTCATGGGCTATGGCAGCTATTCGGCGGCGGTCGCCGAAGTCTCGGTGAGTCCGCAAGGCAAGCTGAAAGTTCATCGCATCGTGCTGGCGGTGAATTGCGGCCACACCGTCAATCCCGGCCAGATCGAGGCGCAGGCGCAGGGCTCGGTCGCCTTTGGCCTCACGGCTGCGCTCTACGGCGAAATGCCGGTCGAGAACGGCCGCATGACCGCGCTCAACTTCGACACCTACGAGATCATGCGCCTTGCCGAGATGCCCAAGGTCGAGGTGGTGCTGGTGCCGACCTATGACTTCTGGGGCGGCGTCGGCGAGCCGACCATCTGCGTGGTCTCGCCGTCGGTGATGAATGCGGTCTATGCTGCGACCGGAAAGCCCGTGCGCAGCCTGCCGCTGAAGAACGTCAAGCTGGTGTAGTCTGGGCGGCTGAAGCAGGGCCGCGACGGCGGTGTGCTCCCTCTCCCTGAAAGGGGGAGGGTTGGGGAGGGGGTCTGATCCCCTCCCGCTTTGCGGCGGGACGATGCTTCGCATCGCCCGCGGGCAAAGCGACCTCCCCTTTTCAAGGGGAGGTTCGAGAACCGGCCGAGAATTCGTCTCTGACAACAAATCGCCCGCGGGCGCTCGAACCAGAGCCCGCGGGCGAATAGTTGACAGGGAAGGTTTTCTAGTCGTCGTGATGGATGACGGTCTTGCTGCGGTTGCCGTCGCTGTCTTCCTTCTTGATCACCGTGGTGCGGTCGCGGTCCGGCACGTCCTTCCTGATCACGGTCTTGTCCTCGACCCGATCGCGGTGCTCGCCGGTCGTGACACCTGCGCCGACCGGACCGACGTGAACGCCGACTTCGTCGGCGAGCGCCGGCCCGGCCAGAACGCAGGACGCCGCCGCAACCAAAAACAATTTCCTCATCTCGTGCTCCTCTCCTCGAATGAGGATGTAAACGTCAACGGCCGCGTGCCGTTCCGCCCGGTTCCGCGCAAAAATTTTGCGTTTTGGTCATATGCGAAGGGATCAATTTCCGTGTTCCCTCGCCACACTTGAACCATCACGGCATGGAACAGGAAGGCGACGGAACGAGAGGGCGGTCCCGGCGATTCAAGTGATCGCGGGCGGCCATGCTTGCGAGTGCGGGGCGCAAAATGTCTGACCAGGTCGAACTCGTGTTGCGGAAGATCGGTCAATCCTTGCGTCCGATGAGCGCGGCGCCGAAGGACGGGCGCTGGATTCTGGCCAAATCCGCCGAAGGCTTTCTGGTCTGCCACTGGGACCGCGATCCGCCAGGGCTTGCCGGCCCGACCTGGACCGAAGCCAACGACGCCTCGCGCGGCTATCTCGACGATTTCTTCGAAGGCTGGATCGATCCGGCCGAGTTGAAATTGTGGGACTACGGCGCGCTCGCCGATCTGTTGATCGCCTTTGTCGACGACGCCCACGCCAGGGGAGACGAGCGGACGTTGCGGATCCTGCGGAGCCGCGCCAAGCAGGGCTGATCCGTGCCCGCAGCGACATTCTCGCGGCGATCAATCAGGATGTTGTGAATCAGGCGCTTGGTTGCATTGCGAGATCGGTTCCTCCGTGCGGCCTTGCGCGCTATGGTAACCCGCTCTGGGGTCGGCCCTTCACATTCGTGTCCAGCACACGCATCCAACGCTCATGTCAAATTGGGGAGTTCGATCGATGTCGTCACTTGATCGCGTCAGCAAATATGCACCCGAGATGCTCAGCATCGCCCGCATCGTGATCGGGCTGCTGTTTCTCGAGCACGGTACCTCGAAACTACTGGATTTTCCGCACGGACCGGTTCAGCCGCCGATGGGCTCGCTGATCTGGTTTCAGGGCATCATCGAAATCGTCGGCGGCGTCCTGTTTGCGGTCGGCTTCCTGACGCGTCCCGTCGCCTTCATTCTCGCCGGCGACATGGCGGCCGCCTATTTCATGGCGCACGAGCCGAAAGGCTTCTTCCCGATGCTCAACGGCGGCGACGCGGCCATTCTCTACTGCTTCGTGTTCCTGATCTATTTCTTTGTTGGTCCGGGCCGCTGGGCCGCGGACGGAGCAGGAAAGTAGTCGCGGCGTCGTCCCTGCAATAAGCGAGGACCCATAGCAAGCCCGCCGTCATGCCCGCGCTTGGCGCGGGCATCCACGTCTTACTTTCTTGCAATGCAATGGCCTAAGACGTGGATTGCCGGGACACGCCCGGCCATGACGCGTAACCAATTTCAAGCCTTTAGCTCCTCAAGTCCAAAGCCGACATCCGGCGAAACGCTGCTGTCCAACTTTCGCCACGCAAGAGGATCAGACGCGCTAAAGGCTGGTCGCGGAGATTCGTCTTGGGCAACCTGGCGACAATCGAGGTCAAGGCGTTCGTGCCGGCGCGCGACTTCGACCTCTCCAAGCAGTTCTATCAGGACATCGGCTTCGATCTCGCATGGTCGAGCGATGATCTGGCCTATTTCTGCCACGGCGATTCGTCGTTCCTGCTGCAGAAGTTCTACGTCAGGGAACATGCCGACAACTTCATGATGCATCTGTTGGTCGAGGACGTGAATGCATGGTGGAAGCACGTCCAGGCGCGGGGCATCGCCGCCAAGTACGGCATCAAGGCCGAGCCGCCCGAGGACCGCTCCTGGGGTTTGCGCGACTTTATCCTTGTCGATCCCACCGGGGTCCTGTGGCGCATCGGCCAGAACACGTCCGGGAAAGCGGACTAGCGCGCCGCGAAGATCACGCCCCGTCGATGATCACGAGACTGCCGCGCGCGCTGTTGAGCCGCAGGCCGATGATCTTCTGGTAGGCATCAGACTTGTACCAGGCCTCGGCCCTTTCCCGGCTCGGAAATTCGAGGATCACCGTGCGCGGTTGCCACTCGCCCTCGAGCACCGTGCGATGGCCGCCGCGCACCAGGAACTTGCCGTCGAACGCCTCGATCGTGGCGGCGACGACCTTGCCGTAGTCCGCCATCGTCGCGGCATCGTGGACGGTATCGGCTGCAATCACATAGGCTTTCATCGGAGGTGCTCCTGCGCTTTCCTTGGGGCCTCAGTAACACGCCGTCACAAAGCTGTCGTCCCTGCGAAAGGAGGGACCCATAATCGCTCGCATGTTCATCTCGTCATTGCGAGCGAAGCGAAGATCCAGCCCTTCTGCGTTTCTGGATTGCTTCGTCGCTCGCGCTCCTCGCAATGACGGGTCCCGCAGGCAGGGCGAGGTGAAGAGAACGTCGTAAGGTGAAAAAGAACGCTTACCGCCCGCCGCTGTTCGGACGACGCTTCGCGTCGCCGACGTCACGCGTTTGCGCTGTCAATCACAGCCGATCCGTACAATTCCGACCGTCAGTCACCGCGACCGCGCCGGCGCGGATGTGCCTCCAACCCGGGAGCGCAGCCGGGCAACCTTGATCTGGATCAATAAAGAAGCCGCGCGTTGGTCGCTTGTCGCAGACCGGGAAATTTGCCGTGGGGAGAGCCGCGCCGATGACGCTCGATCCGATCCATCAGTTCCACATCGACAACCTCTTTACGATCGGCCACATCGGCGGCCACACGATCGCATTCACCAATTCGTCTCTCTACATGCTGATCATACTTGCGGTCATCTGCCTGGTATCGGTGCGCGGCCTTGCGCGCCAGCAACTGGTTCCCGGCCGTTTCCAGTCCCTGGCCGAATTGAGCTACGTGTTCGTGGCCACGATGATCCGCTCCACCGCCGGCGCGGAAGGCATGACATTCTTCCCGCTGGTCTACTCGCTGTTCATGTTCATCCTGGTCGCAAACGTCATCAGCATCATTCCCTACACGTTCTCGGTCACGAGCCACATCATCATCACGGCCGCGTTCGCGCTGCTCGTTTTCTTCACGGTGCTGGTCTATGGCTTCTACAAAAACGGCCTGAAATTCCTGAAGATCTTCGTGCCATCCGGCATTCCGATCTACCTCCTGCCGCTGGTCGTCACGATCGAGATCATTTCCTTCCTGTCGCGGCCGCTGTCGCACAGCGTGCGCCTGTTCGCCAACATGCTGGCTGGCCATATCACGCTCAAGGTATTCGCCGGCTTCGTCGCGCTGCTCGGCACCTCGCTCGGCACGGTCGGCTGGATCGCAGGCGTGGTGCCGCTGGCAATGACCGTTGCGCTGACCGCCCTCGAACTGCTGGTGGCATTCCTGCAAGCCTACGTGTTTTCGGTCCTGACCTGCATCTATCTCAACGATGCCATCCATCCTGGACACTAGGGAAGCGCGCTCGCGCTGCCGGCCAGTGTGGGTCCAACAGCCGGAGTTTTCTGCCGCGGACCTCGGTTTGAAGAACAAGAACGGCGTGCGTCCCTATTCCAGGGTCAAGGCGAGTATCGTCAGCGCAACCGTCAGCGCGCCGAGACTAACGCACGCGGCAACAAGCAGCCGGTCGCTCATGGCCCTATCCTCTGGACAAGGACCTTACTCCTGGTCAGGAAAAAGTGGCAATCGGAGATTTATGACAATCTTGAGTCAGACCACGACCAGCAGCACGAAGCGGGAAAGAACCGCTACCGCTTGCCGCTTTCGTGCGCGTCCCAGCGCGCCTCATCCGCGCTTTCGAAGATGTGCGCCGCGAGCCCACGGCCTTCCAGCGCCTGGCCGAGCTTGATGCGCAGGAAGCCTGACGTGGTGTAGCGCGAGACGCCGGAATAATAGCGGTCGGTGAGCGAGCGCACCATGGCCGAATATTCGTCGAGCAGGTCAGGCGGGATCGAGAAATTGTCGTAGTTGACGATTGTATAGACGCGCTTTCCGAGCGGGGCGAGCTTGGCTTCCGCCGCCTTGTCGATCGCCTTGATGTCGGCGCTTGTGCGCACCACGAAGCGTTCGAAGTTGACGAAGAACAGGTCCTGCTGGCTGTCATAAGTGAAGCGGTCCCGAAGCGGAATCTCCACCAGATCCCGCCGCAGGTCCATCGCGGGCGCGTGGAAGATGCGCGCATCCATCAAATGAGGCTCGCGCGGGATCGCCGGTTTGAAATCCATCAGCGCAAGGATGTCGCGCTCGATGTCGATGCCGGGCGCGACCTCGACCAGCTCCAGGCCCTCGCGCGACAGCGTGAACACGCAGCGCTCGGTGACGTAGAGCACGGGTTGATGGCGCGCCACCGCGAAAGCGCCGGAGAAGGTCACATGCTCGACCTGTTCGACGAATTTGCGCGAATGCGCCTCGTCGATGATCTTCAGCTTTCCTTCCGCGCAGTCGACGCGCAGTTTGCCTGCGCCGAAGGTGCCGACGAACACGACCTTCTTGGCGTTCTGGCTGATGTTGATGAAGCCGCCGGCGCCCGCAAGCTTCGGGCCGAACTTCGAGACATTGAGATTGCCCGCGCGATCGACCTGCGCCAGGCCCAGGAAGGCGGCATCGAGCCCGCCGCCGTCGTAGAAGTCGAATTGATAGGGCTGGTCGATCACGGCCTGCGTGTTGATCGCAGCACCAAAGTCGATGCCGCTTGCCGGAATGCCGCCGATCACGCCGGGTTCGGCAGTGAGCGTGATCAGGTCGATGATCTTCTCTTCGTTGGCGACAGCGGCGATGCCTTCGGGCATGCCGATGCCGAGATTGACCACGCTGTTGGCCTTCAGTTCGAAGGCGGCGCGGCGCGCGATGATCTTGCGCTCGCTCATCGGCAGCGCCGGCAGCGATCCTGCACGCACGCGGATTTCGGATGCGAAGGCCGGGTTATATTGCGTGCCGAAGGTCTGCCAGTGATTTTCGGGGCGCGCCACCACGACGCAATCGACCAGCACGCCTGGAATCTTCACCTGGCGCGGGTTGAGCGTGCCGTTTTCGGCGACGCGTTCGACCTGGGCGATCACGAGCCCGCCCGAATTATGCGCGGCCATGGCGATGGCGAGCGCTTCCAGGGTCAGCGCTTCCTTTTCCATGGTGAGGTTGCCGTCGGCGTCACCCGTGGTGGCGCGGATGATGCCGATATTGACGGGGAAGGTCTTGTAGAGCAGGCAGTCCTCGCCGTTGATTTTGATCAGCTCGACGAGGTCTTCGGTCGTGCGTGCGTTCAGCTTGCCGCCGCCGTTGCGCGGATCGACGAAGGTGCCGAGGCCGACGCGGCTGACATGGGCCGGACGGCGTGCCGCGATGTCGCGGAACAGATGCGTGATCACGCCCTGCGGCAGGTTATATGCCTCGATCTGGTTTGCGATCGCAAGCTGCTGCAATTTCGGCGCAAGGCCCCAGTGGCCGCCGACCACGCGCTTGACGAGGCCATCATGGGCGAAGTGGTTGAGCCCGCGATCCTTGCCGTCGCCTTGGCCGGCCGCATAGACCAGCGTCAGGTTCTTCGGCTTGCCTTGCGTGTAGGGCGCATCCGTCTCGGTTTCGAGATAGAGCGCTTCCAGCGCGACCGCGATTTCCTCGGCAAAGCCGATGCCGACAAAGCCGCCGGTCGCGACCGTGTCGCCGTCGCGGATCAGCCGCACCGCTTCGGCGGCGCTCACCACCTTGCCCTTTTCCGACAGCCGCAGGAATTGCAGGGCAGGGTGCTGGCTCATGGCGAAGCTCCTTGAATGGTCCGTCATTGCCTGCGACAAACGCAAGGCGTTTGCGCAAGGGAGCAAAGCGACGAAGCAATCCAGTCCCTTACTGCTGCAAGACGGAACTGGATTGCTTCGCTTCGCTCGCAATGACGATTAAACTCATCGTGCCTTAAACCAATCCCGTGAGGTAGTAGACGCCGATCACGACGAAGACGGCGGCCGTCTTCAGGCACGTGACGGCAAAGATATCTTTATAAGATTGTCGATGCGTCAGCCCCGTCACCGCAAGCAGCGTGATGACGGCGCCGTTGTGCGGCAGCGTATCCATGCCGCCGGACGCCATCGACGCGACGCGATGCAGCACTTCGGGCGGAATGTGGGCTGCTTCCGCCATGGCGAGGAAGTCCTGCGCCATCGCGGCGAGCGCGATCGACATGCCGCCTGACGCCGATCCGGTGATGCCGGCAAGCGAGGTGACGGTGATGGCCTCGTTGACCAGCGGATTGGGGATCGACTTCAGCGTGTCCTTGATGACGAGGAAGCCGGGCAGCGCCGCGATCACGCCGCCGAAGCCATATTCCGCCGCGGTATTCATCGAGGCGAGCAGCGCGCCGCCGACCGCGGCCTTGCTGCCTTCCGCAAACGTCGAGGCGAGCTTGCCGAAGGCGAAGATGAAGACGGTGATAATGCCGGCGATCAGCGCGCCTTCCACCGCCCAGATCGCCTTGATGCTGGCGATCGGGGTCGGGATGGCGTGGTCGAGCGCCAGTGTGAGATCGTAGTTGGCGCCATAGGCGCGATCGATCAGGCCGCCGAACAGGCCGGGAAACCCGCCGAGCGCGAGGTTGACGACGAAGACGACGATCAAGGGCAGGAAGGCGATGAAGGCCGGCGCGAGCTCCTTGGTGTCGACCGGCTGCGGCTCGTTGGTGTGGCCTTCGCCATAGCCTTCGCCGGCCACGGCTGCCGCGTGGCGTCGCCATTCGAGATAGGCCAGTCCCGTGATCAGGATGAAGATCGCCCCCAGCGTGCCGAGAATGGGCGCGGCGCCGTTGGTCGTCTTGAAATAGGTGGTCGGAATGATGTTCTGGATCTGCGGGCTGAAGGGCAGCGAATCCATGGTGAAGGAGAAGGCGCCGAGCGCGATCGTGCCGGGGATCAGCCGCTTGGGGATATTGCCGGCGCGGAACATCTCGGCCGCGAAGGGATATGCGGCGAACACCACGACGAACAGCGACACGCCGCCATAGGTCAGCACGGCGCAAACCAGCACGATCGCAAGCATCGCGCGCTGGGTGCCGACGATGCCGATGACGGCGGCGACGATCGATTTCGAAAAGCCGGAGAGTTCGATAACCTTGCCGAACACGGCGCCCAACAAGAAGACCGGAAAATAGAGCTTCGCAAAGCCCACCATCTTGTCCATGAAGAGACTGGTGAAGGCGGCGGGCACCGCAGCAGGATCGGTCAGGAGCACCGCGCCGAGCGCTGCGACCGGCGCGAACAGGATGACGCTGAAACCCCGATAGGCGACGAACATCAGGAAAACGAGCGCAGCGAGCGCGATCAGAAAACTCATGGATGCCTCCCTTGGTCCGCGCGTCGGTTTGCGCTTCCTTGATGTTGGCGCATTCTAGCGTTGCGTGTTTTTTGCGAACCAGCAAAGTTTGCGTCGGGACATTGATCTATCGCAAGCGAGTTTGGGCACGCGCGTGTTTAGCGCGCCCAAAACGCGATCAAAGGTATCGCCGATCTGTTGCGGTTCTGGGACTTGAGACGTCTTCTGTCTCGAGGCGCGCCGAGCCCGAACCTGGCGAGGGTTTTGCGCGCGGCCTCGTCAGGCACTCAATCTTCTCATGCGCTCAGTCTTACGCGCTCAATCTTCTTATGCGCTCAGTCTTGGCAGCAGCTTCACCGCGTTGCCGCGCTCGATATCCCTGATCTGCGCATCGGTGAAGACGCCGCACGCGCGCAGGCCCTTCACATGGTCGAGGCCGGTGCGATAGGGGAAATCCGTTCCAAAGAGGATTTGCGAGGCCGGGATCACCGCGGTCAACGCCGACATCGACGCCTTGTTGGCGGTCTGGGCGGTGTCGTAATAAAAGCGCGTCAGTTCGGCGAGCGCGCCATCGGGCACCGCCGGCTGGTACTTCTTGTCGATCATCGGCTGGCGGACGAAACGCTCGATCAAAAACGGCATGGTGCCGCCGGCGTGCGAGAAGATCCACTTGATGTCGCGGAATTTGTGCGCGTTGCCGGAAAACACGATGTCGCCGATGGTGCGCGTGGTGTCGGTGCCCCATTCCACCAGCGTCGGCGGTTCGGTCTTCAACAGGTTGACGCAGCAGTCGGCGGTCGAGGGGTGAGTGTAGACGACGCACTTGCGCCGGTTGAGCTCTTCCATGACCGGCAGGAAGGAGGGATCGCCGAGCCACTTGTCGCGATAATTCGTCATCAGCCCGATGCCGTCGAGTTTGAGCGTGTCGAGCGCGTATTCGATCTCCTTCAGCGAGCCTTCGGTGTCGGCAAGCGGCAGCATCGCCCAGCCGCCGAAGCGGCCGGGATGATCCGCGATCAGCTTCGCGTTATATTCGTTGCATTCGCGTGCGAGCTTGCGCGCCGCCTCGCCGGAGGTGAAGTTCACGCCGGGCTGCGTCACCGAGAGCATCGAGACCTGGATGCCTGCCGCATCCATGTCGGCGAGCGATTTCTCCACCGTCCAGCCGCGCATCAGGCCTTCGCCGAAATTGGCGGCCACCGCGGCCTGGATGTAGGTCGGCGGCGACAGATGGTGGTGAACGTCGATCCGGTATGGCTTTTCGCTTGCCCCTTGCGCTTTCGCCTGACGGAGACCGAGCCCGGTCGCCGTCAGCGCGGCCGCGCCGATCCCACCCGCCACGAAGCTGCGCCGGCTCAAGGCGCCTGACGTCAATGACGCTCCCGTCATTGAGACCGTGTCATCGCATCCGCAGGAACAACCGCGTATCGCCATGCGGAAATTTCCGCTTCTCTTGCGTGACTCGTATCGGCTCATGACGTTCTCCCCATCTCATTTCAGGTCCTTTTCTCAAGGACTTCTTGATCGAAACGGTCACACCTTAGCTATGTTGGCGTGGCAGACAAGGCTCTGATCCGGCTCGCGGTCCGCTTGCGGGAATAATCCGCCTCAGACGCGGTTTCCCAAAGCGGCGGCAAGTCCGGCGCTGGGCTGCTTTGTGTCGACAGCCTTTGTGTCGACAGCCTTTGTGTCTACAGCCTCTGTGTCTACAGCCAATGGAAGGACTTCGATGTTTGCCTCGATCAGAACCGGTTTATCCTTGCTTGCTGCGCTTGCGGCGATGGGCGTTTCGCCGGCCCTTGCGCAAACGGCCTCGCCTCCAGGCGCCAAGGCCTATATCATCAACTTGAAGGACGGCGCGGAAGTGACGAGTCCATTTCTGGTGCAGTTCGGCCTCTCGGGCATGGGCGTTGCGCCGGCCGGCGTCGAGAAGCCCAACACCGGACATCATCATCTCATCATCGACACCAGGATGACCGACGAGCAGATGAAGGCGGCGATTCCGGCCGACGACACCCACAAGCATTTCGGCGGCGGCCAGACCGAAGCGATGGTGACGCTGCCGCCGGGCAAGCACACGCTGCAACTGTTGCTCGGCGACTGGTCGCATATTCCGCATGCGCCGCCGGTGATGTCGGAGCCGATCACGATTACCGTGAAGTAAATTTGCGCAGTGCGTTTTTCACCGTGCGGTTAAGTCACGCGTGCTGACACGACGCCCGTGCATGTTGCATTGCAGTGCAAGTGCCGGAAAAGAAATCAATTCTTTTCCACCACATGAAAATGCCACACACGGAACTCATGATCTCTGCTAGGCTCAAATCCGTGATCAGCCGAGAGTGCGTCAGCTCGGCGGGTCACTTGGCTTCTTCACACAGGAGTGGAGGTCATGAACA
>Ga0070734_10005604_pt1 | contig 10973 bp, 7 predicted proteins | sample Coa_R1_8_FD_66444 | JGI IMG/M metagenome (GOLD analysis project Ga0070734, IMG submission 66444) | Surface soil microbial communities from Centralia Pennsylvania, which are recovering from an underground coalmine fire - Coalmine... | ecosystem: Environmental > Terrestrial > Soil > Unclassified ... | reverse complement strand
GTCCGTGCAGGGATGGGTGGAAAAATTGGTCCCCGTGATGTTCGTAGTCACGTAATTCCAGCTTCCCCCGGCGTCGGTGGAGCGGTAGAGACCGTAGGAAGGGGTCTCTCCCAGGATACGTTTGGGGTTGGCCCATTGGGCCGCCGCCAATAGGATTTGGGGGTTCACCGGGTCCACCGTAATCCGGGCGAAGGTCAGTCCGAAAAGGGAAACGGGGCCCGAAGGGCCGTTGGCCGAGGAAACGAGGGACCAGGACCCGTTGGAGAACTTGAAAATTCCCACACCGTAATAAATGGACCGGCCTTCATTGGGTTCACCCGACCCGACATATAAAACGGAAGGGTTGGCGCTCCCATCCACCGCGATGGCCCCAACGGCCAGGCTTTGGTTGGGGTCGCTCAAGGGACTGTATTGGGGTGAGGCGCTCATGGCATTGGTCGTCTTCCAAACTCCACCGTAGGCCGTTCCCACGTAAAGGGTGTTGCCGGTGGTGTCGCGCGGGTCCAGGACCAGGCTGGTAACCCGGCCGGACACATTGCCCTGGTCCAGGCTTTGGAGCGGGTTGGGGCCGATTTCCTGCCAGTCACAGCCGCCCGCGCCCGGAATATTCATGGGGGCGACCATTCCTCTTAGAGTCCCTCGGCCACCGGGCGCCACGATCCCCGTCATCTTCCTCGTCAGTTCCGCCGCCTTGAAACGGTGGGACGCGGGCGATTCCCTGTCCGTGCTGATCCGGGCTTTCTCAAACCATTCCGACCTCTGGCGCGGATCATCCCCGTCTTCCTCCTTCGAAGGCACACCGGCCTTGGCGGCGGCGAGGAGAGTAAGGGCGCCTCCCAACATCGCCAATGTCGCCAAAAAAGAAAAAACTGTCCTGGGATTTTTCCACTGCCGTCCTTTTTGCGGAGTTGATTTTTTCGTTGGGTACCGGAACATAATTTCTCCTTAAAATTTGAAAAGGGTTTTTATGAGTTAAAGGAAAGGGTTTGGGTTTGTATTTTGGGGGACAAACTACACGAACCTGTTAAATAAAATGAAAGCTTTTGAAAAAAATTCCATTTGCACTTTTATTGGCCGACCGCCAGAAAATGTTTTTAGTCCGATTGAACCGAAGAGAATAAGGGAAAAGGAAATTGGATCTTGGGCTTACGATCGATGGGCTGAAAATCTGAATCCGGAAGTTATTTTTCTGAGAAAAGAGCGGCTATCTTTTCTACGGCCGCGGGTTGGATATTTGCGACCTTTAAATTTTCCGCCACGTGGTCCTTGTGCTTCATGCCCACCAGCGCGGCGGTGACACCGGGCGTTGAGCGGACGAACTGGATGGCCCTTTGGGCGTCGGTTTCAAGCCCGGTAAAGGTTTCCGCCACCACCGGGGGCAGGTTGCGGGTCAGGCGGGACTGTAGGATGGAGGCGCTGGTGAAGACCGCCACGTTATTGGCCTTGGCGGCTTCCAGCAGGGGGACGGTTTGGGAACCCAGGACCTGGTTGGGCACCCCGTAGGCTTCGGCCATGCCCAGGTTGTAGGGAAGCTGGAGGGCCTTGAAGTGGTGGCTGCCCCGTCCCGCCTTTTCCGCGGTCTTGAGGACGTCGTGCAAAGAAAGGTAGTCCTGGCTGTTGGAAGCCACCCGGTAGCCGTTCCAGGTGGCTGTGCCATAGGCCCTGATCTTTCCCGCCTGCACCAGCCTCTCGAGCTCCTCGAAGGCGTGGTCGAGGCGGTAAAGGAATTCGGTCCGGGAAATTTCGTCCAACTGCATCTCGGGATTGTGCAGGTAGAAAAGGTCCAGGCAATCCAACCCCAGGTTTTCGAGGGATTTCTCCACCTGGCTGGCCAAGTAGGCCGGGGTCATGCAATGGCAGCCCGCCACCAAATCCTCCGGCTTGCAGATCTTGGTTTTGACGTAGGTTTCCTGGAAATAACGGGCGAAATCGGCGGGCGGCGCCCCGTCGAAGGGGATGAACCCGCCCTTGGTACAAACCACCACTTCTTCGCGCGCAACCTTTCCTTCCTTTACGAATTCCCGCAGGGCCTGGCCGATGTTCCTTTCGCTGCGCATGCAGCGGTAGTTGATGGCCGAATCGATCAGGTTGATGCCCGACTGGAGGGCGGCTTTGACCGCCTCCACGTAAAGCCGGTCGTCGGCTTCGTCCGGGCGCCCCAGGTAGGTGCCGATCCCCAGGGAGGAAACTGAGAGGCCCATGAAATCCCGGTAATGCCCGGCCTTTAAAAACTCCGGGAACCGGTTCGCGTAGCGTTTCGTTCCTTCAGGTGTGGCGTAAGACATGCGGGCTCCTTAAGAATAAAAGGCCCGACCATCATAGAATGAACTTTCTTTCCATGCGCCATTTTTCACCAGCCGAAACCCACACCACCCCCGACCTGCGTGTAATCCAGGTTTCCATTGGTGGAGACGTTCACGGTGGCGCCCCAGGTTCCGAACGACCTTTGATAAGCCAGCCCCATGCCCACTTGGCCGCCCATGACGCTGGTTCCGATGGCCACCTTATTGGTGCCCGGAATCCCGGCCACGGCCACGGAGGCGTTGGCCGCCGCGCCCATGACCGAGGCCGCCGAGAGGGCCTGGGTCTTGGCGTATTGCTGGTTTTGCTGTCCGATATTGTTCAGTTGGTTCACCGTGGCGACGTCCGACGGCGCGACCCCGTCGGCCACGTTGGTGATGCGGCGCTTGGCCCCGCTGGAGGCGTTGCCCACCGATACTGTATTTTGCTGGTCGGCGACCGATCCGGATCCCAAAGCCACGCTGTTCGTGGCGGAAGCCGTGCTTCCCGCCCCCAGGGCTGCGCTGTTCGTGCCGCTGGCCGTGGCCGAAACACCGGCGGCCAGGCTGGAATTCCCCGTGGCCGAACTGTAAGAACCAACCGCGGTGCTGTAGGTTCCTGCGGCATTGCTTAAAAGGCCCAGGGCCGAGCCGGCCGTGCCGGTGGCCGAACTGATATTTCCCACGGCGGTGCTGTAAATACCGCTGGCGGTGGCGGCGGCCCCATAGGCCGCGCTGTTGGTGGCGCTGGCGGTGCTGAAAATCCCGGTGGCGATGCCGTCCGTCCCGCTGGCGGTGGCCGAGACCCCGGCGGCCATGCTGAAATCCCCCTTGGCCGAACTGGAGGCGCCCAGGGCGGTGCTGTAAGCGCCCGTGGCCGAGGCCGCGTTGCCGTAGGCGGAGGCGGAGAGGGTGGTGGCCGCGCCCAAAAACCCGCTGGCCGTGCTGTTGGCCCCGCTGGCCGTGCTGGAGGCGCCTACGGCTGTTCCGTCCACGCCGCTGGAAGCCGCGGAGGTACCGATGGCGAGGCTGTTAGTGGTTACGGCCGAACTAAGGTTTCCGATGGCAAGGCTGCTGAGGCCCGTGGCCGTGGCGGCGGCGCCATAGGCGGAGCTTCCATTCCCCGTGGCGGCAGCACTGATTCCCACGGCGGTGCCGTTGTTTCCGGCGGCGGTGGCGCCGTCCCCGAAAGCGGAACTATTGAGCCCGCTGGCGGTGCTGTTGGTGCCTACCGCGATGGCATTGGTGAAGCTGGAGGAACTGTTGCTGCCGATAGCGATGCTTTGGATGCCGGCGGCCGAACTGGAGTTGCCTAGGGCCAGGCTGCTCGTGCCTCCCGCATTGGCTGCAGTGCCGTAAGCCGAGCTGTTCAATCCGCCGGCACTGCTGAAGGCCCCGGCGGCCGTGCTGTCCATCGCCGTGGCCACGGCCCCGCTCCCATAGGCTGAGGCGAAACTGGCCCCGGCGGAGCTGTAAGCCCCGGCGGCGATGCTTTGAAGTCCGCCGGCGGTGGCGGCTCCGCCAAAGGCCGAACTGATGTAACCGCTGGCGACGCTGTAATCCCCTACCGCCACCGCGCCTCCCGAGGAGGCCGTACTGGAAACCCCGACAGCGGTGCTGTTGAGGCTGCTGGCCGTGGCCGATACCCCCGCAGCTGTGCTGTTCGTGCCGGAAGCTGCGGCCAATAGCCCCGTGGCGGTGCTGTTGTCACCGGTCGCGGAGGCGGACGGACCGAAAGCGGAACTATCCAGGCCGGTTGCGGTGCTGGAAGCCCCTACGGCGGTGGCGTCGCTGGACGTGGCGCTGCTATCAGCCCCAACGGCGGTGCTGTTGGTTCCGGTGGAGGTGGTGCCGGCCCCGAAGGCGGAACTGACAAAACCAAGGGCTTGGCTGCCACCCCCCACGGCGGTGCCGCCGTTCAACGAGGCCGTGCTTCGCTCCCCAAGTGCCGTATCGTTTTGGTTGCTGGCGGTGGCTAAGTTCCCGATGGCCGTGCTGTCGGTTCCGGAGGCGGAAGCGCCGGTCCCAAGGGCGGTTTGGGCTTGGGAAATACCTGGATCGGACAACCAAACCAGTAAAACCCCTAAAACTCCCGCAACCCAGGCTGAATTCCATCTTTTCATGATCCAACTCCTTAATTTTCGGCAATGTTTTTTGAAATCCGACGATTAGAGGGTCATCCCCTGCCAGCGGCAGGCTTGGAGAACTTCAAAAAGGGCTGTGCCAAACGTCGTTGTAATAGCCCGTCGTCGCCCAACCTCCGAGAACCCACATCTCGTTGTTGAAAACCAGGCTGGTGTGTTGCTGGCGGGGCGGGAAGGCGGCGGAAAGCGTCATCGGGTTCCAAAGGGTGCCATCCCCTGAAAACCACACATCGTTCAGCCGGGTTGAGCCGTTGAATCCTCCGATAACCCACAAGCCGTTCCCATAGACCAGGCAGGTCTGGCCGCTTCTTTGGGAAAACTGGTTGGGGCCGGGCGAGGCGTTGTTGGACAAGGCCTGCACCCAACTGACGCCGTCGGAGGAGGACCAGACGTCGTTGAAGTAAGTGCCGTTGGACCCGCCGATGACCCACATCCGGTTATTGAAGACAACCATCGGGAACGAAGTGCGGCGGGGGAACTGGTTGGGGCCGGGGGATGCCGTATCGGGAAGGACCAGGGACCAGCTCACACCGTCGGAGGAGGACCAGACGTCGTTGGAGTTGCCGCCCTTGTTTCCTCCCACCACCCATATCTTGCCGCCGTAGGAAACACTGGCATGGCCGTTGCGGCCGGGGAACTGGTTGGGACCGGGCGAGGTGTTGGTGGCCAGCACCTGGGTCCAGTTGGCCCCGTCGGACGAGGACCAGACGTCGTTCAATTCGCTTAAGCCACTGAATCCCCCGATCACCCACATCCGGTTGTTGAAAACCACGCTGCCGGGCTGGATGCGCCCGGGGAACTGGTTGGGGCCCGGTGAGGCGTTGGCGGCCAGGGCCTGGGTCCAGTTGGCCCCATCGGTGGAGGACCACACATCGTTCAAGTACGACGTCCCCACGCCCGCGATCACCCACATCTGTCCTTGGTAAGCCAGGCTGCTATGGCCGACCCGGGACGGGAAGGCGGCCGAGAGGGTGGAATAGGTCCAATCCCTGCCGCCCAGGGTATTGGGGGCCGGGGTGGCGAGGACGGTCACGGGGGCAGGATTGGCGGGGAGGTTATTCCCGCAGCCCAATCCCACTAAGGGGAGAACGGCCAAAGCCGGGGCCGCAAGGAGCCATCTTGAAACCGGTTTTTTCATCGGGTGGTCTTTCTCACTGGAACTTCATGACGGTGACCTGCTGGGAGTTCATCACATCGTCGAACGCCACATAGGGTGTGGAGCCGTTGAAAGCCAGGGAGACGTAGTTGGCGGTCCCGGCCGAAAAACCCGCGCTCCCCACGTTCACCCAACTGCTTCCGTTGTAGGTCATCACCGAGGCTTTGTAGGAATTAGCCACATCTTGGAACGCGATGTAAGGCGTTCCGCCGTCGAAGACGAAGGAGGGGAAAGAAATTCCTCCGGGGGAAAAGTCCGGGCTCCCTAGGTTCGCCCAACTGCTTCCGTTGTAGGTCATTACCGTGGCCTTGCTGGAATTGGCCACGTCCTGGAAAGCCACATAGGGCGTGGAACCGTTGAAGGCCAAGGAAGGATAATTGACGAACCCGGGGGAAATGCCCGCACTTCCCACGTTCACCCAATTGCTTCCGTTGAACGTCATCACCGTGGCTTTGTTGGAATTTCCTCCATCTTGGAAAGCGACGTAGGGCACGGCACCGTTGAAGGCTAAGGAGGGGGAATAAGCCGTTCCGGCCGAAAAACCCGCGCTCCCGACGTTGACCCAGTTGCTTCCGTTGAACAACATGACGGTGATTTTGCTGGAATTCCCCCCATCCTGGAAAGCCACATAGGGCGTGGAACCGTTGAAGGCAAACGTGAGATAGGCGGCCTGACCCGCGGAAAAACCCGCGCTCCCCACGGTCCCCCAACTGCTCCCGTTGTAGGACATCACCGTCGCCTTGCCGGCATTTGCGCTATCCTCGAAAGCCACATAAGGCGTAGCGCCGTTGAAGGCCAGGGAGATGTAGTCGGCGGTCCCCGCCGAAAAACCCGCGCTGCCCAAGTTCACCCAACCGCTTCCGTTGTAGGACATCACCGAGGCTTTGCCGGAATTTCCCCCATCTTGGAAAGCCACATAGGGCGTGGAGCCGTTGAAAGCGAGGGAAGTGTAGGGGCTCTGGCCCGTGGTAAAGCCTGGGGCCCCTACGTTTTGCCAGTGCGGCCCGAGGGTCGGGGTCGCGGTCGGGCTGGAAGTGGCGGTGGAAGTCGGGGTGACTGTGGGAGTCCCGGTGGTCGTGGAAGTCGGAGTGGCCGAAGGCGTATCCGTAGCCGTGCAGGGGGTGCCCTGGGAGTTCACGCATTGGGTCGCGGTGGAAGTCGGGGTGGAGGTGGCGGTGGGCGTGGCGGCCGGGGGGTTGGTGGTGGGTTGGCTGGGATTGTTGCCGTTGCCCGAGCACCCGGCGATCAGGGCCAGGGCCAGGATGGAGGAAAATAGATAATTTTTCACGGAGGGCTCCCTTCGGTTGGAGTTGTCGGCGAATGGGGATTCGGATGAAGTGGGGCGACTTTAAAGCTCGGGGAATTTTGGAAAAAGTGTCACTTCGTGGGTTTCCGGGGGGGAATAGTCCGCGGGACGGGCGAAACTGTTCCCTACTCGGAAAACATAAAACTGTTACCCATCATTTCCCGTGCTTTTGCCGGGCCGCTTCTTTAAATTGAAACTTGGCGGCGCCGGCCGGGTATTCAGTTTCTGTGCGGCCATGGGTGGAACTGGACCGGCCGAGGGTAACCCCCGGGAAATTGGGAAAAGGATCGGTCATGCCGGATAAAGTGGAATTCAATAGGACGCCCAGGACCAAGGAGACCGTCCCTTCCAATCCAGGCATTCCATCGCATACCAAAAGGTACGAACAGGTCGCCGCGCAGATCGCCGGGCAGATCGAACAAGGCGCCCTTCGCCCCGGGCAAAAGGTCCCTTCCCTCCAACGAATCCACAAACAGTTCGGGGTAAGCCTGTCCACCGCCATCCGGGCCTATTCCCTGATGGAAAAAGAAGGCCTATTGGAATGCCGGCCCCAGTCGGGTTTTTACGTCACGCCCAGGCCGCCCGCCCCTCCCCAGCCCGCGCCCAAGGTCCACAAAGCCTCCAGGGTCGAAATGGGGTCCTTTAATAAGGGGGAACTCTTTGAGATTCGGGCCATGGTGGAAAAAGAACTCCTGCGTCCCGACTCGGAAGTGCTCCACCTGGGCACCATCGAACTGAATCCGGATCTCCTGCCCCTGGCGGCACTGCAAAAATCCACTGCGGCAGGACCCCGGCGGGTGGGGCCCAAGGGCTACCTTTATAATTGGCCGCCCGGCGACCTGTCCTTGAGGCGGCAATTGGCCCGCCATTACCTCGACCGCGGCCTTTCCCTCTCCGCCAACGACTTCCTGACCACTACCGGTTGCACCGAGGGCATCCAGCTTTGCCTGGACGCGGTGGCGAAGCCCGGCGACCTGATCGCGGTGGAATCCCCCTCCTGCGTCTGGTCCCAGGTCTTTATCCAACGTAAGGGCTTGAAGGCCCTGGAAATCCCCACCCTTCCCCATAAAGGCATGGACCTGGATTTCCTCGAAAAATCCCTTCGCCGCCACAAGGTCAAGGCCTGCCTGTCCATCCCCAGCTTCCACAACCCGACCGGTTCCCTCATGCCCGAGGCGAACAAGCGCCGGCTGGTGGAAATGCTCGCCGCCCGGGACATCCCGCTGATTGAAAACGACATCAATGGCGACCTTTCCTTCGGGGGCGCGCCGGCCAAGCCGGCCAAGGCCTTCGACAAAAAGGGGCTGGTGCTGCTCTGCTCCTCTTTTTCCAAGACCCTGGCCACGGGCCTGCGGGTGGGTTGGGTCACTCCGGGGAAGTTTTACGGGGAAATCAAGCTCAACAAGATCCTCGGCACCATGAGCTGCAACACCTTTACCGAGTCCTCCGTGGGACATTTCATGGAGCAGGGCCTTTACCGCAGGTTCCTGGCCAAGGCGCGGAAGTTCTACGCCGCCAACCTCCAGGCCTTCCTGGGGGCGCTCCCACGGTTTTTCCCGAGGGGGACCCGGGTCCACCGGCCCCAGGGAGGGCTCACCCTTTGGGTGGAATTCCCGAAGGGTGTGGATTCCTTCCGGCTTTGCCGCGAGGCCATGGCGGAAAAAATCCTGGTCTTGCCCGGGCCCTTCATGTCGTCCCAGGGAAAATTCAAGAATTGTATCCGGATCACTTACGGTTATCCCTGGTCGGAGAGGGTGGAAAAGGCCCTGGAAACCGTGGGGCGGCTGGCGAAAGAGCAGCTCTCCGGCCAGAAGTGAGCGGCGGGTTCCCCGCCGGTGCCTGTCCGCGCTTAAGGCCCGTAAGTTTTAATGAAAGTGGAGATGGAGTCGTCCGCCGCGTAGATTTTCCCAGTGCCGTCCACCCAGACACCCCGGGGCGAATCGATCCCCGGCGTGACCCCCCCGAACTGGTAGGCGCCGCTTCCCAGGGAACCCCAAAGGGTCAGGAGCGGCCCCGTGACGCTGAAAACCTCGATACGGGTATTGGTGCTGTCGGCCACCGCCGCGTCGTCCGGACCGCTCAAAACCAGGCCTGAGGAGCCCCCGTTCTAGGACGTCACATAGCCCAAGCCCGAATCCAGCTTGAGGATGTGGTTGTTTCCCGTGTCTGCCACGTAGACGTACCCGTTGGAATCCACGTTCACTCCGTTGGAGCCGTTCAACTGGCTCACGCTGTTCCCCGCCGTACCCGTTCCGAAGGTGGCAACAGGGGTGGAAGAATCAATGTTTTCCCACACCCGCCGAAGGTAAAGACTGTCGCTGCCAGCAAAAGAAAAAGTGGAATCCGATTCGTCATGGAAAGTCCCCCTCATAATGAATATTGATGGGGGGGATTCTACTCAACCGGGGTCGGAAGCCCCATGAATTCAGGGTAAAGGCGGAAGCCATTTAACTGTTACGTTGTTGGAGGTTAAAGGCTGTTGAGGTCGTCCTGGCGGTAGGACATGAACCGGAGGGTTTCTATCTTTTTTCCTCGATATTCCCTTCGCCACTGCCGGTTCTGAAGTCGCCCCTGGTTGGGAATCAAGGCCCGAACTTCTGGATTCGGTTGTTTCCTTTATCGGCCACGTAGACATTGTCTGAACCGTCGACAGCCACGGCCATCGGTTGGTTAAACTCGTAGGAGTTGGAGCCGGAGGACCCGTCGCCCCCGTTCCGCCCCCACTTACCCATGTAGGACACCGGCCCTCCGATGTAAAACTCCTGGATCCGGTTGTTGCCGAAATCTGCGGCATAAAGGTGGCTGGAGGAATCGATGGTGATGCCGAAGGGGTTGGCGAGTTCACCGTTCCCCGTCCCGCTGGCCGGGGCGCTCGAACCCAGGGTCGTGTAAATATACCCAAGGTATATGCCGTTCGTCTGGACCCCCTTAACCCGGTTGTTGTAGTAATCGGCGATATAAAGGTTGTTCGTCTCGGAGTCCATGGCCACGCCCGAGGGCCCGTTGAACTGGGACGACGCCGCGCCGGTGGTCCCGAACTGGGTGACCGCCGTTCCTAGGGTGGTCCATTGCTGGACCCGGTTGTTGCCGAAATCCGAAATATAAAGGTAACTGCTCGAGGGGTCCAGGACGATGCCCGAGGGCGTGCTGAATTCGCCGAGGGCGGTTCCAGCCGTCCCATCCCCGCCATTCCTCCCCCAGGTGGCCACCCAGGTGACCGCCGAACCCGTGTCGAAAAACTTCTGCACCCGGTTGTTGTAGGTGTCGGCCACGTAGAGGTTTCCCGCTCCGTCCCCCGTGATGTATTCGGGATAATAGAACTGGCCGTTGCCCTGGCCGCTGGTGCCGTCACCCCCGTTTTTCCCCCACTTCAACCGGAAGTTGCCGTTGGTGTCGAACTTCTGGACGCGGTTGTTGAAAGTGTCCACGACATAAACATATCCCCCGATCACGGCGATCCCTTCCGGTTGGTTCAATTGCCCGTCCCCCGTTCCCGGTGTTCCCCACTGGGTGAGGTAGGTATGGGTCGAGGGCGTCGCCGTGAAGGTGGCCGTCGGGATCGACGAGGATAGGTAGACATAAGTGACCGAAGTGGTGTAGCCGATTTCGGGGTCGCTCCCATAGGTGAAATTTGAACCTGTTTGGGCGTTAGTGGGGATTCCGCTGTTGGCGATAAAAACCCCCGCGGTATAGGTGCCGGGGCCGCTGTAGGCGTAACCGGGCATGGTGAAGGGGGACGTCACCCCCGTGGCGCTGACATAAACGACGGAATTGGCGCCGATATCCCTGGTTTCAACCTGGTCCAGGTTGCCCGGATTGGACCAGGTGCAGGTGAACCCATCCGGGCTCAAGGTCATGGGACTCCCGCCGGGCGCCGTGATCGTGACCGAGGCCGTCCCAGCCGAGGTAACCGTGGTCAATGAATAAGCCGATCCCGGCTGGTAGGGCAAAATACCGTGGCCCAGGTAGACCGCGAAGGACCCCGCCCCTTCCGTAGCGTTTCCAACATAAGTTAGGGCCGAGCTGAGCGAGGGCCCGGAAAGAGTGACGCCGGCGTCCGTGACCGCCGCCCCGGCCACCTGCAGGTA
>Ga0070734_10005603_pt1 | contig 10975 bp, 4 predicted proteins | sample Coa_R1_8_FD_66444 | JGI IMG/M metagenome (GOLD analysis project Ga0070734, IMG submission 66444) | Surface soil microbial communities from Centralia Pennsylvania, which are recovering from an underground coalmine fire - Coalmine... | ecosystem: Environmental > Terrestrial > Soil > Unclassified ... | reverse complement strand
ATGCCGCCCGCAAGAGCCTCGCCGACCAGGTCATCGGTAAACTGCCCAAAGGATACGACCAGCTGCTCGGCCTTCGCTTTGAAGGCGGCGTGGATCTGTCCGGCGGCGAGTGGCAGAAGATCGCGCTCGCGCGCGCTTATCTGCGCGATGCCCAGGTTTTGATTCTGGACGAGCCGACCGCCAGCCTCGACGCGCGTTCTGAGTACGAAATCTTCCAACGCTTCGCGGAATTGACCGCCGGCAAGACCTCTTTGTTAATTTCCCACCGCTTCTCCACTGTCCGGATGACGGACCGGATTGTGGTACTCGAAAACGGCCGAATTGCCGAGCAAGGAAGCCACCAGAGTCTGATTTCGTGCGGCGGCCGCTATGCCCGTTTGTTTGAACTTCAGGCGTCGAGCTATCGATGAAACAAGTATTGGAAACGAAAACTGATCCACAGAGCGCCGGTTCAGGCGCCGATCACTTGACCTCATGGAGGGAAGCAGGCGCGGCGTTGGGCCGCGCCCATGTCGCGATCCGGTCCGCGGGCCCGAAGACCCAGCGCGCGACCAACCGCCGGCGGTTGGTCGAGAAACTGATCGCGCACGAGGCCGCCAATCCGGAAGGTGAAAACGCTGCCTCTGTGCTCGACAATTACCGGCTCCTCTTCGGCGCCGAGAAAGACGGCCGCGGGCTGGTGCAACGGCTGCGCCGGTATCCGCTGATTGCTGATTCGAACGGAGCCGTAGCGCGCCGCGTCTGCGCCGTGGCCCGGGCGTATCTCGATCAATCCGGAGACTGTTATGGCGAACCTGAATTCGCGGCCTTTGTCGAGGGCTACCAGGACACCGGCAGCCTGACCATGCGGGAGATCTGGGCGCTTCGCCAGGCCCTGATGCTGGAATTGCTCGACCGCTTGCTCCAGGAGCGGCGCGCCGCCTGGCCTGGTTTGTTTGCCAGCTTGCGCAGGATCTCCGATTCCCTCTGGAAGGATTTCTTCGAGCAGGTGTGCCGCGTGCATCGAGTGCTGGCTCTCGACCCGGCGGGCGCCTACTCGCGGATGGACTACGAAAGCCGCGATCGCTATCGCGAGGCGCTGGCCGAGTTGGCGAAATACAGCCCGCTCACGGAAACCGAGATCGCCGAAGCGATCATCGAGTTCTGCGAAGACGCCTTCGAAGCCTCGGATGGCTCGCGCGCCGCTCTGCGTCGCACCCACGTCGGTTTTTACTTGATCGACCGCGGCCGCTCGCGGCTCGAGTCCGTCATCGATTACCGGCCGCCTCTGGCCGAGCGGATTCGCCAGTTTATTCAGCGCCACCCGGCCAAGTTTTATCTGGCGGGCATTGAAGTGCTCACGCTCTCGATTGTCTTCGCCATCTTATACAAGATGGACGTGGTGGCGCCCGCCCTGATTGGATTGCTCCTGCTGCTTCTTCCCGCAAGCCAGGCCGCGGTCGATTTCATGAACAACCTGGTAAGTTTTCTGATTCGCCCGCGTGTCCTCCCGAAGCTGGATTTTTCCGAAGGCATTCCGCGCGATTGCAGCACCATGGTTGTGGTACCCGCGCTCCTGCTGAATGAATCCCAGGTCCACGATCTTGTGCTCGACCTGGAAATTCGCTTTCTCGCCAACCGCGACCGGAACTTGCATTTCGCCCTTCTCACCGATCCGCCGGATTCCGACCGCCTCCAGAATCAAGACGACGAGTTGATCGCCTTGTCTGCGCGGCTCATCGAAGGCTTGAATCAACGCTATCGCGCCGAAGGCCGCTCTCCCTTCTTCTTGTTCCACCGCCACCACACCTACAACGAGTCGGAGGGCTGTTGGATGGGATGGGAGCGCAAACGGGGCAAGCTGCTCGATTTCAACAAGCTCCTCCGCGGCGCCTACGATGCGTTCCCGGTCAAAGTGGGCGATATGTCGGTCCTGCGGCGCGTCCGCTACGTCATTACTCTCGATTCCGACACGCAGCTGCCTCGCGATGCCGCCGTCGCCCTGGTGGGCGCCATCGCGCATCCCCTCAATCAGGCCGTCGTGGACAGACAGACGCGAATGGTGGTTGAAGGCTATGGCATTCTGCAGCCGCGCATGGCCATCAGCGTACAATCCGCTTCGCGCAGCCGTCTGGCGGCTCTGTACTCCGGCCAGACCGGCTTTGACGTCTATACCTTGGCCACCTCCGACGTTTACCAGGATCTGTTTGGCGAGGGCATTTTCGCCGGCAAGGGAATCTATGAGGTGGATGTCATGCGCCAGGTGCTCGAGCACCGGTTCCCGGAAAACACCCTGCTCAGCCATGATCTCATCGAAGGCGTCTACGCCCGCGCCGCGCTGGTGACCGACGTCCAGTTGGTGGACGATTATCCGTCCCATTTCAGCGCCTATAGCCGCCGCCGGCACCGTTGGCTGCGCGGCGACTGGCAGATCCTGCGCTGGATCCGCTCGCGAGTCCCCGATTTCTGGGGCCGCTCGATTCCCAATCCGATCCCGCTGATCTCGCGCTGGAAGATCATCGATAATCTGCGCCGCAGTCTGCTGGAGCCCGGGCTTGTCTTGCTGCTGTTGGCCGGTTGGTTCTGGCTGCCCGGCCAGCCGGGCTACTGGACCGCCGCGGCGCTGCTGCTGTGGTTCGTTCCCGTGCTCTCCGGTCTGTTCTTCGCGCTGGCCCGCATCCCCGACACCCGCCGCGAAATGCCCGCCTGGGTCTGCGAGTTCCTGCGCAACCTGCGGGACAACGCCGTGGTGACCCTGTGCAGCCTCATATTCCTCCTGCACCAGGCGTTGATTGCCGTCGATGCGATCGCGCGCGCCATCAGCCGGGTCTGCGTCACCAAAAAGAAGCTGCTGGAATGGGAGACCGCCGCCGAGGCCGAAACCACCGCGCGCTCCCAATCCACTGTCGATGTCTATCTCGAATGGACGCCCTGGATCGCCGCGGGCCTTGCGGTGATCATCGCGTTGGCGCGGCCGCACGCCTTGCCTGCATCCTTACCGTTGTTGACGCTGTGGATCGGATCCCGCGAATTCTCCCACTGGCTCAACCGCCGTCCGCGTGCCGGCCACAGCAAATTGCGGCAGGACGACGTTCAATTGCTGCGCGAATCGGCCGACCGCGTCTGGCGCTTCTTTCATGATTGGAGCTCTTCCTCGGCAAACTGGCTCATCCCTGATTCGGTTTCCGAAAATGGCGCGGTCGAACTGAAAGTCTCGCCGACCAATCTCGGAATGCTGCTGAATGCGCGGATTGCCGGCGTGCACCTGGGCGTCACGCCGCTCGGCGAGTTCGTCTTCGAGACACGGCAGACCCTGGAGCGGGTTCTGGCCCTTCCGAAGCATCGGGGCCACCTGCTGAATTGGTATGACATCAATTCGCTGGAGCCCATCGGACCGAAATTCGTCTCCACCGTGGACAGCGGCAATCTGGCCGCGAGCCTCTGGACGCTGAAACAGGCGTCGCTCGCCTTCGCCGCCGAATCGGTGGTGAAACGCGGTGTCACCCGCGATCTGGCGACGGAACTGCGCGGCATCGCCGATACCTGCGACCGCCTGGTGCGGGAAATGGACTTCCGCTTCCTCTATCAGGCGCGGAAGCGCGCCTTTTCCATCGGATACGACCTCGACAAGAATCGCCTGCATCCGGCGACTTACGATTTGCTCGCCTCCGAGGCGCGCATTGCGACCTTCATTGCGATTGCAAAAGGCGACATCCCGCAGGAAGCCTGGTTCCGGCTGGGCCGAAGCCATGCCGCTGTCCGCAACGATCGCGTCCTGCTCTCCTGGAGCGGCACCATGTTCGAGTACCTGATGCCCGCGCTCTGGATGAACTATTACCCGGATACCATCCTGGATCGCAGCATGAAATCCGCCGTCCGTTGCCAGCGCGAGTATGCGCGGCGCAAGGGGGTGCCGTGGGGCATTTCCGAGTCGGCCTTTCTCGAGGGCGCGAACGGCGAGTGGGGTTACGCCGCCTTCGGCGTACCCGAACTGGCCATCGAACGCAAGAACCCGCGCGCATTGGTCGTGTCGCCCTACTCCACTTTTCTCGGGGCGGGAGTCGACCCGGCCGCGGCCGTCGAAAATTTGCGCCAGATGCAGGAGTTCGGCTGGTACGGCCGCTACGGATTTTATGAGGCCATTGACTACACAGAGGCCGGCGGCGAAGCCGTGCGCATCTGGATGGCGCACCATCAGGGAATGAGCCTGCTTTCGATTGTCAATCTTCTGTTCGACAATGCGATCCGCCAGTATTTCCACGCCGAGCCCCAGGTGCTCGCGACCGAATTAGTGCTTCACGAGCGCGTACAGCCGGGAGCCTTGCTGGAAGCCGACGTCGTCAGGGTGCCGCAGCCGGAAGCCGCCGCAGCCTAGTGGGGCGGGTTTCCAGCCTGCCCTACGGTGAATTCACCTTCGAGTCCCCGCGACGAATCCGGCGCGATCCAAACCTGGTAGCGCCCCGCTTCGGTCACCAGCCGCATCTGCTGATCGTGAAACGCCAGCTCGCTCGTGTTGATCGAGAACGTAACCCTCTGCTTCTCGCCGGGTTTCAGATCGATTCGCCGAAAGCCCTTGAGCAGCCGCACCGGTTGCGCCACACGGGCCGCCACCGCATGCACGTAGAGCTGCGCGATTTCCGTTCCCGCGCGCGAGCCGCGATTCCGGATATCGGCCGACACTCGAATCGTCCCGCCCATCGCGACCGTGGGAGTTTCCACGTGCAAGTCCGTGTATTCGAAATCGGTGTACGAAAGCCCATAGCCGAACGGATACTCGGGCGTGAAATCCACATCGATGTATTTGGACGTGTAACCTTTCGGCTCCGCCGGATTCCCCATCGGAACCCCCAGCTCACTGGCCGAAGCAGGCCTCCCGGTGTTGAGGTGCGCATAGTAAATGGGTACCTGGCCGACGGTCCGCGGAAACGTCACGGTCAATTTTCCGGAAGGCGTCGCGCGGCCGAATAGCAAATCGGCGACGGCCGGACCACCCATCGTTCCCGGATGCCAGGCCCACAGCACGGCTTTGACCTTCTCGGCGGTTTCGTGGAATGTGAGCGGCCGGCCCGCCAGAATCACGGCAATCAGCGGCTTGCCCGATTTCGCGACCTCCGCGACGAGCTGGTCCTGTGCGCCCGGCAGGTTCAGAAATGCGCGCGAGCGCGCTTCGCCCGAGAGAATCTCCTCCTCGCCGAGAAACAGCAGGACGACTTCGGCGCGCCTCGCCGCATCGAGCGCCGCCGCAAATCCGTCGTGGCTGCTATCGCGGCTGTTGCGCAAGCCGGGTGCATACAGCACGCGTCCCGCGCCCAGCCCCTGCCGCAGCGCCGCCAGCGGCGTCTCCACATCCTGCGCGCGTCCGTCCATCACCCACGTGCCCATTTGATCGACCGGGCTGTCGGCCAGCGGCCCGATTACGGCCACCGAGCGCACCGAACCGGAGAGCGGCAGCGCCCCATCTTCATTTTTCAGCAGCACCGCGCTCTCGGTGGCGAGCTTATGCGCCACCGCCCTCGATTCAGGCGTCACCTGAGCCTCGGCCGGCGGCGCCGCGCGATCTTCAAACAAACCCAGCTCGAATTTGAGCCGCAAGATATTGCGCACCGCGTCATCCACCATCTTGATATCGATCTCATGCTTATCCAGCAGCGATTTGACGTGGTCGAAGTACGTCGTGCTCACCATCTCCATGTCCACGCCGGCGCGCAGGGCTGCGCGCGCCGCGTCGCGCGGTGTCGCCACCAGGCCGTGCGGGATCAAATTCGTGATGGCTTCGTAATCGCTCACCACTATCCCGTTGAATTTCCATTCGTCGCGCAAAATCCGGCGCAGCAGGAAAGAATCGGCCGTAGCGGGAACACCATTGAGCGTATTGAACGCCGTCATGATCGTGGGAGCGCCCGCGTTGAGAGCGGCACGAAAGGTCGGCAGGTAGACATCGCGCAGCAGCCCTTCGGGAATCCACGCGCTGTTGTAATCGCGCCCGGCCTCCGCGGCGCCGTAACCGGCGAAATGCTTGACGCACGCCGCCACGGACTCCCGATCGTCGAGAGCGGCTCCCTGAAATCCCCGCACCATCGCCGCCGCTACCGCTTCGCCCAGATACGGGTCTTCTCCCGGACTTTCGGCAATCCGCCCCCAGCGCGGGTCGCGCGCAATATCGACCATCGGCGCGAACGCCCATCGGATGCCTTCGGTACTGGCTTCCCGGGCCGCCACGCGGTAAGCCTGCTCGATCAGCGCCGTGTCCCAGCTCGCCGCCTGCCCGAGTGGAATCGGAAAGATCGTGTGGTAGCCGTGAATCACGTCGCGGCCGAACAGCAGCGGAATCCCGAGCCGCGTTTCATGCTGTGCGATACGCTGGGCCTCGGCGCGGTCGGCGGGGCTGCCTGCATTGAGAAACGAACCCCACCGGCCCTGCCGGATTTCATTTTTGATGGTGTCCGAAAGGGGCGTCGCCAAAGATGTCGATTGCGACATTTGCCCGAGTTTCTCTTCGAGCGTCATGCGCGCGAGCAGCGCGTTCACCCGCTGCTCGATTTCGCTCCCGGAGGGCGCCCCGAATGCCAACGCCGTAACAGCCAAAAGGGCCAGAACACCGGCAATGCCGTTCATGAGCCCAGTGTAGTATCAGGCAATGCGGCGCGCGGCGGAATCGACCCCGCCTTCACAATCTGCGTGACCGCAATCGCAGAAAATCTCGGTCGTTTCGCGAGATTCCTCACAAATCGTGCTGCAGTATTGACTATCTTCGGCGGCCGGACAGCTGCAGTAGGGATGCGCACACTTCTCTGTTTGAGCCATGGGATTTCTCCTTGCTCGGAACTTCCGCATTTCGCGGGCCACCCGCTGCGGTTCACTGCCGGAACAGTGCGTCGCTGCGCACTTTCGCGAGCCGCGCCGGTCTCGTCCACCATCGCGCGAAGCCGGCCGCCAGATCGTCAAGAAATGTATACACCACCGGCACCACGATCAGGGTCAACAGCGTCGACGTGATCAGCCCGCCGATCACCGCGCGCGCCATCGGAGCGCGGAACTCCGAGCCCGCGCCAATCTCAAAGGCCAGCGGCAGCATGCCGAAAATCATCGCCAGCGTCGTCATGAGGATCGGGCGCAGACGGACCCGCGCGGCTCCGATCAGCGCCTCGCGGCGCGGCGTGCCTTGCCGGCGCTGCGCATTGGCGAAATCGACCACCAAAATCGCGTTCTTCGTCACCAGGCCCATCAGCAGAATGACCCCGATCATCGACATCATGTTGAGCGTGTCATGCACCAGGTACAACATGCCCGCCACCCCCAGCAGCGAAAGGGGCAGAGAAAGCATCAGGGCCAAGGGCTGCAGGAAGCTGCGAAATTCGCTGGCCAGCACCGCGTAAATGAGGACGATGGCAAGCAGCAGCGACTGCATTGCGTACCCGAAACTTTCCATCATGATCTCGGTGTCCCCGGTGTAATCGATCCGGAAGCCCGGCGGCACCGCGATGCTCGCCGCGCGGCTCTTAATATCGTTCACCACCTCGCCCAGCGAACGGTCCACGGCGCTGGCGCTCAGCCGCACCTCGCGCATCAAATCGCGGCGGCGGATTTTCGACGGCGCCGCGCCGGTGTCCAGGCGGGCCACCTGGCTGGCCGGGACTAGCGCCCGCCCGCCCTGTGCCGGAAGGTCCAGGCCGAGCAGATCGCCCGCGCTCGTGCGGTCGCCGCGCTCGACGCGCAACCTCACATCATAGCTGTCGCCTTCGGGATCTTCGAATTGCGAGACCACTTCCCCGGCCACGAGGCCGCGCATCGTCGAAGCCACCGTGCCGAGATCCAGCCCGAGATCCGCCGCCTCGTCGCGATTCACCGCAACCCGCACTTCCGTTTGCGGCGGCTCTTCGCTGGTGTCGACATCGGCCGCGCCGCGGACCTGCCGCGCCGCCGCCATCAGGCTTTCGCTGAGAGGCACCAGCCGCGTCAGGTCCGACCCGCGCACGCTGATCTGGATCGGCTTGACGTCGCCCCCGGCGTTGTCTCCTTCTTCGATCGACATCCGCACCGCGCGAAAACGCGCGATCGCCTGCCGTACCTGCGCGCTCACCACTTTATAGTGCGCGCGCGTGGCGCGTGGCGTCAGGCGAATGAAAATGTTGCCTTCGTTGATTGCCTTACCTGCGCTGCCGCCGATGGTCGTGTACGTGTAGGCCACCGCGGGGTTGCGCCGCACTTCGCTTTCGACTTCTCGCGCGATTTCCACGGACCGGTCGAGACTGATTCCCGGCGTCGCCTTGTACGCCACCTGAAATTGCCCCGGGTCGGCGCCGGGCATGAACTCCGTTCCCAGCTTGCCGAAAATCCAGAAGCTCGAAACCACCGCGGCCGTTGCGCACAGCATGACCGTCCAGCGATGCGAGAGCGACCAGCCCAGCGTGGCCGCCAGCCCCTTCTGCAGCTGATCCACCCGGCGATTCAGCCTTTCGAGCGCGCGCCCAAACCACGACCGCGGCACGCGCGGATCCGCCGCCGGATCATACCAGCGCGAAGAAAGCATCGGGTCGATCGTGAAGCTCACGTACAGCGAAACCAGCACCGCGAATCCCACCGTGATGCCGAATTGATAAAAGAAGCGGCCGATGATGCCGCCCATGAACGCCACCGGCACGAACACCGCGATGATCGTAAATGTCGTCGCCATCACCGCCAGACCGATCTCCGACGTAGCCTCGCGCGCCGCCGTAAAATGATCGGCTCCGGCCTGCATGTGCCGCACAATGTTTTCGCGCACCACGATCGCGTCGTCGATCAACAGCCCGATCGCCAACGAGAGCCCCATCAGCGTGAGAACGTTCAGCGTGAAGCCCAGCGCCTTCATGATGATGAACGTGCTGATCACGGAAACCGGCAGCGCCAGCCCCGTGATCACCGTGCTCCGCCAGCTGTTCAAAAACAGGAAAACGATGAACACCGTGAGGATGCCGCCCAGCACCAGCGTGACTTGCACGTCTTCCACCGATTCGCGGATGAATGTCGAGCGGTCCACCACTTTGCGCAGCCGGATGTGCGGCGGCAGTTCCGCATTGATCTGGCTCACGGCCTTGTCGATCTCGTCGGCCACCTCCACCGTGTTCGCGCCGGACTGTTTGACGATATCCAGCGATAGCCCAGGCCGGCCGTTGATCAGTGACGCGCTGCGCCGTTCTTCGATACCGTCCACCACCCGCGCCACCATCGGCAGGTAAATCGGGCTGCCGTTGCCAAAGGCGACCACCAGGCGGTCGAACGATTCGAGGGAACGGAACTTGCCCGCTACCCGCACCAGCGGCTCGCGCTGCCCCTGTTCGAGCTTGCCCGCCGGCATATCGAGGTTCTCGCGCTGCAGCGCGCCCGCCACCTGCGCGTAGGTGAGCCCGTATGATTTCACCTTGTCGCGATCGAGGAAGACCTGGATCTCCCGGCGCGCCAGCCCGACTACCGTCACTTGGCCCACCCCGGAAACCGTCTCGATCCGCTTTTTGATTATTTTTTCCGCCGCCGACGAGAGCACCTTGATATCCGCCGACGCGCTTTCCAGCGCCACCGACACGATCGGCATCGCGTTGAAATCGATCCGCTGCAGCACCGGCTCTTTGATGTCCTTCGGAAAATCCGCGCGGATGGCGTTGATCTTGGCCTGCGCGTCCTGCTGCGCGTTCGCGATCTTCACGCCCAGGTGAAACTCCACCGCTATCGAGGAAAATCCTTCGGTCGTGACCGATTCGATATGGCGCACACCGGAAATTGTGTTCAGCGCTTCTTCGATCCGCTTGCTGACTTCGCGTTCCACCGTCTCCGGGGCCGCCCCCGGATACTCGGTCTGCACCGTGAGCACCGGAATCTCGACGTCCGGGAACTGATCGATCGCCAGTTGCTTGTACGAGTAGATGCCCAGCGTCACCAGCGAGACCGCCAGCATCGTAGCCAGCACGGGTTGCTTGATCGAAAGGTCGCTCAGGAACACGGCTATCTCCGCGGCTCCACGCGCACACCTTCAGCAATCTCGATATTTTGCTCCGCGATCAGTTGTTCGCCCCCGCGCAGCCCTTCGATGATTTCGAGCTTCGAATCGCGCTCGTGCCCGATGCGCACCGCGCGGCGGCAGGCCTTCCCGCCTTCAATCACGAAAACCGTCGAGCTCTTGGCGGCCCGGTCGTCCCGGTAAACCGCTGCCGCCGGAATTACGATCGCGCCGGCATTCACGCCCGTGAGAATGTCGCCTTGCGCGAACATGCCGGCTTTCAGTTTTCCCGCGGCATTCGCCACCTGGATGCGTACTTTTGCCGCGCGCGTCTGCTCGTCGACGGCCGGGTTTATCTCCAGCACCCGCCCTTCGAACGTGACATCCGGATAGCTGTTTACTTTGAACGTGACTCGCTGCCCGGTGCGGATCGGCCCCAGGTTGGCCGCGGCCACCGGGCTCTCCAGCTCTAGCCGGCTGTTGTCCACGATGCTGAAGACGTGCGTGGGAGCCTCGACGTACGACCCCTTGTTCACCATCTTGCGCTGAATCTCGCCCGATACCGGAGCGTAGATCACGGTATCGCGCACCTTCTTGCGCGCCACTTCGAGCGCGGCCCGAGCCTGCTCCACCTGGGCCTGCGCCAGCAGGACCTGCGCCGCCGCGTCGCGATCCGCCAGTTGCGCCGCCTTCAAATCCTTTTCGGTGATGCCGCCGGATTGGAGCAGGTTTTGCGCGCGCTCCAGCTCCAGGCGGCTGTGTGATGCGAGTAAGCGGGCCCGCTCCAAGCCCGCGTCCGCCGCCTGCACCGCGGTTTCCGCTTGCCGCGCCGCTAATTCGAAATTCTCCGCGTCCACCCAAGCTACCGGCTCCCCCGCGCGCACGCGGTCGCCCTCTTCTTTCTCGAAACGCGCGATATGCCCGATCACTTCGGCTTTCACATCCACGCGCGTGTTCGAAACGAGTGTGCCGGTCGCCGGAATCGTGATCGGCAGCCTCTGGGGGGCCACCGTGATGACTGCC
>Ga0070734_10005601_pt1 | contig 10979 bp, 12 predicted proteins | sample Coa_R1_8_FD_66444 | JGI IMG/M metagenome (GOLD analysis project Ga0070734, IMG submission 66444) | Surface soil microbial communities from Centralia Pennsylvania, which are recovering from an underground coalmine fire - Coalmine... | ecosystem: Environmental > Terrestrial > Soil > Unclassified ... | reverse complement strand
TGACATCCATTGGCCGCATTCGCAGCTTTATGGGCAATTTTGGCATGATGGTGAGAGCTTGGTCGTATATTAGAAGCCTCGGTGCTGACGGATTAAAGCAGGCATCGCTTTATGCCGTGCTCAACGCCAACTATGTGAAGGCCAAGCTTAAAAATCACTATCATCTGGCCTATCAAACGGACTGCCTCCACGAAGCTGTGTTCAGCGATAGATATCAAGAGGATAGCGGTGTAACAGCTTTGGATATTGCTAAACGTTTGATCGATTATGGCGTCCATCCGCCCACCATGTATTTTCCGCTGGTGGTCAAAGGCGCTCTGATGATCGAGCCTACGGAGACGGAATCTCTTTACGATCTCGATCGCATGGTTGCGGCCTTCGTTAGAGTGGCCGAGGAAGCCAAGACTAACCCTGAGCTTGTAAAATCTGCACCCCACAATACCGCCCTAAGCCGACTCGATGAAGCGAAAGCCGCACGCATCCCCAAGCTCACCTATCAAGACGTGCGCGCGCTTTAAAGATGTTCTTTAACAACGTCATTGAGTTCTGTTAGTACACGGTCAACTACATCCCAAGAAAATCTATATGGGTAAGCGACGGGACCATAATCCAAGCTCTTAACAAACTTCCACAGGTTTTGGACCATCCCATTGGCATAATCCAAGACAGCTTGCGGGGTGCTGTCAGGGAAGATTACCGCCACACAATATATGATGGCGAACCGAAACTCATTGGCAAAATACTTTGGCTTGTCCGGCTTATCATGCATGTCTTTGCAGATCTTTTTGAGCACGAATATCATGCTCTTAACTTCCCAGATAAAGGCGAAGCTAGATCTGTCATCGATTATTGACCAGGTATTAATTAGGTTGGCAGCGGCAGGATAACATTCAAGCGGTATAAATTCGATGGGGTCGTTTTGTAACTCAGTATCTTTAATCGCAAACAACTTCTTAACAACAGCGAAGGGATAATGAGTCGCGAAAAAAGCAGCCTCCTGCGATTTGGTATCAACCTGCTTGCGGCCTACCACACTAACTGGAAGTTGGTTTATCTGAAGATAGCGGCCGTTCCTCTTAGCATAGCTTGCCGATTGCGCAACGGCATTTGGTTTTTGCAATGGCTTTGGTTTATCGTCGTGGGCGATGATTGGGCTAACCCGCTTTGTATCTTTTAGTATAACGGCGTGCTTAAGAGCCCTTCATCCTCGTCAGAATCCGAGGCTTGCACCGTGCTTTGCAACAACAGCAAGCAAGTAAAAACTAGTACTTTATTCGCATTCAGCATATTTCAGCCCGTGTGTTTCATTGGTGGGAAGGAAAATTAAAATGAAAGGCGCTGACTGATACGTTATCGATGCTAGACTCTCTTCGAAATAGCTCATCTCGTCGATAATTGCCGATATCTAGATCATGGGCATTGCGACTTCTGGGCATTTGAACCTTCACCGAATCGAGCGAATATTTAAACCGTGAGAGATAAGGCGAGAGAGCAGATGCCACTTGTGCAAACCATTCTTCATCGGCCAGCGATGGCGCACCAGCCAACAGCCTTTCTAATTTCGATGGCAAATCCTTCTTTCTCATATGGGCATCACGAGGATTCACTGAAGCCGCAATCGTCCGGCTCAAATGCCGCAGGGCGGCTACGCACTTAGGCTTTAGGGTCGCATAACTAACCCAACCTTGAACGTTTGGTTCGTTAAACCTTACGATTAGCCCAGTATTATGAGCATGGACAAGCAGGGCTGCACTAAAAAACCCATCCCTATCAGTAATGTTGGTGTTGCCACTTAGCTCTATCAAGGCAAATTTCTCTTGGTCGTCAAAGGTGCTTACGTGATGAAGCTCAAAGCTGCCATGGTCTGAATTGATAGTTTCGGACGCAAGCAATGGTTGGCTGCACAATAGCATTAGGAGAGACGTCAGAGTGGTTTGCAACATAGATCCTCCAGGAGAAATTGGTACATCGTTTGTCACCCTGCGGCGGAGTCCGCGGGGTCCATGCATTGGCGCTTCGTGGATCCCGCGGACTCCGCCGCGGGATGACAAGATGTAGAATGCTCATTATCATGCCTCACGTTCTGCTATGTCGACGAGAAAGCTATATCGCATTAGTTGGCGTTGCCAAGTAAGGGTGTGTTGTTGTTATGAGATCCTCGGGTCAAGCCCGAGTATTTGGTTAGAGGAAGCCGAGCTGTAGTTTGGCGGCTTCGCTCATGTTGGATGATTCCCAGGGTGGATCGAACACCAGGTCTACTATGACGTCGCGCACAGTTGGGATATCGCGAAGTTTGGTCTCAACGTCGGACTTTAATACTTCGCCCATACCACAGCCAGGGGCAGTCAAAGTCATCTCGATACGGACCAAATGTTCGTCAATGTTATCGGCACATGGTCTGATCTCTCGTTGATAGATCAAACCGAGATCGACGATGTTGACGGGGATTTCTGGATCGTAGCAAGTCTTTAGCTGCTCAAGCACACATTGCTCGATGCCCTTCGCTTTGACGTCCTCTGACGTCATCGGCTGTCGCTCAGGAGGAATGGGTTGCCCTAAAGCATCGGCATCTTTGCCATCGATGCGCATCAGATATCCTTCCTCGGTCTGCACAGTAAACATGCCGCCCAGCACCTGTTGGATAAACACGTAGGCACCTTGTTTGATAAAGGATTCGGTCCCATCGGGCACAACGATAGTTGCCACGTCACGACTAACTTGTACTTCGGTGCCGCCTCTCATGTACATCGCATTACTCCGTCGTCACCTGATCGGTGTTCTTGGTAAGAGCTGCACTTAAGGTATGCCAGCATAAGGTTGCGCATTTAACCCGCACTGGAAATTGCCGAACACCCTGCAAGCTTTCTAATTTGCCCAAGCCCATCGCAGGCTCTTTACCCGTCAACATCTTGTGAAATGCGTCAAATAGTTCACTCGCTTCTTTCACCGTTTTGCCCTTAATACTATCGGTCATAAGCGATGCAGAGGCCTTCGATATGGCGCAACCATCGCCGCTAAAGGCAACGTTAACGATGGTACCCTCGTTGATCAAAATATCGAGATCAATGATGTCGCCGCACAACTGATTATGACCGCGCGCATAATGGGATTTAACTAAAAGCTCACCAAAATTCTTGGGCGATCGTGAATGATCGATGATGAGCTCTTGGTACATATCCAAGATATCATTCATAATTTAAAGACCTCAAAAACACGCTTGAAGGCTGCCACAAAGTGATCAATCTCATCGTAGGTATTATAAAAAGCAAAACTCGCTCTCGATAAGGCGCTGACACCAAATCGCTTCATCAATGGTTGCGCACAAAGATGACCAGCCCTGATGGCAATTCCATAGTGATTAAAGATGGAACTCACGTCGTGAGGATGCACTCCATCGATCGTAAAAGACAGCAGGCTGACCTTATCTTTGGCCGTGCCGATGATGTTTACTTTTTTGAGCCCATTTAGCCGATGGACAGCATAGTCATAAAGCGACTTTTCATATTCGTGAATTTTAGCGAACCCGATGTGGTCAATATATTCGAGCGCCTTTTTAAGCCCAAGCGCGCCTTCAATATTGGGCGTCCCTGCTTCAAACTTGCAAGGTGGCGCAGCAAAGTTAATGTGATCAAACGCCACCGATTCGATCATGTCGCCGCCGCCTTGATAGGGAGGAAAACGATCTAGCCAGGGCTTTTTCGCAAACAGCACACCAATGCCCGATGGCCCATAAGCCTTGTGCCCAGAAAAGCAGTAAAAATCAGTGCCCAACTCCTGCACATCAATCGGCAGATGGTGAACTCCCTGCGCGCCATCTATGAGGGTTGGCACCTGCGCATCTTTGGCAAAGGCAACCATCTCCTTGACGGGATTGATCGTGCCAAGCGCATTTGACACATGGGCGAAGGCCGCCAATTTGGTTTTTTCGTTGAAGAGTGCCTTAAAGGCTAAAACGTCCAATGAGCCATCGTCAGCGACGGGCGCCACCTTAATGACCAATTGCTTTTCCTTTGCCAATAGATACCACGGCACGATATTGGCGTGATGTTCCATCTCAGTGAGGATAATTTCGTCGCCCGGTCTAAAGTGAATTTTGCCTAACCCATGGGCCACTAGATTGATGGCCTCAGTGGTTCCGCGGGTAAAGATAATTTGCGCATCATCGTCAACACCCAGAAACTTAGCTACGTAAGCTCGTGCTTCATGGTATTTGGATGTGGCTATTTCGCTAAGATGGTGCGCGCCGCGATGAACATTGCTGGTAAACTTCTCATAAAACTCTTTCACTTCGTCAATGACGCCTTGAGGCTTGTGCGCAGTCGCTGCGCTATCGAAATAAATAAGAGGCCTATCAGAAACCCGCTGAGCCAGACACGGAAAGTCCTTGCGCACTTTCTCTATATCAAATGGCATGGCTATTCTCATAGCGCTCCCACCACTGATTGGCGAACCGCACGCGCTACCATCGACTGCAGACTGCTTCGCACGGAAGGCTCCTTGATGGCCAAAAAGATATCACTCAATAAACTATTGATGAGCAAAGATTGGGCCTCGGGCAACGTAAGACCACGCGAGCATAGATAGAACAAGGCGTTTGCATCTAGTTCACCGATGCTTGCACCATGCGAGGCCGAAATATCATTGTTGCTGATCTCGAGCTCTGGCCTGGCCCGTGCGCTTGCTTCTTCACTGAGCAATATGGACTTATATAGTTGGGCAGCCTTACAAAACTTAGCCTCGCGTTCAACAATAACCTTGCCTAAAAAGCTGCTCGCTGCCTTGCCTGCGTAAACACCTCTAACATTCTGCTCGCTTTGTGTTTTTGGTTCTTGATGCGTTATGGTCAGCCGCGAGTCTTTGTTAGCATCGCCATTTAGATGATCGACGCCGAAGTAAGCAGCCTTGCCCATTTCGCCTTGCAGCATGACGTCGATAGTGCGCATGGTCTTATCCACAGCACAGCCAATGTCAAAAATCCTAACTTCTGCCTCTTTTGCAACATTGATAACCGATCGCAAATTAAGAGCAACATCATTGCGGGCCGAAAGAAAGTATAAATCCGCCTGTGCCTGCTCATGCACATCCACTTGCACCACAGAGGCCGTCGATGACTGAAGTAGAATATGAGCTGATACGCCTTTACCTATGACAATATCCACCTCAGCCTCACGAGCAATGGACATGGTTAACGGCTTTGTTAGGCTCTCTTTGATGGCAACATTTACTCTCCCTAATACTTCATCGTAAGCAATGGATGGGAGAATTTCATCACAGCGAGAAAGGCGCATTCCAGCGACACTGATATTAAGCTCTGGCGCACCATCGATGAGAGAGATATCGCCTATCGTGGTCTGGTTCATGATGCGATCACCGATGCTAGGCCTTGTTTGGCCTTAGCAATGAATGAGTCATAACCATCCCTTTCAAGCTTGATGGCAAGGTCCTTACCACCGGATTCAACGATGCTGCCGTCCACCATCACGTGCACCACATCGGGCGTTATGTAATTGAGCAGGCGTTGATAATGCGTCACGACGATCATCGAGCGTTCATCACTGCGTAAAGCGTTAATGCCATCGGCCGAGATTCTCAGTGCATCGATATCGAGGCCAGAGTCAGTCTCATCCAAAATGCATAAGCGCGGCTCTAGGAGCGACATCTGCAGAATTTCATTGCGCTTCTTTTCGCCACCAGAAAAACCGGCATTGACCGCTCGATTTAAAAAGCGTTCATCCATCTTGAGTTTTAGGAGATGGGATCTAACCAGTTGCAAAAAATCCACCGCGTCGATCTCTTCTTCACCACGAGCTTTTCGCAGCGCGTTTAGAGCAGACCGCAAAAAGTAGGCGTTATTAAGCCCTGGGATCTCCACCGGGTATTGGAAGGCCAAAAAGATGCCCAATTGAGCTCGCTCTTCGGCACTCATATCCACGACCGACTGGCCTAAAAACTCGAGGTTGCCATTCTCGACGGCATAATCTGGTTTACCCGCAACAGTGTAGGCGAGCGTGCTTTTACCTGAGCCGTTCGGGCCCATAATGGCATGTACCTCACCCTTTTTTACCGACAGGTTGAGGCCCTTAAGGATGCTGTGGCCTTCGACCGACACATGAAGATGTTTAATATTTAATAGATATTCTGACGTCATTAGCCGATTGCTCCTTCCAGGCTGATATTGAGTAGTTTCTGTGCTTCGACGGCAAATTCCATGGGAAGCTTCTTAAAGACCTCTTTACAAAAGCCGCCCACAATCAGACTCACGGCGTCTTCATCCGACAGCCCCCTCGAGCGGCAATAAAAAAGCTGGTCATCGGAGATCTTTGAGGTGGTGGCTTCATGCTCAATGCGAGCGCCCAAATTGCTGGCATCTATTTGGGGGAAGGTGTGGGCACCCGCCTGATCGCCGAACAACAAAGAATCGCATTGCGAGAAATTGCGCGCACCCTTGGCTTTCTTAGCCACCTTCACGAGGCCACGATACGAGTTATTGCTATGGCCCGCCGAAATCCCTTTGGACACGATGGTGCTTTTGGTGTTGCATCCTAGGTGAATCATCTTGGTGCCAGTATCGGCCTGTTGATAATTGTTGGTGACCGCCACCGAATAAAACTCACCCACGGAATGGTCGCCCTTTAAGATGACGCTTGGATACTTCCACGTGATCGCAGAGCCTGTTTCCACTTGCGTCCAGGAGATCTTTGCGTGATTGCCCTTACAAATGCCGCGCTTGGTGACAAAATTATAGATGCCACCCTTGCCTTCTTTGTCACCGGGATACCAGTTTTGCACGGTGGCGTATTTTATTTGCGCGTTGTTTTTCGCAATCAGTTCAACCACCGCTGCATGAAGCTGATTCTCATCGCGCATGGGCGCCGTGCAACCTTCAAGATAACTCACGTAGCCGTCGTCCTCCACCACGATCAAAGTCCTCTCGAACTGCCCGGTGTTTTGCGCATTGATGCGAAAGTAAGTCGACAGCTCCATTGGGCAGCGCACGCCCTTGGGCACATAACAAAATGAGCCATCACTAAAGACCGCGGAATTTAGGCAGGCATAGAAATTGTCGCTATAGGGAACCACCGAGCCCAGATACTCGCGCACCAAATCGGGATGGTGAGCCACTGCGTCAGAGAAGGAGCAAAATATGACACCTGCTTCCTTCAATTTTTCCTTAAACGTCGTGGCCACCGATACGCTGTCAAAGACAGCATCCACCGCTACATTGGCGAGCATCTTTTGCTCATAGAGCGGTATGCCTAGCTTTTCATAGGTGGCAAGAATTTGTGGGTCCACTTCGTCGAGGCTATTAAGCTTTGGTTTTTGCTTGGGTGCAGAATAATAAACGATGTCGTCAAAATTTATTTTAGGAAATTTGAGCTTGGCCCAGCTTGGATGCCTATCCTCTTTGACCAACTTAAAAAAATGGGCCAGCGCCTTAAGGCGAAAATCCAACAGCCACAGAGGCTCTCCCTTCTTGGCCGAAATGGTTCGCACCACGTCAGCGTTTAGGCCCTTTTCTATCTGATCGGTTTCGATCTCGGTGGAAAAGCCATAGGCATAGGGGGTATCAGCTATGTTCTTAATGGCCTGGTTAGACATCTATACTACTCCCTTAGGAAAAGCTGCCCGAAGCGATGATGGGCCAATCAGCTCGAATAGGCTGATATTGTTCAAGACTTCGGCTACTCGCTGATGGACCATGTGCCAACCATCCCGTTGTGGACAGGCTTGATGAATCTGGCATTTATGAAGGCTGTCCACCATACACGAAGTGATGGCCGGCGGCCCTTCAAAGATCTCAATCAAACGCAAGAGCGAAATGGTCTTTAGGCTTTCGACTAACTCATAGCCGCCATTGGACCCACGTTTAGCCGTCACCAATTTATGCTTAGCCATCAGCTTTAAGATTTTGCTCACGGTGGGGAGCGGCAACCCTGATAGTTCGGCCAAATCTCGCGCCGATGAAGCTCCGCCTTTTTTCGCCAAATAGCGCAAAATCACCACCCCGTAATCTGTTAGCCTGCTGATTTTAAACATGAAGCTTACTTAAATAGGACCAATCTTGTACTCTTTCGTTGGTAAGCTATTCGACCGTTATTATTTGTCAATGCCTTATCTGAAATGGACTTTGATGGGTAACGATTGTACTCGAGGAATTTCGCGGGGTGACAGAGACGAGCGGGAACGTGAACAAAGAGTTAGGAGTATCGATATGTTGCTAGCAGCTATTGGCCTTGGCGTTTTTGTTATGCTGATTTTGGCCTATGGCACCTATGGCAGATATCTTAGTCGCCATCTGGAACTCAGCGATGACAATATTACCCCGGCGCACAAGAATCGTGATGGCATCGACTTTGTTCCCGCTCGGCGCTTTTATCTTTTTGGCCAGCATTTTTCGGCCATCGCCGCGGCCGGACCCATAGCCGGGCCAATTATGGCCTGCGCCATGTGGGGCTATTTACCCTGCTTGATTTGGATAGCGCTCGGTGTGGTTCTCATTGGCGCCGTTCATGATTTCTTAAGTCTCACCATCTCGGTCAGGCATGGTGCGGTGTCCATCGCTAGCGTCGCCAAGATCCAGCTGGGCCACGGCGCAGGTTTGGCCATGCTGATCTTCATTTGGCTTGCACTCATTTACGTTATTGTGGCCTTTACCGATATCACCGCGGCAAGCTTTGTCGGAATCACCGAAGAGCTGCAAGGCGGTGAGCTCTTCTTTAACCCCGGTGGAGCTGTTGCTGCGGCCGCCATCATGTATTTGGGGCTATCACTGGTTTTGGGTTTCATCGAACATTTTCTTAAGCCAAAGATGTGGATCATTACCATCATCTTTGTACCGCTAACGTTTGTCGCTGTATGGCTGGGCACTCAAATCTCCACCCTGTTGATACTCGATGCCAAAACGTGGTGCTTACTAATATTGGCCTATTGCCTGCTATCTTCCATGTTGCCAGTGTGGATGCTGCTGCAGCCGCGTGGCTACCTGGGCGGATTCATTCTTTATACTGCGCTCTTGGTGGGTGCATGCGGTATCTTCTTTGGCAACTACGAAATTAAGCAAGCGGCCTTCACCGCCTTTGATGCCCATCAGATGACCGGCGCGTTATTTCCCTTTCTATTCGTGACCATCGCCTGTGGCGCCTGCTCTGGCTTTCATGGCCTAGTCTGCTCTGGCACTACCGCCAAGCAGATAGACAAGGAATCTCACATGCAAGCGGTCGGCTATGGCGCTATGTTGAGTGAAGCCATGGTGGCCTTGATCGCTCTTGCCACCATCATGATTTGGGCACCCCATGAAATCATAGGCCTTAAGCCCGGCACCATCTACGGCAACGGTATCGGCGAATTCATGACTCTATTTGTTGGCAAGGAAAACCTTCGCCTGGCCATCACCTTCGGCGCTATGGCTTTCTCCACCTTCGTCTTTGATACCTTAGACGTATCAACCCGCCTTGGCAGATATCTGGTGCAAGAGCTTTTTGGCCGTCATAGCAAGACTTTCGCATTGATCGCGACACTCATAACCGTGGGACTGCCCATGATCTTGATCGAGCTTGCTGATCGAGGAAGCTATCTCCAATTCTGGACGCTGTTTGGCGCCTCCAACCAACTGCTCGCAGGCTTAACGCTCCTCTCCATTACCATGTGGCTCCATCGTGCTCGCAAACGCCTCGCCTACACCCTACTGCCCATGCTCTTTGTGCTGTGTGTCTCGCTATGGGCCCTAGGCGATCTGGCCTTGAGCAATCTGCGCCATTTTAGTCACGGCATGGAGCTCATCAACGGCCTGGTCGCCCTAAGCCTGATTGCGCTCGCCATTTTCATGATCATAAGCGCTCTCATCAAGGTACGCTCCGAAAGCAGCGCTTTTGCCAAAGATCTATAGACGCCATATCTCCATTCTATGAAAATAGCAGGTCACCCCGCGGCGAAGTCCGCGGGATCCAGGTATTGGCACTTTGCGGGATCCCGCGGACTGCGCCTTCCAAGCCTTACAGCGCTGCCCAGATTCGTTGAGCATAGTGCTCAACGAATCTGGGCAGCGCTATACAACAAACGCAATTGATCCTTGACCGCCAATGGCTGTGATGGTATATACCAGTATATACTCTCGGGAAGCAGTCATGACGTTTTTACAAAGAATCTGCGGTTGCTTTGAGCAACATGGCATTCCTTATGCTGTTGTGGGTGGTTACGCAGTTGCTTTGCATGGAGCAACGCGTGGGACTCTTGATATTGATTTCATTGTGAGTTTAGATGAAAAGGTTTTTCTGAAAGTGGAAGAAGCTCTCTTAGCATTAGGTTTTCGAAGTCGCTTACCAATAACAGCGCATGAAGTATTTATGTTTAGGGAAGAATATATAAAAAATCGGAATTTGATCGCGTGGTCTTTTTACAATCCGGAAAACCCAATGGAGGTGGTCGACATTATTATCACCGAAAACCTTGATAATTTTAGGACAGTGGAAAAGAACTTATTCAACTCTAAGCTAAAAATTCTCTCGAAAGCTGATTTAATACAAATGAAGAAAAAGAGCGCAAGGCCTCAAGATCTCGCCGACATAGCGGCATTGGAAAAAATCCCATGAACAGGCCTGTACAGTATTTTACTGACGAATATCTCGAGTATTGCCAAAATCTTACCCCGGAGCAAATTGTTGAGTTCTTGGAGCAATTTCGAAGGATAGCCCACGCGGGTAGCCATTCGCCAAGCAAATTGATCAGCATCAAAGTGCCCGAAAATCTACTGCAGGCCTTTAAGTTTAAGGCCAAAGCAAAAGGACAGCCATACCAATCCCTCATCAAGGAATTGATGCACCACTGGGTGATGAATGGTTAGAACGTGGTTCTATTAGAGCTTTCTTTGTAAATGTTCTCCCAGGATTAGGCGCCTACGCTCTTAAAGTGGATAAACCAAGCCTGACTTAAGCGATACTCAGGTTTAGATACTATTTCACCGGTCTCATACTACTGCTATT
>Ga0070734_10005599_pt1 | contig 10980 bp, 9 predicted proteins | sample Coa_R1_8_FD_66444 | JGI IMG/M metagenome (GOLD analysis project Ga0070734, IMG submission 66444) | Surface soil microbial communities from Centralia Pennsylvania, which are recovering from an underground coalmine fire - Coalmine... | ecosystem: Environmental > Terrestrial > Soil > Unclassified ... | reverse complement strand
CCCGACCAGCGCGTGCGAATCGATCATGGTGCTTTCGCCGATATAGACGCCCGCATTGATATACATCGGCGGCATGCAGATCACGCCTTTTCCGATGAAACTGCCGTCGCGAATGCTGGAACCACCCGGCACCATGCGAATGCCGCTCTCGGGACCCAAGCGCTTCACGGGAAAGGTAGCCTTATCGAACATAGGCAGACGCACCGGGTCCGGCGACATATCGACCACGGTACCCATCCTCAAGCCGAGCAGGATGCCTTTCTTGACCCAAATGTTCACCCGCCAGCCGGCGGCCGCTTTGGCGTCAGGCTCGGCCGAGCGAATGGCGCCTTCGTTCAGGGCTTGCTTGAAGCGCGCGAACAATGCAAAATGTTCTTCTGTAAATTTGGATGGTTTTTCGTCGAATAGTTTTTCGATCTCAGTCTGCATGCATGCTCCGGCTCAACACCCCGCACGACTTCAAAACAGCTTCGATTTTTGCCCGGCTTGCTTCGGAAGGAGCCGTCATCGGCAAGCGCCACACGGGCTCCAGCAATCCCATCATGGCCATGGCCGCCTTCACCGGCTGGGGGTTGGCTTCAACGAAGTTCACTTCCATCAGCGGGAACCACCGGCGCTGATACTCCCGTGCGCCGGCGAAATCGCCTGCGAGAGCAAGTTGCGTAAGGCGCGTCATCTCCGCCGGGATTTCGTTTGAAACCACGGAGATGATTCCGCGGCCTCCGAGAGCGATGAGCGGAATAGTGATGGAGTCGTCGCCGGAGAGAACGTCGAAGCTCGCCGGAAGTTGATGGATGATCTGCGCCATCTGGCCAATGTTGCCGGAGGCTTCCTTCACACCCACGATGTTTTCAATCTCGGCCAGACGTTTCAACGTGGCCGGTTCCACGTTGATGCCGGTACGGCCTTGGATGCTGTACACCAGAATGGGCAGCGGAACCGCGGAGGCGATGGCTCTGAAATGCTGATACAGACCCTCTTGAGTGGGCTTGTTGTAATACGGCGTGACCGAGAGCAGGCCGTCAACACCAAGGTGCTGCAGTTCCTTGGAGAGCTCGATCACTTCGGCGGTATTGTATCCGCCCGCTCCGCCGATGACGGGAACTTTGCCCTTGGCTTCTTCGAGCGTGATCTCCACGACACGCAGGTGTTCAGCGCGCGTGAGCGTCGGACTTTCGCCCGTGGTTCCGCAGGGCACCAGAAAGTTGATGCCGGCCTCGATCTGACGGCGGACCAGCCGCCGCAGGGCAGATTCATCCAGAGACTGATCCGTCCGAAACGGAGTAACAAGAGCTGTGCCGCATCCTTTGAACATATGATTTACCTCGATTGAAACAAAACGTCTTCAAACTTAAAGACCCCCGGCTTGCCGGGGAGCCATTGTGCCGCTTTTAGAGCGCCTCGCGCGAATCCCTCGCGGCTTCGCGCGGTGTGACGCAGCGTAATGGTGTCGGCAGTGGAGTCGAATCCGATTTCATGCGTGCCTGGATTCGCGCCGGCGCGATTTGCGGCCGTATCGATGGTGTGGGTATAACCGGCGTGCTTCATCTCTTCCACCAGTTTCAGCAAAGTTCCGGAGGGCGCGTCTTTTTTGGTGTGGTGATGAATCTCCCAGGCCCACGCGCCATACTGCGGCTCATTTTCGAGCAGCCGCGCGGCTTCGCGCACGACGCGGAAGAACACGTTCACGCCGATGGAAAAGTTAGGGCTCCAGACCAGGCCGGTCTTGTGGCGCTCGACCGTGGCACGCACATGATCCATCTGATTCGCCCAGCCGGTAGTGCCGACCACTACGGGAACGCCTTGCGCGGCCAGAGCGTCGACGTTTGCGGAAACCGCGCCCGGCAGCGTGAACTCGATTGCGACATCGGCGCCTTTGGCGCGCGCGAAATCGTCATTCACGTCGATGCACGCCTGAACGGTGAATCCGTATTCCGGCGCGAGCTGCTCGACCATGCGCCCCATTTTTCCATAACCGACAATGGCGAGTTTCGTATGTGCCCCTTCTACCCAAAGAACTCCGCGTGGAGCGATTCTACCGCGTGGACCACGTCCGCGGCAGCGACTACCAAACTGATGTTTAGCAACGACGCTCCCTGGGAAACCATGCGCGTCCCGATCCCGTTGAGAGCGGTGAAGACGCGCGCGGCAAGACCAGGACAGCACCCGATATTCTCTCCTACCAGGCAGACGATCGCGAGGTTCTCTTCCACCGTGACCTCGGCGAACGTCTCGATCTCCGCGCATATGGCGCTCAAGGCAACTGTGCTATCCACGGTGAGCGAGACGCTGACTTCAGAAGTCGCGACCATGTCGACGGGCGTCTCAAACCGGTCGAAGACTTCAAAGATCCGGCGCAGAAATCCGTGCGCCATCAGCATGCGCGAGGAAACAATGTTCACCAGCGTGATATTTCGCTTGCAGGCGATGGAGCGAATGGGGCTGGAGGCGGGCGGCGGATCGGAGACGATCAAGGTACCCGCAACCTCCGGCCGTCGTGAATTGAGGATCCGGACCGGGATGTCCTTCTCGATAGCAGGCAGCACGGTCGCGGGATGCAGCACCTTGGCTCCGAAATAGGCCAGTTCGGCCGCTTCCGCGTAGGAACAAACTTCAATGCGCTGCGCGCCCGGAAGAATATTGGGATCGGCGGTGAGCATGCCGTCCACATCGGTCCAGATCTGAATCTCCTTAGCCCCAATCCCCGCGCCCACGATGGAGGCCGTGTAGTCTGAGCCGCCTCTGCCGAGCGTCGAGGTCACGCCGTCCTCGGTGGCGCCGATGAAGCCACCCAGAACCACGACCTGCCGCGCGGCTAAATCCGGAATTGACTCCCGCAGCCGCAGGTTGGTTTGGAGGAACAGAGGAGCGGCCTGAGTGTGACGCCGGTCGGTGACGATCACGCTGCGCGCGTCGACGTGCACCGCGCTGATGCCGCAATACTCGAAGTGGGCCGTTACGATGAGGCTGGAGAGGCGTTCCCCGAACGCCGAAATCGCATCGGTGGCGCGAGGTGTGAGCTCGCCCATGATGGCGAGACCCTTGACCAGATCGCTCAGTTGCTCGAAGTGCGTAGAAATTTGCTCAGCGAGGTTCAGACCCTCCGACTCACGAAGATGAAACGCACGCAGTTCACCCAACTGTTCAAGGGCGGGGTTCAGTTCGCCGGAGACGGCCTTTGCGGCGATCGCCAGCAGCTTGTTCGTGGTCTTGCCCATGGCGGAAACCACGACCACAGGCTTGCGCGCGAGCCGGTCACCTACGATGCTCGCTACGCGGCGGATTGCTTCGGCCGATTCGACGGAGGAGCCGCCGAATTTCATTACGATCATAAATTCCGATTCATCCAGCCTTGATCGAGTAAGCCTTCCGACTTCATCAGTTCGGCATTCAGCACCGCTGCGCCCGCGGCGCCGCGCACGGTATTGTGACCCAAAGCAACGAATTTGTAGTCGAGCACGTGGCATGGCCGCAAACGGCCGATGAAGACCGCCATGCCGTTCTCGCGCTCCACGTCGCGGCGAGGTTGAGGACGGTCCTTTTCGTGCATATAGATCGCCGGGCAAGGCGGCGCGCTGGGCAGATCGCGCTCCTGCGGAAGCCCGCGCCAGCGCTGCCATGCCGCGATGATGTCCGCGTGGGAGGGCTTCTTTTCGAACTCCACCGAGACCGCCACGGTGTGACCATCCACCACCGGCACGCGATTGCAATGCGCGCTGACTTTGGCGGCCAGAGGCGCGACCAGAGCGTCGCGATAATCTCCCAGGATTTTCTGCGTCTCCTGTTCCATCTTTTCTTCTTCGCCGCCGATGAACGGAATCACGTTGGCATTAATGTCCATGGAAGGGACGCCCGGATATCCCGCGCCGGAGATCGCCTGCATGGTAGTCACGATAACGCGGCGGATGCCAAACGGCTTCAGCGCGGCCAGCGCCATCACCAGAACGATGGTGGAGCAGTTGGGATTGGTGACGATCGCGCCTCCCCATCCGCGCTGCTGGCGCTGTTGCGGGATGAGCTTCAAATGCGACGCGTTAATTTCAGGCACCAGGAGCGGCACATCCGCGTCCATGCGATGGTTGCGGGAGTTGGATACGACGATGTGGCCCGCCGAGGCGAAGGCCTGCTCAATCTCCGTGGCGACGGAGGCGTCCATCGCCGAAAAAACCAGCTGCGGGGCCTTCCCCGTTGCCGCGTTTTCCGGTTTGGATTCTGACACAACGATGTCCCGCACGTACGCCGGCGTCTCTCCGCCCAAGCGCCACGCTGTCGCTTCCTTATACGGCTTACCGGCGGAGCGGTCACTCGCTCCCAGCCAGGTCAGATCGAACCAGGGATGGTCGCGCAGAAAGCTGACGAATTCCTGGCCCACCATTCCGGTGGCGCCCAGAATTCCTACGGAGATTCGGGATTGGTTCATAGATGAAACAGTTGCCTCACTAAGTTTTTGTAGATTTCAACCGCGTCCACAATTTCCGATTTGCGGATGCGTTCTTCGTCGGTGTGGGCCAGATGAATGGTGCCGGGGCCCAGCAGGAACGGCCTTCCCCAGGCGTCTCCAAACGCGGGGATATCAGTCGTGAAGGAGACCACCGTGCCTTCGAATCCGTCGAGCTGGCCGAGATGGAGCGCGGGAATGCAGAGAACTTCTTTCGATTCCGCGAAGCCCTCGACCGCCTTCGCGATGGCGGCGCGCGAAGAATCGCCGGAGTCAACCAGGCGAATGAATACTTCCGCAACGGCATGATCGGGAATAACGTTCGGCGCGCGGCCGCCCTGAATCGTGCCGATGTTCAGCGTACTGATGCCGAGCAGCGGATCTTCCGGAAGCTTGATTTGGCGCACGCGCGCCAGAGCGTCCAGCAGCTTCTCGATCGCCGATTCGCCCAAGTGCGGGTAGGCGGAATGCGCCATGCGTCCGCTGGCGGCGATCTCAAATCGAAGCGCGCCCTTGCAGCCAATCGCGAGTTTGTTTTCCGTCGGCTCACCATTGATGAGGTACTTGCTGCCGCGGCTTTGGCGCGCCGCCACATAAGCGCCGGCGCTGTTGCGCTCCTCACCCACGACAAACAGCAGCGCCAGGCCGCGCACGCCCTCGGCGAGCAGCGCTTCCACCGCGTGAATCATCGGCGCGATGATTCCCTTGGTGTCGCACGCGCCGCGGCCCCAAATCCACTCGCCGTCGTCTCGCGAGGCGTAGAAGGGTGGGACGGTGTCCATATGAGTGGAAAGCGTGACCACCGGTTGATCCCAGGTGGCCAGAACGTTGAAGCGGTGTGGCTCGACTTCCATGCGCTCTACGCGTCCGCCGCTTCGGCTCGCCATGCGCGAAAGATACTCGAACAGGTACAGGCCCACCTGTTCCTCGTGAGGTGTGACAGAGTCGATATCTATCAGAGCGCGCGTCAGCTCAAAAACGTCCATAAATTTTCAGGGGGAGAGCGCTCATCGCCTTTCGGCAATGGCCAGGAGGGCCGAAGTTTTCAGCTTCCCGATAGCGCTCCACCCGACCCCAAACTTCAGATCGAATGACAGTGGGCAGATTTTAGTCTTTCCCACCAACCGAAGAGCCGCGCGAGTCCGGCGCACCGATTTCGGCGAGGCTGCCCCTTTCGCCCGACGTTCCGAACCGCGCGGAACTGCACGCCGGGATACTGATGACCCTCGCTCCTCTATCAGAACTACTTTTCCAGCATAGCATGAGCTTCTGTGACAACGGTCGATACACCGCCGTCCAAAACGTCGCCCGAATGACACGCTTCGACGCGATTTGCTGATTCTTAACACGAATCCCGCGGCCTCAGGGTTGCAGTCCGTCTAGCGAGGAGATTTGCATGAAACAGAAGATGGCGATAGGCTTGATGTTTCTCTCCGCGCTGGCGGCCCAGGAAAAGTACTCAGCGAAAGTACCGGACGGGCTCGCGGTTTCGGAATTTCGCGGATATGAGAGCTGGCAGTACGTCGCGTCGAGCCTTACGAATGACCGCATGAAGATCATCGGAGGGAATCCGGCGATGATCGCCGCTTATAGGGAGGGGTTTCCCGCCAACGGCAAACCGATCCCCGACGGGGCGGTGCTTACAAAAATTCAGTGGACCAAGAAGCCCAGCCCCGAATTTCCTGAGACGGCCACGGTGCCAGGAGAGCTCAAAGAGGTTGAGTTCATGGTGAAGGACTCAAAACGCTTTCCGGACTCGCACGGCTGGGGCTACGCCGAATTCACAGTGGACGCGTCCGGCGCGTTCAAGCCTTTCGGAACCGGCGCGAAGTGCGGCGCCGCGTGCCATAACGGAGCGGCGAAAAAAGATTACGTTTTCACCGAATACGCCTCGCGGTAAGGGTCGGCATGCGCGAACCGGAACTTCTCGGACAAACCGTTGTCGTCATCGGCGGTAGCGCTGGCATCGGCCTCGAAACCGCGCGCCGGGCGCGCGCGGAGGGAGCAAATGTGATCCTGACCGGCCGGAATCCCGAGCGCCTTCAGCGGGCCGCGAGCGAACTAGCGGCTTCAGCCAGTGCGGCCTTCGACGCGACGGATCCTGCTTCCCTCGATCGGTTCTTCCGTGACTTGCCGCCAGCCATCGACCACGTGCTGCTCACGGCAGGCCACCCGTCCTACGGGCGCCTTCTGGATATGGACCTCGAGCAGACACGCCGCACGCTCGACGAATACCTGGTGATGGCGATCCAGGTCGCCCGCAATGCCGCCGTAAAGATGAGGCCGGGCGGCACTCTTCTGCTGATGGGCGGTACCGGCGGGCGCCGCCCAAGCGTGGGCCTCGGGATCGTGCCAGCGATAACCGCGGCACTGCCCGCACTCACAGCGACCCTTGCGCTAGAACTCGCGCCCGCGCGGGTCAACCTCATCGCCGCGGGCTTCGTCGACACCGGATTGTCGGCATCCGTTCTCGGGGATCAACTCGAAACCCGCCGGAATCGTCTTCGCGCGACGCTTCCGATCCGGCGTGTTGTCGGACCGGCGGACGTCGCCGCGCTCGCGGTGCACATTATGACCAATACGGCCCTCACGGGCGCGACCTACGACATTGACGGCGGGCAGCAGTTCGTCGCCAGCTAGTTGAAGTACTAGTTGTTTTTGGACGCCGCGTCTTGTAGAAGCGTGCGAATCTCGGCGACCACTGCGGGGCTGAGGGTTGCAGCGCCGCGTCCGGCGGGAGCCGCGGGCGCCGGGGCAGCGCCTAGGTTGGCTGTTACCGGCGGTGTCGCGGGTGTGGATCCGCCTCGCGCCCCTGCAGGAAGCAAATCGATTGGCTTGTGACCGTTGCTATCGACGATATCGGTCTTCGCATGTTTCTCGATCAGGTATTTCACCAAGTCCAACCTGCCGCTTTGAGCAGCCACGTGGAGGGCCGTCATGCCTTCATTGCTCGAAGGAGCTCGGGAGACGCGCATGGAGTATGTCTCGGTGCCCGTGACTTGCGCGTTCACGTCCGCGCCGTGTTGAACCAACGTATCCATGACCGCGATATTTGCCGTTCCGCCGACCGCGCCAGCAGCTGCGAGACCGGTTCCCCCCCGGCTACCCGGTCCGACGCCGGCCGCAATCAGGAAGGGCGTCAGGCCCATGGTATTGATGTTGGGGTTCGCGCCCTTGGCGAGAAGAGCCTGGATCACTTCCATATCGTTTCCCTGTGTGGCGCGAAATAGCGGCGTGCATCCCGTACTCAACTGGTTTTCGATGAAGCGTCCGCTGTTGCCTCCCCGGCTGGGGCGATGCATATTGAGCTCGGGATTGGGATCCACGTCCGCGGCCAGCAGCGCGTTGATGATGTCCATGTTGGTCACACTCGCCGCCGCGGCAGTCCGGCCTCCGCGACCTCCACGCCCTCCGCCCCCACCCGCTCCGCCTCGCCCGCCAGCGGCGGTAGCGTTGGTTTCTTTTCTATCGATGGCGATGTAGAGAGCCGTGCGTCCCCACCAGTCCCAAACACCGGGATTCGCTCCTTTATCGAGCAGCAGTTTGGCGACGTCATTATGGTCGTTGTCGAGAGCGATCATCAAAGGCGAGACGCCCTCCGGAGTCGGCACATTCACATCGGCGCCGGCCTCGATCAACTCGCGGGCGCAGTCATAGCAGCCGCTTCGCGCCGCATACAGCAGCGCCGTCAGTCCGCCGACGGGACGATACTGTGCGCGGGGCTCGGAGGTAATCTGACTCGGCCAGTCGCTGTATTTCGCTCGAACGCGGACGTCTGCGCCTTTCGCCAACAGCATCTTCACCATCTCGGCGGCGTTTTTCCCGCTCGCGGCCGCCCACATTAGCGGCGTTTGGTGGTCGAGGTTTTCAATGACGTTTACTTTGGCGCCGGCCTTCAGCAACATTTCGACGATGGGCAGTTCGCCGGTCTCAACCGCCAGCATCAGCGCGGTTTGCCCGTCCATATTCGCGCCTTCAGGCTCCGCGCCGGCATCGAGCAGCATTCTCACCATGGTCGCGTCCGCCACCTTTACAGCCTCGGCGATTGGCGTGGACCCGAAATCGTTCGCGCCGTTCACCTTCGCCTTCTTCGCAATCAGCGCGGCGAGCAGTTCATGGTCGACTTTGTAAACGGCCCAATGGATCGGCCGCGTGCCATCAGGTTGGGCTTCGTTCACATCCGCGCCGGCGCGAATCCGCTCGAGCGCTGCTCTGCGGTCTCCGTTCTGGATGAGGCTGGCGAGCGATTCCTTTGGAGTTTGGGCCATCGCGGCAGCGCAACAGAGAACAGCGGATAGGAATCGTTTCATGCGTCCTCTCTAAACGACATTGCGGTCCATCTTGTCGTGATGCGCCCAGAGACCCTTGGCCGCGTCGTACAGGAATTTTTCCGGATCTTTCCACGTTCGGGGAAGGCCCTTCATCACGCCTTCCTCCAGCATGTCCTTGGGACCGTCACCCTCCCGAACCTGTTTGAACAGGCGCGCGCGAACCTCTTCCATCATGTCGCGCTCGGCTTTGAGTTCAGCCCGGGTCATCACGGGACCATAGGCGGGCACGATCTTGGTCTGATCGTTACTCAGCTTAAGCAGTGTATCCATCGAGTCGACGCGGCCGCCGATCCACGCGCCTGTGAAGTAATCGAGAGCCGGATCGCGCTGCGGAGATACCACGTCGCCCGCGGCCAGAATATTGGAAGTCTTGAAGTGGACGTAAATGTCGCCGTTGGTGTGGGCGAGGGTCAGATAGCCGTAGTCGATCTGTTCAGCTCCCGCTTTCATCGACGCGGTGGTCAAGAACGTCTCGGTGGGGCGCGCGGCTTTGGGCCGGGCTTTTTCGTAACGGTCCTGGGCTTCCACCCAGTAATCCGTCGACATCCACTGGCGAGTGCGCTCATGCGCGACGATTTTGGCCCCGGCCGCCGCGAAGAGTTCATTGTTACCGGTTTGGTCGGTGTGATAGTGAGTATTGAAGAGCGTTTGGACCTTGGCGCCGGGCGCTGCGTTCCGAAGGGCGGCCATCACCTGATCGAAGGATTTCGGCGCGCCTCCGTCCACCAGGATGAGTCCTTCCGCTGTCGAAAACGCGAGGACATTGCTGCCTCCTCCATCAAGCACGGTGAACTTGTCGGTCAGGCGCGTGATGCCGCCTTGCTGGGCCTTGAGAACGCGCGAGGATGCCCACAACGCAAGCCCCGTCAACAAGTCTCTGCGATTCACTGAGCGATTCACCTACAGCTCCGCGATTGTTCCCGTACTGTCGGCGAACTTGTCGCGCTCCATCCCGACCTTTTGCAGTAGCGTCAAGTGCAAATTCGCGATGGGCGTACGCTCCGGAAGCAGGATGTGTTTGCCGCCGAGCTTGATCTTGCCGTTGGCCGCACCGACGACGATGTTCGGCTCCGGGTAGTTGTTGTGCAGGTCGCTATTGCTCATGTTCGACCCGTACATAAAGATCGAATGATCGAGCAGCGATCCTTCGCCATCGGGTGTTGCCGCCATCTTGGCGATAAACTCGGCGAATTTCTGCACATGCCAGGTCTGAATCTTGACCAGCTTGTCCATTCTTTGAAGATCGTTGGCGTGGTGGGATACGGGATGGAAGGCATCCGGAACCCCGATGTGGTTGTAGGTCCGCGTGGTGCCCTCCGCGACCATCATGTACGACGCCACACGGGTCAGGTCGGCCTGGTACGCCAGGGCCAGCAAATCGAACATCAACTTCACCTGCTCGTCGAATTTGTCCTGTTCCCCGACCGGAGCTTCAGGAATCTTGATTTTCGAAAGGCCCGGCGCGGGCGGCTTCTGCGTTCTTCGCTCGATCTCGCGAACGCTTTCCAGATACCCTTCGAGAGCGGCTCGGTCACTCGATCCCAACTCGCCTTGAAGTTTCTTGGTGCGATCGAGCATTAAATCCAGGATGCTGCCGGTCTGGTGATTGATGGAAGCGCGCTCCTCCGGCGTGTCGCCTTCCCCGAACAACTGCAAAAAGACCTTGCGCGGGTTGTATTCCATCGGCAGCGGCGAATCCGCGTCGCGGAAAGAGAGAGTCGTATAGGATCCACCATTGCCCGCCGCTTGCTGAACGATTGTCTCGGAGGAGACTTCGAGCGACGGCAGCGGAGTGTCCTGGCTGATGACCTTCGCGATCACCTGATCGAGAGTCGTAGCCATGTGCGCGCGCGGACCGCCGGTGTCCGGTCGCGTGGCGCTGAGCCAGGTGGCAGGCGTGAACGTATGAACCGAGCCCGCAGTGGCGGCATTCTCCAGATTCCCGAAAGACGAGACGTACTTCTTGTACGGCTCGAGCGGGGAGAGAATCGGGCTGAGCTTAAAATCCGCACCCGAGCCCGTAGGCGTCCACTTGTCCGCGGCCGCGCCGTGCGACGTGTTGCCCATGATCGCGCCGTGAGGAATGTAAAAGAAGCCCGCCCGCATCTTGGGCACTGCGGCGGTTTGCGCCAGGGCCGTGGACGCCGGGATCATGGCATCCAGAAACGGCAACGCCAGACTCACTCCAGCGCCTTTCAGCGCCGCTCTGCG
>Ga0070734_10005597_pt1 | contig 10982 bp, 11 predicted proteins | sample Coa_R1_8_FD_66444 | JGI IMG/M metagenome (GOLD analysis project Ga0070734, IMG submission 66444) | Surface soil microbial communities from Centralia Pennsylvania, which are recovering from an underground coalmine fire - Coalmine... | ecosystem: Environmental > Terrestrial > Soil > Unclassified ... | reverse complement strand
ACGTCGGCCAGCATCGTCTCCGGCCGCGTCGTTGCGATGACGATGAACCGGCCTGTCTCGCTCTCGATCGGATAACGGATGTACCAGAGGTGGCCCTTGATCTCGATGTTCTCGACCTCGAGATCCGAGACGGCCGTTTGCAGCCGCGGATCCCAATTGACGAGGCGCTTGTCTCTGTAGATCAGCCCCTCGCGATGGAGCTGCACGAATACCCTGGCGACGGCGCGCGACAGTCCTTCGTCGAGCGTGAAGCGTTCGCGCGACCAATCGCAGGAGGCGCCCAGTCGCCGCAGCTGCTGTACGATCGCGCCGCCGGATTCCTCCTTCCATTTCCATACCTCGCGCAGAAAAAGTTCACGCCCCATCTGCGTACGGCTCTGCTGGCGCTCGGCAAGATTGCGTTCAACGACAAGCTGCGTGGAAATTCCCGCGTGATCCGTGCCCGGCTGCCACAAAACGTCTCTGCCGCGCATCCGCTCGAACCGCGCGAGGACGTCCTGAAGGGTATTGTTGAGCGCATGGCCGATGTGCAGCCGACCGGTGACGTTGGGCGGCGGAATCATGATGCAGAAGGGTTCGGCGCCAGGCCGCTGTCCGGCACGGAAAGCGCCCGACGCTTCCCATTCGCCATAGATACGCTGCTCGACCGTGTGGGGCGCGAACGTCTTTTCCAGCATGAAAGAAGGTCTCGAGCGGCTGCAATACCGCCGGAGTGTCAATCCGTTCCGCAAGGCTTCGTCAAGTGGCGCGCTCTTCGCGCGCCATCAGCAATGAATCAGCGGCGTCCCCGCGCCATCACCGCGCGCGCGACTTCGTTGCGCACTGCGTCCTCGAGCATCGCCGGAAAATGCGTGTCGAGCCATTCGCTGATGACCGGCTTCATCCCCTCGATCAGCTTCCCGGTGTTGTCATCAAGCCATTTGCGCAAAACCGGATCGAAGGAATCGCGAACCGCTTTCTCGAATACGGTTTCAATCGGGAGTCCGCTCATGGAAGGCACCTGTTCATTTCCGGTTTCGGATGTTTCGGGTTCCAGCCCGGCGAAAGCATCGCTCAGCGCCCTGCGCGTTTTGTCCGAGAATATTCCCTCGCTCGAATGGCCGGGCGCCGCGCCGCCATTGACGGATGACGGCTCCGCCGATGACACGGTTGCCGCTTCGGGTGCGGGCGTATCTGCAATCGTGATCCTCTCTTCGCGCACTTCCTGCGTCAGATCGAGAACATCCGGCTCAGCCTCAACGGCCGGAGACGCGCTGGCGCTCTCTCCCGCCGGCGGATCTTCGGCGATGATCTTCCTGATGGAGGCCAGTATCTCTTCCATCGTCGGTTCATGCTGTGAATTGGCCATACTTTGCTCCGGATACGCTCCGCCCCACGGTTAGACGAAGCCTAGAATATTCGGGAAAATTAGGAAAGACAGCGTTAACGGCTGCATTCCGCGCGTTGCTGTTGTTTATCCGCGGCCGCGCCAAAAAAAAGATGGGTCAAAAGACAAACGCGGCCGCCTTCCGAAATCCGGGCAGCACCGCAGTCGAATCGTTGAAATCGAATCGGTGACCCGTACGCGCACCTTCCTTGAGAAACACCACTGCCTGGCCCTGCGCCTCACGCTGCAGAATGGCAACGAGCCGGCCACCCTCGGCGAGTTGCGCAAGAAGCGCACCCGGAATCTCCTCAACCCCACCCTCGATGACGATCACGTTGTATGGCGCACCTTGCGGGTGACCCTGGGCGAGCGCACCCTGCACGACCGCATCGGTAATACCTTGCGAATGCAACAGGTCGGACGCGACGCGCACAAGGGCGGCGTCCTCTTCCAGGCCGATCACGCGCCGCGCGATCCGCGCCATCACCGCGATCGAGTACCCGGTGGCGCAGCCCACATCGAGTACCGAGTCGCCCGGGTCGATTTCCGCAAGTGCTAGCAGCTTCGCAAAGCAGCGGGGCGAAAGCAGAAAGCGTCCCGGAATGACCTCCAGCGACGTCTCGGCGTAGGCGGTCTCCCGTTTGGCTGCGGGCACGAAGAGTTCGCGCGGTATCGCCCGAAACGCATCCAGGATCCGGTCCTCCGTCACGCCATTCGCGAGGATTTGCGAAGCGACCATATTGGCGCGCTGCGTGGCGGAGTCGGGCATGATGGCGACGCGGGAAAATCAAAACGAGGCGCCGCGCTTATAGGAGGCGGGGACCATGCGTGGCAACACTTGGTCCATTTGCGTCAGCCGGCAAACTCGGATAGGCGGACGGCTTCGGCCACGTGGCGGAGTGGTGACGCAGCGGTCTGCAAAACCGCGTACCCCGGTTCAATTCCGGGCGTGGCCTCCAATCCCTTCCCGATCGCTAATTTTGTTTCGCATCTTAAGGGTTTATTAACCTTAACGTGCGAACCTGCCAGCGTCTTCCCTTGAAGACACCCCACCATTACCCAACGCCTGGGCCGGGCTCCCACCCGGCCCTTTTTCTTGGAAATTGGCTCGGAACCTCTGCGGATTCGTGTAGCCTTGCGCATACCGATGCGCTAAAGGGCGTCCCCTGTTCCCCGGTAGCTCAGTCGGTAGAGCAAGCGGCTGTTAACCGCTGGGTCGCTGGTTCGAGTCCGGCCCGGGGAGCCATTGGCACAACTGCCACCACCCCATCCGACAGCTCCGCATCGCCGCCAGCCGGATCAGGCAACATCCCGCAGAGCCTCCGCGAGCCGGCTGAGGACCAGGCCTTCTTCGGCGACATCGCCGGGAAATTCCGGACCTGCCAGATAACGAAGCTCATCTTCGCGCGCCTTCTGTACATGGTCGCGGTCGGCCAGCAAAGGATCGGCGTAGCCCGGATGGCACATCACGAGGCAGCCGTTGCCCGCGTCTCTGACCATACGCCGAAAAAGCGGCCGGAAAGAGACCTTCTCGCGGAAGGTCCGAACCCCACGAAAGCCGCAGTTGACGGGAACGCCGGCGACGTGGGCGAGCGACGCCAGCTTTCGCGAAGCACGCGCGAGATATATCGATTCAAACATGGCCGGACGCCGGCACATGGCGAAGCCGATAGGGTCGACGGTGCTGCGCACATAGGCGCCGATGCGTTTCGTCGCCTGTACTACGGCCTCGCGCACAACGGGCAAGATATGTACGTGCTGATGGCCATCGATGTAATCGGGCGGTCGGCCGATCACGTCGTTGAAAGTGGAAATCTGTCTTTCCAGCTCGGCAGCCACCCCTTCCAACGTGTGTGGACGGAGATGGGCTCCCAGGGCCAAACTCCCGATCGTACGATCCGCCGTAAGCGTAAAGTGCAACCCGACGTCGATGCGCCCCAGGAACGGTTTCAGGAGCGGGCCGTCCAACTCAAATTCTGGATACACGACCATGCAACTCGTGGCCGACAGGCGTTCGCGCTCAAGCAACGCGCGAATACCGCGGCTGACGCCGGGCGAATATCCGTAATCGTCGGCGCAAAGAACAATCCGCTTTTTTATCATTTTCCGCAGCCGCAACCGAACGCCGTCTGCCATAGGGCGTTATCGCTAGGGCAACAAGCACGGACGTGCGGAAATGGCCCAGGCAGGATCCGGCAAAGCGCGCAAGTCGCAACACAGAACCCGCAAAACCAGCCGCGGGAAAACATCCGACCGCCGATGGTCGGGACGTGTCACGCGCGAGAGCAATGCGCTCGATCTCGACAATGGTGTCTTCACCTGGTCCGATCCGAAACGCATCGCCGCCTCGCTCAAGCGCTCCGCCGAACAGAGCAAGCGGCGCAAAGCCGATCCCTACCGTTCGGCAATGTCGATGCTGACCTTCTATCTCAACCGCGGCGGCAAGAACCTGTCGCAAACCCGCAAGCGCGTTCTCGAGCGCGCGAAGGCGGAATTGCGGCGTCAGTTCGGACGTGCTTGAACCGTAAGGGGCATCCGATTAGGTTCGCGCGCTTCGAAAGCGCGCTCCCCCATGCCTGTCAAACCTGACGCCATCGCCGCGATTGGCAATACGCCGCTAATCAGGCTCCGGCGCGCGTCCGAGCAGACGGGTTGCGAGATTCTCGGCAAGGCGGAGTTCATGAACCCGGGCCAGTCGGTCAAGGATCGTGCTGCGCTCTACATCATCAAGGATGCAGTCGAGAAAGGCGCGCTTCGTCCGGGCGGAGTCATCGTCGAAGGAACGGCCGGTAACACCGGCATCGGCCTGGCGGTGGTAGCGAACGCCATGGGATTTCGCACCGTCATCGTCATCCCCGATACGCAAAGCCAGGAAAAGAAAGATGCGCTGCGCCTCCTCGCTGCCGAGCTCATCGAAGTTCCCGCCGTGCCGTACAAAAATCCCAACAACTATGTCCGATTTTCGGGCCGCCTGGCCGAGCAGATGGCGAAAAGCGAAGCCCATGGCGCCATCTGGGCCAATCAGTTCGACAATACCGCCAATCGCCGCGCCCATATCGAAACCACCGGCCCCGAAATCTGGAGTCAAACCGAGGGAAAGGTCGATGGTTTTGTATGTGCTGTCGGCACGGGAGGAACGCTCGCGGGGGTTGCCATGGCGCTGAAGGTACGCAATCCGGATGTGCGCATCGCCGCAGCCGATCCGATGGGGGCCGCTATTTACAGCTGGATCACGACAGGCGTCCTTGCTTCCGAAGGGTCATCCATCACCGAAGGCATTGGACAGGGGCGCGTTACTGCCAATCTTGAAGGCGCGCCGATCGACGATGCGTACCAGATTCCTGATTCGGAGGCGCTGCCTCTGATCTTCGACCTCGTGACCCAGGAGGGCCTGTGCCTTGGCGGCTCCAGCGGCATCAATATCGCGGGTGCAGTACGGATGGCCCGCGATCTCGGGCCCGGACATGTCATTGTGACCATGCTTTGCGACTACGGCACGCGCTACCGCGCCAAACTGTTCAATCCCGATTTCCTGCGGGAACACGATCTTCCGGTGCCGCCGTGGCTTGTGCATGGAAGCGGGCTGCGCGATCTTCCGTTCGTCCCATGAAGCTTTCTTCTCCCCTGGTCTCCACCGAATGGCTCGCCGAGCATATCGACGCGCCCGATGTGCGCATCGTGGACGCATCATGGTACCTGCCGCAAACGGGCCGTGACGCCCGGGCTGAGTATCGCGCGGCGCACATTCCGGGCGCCGTATTCTTTGATATCGACGATCTGTCCGACGACAACAGCCCCCTGCCTCACATGTTGCCACCCGCGCCGAAATTCGCGAGCCACATGCGGCGGCTGGGCTTGGGCGACGGCAATTTCATCGTCGTGTACGACGGCGCCGGCATTTATTCCGCACCGCGCGCCTGGTGGATGCTGCGTGTGATGGGTCACGAGGAAGTGGCTGTGCTCGATGGTGGACTTCCCAAGTGGAAACGGGAGGGCCGGCCGATCGAGGACATGATTCCACAGCCGCACCCCCGACATTTCACGCCGCGGCCCAACAACGCACTCTTGCGCAGCTTCGGTCAGGTAATGGAAAACCTGTCAAGCCGCCGCGAGCAAATTGTCGACCAGCGCAGCGCGCCGCGTTTTGCCGGCAAGGAGGCCGAACCAAGGTCCGGCGTTCGTCCAGGTCACATTCCAGGAAGCCTCAACGTTCCCTATTCCGAATTGTCCGACGAGCAAGGCCGGCTGCGATCACGCGAGGATCTCGTGAGAATATTTTCCCGCAGCGGCGTTGACCTCTCACGACCTTCCGTCACGTCCTGTGGCTCGGGCATCACGGCAGCCATCGGTATGTTGGCGTTGCTGGTCGCGGGCGCCCGAGACGCCGCGCTCTATGATGGTTCCTGGGCCGAGTGGGGCGGTAATCCGGAAGCGCCGGTGGAAACGGAATGACGGCCACCAAACCTCGCCGCCTCCAGACCGTCGTGACGTTTCTTGAAATGAAGACACGGCCCGCGGCAATTCCTCCACCGCAGCCGAAGGGAAAGATCGCACTGTTGCGGGCGGGGAATCCGCCGGTCCATTTCTACCGCTATCTCTACGACGCCATCGGACGCGACTATCACTGGGTGGACCGGAAGAGATTGGGCGATGCGCAACTGAAAGCCATCCTGGAGGAAGAACGGAACGAACTTTACGTGCTTTACGCCGACGGGTGTCCCGCCGGGATGGCCGAGCTCGATTTCCGCGACGCAACCTCGGCGAACATTTCTTATTTCGGCCTGATTCCCGAATATCTCGGTCGCCGGCTAAGCTACTTCTTCCTTTATCATACCGCCATGAACGCCTGGGCGAAGCCAATTTCAAAGCTCCTTGTAAACACCTGCACGCTCGATCATCCGCGCGCCCTGCCGCTCTACCAAAGGTTGGGATTCGTGCCCTACAGCCGCGAGGAGCGGTTCATCGAGTTGCTGTGACGCCCGCCAGCCTCCAGCGGCATTTGCAATCTTTCGCCAAGCGGGCACACTCCCCGAAGTCGTAGGGAGAAAACCGGGGATGACCAATGCGGATACGCAGCCAGCGCGCGAGAGGACACTGTTTGGTCATCCGATCGGACTGACGCATCTTTTCACCACCGAGATGGCCGAACGGTTCTCCTATTACGGGATGACCTCGTTCCTCATTCTTTATCTCACCAAGAATCTTCTCCTTGGCAACAACCCCGACCACATCATCGGCTACCACGCCGTCAAAGGGGCGCTGGAATGGCTCTACGGCCCGCTTTCGAGCGAAGCAGTCGGCGCCAACATTACCGGATTGTACACAGGTCTCGTCTATTTCACGCCTGCCTTCGGCGGCCTCCTCGCCGACCGGCTGTTGGGGCAGCGCATAACCGTGCTTTTCGGCGGCATTCTCATGGCCGCAGGCGAATTCATGCTGACGCAGGACACTCTGTTCTTCTTCGGGTTGCTGGCGCTGATTGTCGGGAACGGTGGCTTCAAACCGAACATCTCCACCCAAGTCGGCAACCTGTACAAACAGGGCGACAGTCGCATCGACCGCGCCTATTCGATCTTTTACGTCGGCATCAACGTCGGGGCGGCGCTCGGTCCGATCATCTGCGGCGGGCTCGCCCAGAGCGTAGCCTGGCATTGGGGATTTTTCGCGGCAGGCGTCGGCGTCTCGCTCGCGGTCATCTGGTACGCCTTCGCGCTGCGCACCCTGCCACCAGATCGCATCACCAAAGCCCGTCAATCGCGCGAAGCCGTTACACAGGCGAAGCTTGCCAACGATGACTGGAAAGCCATCGGTGCGCTCGTGCTTCTGATTATCCCATCCGCGCTGTTCTGGATGGCTTATTCGCAGCAGTTCATCGGGATTCTGCTTTGGGCGCAGGACTACACGGATCGTACGTTTGCGATCCCGGGACTTTTCCATTTCAACATGCCCTCCTCCTGGTCGCAATCGATCAATCCGGTGATGATCTTTGCCTTCACGCCGTTGGTAGTCGGGCTTTGGGCCGCGCAGGCGCGCCGAAGCCGCGAGCCATCGACCATCTTCAAGATGGCAATCGGCTGTGCCCTGCAGGCCGCCTCTTTTGTGATCATGGCAGGTGTGGCGTGGCTCACGGGTCCGCACGGCCACGCCGGCTGGCTATGGCTGTTGCCCTTCTTCACGGTGTTTACGCTCGGCGAACTGTACGTTTCGCCTATTGGCCTGGCGTTGGTATCCCGTGTCGCGCCCCCGCAGGTGCTGTCGCTGATGATGGGGCTGTGGTTCATCGCCGTTTTCGTCGGCAATACAATGGGCGGCCGGATTGGCGGATTGTGGTCCACAATGGACAAGTCGGAGTTCTTCCTGATCACGGCGGCGATCGGCGGAGCGGGCAGTCTGTTTATTCTGCTCTCCTTCCGGCTGTTGAAGCCCACATTGGAAAGACGCCTGCGGACGGACCTGCAACCAGGTCCCGATGTGGCAACGGAACGGATGGCGACGGTATAAGTTGTGCAGCTGGCCCCGACCGAACCGGACTGGTAGTCGATGGCAGACCACAAGAAAGATACTCTCGCGGTTCATGCCGGGCGCATGAGCCGCGAGCATTTCGGCGTCGTGAACACGCCGGTCTATCGTGCCTCGACCATTCTCTACGACAATTTCGAAGCGCTCGACGCCACCGATGCACCTTTCATATACGGGCGTCTGGGCACGCCCTCGTCGAAGAGCCTGGAAGACGCAGTCAACGCACTGGAAGGCGCCGCCCAGACGGTCATCTGTTCTTCCGGGCAAAACGCGATTGCGACGGCCATTCTGAGCGTCTGCAGCGCGGGCGATCATCTGCTTATGACCGACAGCTGTTACGGGCCGACGCGCACCTTGTGCGACCGAACGTTGCGTCGGTTTGGAATTGAAACGACCTATTACGACCCGCTGATCGGCGCGAACATCGCGAGCCTGATGCGACCCTCGACACGCGCGGTGTTCTGCGAAAGTCCGGGGTCGTTGACGTTCGAAGTGCAGGATGTGCCGGCGATCGCTTCAGTTGCGCATGCGCGTGGCGCATCCGTCCTGCTCGATAACACGTGGGCGACGCCTTTCTTCTTCGACGCGCTCGCGCACGGGGTCGACCTTTCCATCCAGGCGGCTACGAAATACATAGGCGGTCACGCCGACGTGATGATCGGGTATGTTGCTGCCAATGAGCGCCTCTCACAGGTGTTGCGCCACACGCATCATGATCTCGGTTTGTACGCGAGCGGCGACGACTGCTTTCTCGCGCTGCGCGGGCTGCGCACCTTGGCCGTTCGCCTCACGCGCCATCAGGATACCGCCCTTAAGCTCGCCCGCTGGCTCCAGAACCGGCCGGAGGTAGCTCGCGTGCTCCATCCGTCGTTGGAGGGCGACCCGGGCCATGCCATCTGGAAGCGCGATTTCAAAGGCTCATGCGGCCTTTTTGGCGTCGTGCTCAGGCCGGTGCCGCGTAAAGCCGTGGCCGCCTTTTTCGATGGTCTGCAGCTCTTTGGCCGCGGCTATTCCTGGGGCGGTTACGAGAGCCTCATCGTGCCCGCTCATATAAACCGTACGGCGAAGGAGTTTGCTGCCGAGGGGCCGGTGCTGCGGCTACATGCCGGACTGGAAAATTCCGACGATCTCATCGCCGACCTGGACACCGCGTTCGCGCGACTGTCTGCGACTGCAGGCTAGATGGGCGCGGGCTCGCGGCTGTACTACCGCGTCTGGCAGGACCTGTTCATGGGGAGCCGGCTCGGGGAATATGCCGCGCTGCTCGCCCGACTGAAAGAGTTGGGCTATCGCTTCTGCACCATGACCGAATTCATCTGCGCCGTGGATCGCGGGCAGCAGTTTTCGTCGCCGGTCTGCCTTCTGCGCAATGATGTCGACAGCGACGCGCGTGGCGCGGCGCGAATGTTCGACTGCGATCGCGAAGCCGGTGTGCGTGCCACCTATTATTTTCGGCTCGCCACACTCGATCCGGCGCTCATCGCGCGCATCGTCGATTTGGGCAGCGAAGCCGGTTATCACTTCGAAGAGATTGCCACCTTTGCCAAGCGGCTTGGGCTGCGCTCGAAGGAGGGAGTGGAGGCGCGGCTCGACGCGATTCGCGACGAATTCCGCCGTAACGTACAATTCTTTCGCGCCAGATGCGGTGCCGCGCTGCGTACAGTCGCTTCGCACGGTGACTTTGCCAATCGTCGGCTCGGAATCCCCAATCAAGACCTGCTGACGCCCGCGCTTCTAAGCGAACTCGGGCTTGTCGCGGACGCCTACGACACGCGTATCCACGCCGGTCTTGCCGCCCGCTTCACGGATTGCCCGCCGCCGCAATGGTGGAAACCGGACGACCCCATGCGCGCCCTTGAAGCGAAGCCGGCAACGGTGTCGATTCTGGTGCATCCGCGGCAATGGATATGCAGTCCCGCTGCAAATCTGAAGCTGACGGCGAGGCGTTTTATGGAGGAAGCACGCTGGCAGCTTCGGACGGCGCATGCGGGGCGGCCGGGCACGGGCGTGCCGGTCTGATGGCGACGTCCGCGGAGTCGCACTATTTCTCGGAAGAGGCCGTGCGCGCCTGGACCGCGATTGCTGCAAAACACCGCATTCGCGACGAACTATTCCTTGGCGTCCTCGCGCGATGGTTTCGCCCCGGCACTATTCTCGAGATCGGCGCGGCGACAGGGCACCTTTCGCAAATCCTCCTGGCCCGTGGCTATGATGTACTTGCCACGGATCTTTCGCCGGTTCTCGTGCAGGCTGCACGGGCCCGCGGAGTCCCGGCCCTGATCGTGGATGCCTCGCGCGACATTCGCGAACAGACAGGCCGGCAATTCTCCAATGTACTGGCGCAGGGCGTTTTGCCGCTCATTTTTCGTGACAGGCAGAGAGTACAAACGACGTTGGCCGCGATTCACAATGCTCTCGAGCCGGCAGGACGGCTCGTTTGCATAAGCCCCGACGCGTCCCGCAGCCAACAGGCGGAGGCGTATTTCACGCCGCGCGAACAGGTCGCGATTGCCTCCGAAACAGGCTTGTTTCGCCCTGTTACCACCTTCCCGCACCAGGTCGTTCCGACCGGTTGGTACAGACACTGGAATGCGCGGCTGCTTAATTTTCTCGACTTCCGCGCCGCGCATCTGTTTGCCATTCGCCTGGTCTGGATCATGGAGAAGAAATAGTTCGCGCGCTGGATTAAGGGCACAACCCTCTGATTGCCTCACTGTCTCATTGTTAATTTTGGCGCGTTCCGCCGTGTCCATGTGCGTCAGTCAAACAGTGCGCGCAGATAGTCGTTGAGGAATTTGCCGGTGGGGTCGACCTCGCGCCGGAGCGAACAGAAGCGCTCGAAAGCGGGATAGAGATGCATCAGCTCCTCCCGCGTGCGCGTATGGCACTTGCCCCAATGCGGACGTCCTTCATGGGAACGAAATATCGCCTCGCAGGCGCCGAACAGCGGCCCGGTATCGACTTTGTAATACTGATGTACGGCTATCGTCGCGCTGTCGCGCCGGTAGAACGGACTGAGCCAGATATCGTCGGCCGCCACGGTGCGGAACTCGATCGGGAAACCTGTGTTGATGCGTTTCCCGCGGATCTCCGCCGC
>Ga0070734_10005595_pt1 | contig 10992 bp, 6 predicted proteins | sample Coa_R1_8_FD_66444 | JGI IMG/M metagenome (GOLD analysis project Ga0070734, IMG submission 66444) | Surface soil microbial communities from Centralia Pennsylvania, which are recovering from an underground coalmine fire - Coalmine... | ecosystem: Environmental > Terrestrial > Soil > Unclassified ... | reverse complement strand
GAGCTTGAACGGTGCGGGATGACCGTCCTTTACGCGCTTTGCGCCCCACTGCGTGATCTCGGAGCCTGCGACGTACTCGATCTCGTCCAGCGCATCCTGGATATAGGGCTCCAGCTCGGATCCGGCGTTGACATGCTCCCCTCGCAGTGAGTAACCAGCATAGACCGCGAGCACGGGTTCCGCGCCCATATCTTCGCACCAGAGAAGGAACTCCAGCAAGCCCATCCCATCGGTCGAGCGATAGCCCCACGGGCTAGGATGACCGGGGCGCTCCGTCAGTGGACCGATCGTCTTTTTCCAGTCGAAGCGTGTCGCGATAGTATTCCCTTCGACATAGTTGCCACCCGGAAAACGCAGGAACGCGGGCTTGAGATCCACCAACATCTGCATAAGGTCCAGCCGGAAACCGTTCGGCTGGTTCTTCCATGTGGGCGGGAAGAGGGAGACAAGGCTGAACCAGACGGTGCCCGGACGATCCACCGTGAGAGCAAAACGTGCATTCACGGTGGGCGCCACCTTGCCCGTCTTGAGGGTGACCGTGTACTGCTTCCAGTCCGTGGTGAGGTGCGGCACGGTTGCGCTGGCAAACACGACCGCGCCATCGGTACTCTGGATGGTGAGGGTAACCGGGCCAATGAATTCCCGTGCGGCCCGCGCGTAGAACGAGGCACGGAAGCGTGTCTCGCTCTTCACCGGAATACCCCAATAGCCGCTGTTGGAGATGCCGGCCGGCGCGGTGCTGGAGGCAGAGGCAACGTCGAGGCGTAGGCTGGCAGTCAAGACGGAATTGAGAGGCTGATTCTGGTCGAGTGAGATCGTTGCCTCGGAGCTATTCCCTTGTACGACGGACCAATATTCCGGTGTCTTCGCGTTGTCGAGAAAGGCACGATTCCGCACCAGTTCGGCGTACAAACCGCCGTCGTAGCTGTGGTTGATCTCCTCGGTCATCAGACCGAAGTGGAGCGGGCTTACTTTCGCAACCGGTTGCCCCGCATCGATAGTCAGAGTGAGGTCTTGCGCCGGCATAGATACGCACTCTAACATCTTCTTGGATGCCGGTAGGCTATCATTCGTCGCTTGCGGCTGGCTCTGCGCAGCGATTGCGAGTGGAAGTAGTGCCAGAAGGAGAGAGACAATCTTCATCATCGAATGTCCTTTTCGGCTACTTATTTCGTTGCCCCATTCCGAAGTTGATCCAACAGTTGCTGCTTCTGTTCCGCCGGAAGATTACTGCGATTGATTTGATCTGACTTGAAGTTAATGTCCGCTTGTCTCGACATCTCAGCCATTTTCTGAGTGTTGTCGGAAGGCGTTTGCGCCGAATGAGCGCATCCGGAGCCAAAAGTGATACATAACAAGGCGCCGGGCAGTAGCCACATACGTAATCCCCTCATCGAATTCCTCCCTGACTTCGGGATCCTAACGAAACCTCATCCCATCACTTCCCCACTACAAGGAGAGGTGAGCATACGGCGAGTTGTGTTCGGTCCTGATATTTGCGCTCGACACCGATATCAGGACCGAGATCTCCATCCGCTAATCGCTATTGGCGGCAGAAAGTCGCGACAAACCCGGTTCCACCGAGTTTATCCGGAGAAATACACTGGATCCCCACAAACCCATCCGGGAATCCAACGGACACGGCTCCCCCCTGACCGGAGTGCTCCGGCGTCGCCCTGAGCCACTTGGCATGTCCATCGGCGAGAATGAAATTGGCGCCGCCATTGATGGAGCCGTCCTGGTTGAGCGTATAGTTGCCATGCCGGAAACAGGCTATGGGGGACTGCCACGGAGCATTGGTGCCGTTACCGGCCATGCTGTCTATCTCAAGCGGGTTGGTCACATCTCCGTCATTGAGAACAAAGTAGTTGGCTTTCGTGTCGATCGGTTCCGGGTAAGGCGCGCCTCCGTCTACTGCGCCGGTACACTCGTAAACAAGAACGGTGCTAGTGGGCGCGGTGAGCGAGGCGAGGGTAGCCGTATCCGTATTCGAGTAATTGCCTGCGGCATCCACGATCCAATTCCAGAAGTGGTTGTTGGACGACAGGAAGGTATTTTGCGCGTAGGAGATCTTTTTGGGCGCCCAGGGGAAGCGCTGCTTTCCATCGTCCGGGCAGATATAGACGGCTGCGTTCTTCACATAGGGATAGATGTGCCCTGCCCACCCCTGTCCTGGGATGCCCCACCGAACCGAGAAGACAAACGTTTCGTCGTAATCCTGCAGATACTGCATGTAGGCCAGCCCCATCTGCTTCTCGTTGGAGAGACACGATATTTGCCGGGCTTTTTCACGAGCCTGGGCAAAGACGGGAAACAGGATCGCAGCGAGGATCGCAATAATAGCGATAACGACTAGTAGTTCGATCAGCGTGAATCCACGCGGATCGTTGGTTGCCGACTTCTTCATCGACCTTGTCCTTTCCGGTATTGCCAGTTCCTGGCAGGTTATCGGATTCCTGACAAAGTCAGGAATCCTGGGATGATGAGACACGGCATAGGCGATATGCCGGCTTGTGCCATTCAGCTCGATCTCATGGGCTCCTGAAATAAGCCCATCCATCACACCTACCGAACGCAGATCACCTCTTCGTAGAGGGAGGCATACATGTCGCCCCCTCCATCATTTCCACGGGAACCACTCTTGCCTGCAACGCCGTTTGTGGGTTTGCAATCTTATCAAAAAGCATTTCGACGGCTTCTTTTCCTACCTCGACCATCGCATTGGTCACCGTCTGGATCGGGATGAAGAAGCGGTCATCCAGCCAGTGGTGGAAGTGAATCAGCGAGAGGTCTTGTGGAATTCGCAGTCCCAGATGATGTGCGGCATAGACCACGGCCATAGCCTCAGTTAGTTCGTATGCAACGATCGCCGTTGGTCTGCTCTCCGGCTCCAGAAGGAGTCGGGCCGCTTCTATACGTTGATCTTTACCCGGCTGTCCTGGAACCTGCCACTCTTTCGGAAGCAAAAACACCTGAGGCGTCTTACCCGCAGCCCGCATCGCCTGCTCATAGCCTTCGCGCCGGTCGTGCTTGCTGTAGTGCTGGTTGTTCGGCTCTTCGGTGTCGATATAGGCGATACGCTCGTGTCCAAGCTGCAAGAGATATTCCGCAGCCATCCGTCCGCCCATCAGATCATCCGGGTGAACGCAGTCGAACTCCTGCTTCACGTTCAGAAAGACCGCCGGAATCCGCAATCGATGAATGCGATCCAGATAGGGTGGTGAAAAGCGTACATGCCGATTGATTAACACGCCATCCACCGACAATTCCCGCATGGTGTGGGGTAGATACGTCTCTTCATCGATGACGACATCGGGCACCTGCGTCAGCACAAAACGCACATCCTTCGCCGCAATGGCTTGCGTCAACCCATGGAGGAGTTCATTCGGCAAGTATTGGCCTCGCAGCGATTGGATCAGCGCGATATTTCCGAAGCGGCCCGCCCTCACGGCGCGCGCAGCCGCGTTTGCGCGGTAGCCCAGGTCATGGGCGACTTTGAGGACGCGCTGCTGGGTCTCCAGGCTGATGCGCTGTTCCGTAGCCCGGCCATTCAGCACATGTGTGACCGTTGCTTTGGATAATCCCATGTGCGACGCAATCGTTGAGATCGTAGGATGCGCGGTGTGCGAAGACACTGCTGGCTCCGTTTTTTCCCCCTTGCCCATCCATTTTCCTCGCTTCACACAATCCTGCTATTTCGTAATAGCAGGATTATAGCATGAGTTTGCAGATTTGTCAAAGAGAAATTGGAACAGCGTGAATCAGGGTTGCAAAGAGGTCGCTCCATGGGCTATCGCGGATATTTCCATCTGTGCATCCCTCTCTTCCAGCGCCAGAGAAACCGCCTCCTCCCAGGAGAGGACCAGCCCCTCCGCGAAGGCGGCGTCAAACAGATCCGCGTCACTCGCGGTGCGGGCCAGTTGGAACTGCCGGTCGTACTCCTTGCTCTCATGGGGAGACTTGATGGAGCCGATGGCAGACCGGAAGGTCATCGTCCCTCCCCATAGGCGGGCGGCAAGCGAATAGCGCCCCTCTTCATAAGCCAGGCTGGCAAGCGACTCCAGGCTTGTAATGATTCCCTCGCGATTGGCGAGTTCCTGATGGATCGTAAGACTTTGCACCTGCAGAGCACGCGCCTGTGTATAATCACCAGAACGCCGGGCAACCGTTCCCAGTTTGTTCAGGGCTTCGGCAATGCAGCGCTGATCCCCGAGTTCCTGCCAGATCGACAGCGTCTCCTGGCACAGCACGTCGGCTGTCGCAAGGTCGTCCTGTAAAACGGCCAACTCGCTCAGGTTCCCGAGCGTGATTGCGATCCCGCGCCTATCTCTCAACTCCTGAAAGGTATCCAGGCTCTCCTGGAATAGTGTGCGGGCTGCGGCATAGTCGCCCTGATACAGGGCTACGGTACCCAAGTTGCTCAGTAAACCGGCTATGGAGCGTCGGTCGCCCTGCTCACGCTCGATCGCCAGGCTCTCGCCGTACATATCGGCGGCGAGAATATAGTCCCCCTGTTCACGCGCCACATTGCCCAGGTTATTCAGCGCCCCGGCCACGCCGGGCATGTCGTTCAACTCGCGTTTCAGGGCCAGGCACTCCCCGAAATGGGTGCGTGCCGATGCATAGTCGCCCTGGCAGTCGGCAACGATCCCCAGGTTCATCAGCGAATTGGTGATGCCTGCAAGATCGCCCAGTTCCCTCTTGATTGCAAGGCTCTCCTCGGTGAGCGTCCGTGCTACAACGAAATCGCCCAGCATATAGGCGAACGTGCTCGCCCCGTGGAGGGCTCTGGCGCGAGCGCTTGCATGCTCCGGCCCCAAGCATCGAGAGGCGACTGCCATCAGATACCGTCGTGCCTCCCCTTCGTGGCCTCGTGTCGCCCAGAAGAGTTGCAGCGCGAACGCCATTCGGAACGCCGAGGTGGCGCCATTCGGCTCTTCGAGGCTGTAGGTCAGCGCCTGGCGCACGTTATCGTACTCCCTCTCCAGAATGGATAGCCAATGCGCCTGTTCCGGGCCGCTGAGATGCGGCTCGGCGCGTTCCGCCAGTTCCAGAAAGTAATCCCGATGCCTGGCACGCACTTCCTCACTCTCCCCACTCTCCATCAGATGCTGAAGCGCATAGTGGCGAACGGTCTCAAGGAAGCGGTAGCGTGTGATCCTCCCATCGGTTTGGGGCATCACAAGGCTCTTATCCACCAGACACGTCAGTAGATCCAGTATCTCTTCGGACCTCGGACCTCCGGATGCCTCGGCGGAACCGCAAACGCGCTCTGCCGCCTCGAGCGTCCAACCTCCCGAGAATACGGATAGTCGCGTGAAGAGTACCTTCTCATGCGCATTGAGCAGGTCATAACTCCAATCGATGAGGGCGCGCAACGTCTGCTGACGCGGCAATGCCGCCTTACTTCCGTCCGTCAGCAGTCGGAAGCGATCATCCAATCGGGTATGAATCTCGTGGAGAGACAGGGATCGAATCCTGGCGGCGGCCAACTCGATGGCCAGCGGAATGCCATCCAAACGATAACATACCGTTACAATCGTCCGGGCATTGACATCCGTCACTGCAAAGTCGGCTTTGCTGCTGCAGGCTCGCTCGATAAAAAGTCGCACCGCCTCAGACTGGCCCAGCGCCTCCGGTATCTTTATCCCCCCCGGATCCGGAACGGATAGGGAGGGCACAAGATAGAGTTGCTCTCCCACTATTCCCAATCCCTCGCGGCTCGTCGCAAGGATCTTCAGAGCGGGACAGCAACGCAACAGGGCATCGACGAGAGGGATACATGCATTGAGCAGATGCTCACAGTTGTCCAGCAGGAGCAGCATCTGCCTGGCCTTAAGATACGCGATCAGAGCCTCCGTCATAGACTGACCGGTTTGCTCGCGCACATTCAGGATGGAGGCTACTGCCTGTGGCACAAGCCCCGCATCGGCAAGAGACGCCAACTCGACGAGCCACACCCCATCCCGATACTCCTCACGAACCTCTCCGGCCACCTGCAAGGCCAACCGTGTCTTGCCCACCCCTCCGATGCCCGTGAGAGTCAGCAACCGCGTCTTGCTCAGCAGGGCGATGACGTCGCTTATCTCCATTTCACGCCCGACAAAGCTGGACAGCGCCACCGGGAGATTGGCAGGAGGCAGCGCAAGCCCCATCGCGTTGGAATCGCAGGAGGACGCACTAACCCCGTTTGTGCCTCGATGTCGAGGCGCTTCCGAGGCCGCTTTGCGGGCTCCGGCTCGGATCCCCTGATATAACTGTGTGGTCTCCGGAGAGGGATCGCTCTGCAACTGCTCACGCAACAGCAGCCGAAACTCCCGATAAGCCTGCTGCACCCCGGCAAAGTTCTCACCGGCAGCCAGCGCCTCCAGCAAGCTGCGCTGCACCGGCTCATTGAGCGGATCGGCGGCGACAGCCTGTCGGAGATAGGTCAAAGCGGCAGCAGGATCGGTGGCTTGCAGATTCTGTCCGAGTTGGTGGAGCGCCTCGATGTAGGCCCTTCGCCTGGCCTCCCGCTCGGGAATGACCCAGAACTCATCGCAGCCTTCCAGCAGGTCTCCACGGTACAGGGCGACAGCAGTCTCCAGGGAGGGAGCATCATGGCGTTTGAGTGCGACATCGAAGTCGAGGAGGTCGATGTGCATGCCGGCTGTGTCGAGGCGCAGGGTGCGCGGCGTGGGTGAGGTGAGGCGATAGGCATCGGGGCCGAGGATCTGTCTCAGCTCATTGAGGCTCCGGCGCAGATAGAAGAGCGCCTGGCTCTCGTCGATGTCGGGCCAGAAGGTGCCTGCCAGGAAGGTCCGCTCGGTTTCTCGGTCGGAGCGGAGGGCGAGCAATGCCAGGAGCCAGTAGTCCTTGCGGATGCGCGGTCGAGGTAAGGATTGACCATCGCGTTCCAGGGTGAGTGAGCCGAACAGTTGCAGGCTAAGAGTCATCGTGGATTCTTTCCTGGTTGAGGTGCTTCAACGCATAGAACGCACCTCCCATGTTGATTTTTTTGTGAAATACCCGCGCTGAGTACGCTTTTTACCGGGATCCTGAGTACGGTTGTGAGTACGTCCCCCGCATACAATACTCTCTGTGAGCGCAAACCTCACTCTCCGTGTCCACAAACCTCTCCACCGGCGCTTAGAGACACAGGGAGGACCGGAGATGCGCTCTCCTCAACAAACCCGCTTGTACCAAGGAGGATCAACCATGTATCGAGGTGTCAACAACCTCACCGACCTGATTGCCAGCCCGTTTCACACCCTGAGCATATGTACCCGCTCGCTCGCGGTGTTGGGGCTTGGCCTGATCACTCTCTCACCGGCCGTTGCGCAGGGCTTGAAGCCGCAGACGCAACTTGAGCCGACACCGGTTGTGCCCGGTTCGCCCCCCGTGCATACCACGATGCTTCCGCCTGCGGTCATCTCGCCGCAGAATGGGCCGAGCCTGGACCTGGCGCCCAATCTGGACTATGACAAGCTGGAGGAACAGCGCCAGGAGTTGCTGAACCACACGGCCAATGCCCCTTCTACGAAGTCGAAAGGGCAATTGTTCTCCACAGAGCAGTTGTTTTCAACAACAGGCGCAGGCTACTTCTATCGCGACTATCCCTGGAGTTGGAGCCTGGGCGATTCCAACTATTTCCAGGTGAGTTTGAGCAGCGACGTCTCACTCTATGGCGATCCGAGCTACCTGTCTGTCTATGGCTCCGCCTCTGCCAATGGCGCGATCCTGGGCAATTCCTTCAATATCGCGAACGCCGACGCCTGGGGCTACTCCAGCGGTGGCTACGCAGGCGGCTACCTGACCCTGTCGGTCGTGGGAAACAACATCATCGACTGGTGGACCAGTCAATCGGTCTCCTGGTACTACAGTTGGTATTCCCAGGAGGAGATTGCCGAACACTACCATGTCTGGATCGGCCCGATCCCCGTCGGTGGGCGCATCGGCGTTCGCGGTACCGTTGGCAGCAGTCTCAATCTGGGGATTTACGGCAGTTCGGTCAGCGGAGGGGTTGAACCTTACGTCGCACTCGACGGCTTTGCCGAAGCGGGCGTGGATATCTGGTTTGCCAGCGCAGGCGTTGGCGGCGACCTCACCTTCCTATCCTGCGACTTCCCCAACAATGCCGGCCTGTACCTGTATTCGGATGCCAACGGCAACCCTATGTTGGGGGAATGGGTCCTTTCCGACATCAATCTGAACGCCCTGAGCGGCAACTTCTACCTCTATACGGAGCTGTTCGGCGACTACAGCTACTGGACGCTCTGGAGTTGGAGCGGCGTTCAGTTTTACGATACTCTCTATTGGGACTGGAACACCATCGCTCTCTAAACGTTCGTCAGGCCGGTAGACAACCATTCCACTCATGCGTGAGGGCGAGCGGTACATTGCTCGCCCTCATCTTGAGCCGACCCGATGAAGAAGGATCAGACCATGCGAACCACCCTTTTCATAAACCCGAAACCGTTTTGCTTAATGACGATGCTCCTGGCAGCCTCCCTCGCTCCTCTGCAGGCCGCCCCCCATCATGGAACCCGGCATCACCCTACCTCCGCGGACCGTGCGGACAGCCGTCGTCCGATGCTACGCCTCGACCCCGGCTATCGTCTCCACTATCAGTTCGATATGGGCAGTCAGGCCCTTCTCGATATGCGGAACGCTCTCCAACAGCAGGACCCGCACGCCAATCCCTCGCGCGCACCGAAATTGAGTCTGGTTACGGAGCTTAAGGGTGGTCTGGAGATGGTTCCGATCCGCACGACCGAGGACAGGATCCAGGTGCTTTGCACGCTCCAGCCGGATCTTCTCCGGCTCAGTCAGAACGGCCTGGAGATCACAGCGCCGCTGGCCCAACTCAAAGAGCAGCTCACTCAGCCGGTCCTTGTTGAGTATACCCGCCGAGGGCAGATCCTCTCCGCACGCTTCGACCCACGCTGCGAGGCGACGGCGCAGGGCTTTCTACGCACCCTGCTGGCCTACCTTCAGATCACCCTGCCCGAGGATAGGACATCTCCTGCCTGGAAGGCGCGCGAGGAGGAGCCCAACGGCATCTTCAACATGACCTATGCACGTCAGGCGGCCACCGCGACAACCTGGACCCTGTGCAAAGCCAAGCTTGGCTCCTGTATCCCCGACCCCAGGGCGGGATCGGGCGAACAGCACGTTACCCAGAGCGTCGTTCCTGCCGGATCCTTGAATGTCACGATCGATCCCCGCACCGGCCTGATCCAGGCCGTACGTGGGGAAGAGCGGTTTGAGACCTCACTCAACACGGCAACGGTGTCGCGCAGCCGCAATACCATCGCCCTGACACTGTCTGAGCGCAAGCCCCTCTCTGCAAGCCAGAACCTGTCGCTGTTGCGGATCGCACAGGAGAGGGTGCAACAGGGAGCAGGAGTGTCGCTGGCTCAGGCGGCGGAGATCACTCCGGGGCAGGAGGCTCAGATCCAGCGCGCCAACCTGGGCAACGCTACGGCTGCACAGATCCTATCCCAACTGGCCCAACTCGATACGGCTACAGAGGCGGAAAAGCAGGCCCGACAACTGCTGCCGCAGCTCAAGGCGGCCATCTATCTGCATCCGGAGGTCTGCGAAACCCTCAAGCGCCAACTGCTCACGGCGCGACCGGAACAGATCCGCATGGCGGTCATCGCCGAGGCGTTGCGTGCAGCCGGCTCTCCGCCGGCCCAGCAGACCCTGCTGGCAGCCCTGCAAGCCCGGCACACAGAGGGACGCACCGCCGCCCTGCTGTTACCCACACTGGCGCGGCTCCAGCAGCCCATCCCGCAGGTCGATCAGACCCTCCAGGGGTTGGCCTTTGGCAAGGGCGATCCGTTCGTCGCCTCTACAGCCTGTCTGGCCCTGGGCTCCCTGGCTCGCATCCTGGCGCCTTCCGCGCCCGAGCGCGCCGACCGGATCACGCAGCGCCTGCAGCACGAACTTCAACACGCTGGGTCCAGCCAGCACAAGCATACCCTCTTGCTGGCGCTGGCCAATGCTGCCCAACCTTCCACCCTGCCCACCCTGCTGAAGCAGGCGCATGATCGCTCGCCGGAGGTGCGAGGCGGCGCGCTGCTGGCATTGGGGCGACTGCCGGGAGAGAGCGCAGAGCGCACCGTCTGCACGGTGCTGGCCTCCGATAAGGATGTCAATGTGCGGCTGGCGGCGGCTATGGCAGCCTCGGCAAAACTGGACTCCACAGCAGTTCGACAGGGGCTGTTGCATGCGTTGCAGAGTGATCGAGAGGCTCAGGTGCGTCTGAAGGTCCTGTATAGTCTGTGGGGCGGAGCCCGCAGCCGTCCGGAGGTGGTGGCCGGCGTACAGCGTGTGGCGGCTCAGGATGCCAGCGAGGATGTACGCAAGGCGGCGAGCAAACTGCTCGCCCAAAAGTAAACTGGTATCGTGAAGCAGTTTTCCCGCCTCACGTCCTCTTCATGGCACCGCCTCAATCTTGCAGGCCGTCGAATGCATACTCGATGGCCTGATCCAGCGACATGGCACTTCCTTCCGTAAAGGCGGCGTCGAAGACAGCTTGGCCCAGCACCGCACGGGCCTGCGCGATCTGTTGATTATATTTCTCCAGTTCACGAGGCGTCCTGGGAGTAGCGATCTTCTCACGTATGGATGTTGCTGCTCCCCATAGTCGGGCGGCGTGTCGCTCTTGCTGTTCCCGGTGAGCGAGATGAGCAAAGCCGTCGAGGGCATCGGCGATGCCCCGTTTGTCTCCCAGTTCCCGACAGATCGCCAGGTTCTCCTCTAAACGAGCGCGCGCTATGGCATAGTCGCCCTGAGAGAGTGCCACACTCCCCATGGTACTGAGGGCAAAGGTAATGTTTCGCTTGTCTCCTAACGCCCGACAGGTCGCCAGGCTCTCTTCAAGCAGAGCGCGGGCCTCAACCAGGTCGCCCTGATCGAGAGCCACACTCCCCAAGCCGTTGAGGGCGTAGGCGATGTTTCGCTTGTCTCCCAGTTCTCGAAAGATCGTCAGGCTCTCCTCTAACC
>Ga0070734_10005594_pt1 | contig 10993 bp, 9 predicted proteins | sample Coa_R1_8_FD_66444 | JGI IMG/M metagenome (GOLD analysis project Ga0070734, IMG submission 66444) | Surface soil microbial communities from Centralia Pennsylvania, which are recovering from an underground coalmine fire - Coalmine... | ecosystem: Environmental > Terrestrial > Soil > Unclassified ... | reverse complement strand
AGCTCGGATTCGCTGCGAAACTCCGCCGTCATCTTCGCCATGGTTCCACCTCCCGGCCAGAAAACCGGTCCTCTGCCAACCCACTGTCCAAATCAGGGCCTGCTTGCATGGTCGCGCCAGGGGCGGCCAAGCCACAGTGAGGGGAGTCACTGGCATTTGTGACGAGCGTCACTTTGGGGTTTCTGGCGGGACGGAAGACTTCCTCGGCCGCGAAGTTAAGGCGAAGCGTCAGCAGACCGTGGGAAGGCGGATGGCAGGCCTCAACCAACTACTCGGTTCTTGCCCTCATCCCACATGCATGGCCAAATCACGTAGGACAACATCCGCCGGCTGGTTCACGAACCTTGCCAATGGCAGCGCCGCCGCGGTGGGTTCGCCGGTGGCCTTCCTGCTGGCCCTGGCGACCATCGTCGCCTGGGTCATCACCGGACCGTTTTTTCATTATTCCAATACCTGGCAGCTGGTGGTGAACTCCTGGACCAACGTCATGACTTTTCTGGTTGTGTTTCTTATTCAGAACAGCCAGAACCGGGATTCGCGGGCGGTCAATCTGAAGCTTGATGAACTGATCCGCTCCACGGAGCAGGCGCACGACGAGATGATCGACATCGAGCGCCTGTCCGACCAGGAACTGGAAAAGCTGGCCAAGCGCTACGAACGGATCCGCCAGGAATGGGAAGAGCGCCGCACGGGGCGCGATCATCAGCGGAAGTGAGGGCGTTGTTATGGGCAGCCCGGCGTGAAACCGCTGACTACTTAAGATTCGCCATTGCCCGGCTCCATCAGCCCGGCGGCCAGGGCGTAGTGCACCAGATCGGCGCGCGTGCGCAGCCCGAGTTTGTCATAGATGCGGCGGCGATAGGTCTCGACCGTTTTGATACTCACCTGCATTTGCTGCGCAATTTCCCTGCTGGTGAAACCGCGGGCCACGGCGTGCAGGGCCTGCAGTTCGCGCTTGCTCAGCGCGGAAGGATGGGGCGCGCCGCGTGAGCCTTTCCGTTCCGCCTCGCTGATGCCGGCCTTCAGGCGCGAGTCAAGATATGTGTCCCCCGCGGCAGCCTTGCGGACCGCCAGAATCAGTTCCTCATCGCTGGCCTTGCGTAAAACGTAACCAGCCACCCCGGCGGCCAGCAGCGAGCGGACATAGTGGAGATTCTCGTTGCCGGCCACTACCACGACCCGCGACTCCGGCAGCGAAGTTGCCAGCATGCTGGCGGCCCGCAAGCCCTTCGGCCCCGGCAGCGTGATTTCCAGGAGAACGACCTGCGGAGAAAATCTCCCACACAGCTCCGAAATGGCGGCGGAGGTTTCCACTTCGGCAACGATTTGGAAATCAGGTACAGATTTCAGGATCTGACGTAACCCGGTGCGGGTAAGCGGGTGGTCGGAAGCGATCAATACACGAATGCCCATGGGGAGAGGGGTGTCCTCATTTTCCAGAGCTGATTGCTACTGAGTGTCGGCCGGCACTGCGCGCCTTCCTGGGCGTTGTCCGCCAGGCGAAAAGCCAAGCTGACGCCGTCTTTACATAATGAACGGATTTTCCCGGACAGACACGCGTCAGGAAACGCCAATACGCGCAACTTTGCGAGGCCCGTCGGTCAGCCCCAGACTGCTGCCCGGACGCATGTGGAAGGAAAAATCCTCGGGGGTGGTCCGGCAGCGCAACTGCCTGGAGGCCCAAGCTTTGCCAACTGATAAAACGGAGGCGACGTGCAGCCCTGGAGCAAAGCGTTTGACGACGAATTCCACCCCCACCGTGCTTCCATCGCCGCAGCGCAAGTTGGCCTGCCCGAAACAGGCCCCGCAGCGGAGAAATGCCTCCCAGCCCGCGAGCTTGCACCCGCCCGTAAGGAGCACGCGCTCCAGTTTTTCCCCCAGCAACTGTCTGTCCGTCGCGCCCACCAGGTGGCCGGCGGCGAAGTTGGCCGCCAGGATACGGGGGACGTCATCAATGACCAGGCTCGGAAACTGAGAGTCCATGAAGACGGTGCGGAAATAGCTGTCCTGGACCAGAGGCACGGCGCTCTGGCTGTGAGTGCGCAGCCAGCTATCCAGCTCAGCAGGGTAGGCGAAGACGGTGGCGCCGTGCCGGGCTTCCAGGCGCCGCACGGGGAGATGAAATTCGCGTTCCCAGCGCTGCGCGGTGCGCACGCTAGCCCCTAGATGGCGGGCAATTTCTTTCCACGATCGAAGAGTGCCGCCCATGCCGCACCTGTTGATCTTGCGCACGTTCTGAAAGCAGGATAGGGCGCTGCGCGCGTCCCTGCTCCCATATTCGCCTGCCCGGGGGCAGGCGGCGGTGAGTAGCGTCACTCAAAATCGTGATACATCTCACCAGCGCCGGGTGGCGTTCGCCTAGTAGGCGAGAGCCTTGTGCTCCTGTCCGTGGCAGGTGAGGGTGCAGGTGCCGTGCCCCAGGCCGGTGCGGGTGTACTGCAGCACGCCATTGCTGGCTGGACCAACGATGCTGCGATCGAAATTGATCAGCATGGGAGAGGGAGAGCCGTGAGGATCGTGACAAGTGGAGCAGGCCGCGCCCGCTTGCTGCACGTGCTCGGAGTGCTTCTTGAAGCTGACGTCGCGCAGAATGCTGTTCTGCACGTCGTGGCATTTGTCGCACAGGGCGTAGCTGCTGACGGAAAAAGGCACCCCGGCGCTGGCTACGCCCGGAGTCGCCGGTGGCGGCTCCAGCATGTTCTGCCGCTCGAGAATGTGCGCGATGTTGGAGCCGTGCGGACCTTCCGCTCCCACGCCGCTGCCCAGGTTGCGCCCAGTATCACTATTGTGACAATCGGTGCAGTAGACGTAGGCAACGGGCGAAAGCAGGCGTCCGGGCAAAGGCGAGCCACCGTTCGAAACCGGCGCCGGCCGCAAGCTGGGCACATCGCCGCCCGGTCCGGCGGAGGCGTTGAGCGGCCGGGTCACGGGATGGAAGGAGAAGCTGTACTGGAATTCCATGCGCTGATTAAAGCGGTTGGGATTGCCCTGGTTGAACTGCCGTTGCGGATTGCGTCCGTAGCCGGTGCCGGCGGACCCGGTATCCAGCAGTTGCGGTTTGTTGGCGCTGTCGCCGTGGCACTTGAAGCAGATCTCATATTCGTTGGCGCTCTGCGGCAGGAAAGTGTTGGCCGCCGACTGCCCGCGCACGCCCATCAACGCGCCGCTGACCTGTGGCGCCTGGCCGGGACGATTATTGGCGAAGTGGGGATTGTGGCAGTCCACGCACTCGGCATGCCGCGGCGCTCCTGGACTGTTTTCCGGCATGGGGTAGAGAGCGGAATTCGGGCTCTCCGACTCGTCATGCGCCGAGGGCGTGATCTGCACCGGGTGGCGGTAGGTTTTGTTCTCGTCGGCCTGGATATTCAACTTGGTGACCGAGCCATCGTGGCACTGGTAGCAGGTCTGCTCCTCGGGAAACTTCACCAGGCGCTGCGCCACTTGCGGCGAGTGCGGGCGGTGGCAGCTCTCGCAGCCGTTCTGGCTGACGCCGCGATATCCCGTGTGCGCCCCCTGCTGGCTGCCATAGCGCAAATCCTCGCTGGGATCGGGCGGCAAGCGGTGCGCGGAAGTGCTCCATCCCGCGGGCTGGTGGCAGCTCACGCATAGAGCCGACTGGTCGTTACGCTTGACTAGGAACTTGCCCTCCACCGAATCCAGGTTCTCCTGATGGGGATCGTGACAGCTGGTGCACTGCAGCTTGCCATTTCCGTCCAAATGCACCGGATCGCCGGGCGCGGGCAGGCGTACTTCTCCGCGCGTGGCGGGGACAAACCCGAAGGGATGGTCGTCAGAGAAACCGGCGGCGTTGCCCAGGTTTCCCTCGTTGGGAATGTGATAGCCCTTGCCCTGCACAAACTCAATCAGCCCGTTATTGATCGTATCGCCCAGGGCGATCGTGCCATCGTGACAGCTCAGGCACAGTCTGGAGGTGTCCTGCGACTGGATAGGAGTCACCATCGATTGCAGCGTGCTGCTGTTATAGGTGGAAAAATCGCGCAGGGAAACCTTGTGGTTCCACAGCAGAGTTCCATTGCCGCTGCCCATGCTGTGTGGGGTATGGCAGAAGATGCAGGCATCGCGTTCGGATACGGAGCGAATAGCAGAACCGGAGCCGGCGCGGAAATCGTGCTTGGAATTCAGAATGGCCGTTATGTTCCCCTTAGCCGAGAGGCGGACTCCCGCCGCCGCGACCAATACGACCAGGAGGAGAATGAGGAGACGCCCGCGCATCACTGGCCTCCTCCGCCTGTTTCCGCTCCGGGGCGCAGATGAAATATCTGCACCCGGCGGTTGTAACCGTCGGCCACGTACACGCGATTGCTGCGGTCGGTGGCGATGCCCTCGGGCAGGAAGAACTGGCCCTCGGCCGCGCCCGTCTGGCCGAAGAAGAACAGCAGGCGGCCGTCACGGTCGTAGACCTGCACGCGATCGTCGCGGCTGTCGGTAACGTAAATATGGCCCTGATCGTCAAGCGCAATGCCTTTGGGCTTATCGAACTCGCCGATGGCGTCTCCCAGGTGGCCGAAGCCGGAAAGAAACGTGCCGCTGGCATCCAGATGCTGCACGCGGAAATTCAGCGAGTCCATCACCCACACGCTGCCGTCGGAATCCGCGGCAATATAAGTTGGGTAATTGAATTCGCCGGGGCCATTGCCCGGCTTGCCGAAACGCGCAATCACCTTGCCATCCAGCGATAGTTCCACCACCTGCATGGCCAAGGTGTCCACCACGAACAGACGCTCGCGTGCCTGATCGATGGCCAGGCCGGTGCAGCGTTTGAAGATGCTCTCATCCTTAGTAATCGCGCCGATGGCGCCGGCAAACTTTCCCTCGGGAGTGAAGACAAATACGCGCGAGCGCACCGAATCGCTGACGTAGATCTTTCCCGCCGCATCGGTGGCCACCGCGATGGGAGCCAGAAAGGGATTGGAGTCGGGCGGGCGCAGGGTCTTGTATTTCTTGTGTTCCGAGTCGAATACGTGCACCAACCGTTCCTTGGTGTCGGCGACGAGCACGCGGCCTTGCTTGTCCACAGCGACACCATTGGGCAGCAACATGGCCTTCTGGCGATCGTCCAGGCCGATAATTTTTTTCAGGATCCGTTTGAAGCGCCCCGGTTTGGGAGTGACATCGGCGGCGTTGCGCAGCGTGCCCACCCACTCCAGTTGCGGCGGCAACAGCACCGCGGGCGCCTTGGATTCCGCCTCCGTGCGCGGCCAGGCGCTCAACAGCAACAGGCCCAGTGCGATGCCGATCCCCACCCCTGCTAAACCTTTTTTTGTCATTACCATCCTCTTCAGTTCCCCACTTCAGAAGAAGTTGAAGTCCCTCCTTACGCGGATGTAGTAGCGGTTAATGCGAAGCCCGTTGGTGTTGAGGTTCGTATCGACCTGCGTATACATATTGCCCACCCCGCCATCCAGGGTGATCTTGCCTAAACGGTATTGCGCCCGCACTTCCCAGATACGGTAGTTCTGCAGGGCGCTGAACAGCAGATCGCTCTCGCGCCGCCAGTCGGCGCCGATATCCAGGTTGCGCCGCATGCGCGCGGTCAGCCCGACGCTGGTCACCCGAGTGAAGCGCCCCAGCAGCGGCGTGGCCAGCAGTTGGGCCAGGGGCAAGGGTGCGGTCACGAACTGCTGCTGCATGATATCGGTGGGAAACAATGCGCCCGCTCCATTATTGAGTCCCCGCGCGCCGGTGAGAATGATCTTGCGAGTTTCGATTGAGGCCGAGTAGTTGGTGTAATGATTGGCGATGTCGCCGGAGATGTTCAACAGTTCCAGCTTGCCATGTTCCACCCCGCCCCGCATCCGAAAGCCCGCTATGGCCGTGGTTTCCGCCTCCACCCCGTACCGGTTATCAGTGCTGAATCCGCCGATCTGCTGAACGTAGTTGTACTTGTCGTAGCGATAGGTGCCCGTCAGGTGAACTCGCCGCACATCGCCCCAGCCCACGCGCGTATCCACGTCATTGGACCAGGTGTGGGCATTGTTGCCGAAGTTCGTTCCCATGAAGTCGTAGCGCAGCGTATAAGTGCCGTTCAGATCGAAGCCGCGGAGCCGTTTCTGCACTGTAAATCCGGTGAACGATTCGGTAAGCGACGTCTGATTCTCGAACTCTGTGGTAAACGGGGAGTTGTGGTAGTAGCGGACTTCCTGGAACACGCGCAGCGGCTCAAACCACTGATACTCTACCCGCGACCCCACAATGTGTGTATCCACCCGAGGGACGGTGATGAAGGCCACGCCCGGAAGCAGACCGTTTTCCTGGTTGTTCAGTTCCACGCGCGAAAATGAGTAGTAATAGCTGCTCATCAGCTTGCGGGTATGCTGGATGCGCAGCGTGGCCAGGCTGAGCCAATCCTTGTTGTTGCTGCTGCCATCCCCCGGCAGGGCGTAGTGAAAAGATTCGCCGTGATTGTCAATCTGCAACACTGCCTTGTCGTCCCAAAAAGAACGCCAGCCATTGGCAGAGATGGTCTTGTAATTCTCCTTCAGTCCCGAGATGAAGCTCAGCACTCCACCGGTACTGGAATTGATCTTGCCGAAGTTGTATCCGGCGTTCCAGTGCCACCCCGCGCGCGTATCTTGCGCCCGAAAACCCCAGTCCGACTGGTCGAATCCCGTGTCGGTGAGCGACTCCGCCAGGCGCACGTCGTTGTTGTTGGTCAAATGGCTGAAGCTGAAGCGGGGCAAGTTGGGAATGTCTATTGTCCAGTCGGCGTTGAGCTGGGAATAATCGGTGTTCGATCCAAACAGGCTGCCGCTGGTATCAAAAGCGCTCTTGCGATACACCAGGTGGAAGGGAAACCGGCTGACCGGCAAGAAGGCCAGGGAGATGCCCCCGCCCAACAGGTTGTCATTATAGTCGCCGCCGGTCAGAGAGGTGGCGCCGCGCTGGGTGTTGAAGTTGGTGTCGAACTGCAACAGCTTGGGATCTTTCAGAAAGCCGCTCAAATCGAGGCCAAAGTCGCCGGCTACATCGCTATAAGAAGAAGGTTCGCCTTGGCCGTTGATCACCGGAGTATAGCCGGTGTTGAACAAATCGAAGCCCGCGGTGCCCTTCATGTGCCAGCGATCGGTCTCCTCGGAGGCGTACTGAGCTGCGCAGGGCAGTACGACAGTCCAAAGCAGGGCCGCTATCGCCAGAATCCGAGCTAGCTTCGCGAAGTTCATCACTGCCTCGTGGGTCTTGCATATTTCAAAGAGAGGGAGAGGCGCAACTGCGCCTCTCCCACGTTTTTACAGATGGCAATAGGTGCAGAACGTTCCGCTGGTCTGAGTCGGGAACGCCTGCGTCATAATGCCGCTGGCATTGTGCGGGTCATGGCAGGTGGCGCACTGCATCTTGCCCTGGAACAGAGGAATTTCGCCGGCACCGTCTACCGAGGTAGTGCTGGCTGGAGCTCGCAGCCCAGCCGCCGTAGCCAAAGCAGTGGTGTAGCTGAAATTTATGGGATGCTGTTGCGTCAGATCCGTGACCGTGCGGTCGGCCGGCATCATCACCGTATTTTGACTTGCGCGAACTGCCGAATACCACGAATCGATGGCGACCGTGCCATCGTGGCAGGACAGGCAAAGGTTGCTGACCGTGGGCGTAGCGACTGAGCCCAGGTCGGTGATGTCTGTGTTGTACCCGGAAAAGCTGGAGCTGGTGTAAACCCCGTAGCTGGTTTTGCTGGAGAGCGTGTGGTTCCAGAGCAGGGGGCCAGCTGTTGGTGGGGCCGTCACATTGGAAAACTTGTGCGCAATGTGACAGTAGTTGCAGAGCGCGTAGGAGCTGCCGCTTAACTCCGTTCGAAGATCGTGCCGCCCGCCTACAATGGCGCTCTTTCCGACCTTGGCGAAGCTCATGGTGGCCGTTAAGGCCATTACAAGCATCACCAGGCCGAGTGTTTTTGCTGTTCTCATAAGACCTCCCGATAGATGAGTTGCACAACTCGTGTAGCTACAATGAAGTACTGCCTTACAAAATCTGCCGACACTGCGGTGCGCAGCAGAACTCATGTCAGTTCCCTCCCAGGAACTGGAAAATCTGCACCCGGGCATTCAGGCTGTCGCTGACGTAGACGCGGTTGTTCTTGTCGATGTAAATATCGATCGGCAGATTGAACTCGCCCGGGTTCTGCCCGTAGGAGCCCACGAACATCAGCACCTTGCCGTCGGGTGTGAAGATCTGGAAATTGTTGAAAGCGGCATCCACTACCCAGAGGTGGCCTTCCTTGTCATAAGCCAAACCCTTGGGGCGGACGAACTCTCCCGGGCGCGTGCCCTGGCGCCCAATGCGGCGGATAAATGTCCCCTCAGGGGAGAACACTTCTACCGAGCAGCTGCCGGTGTCGGTTACCGCGAAAGTTCCGTCGGGCGCCACCGCTACTGCGATAGGAAAATTGAACTCGCCCTTCTTGCCGCCGCGTTTGCCCACCTTCTTTTCCAGCTGCAGCGTGTCCAAATTGAAGATGAGCACTTGGTGCAAATGCGAATCCACCACCAACAAGCGCCGGCGTCCTTCGTCCAGCGCCATATATGTGGGATTGGTGAGGCCGGATTCGGCTCCGATCGTGCCCTGTAAGTGGCCATCCGGCCCAAACTTGAAGACCATGTGCATTTGCGAGTCGGCGACGTAGAAATTGTCCTTGGCATCCACTACCACGCCCAGCGGGGTGCGGAACTGCAGGCCGCGATCACCATTCACCCGGGTGATCTGGCGCTTTTCCTTGTCCAGGATGTAGAGCATGGCGCGCTGACTGGAGACGATGAAGATCCGGCCCTTGCTGTCGCTGGCCACGCCCGCCGCTTTCTCGAACATCTCTACCTGGTTGGGATCGCCATTGCCCACCATCTTGTCCACCCAGGAGCGCTTTTTCCGAGGTTCGATGTCGTAGTTGTTGGAATAGGACTCCAGGAATTTCACTCGCGGCTTATCCGGGGGCAGTGGCCACACCAGGTTGCCGGACGGCGCCGGCGCCTTTGCTTCCTTATTCTTTCCCGCCAGCGCCGGCCGAACCGTAAGCAGGCTGAGTGCCGCAAAGCCAAGAATGAGCGATGTGCGTGTGCGTGGGGTCATGGCTTGTCCGATCCGCTCTTCGGCGTCTTGGGCTGTTCTTGCCCATTGCGCCGTTGCTTATCCTGCAAATCTTTCTGGTTCTGCTCCTCGACGGCTCCGTATTTCTTCAGGTTTTCCGCCCGCTGCTGGGCTTCATAAGCCTGGTGGCAGCTGTTGCAGATGTCTCCGTTCTTGTCGTTCTTCGCGGTGCGCACCAGCGACTGCTGGGCGGCGGCATGCTGCTCGTGGCAGCTGAGACAGGAGATTTTCTTCGCTGGATCCGTGGGATCGGGCATGCCGGCTACCGGATGACTGGCGAAGGGATGCCCGATCTGCGCCGTGTCCGTGGGGAGAATTTTGGGGATTTCACCGAAATCGGCAGCGGAGATTTCTTGCGTTCCGAACAGCGTGACCTTGTCGCCCTTGATGGTGCGGTTGGCGTGGCAGGCCAGGCACAGGGAGTTAGTTTCCGCGCGTGTCTGCTTGGGAAAATCGCTGCTGTGCGGATCATGGCAGGTGGTGCATTGTCCCTGCTCGTACGGCTTGTGCAGAACCTCTTCCTTACTCTTATCGTGGCAGGTGAAGCAGAGCTCGTTCTTGGGCGCGACCAGTTCCACGGTCGTCGTGTCGCCGGTCGTCTTTACGCTGTGGCAGGTGCTGCAGCCCATCTGTATGGCGGAGTGCACCGCCTTGCCCTTGGTCTTGTCGTCGTGACATTCCAGGCAGTTTTTGTCCTGCACATCTTTGGGCAAAGGCACCGGGTGTTCGGCGGCGGCCACAGGCAAGCCGCATGCCAGGACCAGCAGGAGGAGGAACCATAGTTTTTTGCTGGCGCAGTTCACGACCACCTCCAACCCTTGCTTGTGCACGCGTCTAGCCGCTGAGTTGAGGATCGCGAGTTACTGGCCGAGTTCTTGTAAATTGCTGAGATAAAAGCAAATGCTGGATTGTGTGGGAGAGGGCGGACGGCTCCGTGAGCGGCCCCCTTTTTCCTAAATGGGCCATCTCCCACAGCGCCACACGTGAAATGCCCCAACCCTGATTTTGGGCGGGTAACGGTACGCAAGTGACACCTCCAGCTCTCCCGAATCGGAACCATCCCGTTTTGGAACCATGCTCCCCCTCCCGCCGCACGTCGGCATAGGAGCCGCGTCACAAGCAGATGTGACTGCTAACCCAAGCCCGCGCGGGCCCCGCCTCATGCGTCAAATCCCCGCAATTTGCCCGGCTGCTGCGTGATATCGCCCAGCCATCGGTCCCGCTGCCGGCGCATGCCGGCAGCTTTAAATGGCTGCGGAACAGCTTCTTGCGGAGTTTGCGTGGTTGTGGCGGAAGGCGTGCTCTTAAAGACCGGGGAAGGAAGGGTATATGGCGGGACACACTCGCTCGACCGGACGCCGCTTGTGGCAAAGCCTCAGTTCGGTGCGCACCGGCATCATCTTGCTGATCCTGGTGGTGATCTTTTCCGCGGCCGGCACCTTTATTCTGCAGCGCCCCACCACAGATCCTGACGTCATGCAGCGGTCCTATTCGCCGCAAATGCTGGCCTGGCTCGACCGGCTGGGTATGACTGACGTCTTCCACGCCTGGTGGTTCGCCCTGCTCATGGGACTGCTGTGCCTGACCATAGTGGCCGCCTCTATCGAGCGCTTTCCGCGCGTCTGGCGGTTCTGGGCGCGCCCCTATCGCCGCGCCGACTCCCATTTTCGGGCCGTGCTGCCAGTACAGAAACAGATCCCCGTTGGCGATGGCGAGCAGGCTCTGGCTGCGGCCCATCGAGTGTTCGAGCGGCAACGGCTGCACCCGCAGCACATCGTGGAAGATAACCAGGTATCGCTTTACGCCGAGCGCAACCGCTTCTCGCTGCTGGCGGTCTACATCGTGCACGCCAGCCTGCTGCTGATCTTCCTGGGCGGAATCGTGGACGCGATGTGGGGTTACC